>OLSM01000337.1_pt1 | contig 47353 bp, 46 predicted proteins | sample 1672721 | NCBI WGS metagenome assembly OLSM01 (sample SAMEA3136717, study PRJEB25190) | human gut metagenome
TAAAAGCAATTGCAGAGGCAGAGGCATATCCGGGACCATCCCTGATCATCGCTTATGCTCCATGTATCAACCATGGTATCAAGAAAGGTATGAGCAAAGCTCAGACAGAGGAAGAGCTGGCAGTTAAGTGCGGATACTGGCACAACTTCAGATTCAACCCGGCTGCTGAGAACAAGTTCAGCCTTGATTCCAAGACACCGGATATGGAGAACTATATGGACTTCCTGAACGGTGAGGTTCGTTACAACTCTCTGCAGCGTCAGAATCCTGAGAAAGCTGCTAGACTGTTCGCTAAGAACGAGTCTGAGGCTCAGGCTAGATATGAGTATCTGCAGAAACTTATCACTCTTTACGGAGCAGATAAGAAAGAAGACTAATTACTGATCAATAGTTACTGTTTATACAGTGTGCTTGCTGATTAAGCATTAGGTGACAGGCCTGCGGTGTTTAGCGCACCGCAGGCCTTTTTCATATACAGGAGAGACATATATGAGAAAATTTTTTTCGAAGGAGAAATCCGGGAAAGAGAAAAAAGCAGATTTTTATATTCTGTATACGATGGTTTTTGCGGCGATTTCGCTGGTTATTTATGGCTGCTTTTATTTTAATGGAAAAGCACTGGTCTGGAGTCATGATGGAGTTCCACAGCATATCAATGCTCTGGCCTATTATGGAAAATATCTGCGGAATGTGCTGAAAACACTGGTATTTGACCATAAGATATCGCTGCCTATGTGGGATATGCACATTGGTTATGGCTCTGATATCCTTACAACACTGCATTATTATGTGATCGGCGATCCGCTGACTTTGTTTTCCGTTTTTGTTCCCGAAAAAAATACGGAAATCTTATATGAGATCCTGATTTTTCTGCGGATTTATCTTGCGGGGATTACGTTCAGTATCTACTGTTTTTATCGAAAAAATCCAAAACAGGCGACATTTATCGGCTGCCTGGTTTATATATTTGCAGGGTGGACTATTTATGCGTCCATGAAACATCCTTATTTTTCCAATCCCATGATTTATCTGCCGCTTGTTCTTATGGGAATTGATAAGGTCTACAAAAAAGAAAAGCCATACCTTTTTATCTGGGCAACGGCTGTAGCGGCAATGTCAAATTTTTATTTCTTTTATATGATCAGTGTCTTTATGGTGTTATATGCGGCTTTCCGGTATTTCGGCATATTCCGGAAGCGTTCCGTAAAAGATGTATTTCAGTGGTTCCTGAAATTTGCCGGATTTTATCTGGTGGCACTTATGATTGCTGCACTGATCTTTTTGCCTGTGATCATGACTCTGTTTGGGACAGAGCGTTTTCAGGCACAGAATTATGTGCCATTTTTATATGATCGCATTTATTATGAAAAATATCTCGGCTGCCTGATCGGCGAGAATATGATCCAGTGGGGAGTGGCTGGATATTCTGCAGTTGCCATGGCAGGCGTGTTTGTAATTTTTTCCAAAAGAAAAAAATATACAGGACTGAAACTGGGATTTGTACTTTTGAATCTGTTTTTGCTGATTCCTTTTGCTGGTCATGTGCTCAATGGATTTTCCTATGTCTCCAACCGCTGGATCTGGGCATATGGAATGCTGATCGCCTATATTCTGGTGCAGGCATATCCGGAACTGTTTACTTTGCAGATGCAGGAAAAACGACGGATTTTTATTATGCTGCTGGTATATTGTGTTCTTGCGCTGGTTTCGAAATCTGCCCGCACGGAGCGGAACAGTATGGCTGTGATGCTGCTGGTACTGGCTGTATTTACAGTGCTTTCCTATGGGAACATTTTCATACAGGGAAAATATCTCTGTGGAATGCTGGTTGCGGTGCTGGTAACAAGCATTATTCTGAATGTATCTTATCAGTATTCCTATGAAAAAAATTATCTGTCAGAGTTTGAAGAAAAGAATCGGGCACTGGAAGAACTTCAGGATGGGCCGGATCGGACGATTCTGTCCCTGGATGGGTCTTCTTCCAGCAGGTATGATCAGTACAAAACGGGCTCTTACGTAAATACTGCCATGTATATGGGAACTAACAGTACTTCCTATTATTTCAGTGTGGCAAATGGAAATATCAGCCGGTTTTTTGACGAAATGTATCTGAATACGCCGTGGGATTATCATTACAGCAGTCTGGATGGAAGAACGATTTTGGATCGACTTGCTTCTGTGAAATATTTTGCTGTCAAAAGAAATGGATATGGATATATTCCTTACGGATATGACGAAGAGGCTGCTTCAACCAAAAAGTACAGAATTTATGAAGATGAGGATTCTCTGCCACTGGGCTATACGTACGATTCCTGGATTTCCAGAGAAAAATATGAAAAGCTTTCTGTGACCGAAAAACAGCAGGCATTGCTGCAGGGAGCAGTTGTGGAAAAAAGCAGCCTTCCGGAAACGCAGCTTTCCTTTGATGACAAGAAAGCAGATTTTACACTGGAAGCTGGTAAAGGATGTAAGATCAAAGATGGAAAAATTATTGTGACAAAGAAAAATGCAAAAATTTCTATCGGATATCGGGGAGAGCCCAAATCAGAAGTTTATCTGATTGCCAAAAATCTGGATTTTAGTGCTTATTCTCCCCGGGAACAGGTCAGCGATAAAAAATGGAATTCTCTTACGGAATACGAAAAGAACCAGATTCTTTACGAAGATGATAACTGGCGCTACTGGAAGGAAAGCAAAGAATCAGCAGTGGAGGTTTCACTGGGGTCTGTGGACAAGACAATTCGGATTTTTACCGATAAATATAACGGATACAGTGGCCGTCATAATTTTCTTCTGAATATGGGGTATAAAAATTACAGTGCGGGAACTATGACGCTGACATTTTCCATGCCAGGAGAATATACGTTTGATGATCTGTATCTGGTGTGTCAGCCTATGGAATCTGTTGAAAAACAGACAGAGAAGCTTGGAAAAGAAAGCCTTGAGAATGTGAGTATGGAAACAAATAAAATTATCGGTGATATTGAAGTATCTTCCGATAAATTTCTGGCATTTTCGATTCCTTACAGTGCGGGATTTCGTGCTTACGTAGACGGAAAAAAGGTTGATCTTATAAAAGCCAACAGTATGTATATGGGAATTGAATTAAAAAAGGGAAAACATGAGATTGTACTTACTTACTGTACTCCATATATTGTACCGGGATTGATACTGACAGCAACCGGGCTGCTTCTGTTTCTGCTGATTGCAGTGTCATATCGGAAGTCAAAGAAATCTGGAGAAAGGGGAAAACAGAAAAAATGAGCAGATTATCGGTGGTTTTGCCTGCGTATAACGAAGAACAGATTCTGGCAAAAACCTGCCGTACATTGAAAGAAATTTTGAGTTTTTCAGAAATAGAGTATGAACTGGTTTTTGTGGATGACGGATCCTCAGACAAAACCTGGAATGTGATCGAAAAAGTATCGAAAGAAGACAGAAATATTTCAGGAATACATTTTTCCAGAAATTTTGGAAAAGAGGCCGCAATTATTGCAGGACTTGCACAGGCTTCCGGGGATGCGGTGGCAGTGATGGACTGTGATCTTCAGCACCCGCCGGAAACGCTTGTAAAAATGTTTTTGTTGTGGAGACAGGGATTTGAAGTAATAGAAGGCGTCAAAAAAAGCCGGGGTAAAGAAAGCAGAATTCACGGAAAAAGTGCTGGATTTTTCTACAGAATCATGTCCGGAGCTACAGGTTTTGATATGAAAAATGCGTCGGATTTTAAACTGCTGGATAGAAAAGCAGTAGAGAGTGTTCTTTCCATGCCAGAGAGAAATATGTTTTTCCGGGCGGCATCGTCCTGGGTTGGATTTAAAAGTACTTCCGTACCTTTTGAAGTTCAGGAAAGAGAAGCCGGGGAGACGAAATGGTCTACAAGAGCGTTAATTGGATATGCATTCCGAAATATTGTGTCATTTACTACGATTCCGTTGCAGTTTGTAACTGCGGGAGCAGGTGCCTGTTTTCTGTGTTCGCTGATTCTTCTTATATATTCTCTGATACGGTATTTTACCGGACATGCAGTAGAAGGGTATACGACCCTTTTGATTGTCACATTGTTTATTGGCAGTGCAATTATGCTGAGCCTTGGAATTATCGGATATTATATTGCCAGAATTTACGAAGAGGTAAAGCATCGGCCGAGATATATCGTATCAAAAATTATACATGGAGGAATGATAAGTGAAGAAACTGATTTTAAAGATGTATGAAAATGATGTCATTCGTTATATTTTCTGGGGCGGCTGTACAACACTTGTAAATCTGGTAAGTTTTTATCTTATGAGAATTGCAGGGCTTCCTCTGATGGCTGCCAACATCATATCAATTATACTGGCAATCCTGTTTGCGTATGTTGTAAATTCCAGATTTGTATTTCACGATTCGTGTGAGACACTGAAAGATCACATACAGCCATTTGTAAAATTTATAAGTGCACGTCTGGTGACGATGGTTATTGAAGTTGGCGGTGTGTGGCTTCTGGCTGTTGTAATGGGATTTCATGACATGGTTGCAAAATTCTGCACCCAGTTTCTTGTGCTGGTGCTGAATTATATATTTAGTAAATTTTTAATTTTTACTACAGGTAAAAAGACGGGAGGTAGCAAATGATGACTTTGAAAGAGGCAGTAAAAAAGATCCGTCCGCTGGATGAAAAAGCCATGGAGGGTGCAAAAAAAAGATGGGACAGTATTGCAAAGCCACTGCATTCCTTGGGTGAACTTGAAAATATGTTGACACAGATTGCCGGTATCACAGGTACTCCGGATGTCCGTGTGGAGAAAAAAGCAGTGGTTGCCATGTGTGCGGATAATGGGGTTGTGGAGGAAGGCGTGACACAGACCGGGCAGGAAGTTACCACAATTGTGGCCGAGAATTTTCTGGCAGGAACCACAACCTGCTGTGTAATGTGCCGTCAGTGCGGAGCGGAGCTGTTTCCTGTGGATGTTGGAATGGTAACGGACACAAAAGTACGTACAGATCATAAGGTTGCTTACGGAACCAAAAATATGACAAAAGAGCCGGCAATGACAAGAGAACAGGCAATTCAGGGAATTGAAGCGGGAATTGCCATGGCTGAGGAACTGAAGGGAAAAGGATACCAGGTTCTTGCCACCGGTGAAATGGGAATCGGAAATACCACTACCAGCAGTGCAGTTGCGGCAGTGCTTCTGGGAAAACCGGTAGAAGATATGACAGGAAGAGGAGCCGGACTTTCCGGTGAGGGGCTTGTACGAAAAATTAATGCGATCAAAAAAGCGATTGCATTAAACAGTCCGGATCGTTCGGATGCCATTGACGTCCTGGCAAAGGTAGGAGGACTGGATATTGCAGGAATGGCCGGTGTGTTTATCGGTGGAGCGGCACTTGGTATGCCGGTTGTGATGGATGGATTTATTTCCTGTGTGTCTGCGCTGATCGCAGTAAAGATCTGCCCGCAGGTACAGGATTATATTATTGCGTCTCACGTTTCCAAAGAACCGGCGGCACATCTGATCCTGAAAGAGCTGGATAAAGAAGCGATCATCCATGCGGGAATGTGCCTTGGAGAGGGTACCGGAGCAGTTGCATTATTTCCGCTGATGGATCTTTCCTGTGCAGTATACAATTCCATGAGTACTTTTGGAGATATCAATGTAGAACAGTATGAGGAGCTGAAATAAGATGCTGGTTGTTGTAACAGGAGGAAGCGGAAGCGGAAAATCTGCTTTTGCGGAGGACAGGGTTCTTTCTTTTGGAGAGGCGAGAAGGATCTATATTGCCACCATGCAAGCTTTTGATGAGGAAAGTCACCGCCGCATTCGAAGACATCGTCGGATGCGGGCAGGAAAAGGTTTTGAGACCATTGAGAGATACACAGAGCTGGATGAGCTGATACTTCCAAAAAACTGTGTCGTGCTTCTGGAATGTATGTCCAATTTGGTGGCAAATGAAATGTTCCGGGAAGATGGATTCCATCCGGAGGTTTCCGAAAAGATCACAGAAGGAGTAAGAAACCTTCTTTCACAGGCAGAACACGTGGTGATCGTTACCAACGAAATTTTTTCCGATGGAATTCTCTATGAAGGAGAATCCGAAAAGTATAAGGAACAGCTGGGAAAGATCAACTGCAATCTGGCTGAAATGGCGGATGCTGTTGTAGAAGTGGTATACGGAATCCCGGTCTGGCATAAAGGTGGTGAGAAAGCATGAAAAGTGTATGGAACAGTTTTAAAGCGGCATTTGCCATGTTTTCAAAGATTCCCACACCTATGGTAGACTGGAATAAAGAAAACATGAAGTACATGATGTGTTTCTTTCCTTTTGTAGGAACAGCCATCGGTATTCTGACCTGGCTTGTTGGATATGTGCTGGGAAGCCATGTACAGATGGAGCCGTTTTTTCTTGCAGTGATCCTTACCGTGATCCCGGTTTTTGTCACAGGCGGGATCCATGTGGACGGACTTCTGGATACTTCAGATGCGTTAAGTTCCTGGCAGGAGCGTACAAGAAGACTGGAGATTCTGAAAGATTCTCATGCAGGGGCATTTGCCATTATCACAGCCTGCGTTTATTTTATTCTGTGGCTGGGTGCTTGGAGACAGTTGCTTGGTGATCACGATGGAATCTGTATCATGAGCATTGGATTTATGATGTCCAGATGTCTTTCCGGAATTGGTGTGATCATATTTCCAAAAGCAAGGACAGATGGAACCGTAGCAGAATTTTCCAGAAATGCATCAGAGATTGTGGCACGAAATGTTCTGGTCATGATGTTTGCGGCACTGGCAGTACTGATGATATGGATCAATCCAGTAAGAGGTGTACTTGCAGCAGGAACAGCACTGCTGGTATTCTGGTGGTATCATCATATGGCCATGAAATATTTTGGAGGAACGACCGGAGATCTTTCAGGCTTTTTCCTCTGTATCTGTGAAGTTGTGATGGCTCTGGTGCTGGGCGTAAGTGGTATAGTTGTTCTGTGAAATGAAAATGGAATGAGGTAAAAGGATATGGAAATGATAATCGGCGGTGCCTATCAGGGGAAAAGCAGTTATGCAAAAAAACAGTTTCCCGATGTGAAATGGAAATGTGGTGCAGAGCTTACAGAGGAGGAACTTCTGGAAGCAGAAGGAGTTCTCGGTTTTCACCAGTACATAAGAAAGTGCCTGAAAGCAGGTGCGAATCTGTCAGGCCTTACGGAAAAACTTGCGGAGAAAAATCCGGGTGTGGTTCTGGTCAGTGAGGAAGTAGGATACGGAATCGTTCCGGCTGATGCTTTTGAACGGCAGTATCGGGAGGCTGTAGGCCGTGTTTGTACGGAACTTGCGGGAAAAAGCAGCAAGGTTACAAGAGTTGTATGTGGAATCGGGATGGTGCTGAAAAATGATTAAATTATATCTGATACGTCATGGCCAGACTCCGGGAAACAAACTTTCACGTTATATCGGTACCACGGATGAGCCGCTGAGTGATGAAGGCCGGGAATTTCTGAAAAAAATTTCCTATCCCATGCCGGAGGAGCTGTTTGTAAGTCCGCTTCTCCGCTGTGTGGAAACAGCAGAAATCCTTTTTCCGGGAAAACAGCTTCACATTATAGAAGAGCTTTCGGAATGTGATTTTGGAGAGTTTGAGAATAAAAATTACAAAGAGCTTGCCGGAAATGAAAATTATCAGAAATGGATAGACAGCAATGGAACAATGCCGTTTCCGGGCGGAGAGAGCAGAGAAGGCTTTAAATATCGCAGCCTTACAGGATTTCAGAAAGCTGTGACACAGTGTATCCGAAAAAATGTGGATACAGCGGCGCTGGTGATTCATGGCGGAACCATTATGAATATTATGGAAGAATATGCAGACAGACACAGACCGTTTTATGAATGGCATGTAAAAAACGGCGGCGGTTATCTGGTTGAACTGGACCCGGATCTCTGGCAAAAAGAACGCAGAGAGTTTACAGTCTGTGAAGCATATATGGAGGGTTAAAAAATGAATGGACGGATAATCAGCTGGACACGCAGTGATCTGAAATGGCGTGCAAAACAGGCTTTCCGAAAAAATTACTGGTCCGCAGTTCTGGTCAGTCTGGTGCTTGCTATCGTGCTGGCATCCGGCGGAAAAGGCGCAGCTCAAAGTGGTGCCGGCAATGTGATGAATTCAGATTACAGTTATCAGGTCAATACCTATCATTCCGATGGCTTCAGTTCCTATGCAGGCCATATGTTTGGCGGATCGTATTCTCCGTGGGCACTGATTTTTGCACTGGTAGGAGCCGGAGTAGTTGTTGCGGCGGCACTGGTCGGGATATTACTTAAAATTTTTGTGTGCAATGTATTTGAAGTAGGAGGGCGCAGTTTTTATATTGAAAATCTGTATGCAGTTCCAGGTGTCGGCAAACTGCTCAGCGCATTTCGTTCCGGATATTATGGAAATGTAGTAAAGACCATGTTTTTCAGGGATCTGTTTACATTTCTCTGGACCTTACTGTTTATTATCCCGGGAATCATAAAGTCTTATGAATATAAGATGGTTCCGTATCTTCTTGCAGAATATCCGGATATGGACAGAAAAGAAGTTTTTGCAAGAAGCCGTGATATGATGTATGGACAGAAGTGGAATACGTTTGTTCTGGATCTTTCCTTCATTCCGTGGAATATCCTTTCTACGATCACATTTGGACTGGTAGGTCTGTTCTATGTATCTCCATATCAGGATGCAACCTATGCGGAACTTTACGATACTCTGGCAGCAGGAATGCCGGGAAATAACGGACAGCAGGTGTATGAAAATGGAAACTTCTATTATGACTGATAAAATGATCCTTGTACGTGGCGGCGGGGATCTTGCCACCGGTGTGATCCATAAACTCCACCAGAGCGGCTATCACATTCTGATTCTGGAATGTGACCGGCCAAGCGCTATCCGTCGTCATGTGGCTTTCTGTGAAGCTGTTTATGACGGAACTTCGGAAGTGGAAGGCGTTGTGTGCAGACGGATCCCGGAAACGGAAATTCCGGCACAGTGTAGAAGGTGCTGGGAAAAAGGAGAAATTCCTCTTCTGACAGATACGGAGGGAAAACATATCCGGGAACTTTCACCGGCAGCAGTAATCGATGCGATCCTTGCAAAAAAAAATCTTGGGACAAACAGAGATATGGCACCAGTGACCGTAGGTCTTGGGCCTGGATTTACTGCAGGGGAAGATGTGGATTATGTGATCGAAACCATGAGAGGCCATAATCTGGGAAGGATCATAAAAGAAGGCAGTGCACTTCCAAACACAGGTGTGCCTGGTCTAATCGCAGGAATCGGAAAAGAAAGAGTGATCCATTCACCGGCGGCAGGTGAAATGAAAAATATCAGCAGGATCGCAGATATCGTAGAAAAAGACCAGATCATTGCCATGGTCGGGGATGTTCCTGTAAAAGCAACGATATCCGGAGTGATCCGGGGACTGATCCGTGACGGCTATCCTGTTTTTAAAGGGATGAAAATTGCAGATATTGATCCGAGAGCGGAACAGAAGAAAAACTGTTTTACGATTTCGGATAAGGCAAGATGCATTGCCGGAGGTGTACTGGAAGTACTGCTATCCTGTGGGATACTCCCGGATACCACAACAGAAAAAAATTAAAAACAGGTGGGGTATGTCATGAACAGAAAAGAAAAAGAATCCCTGACAGCTGCCTTTACAGGCGGCGGAGGAAAAACCAGCCTGATCTTTTATCTGGCGGAAAAATTTTCCAGCCAGGGGAGACGTGTGATCGTGACAACAACCACCCACATGGCATGGGAACCAAAGCGTCCTTTTGCAGATGCAGAGGATACAGAGGAACTCTGCCGGCTTATAGAACAATATGGATATGTGATCGCGGCGAAACATAAAGCCGGACAGCCGAAGATTTCCGGCCCTGAACCGGAAACTCTGAAAAGGTTGTCCGGTTTTTGTGATCTTCTTCTTGTAGAAGCAGATGGAGCGAAGAGACTACCTTTGAAGGTTCCTGCTGTGCATGAACCGGTAATTCCAGAATTTGCGGATATTGTAGTGGGTGTGACAGGGCTGGACTGTATTGGAAAAAAGATCTGTGATACGGCGCATCGCCCGGATGATGTAGCAGAATTTTTGCAGAAAAAGACAGATGAGCCGGTGATGTGGGAAGATGTTGTAAAGATTGCGGCAGCAGAAGATGGATTGCGTAAAAATGTAGGTGAAAAGAGTTTTCTGGTATATTTTAACAAGGCTGATGTGCTGGAATCTTCAGATGTGGCTGAAAATATCATTAAAAAGTGTCAGGAAGCCGGCATAGAAGCAGTGTGTGGAAGTCTGAAAGAGACGATGCGACCGACAGGAAATATGCCGGAAGTTTCATGAAATAAGGAGGAGATGAGAGATGAAGCTGGGACTGATCATGCTGGCAGCAGGAAACAGCAGACGGTTTGGGAGTAATAAGCTTTTGTATACCATTGAAGGAGAACCAATGTACCGACATATTCTTTCGGAACTTATGAAGGTGCGGGAAGTGCTGAAAGAACAGGGACATAGCTGTGAGATTACAGTGGTAACGCAGTATGAAGAGATAGCGGCAGAAGCGGAAAAATGTGGTGCACAGGTGCTTTATAATCTACATCCGGATGAGGGGATATCTTCTTCTCTGAAAATCGGACTCAGGAGAAATCGCGAGATGGATGCCTGCCTGTTTACGGTGTCTGATCAGCCGTGGCTTCGAGGAGAGACGATCCTTGCTCTGGTTGGGGTATTTTTGAGAGAGGGGAAAGGGATTGCATGTGTGGAGTATGGTGGGAAGCTTGGGAATCCTTGTGTATTTTCAGAGAGGTATTATGGGGAATTGATGGGACTTGAGGGAGATGTTGGTGGGAAGAGAGTGGTTGTGCGGAATCGGGGGGATGTGGCGGTAATGAGGGTGGTGGATGGGATGGAAGTGATGGATGTAGATGTGATGGCGGACGGACGCCGGTGAGGTACCGTCTGGCGTGCGGCACCTGGAAATTTAGTGGTGGTAGCGAGGGGCTTTAGGTTATAACTTACGCTTTGATATACTAACTACAACAAGTAAGTAGACGGCTAGACTTATTACCGGAAAAAAGAAAGCCAGCAGGGAACCGCCCTGGCGTATCGGGATGTTCTGCAGGAGTCCTGCTGATTCTTAGGTGGTGTGGTTTCTGCGTTATTCCCAAAAGGTCTGCTGTCTGAGCGTCTGGACGCGAGTTCAGAACTTTTGGGAATGGTTTTAGCAGAAGCCGCAGCGCCTTAGAATTCAGCGGACGACGAAGCCTTTCCCGATACGCCAGGGCGGTTCCCTGCGTACGTCTATCATACTTTTATTTATTATTACTTACATAAAATGATTCCTAGCCGCCTCTTCCTCAGCCAACCGAACCGTCTCCTCAGAAGGATTGGAAATCACTGCAGAAGCCACAATCTCACAGGGAGGATTCCCCTTCACACTGTCTACAGCAGCAGTCACAGCAGAAACATCACCAGTCAGAAAAACAGTAGCGTGGCCACCACACTTCGTCTGCCATGTAAGAAAAGAAACATCAGAAGTCTTCAACATCTGATCGATCACAAGAATCGCATTGCTGCTGCCGACAACCTCAACTAAACCAAAAGCACCATAATTCATAAATCAGTCTCCCCCTTTACTTGTTGATCGTCATTTTCAGCGCAATCTCTGTATCCTCAGAAGGAGAAGCGATCACAGTATGAGAAACGACCTTACCAAGAGGCTTAGCTGCTTCCAGCGCAACCTCCATAGCTGCATTCACATCAGAGACAGAACCACGCATCTTTACGCAGGCACCGCTTTTCAGACGGTTACGTTCAACACTCTGAATCTTAACATTAGCTGCCTTGGAAGCAGCATCAAGGGCAACGAAACAGGCAACCAGGTTATCCAGCTCAAAGACACCTACGGCCATGCCGCTGTAATTATTATCCATAAAAATACCTCCGTTCGGGGTTGATTCTCCGTGGTGTGGTTTTTTGACCGATTGTACGTGGAATCATTTCCGTTTTTATGGTTTTATTATAAACGATTCCGTCACAAATAACAAGAAATAAATAAAAGAATCTGTCATAAGAAAACATTATGTCGGCAAAAAACGACAGGATATTTACATTGATTTTTATCTATAGTATAGTAAAAATATTAAAAATTACTGAGAAGGTGTAAAAATGCAAACGCATCAAACGGATTTTTCGAAAGGAAATGTATATCGCAATATCATGGAAGTGGCGGTACCGATGATCATCGCGCAGATACTGAATCTCCTATATAATATTGTAGATCGGATCTATATCGGAAGGATCCCGGAGATCGGGGCGACCGCACTGACTGGCGTGGGACTGTGTTTTCCCATCATAACACTGATCACAGCATTTACCTATCTGTTCGGAAATGGCGGTTCTCCACTTTGTTCCATGGAACGGGGAAGAGGCAATGAAAAAGAAGCAGAAATGCTGATGGGAAATACGTTTGTGATGCTGATTGGTACAGGCATGGCCCTTACCGTGATCGGGCTTGTTTTTTACAGGCCGATCCTTTATGCGTTCGGAGCCAGTGATGTTACGTTTCCCTATGCTGCCAGTTACATAAAGATCTATCTTTTGGGAACACTGTTTGTAATGATCACACTGGGAATGAATCCTTTTATCAACAGCCAGGGATTTGGAAATACAGGAATGTTTACGATTCTGATCGGAGCAGTATTAAATATCGTTCTGGACCCGTTATTTATCTTTGGATTACATATGGGAGTCCGAGGTGCGGCAGTGGCTACGATCATTTCACAGTTTTGTTCAGCTGTATGGGTATTAAGATTCCTCTGTGGGAAAAAGGCGGTTTTAAATCTCAAAAAAAGTGCCATGAAGATTTCCTGGAAAAGAGTGGCTGATATTGTAAGCCTTGGTATGTCCGGATTTTTTATGGCTTTTACCAACAGTCTTGTGCAGGTGGTCTGTAATGCAACACTTCAGACCTGGGGTGGAGATATCTATGTAGGTGTTATGACAGTCTTAAACTCTGTCAGGGACATTTTTACTATGCCAGTTCATGGACTGACCACGGGAGCGTCTCCGGTTATGAGTTTTAACTACGGGGAAAAGGCGTACGACAGGATCAAAAAGGCCATTAAATTTATCACAGTAGTCTGTATTGTTTATACAATGGCAGGCTGGGGAATCCTGAAAGTGATGCCGGAATTTTTTATCCGTATATTTAACAGCGATCCGGAACTTCTTGAAAAGGGTGTTCCGGCACTGCATATCTATTTTTTCGGATTCTGCTTTATGGCACTTCAGTTTACGGGACAGAGTGTATTTGTAGCACTTGGAAAAGCAAAAAAAGCGACCTTTTTCTCACTGTTTCGAAAAGCGATCATCGTCGTTCCCCTGACGATCCTGCTTCCCTATGTGAGAGGACTGGGAACAGACGGTGTATTCTGGGCAGAACCGATTTCCAATCTGGTAGGCGGCTGTGCATGCTTTTTTACCATGCTGGCAACGGTTTTGCCGGAACTGAATGTAAAGCCGGGAACCGGGGAAAAACAAACTAACAGGCAGAAGATATAAAATAACAAAAAGGAGAACAGTTTATGTGTACAGCAGCAACTTATAAGACAAAAGACTTTTACTTCGGAAGAACACTGGATTACGAATTCTCTTATGGAGATGAGATCACCATCACACCGAGAAATTATACATTTGAGTTCCGGCATATGGAGAAACTTTCTAGCCATTATGCGATCATAGGCATGGCTCACGTGGCAGGAGATTATCCACTTTATTATGATGCTGTCAATGAAAAAGGTCTTGGAATGGCAGGCCTTAATTTTGTTGGAAACGCTGTATATAATGAGGTGGAAAATGGAAAAGAAAATGTGGCGCAGTTTGAATTCATTCCGTGGATCCTTGGTAAATGTGCCACTGTGCAGGAGGCAAAAGATCTCCTGAAAAAGATCAACCTTGTAAAAACTCCCTTCAGTGAAATGCTTCCCTGTGCACAGCTTCACTGGATCATAGCGGATAAAGAAGAATCGATCACAGTGGAATCTATGGCGGACGGTCTTCACGTCTGGGATAATCCGGCAGGAGTCCTTACCAATAATCCGCCTTTTGACCAGCAGATGTTTATGCTGAATAATTATATGCATCTTTCTCCCAGACAGCCGGAAAATCATTTTTCTGACTCTCTGGGATTAAAAACCTACAGCCGTGGTATGGGAGCGCTGGGACTTCCGGGAGATCTTTCTTCTGCATCCAGGTTTGCAAGAGTAGCGTTTGTGAAAGACCATTCTTTTTCCGGAGATTCCGAAGAAGAAAGCGTCAGCCAGTTCTTTCATATCCTGGGGTCTGTTGACCAGCAGAGAGGCTGCTGTGAGGTAGAACTAGGAAAATATGAGATCACTCTTTATACCTCCTGCTGTAACTGTGATAAAGGAATTTACTATTATACAACTTACGAAAATCATCAGATTTCTGCAGTTGATATGCACCATGAAGATCTGGATGGGACTGTGCCTGTGAGATATCCGGTTCTTCAGGGCGAAAAAATCTGTCTGCAGAATTAAAATTGCAGAGTTTTTTTGTATGTGCTAGAATAAGCAGGATGATTTTATGACTGTCCGTGGAAAGCGGACAGGAACGAGAGGAGAACACAATGGCTTTATTTCAGGCATTTCGGGCAGTGAGACCCGCTGAGGGAAAAGCGGAAAAAGTGGCAGCACTTCCCTATGACGTAGTAAGCAGAGAGGAAGCGCGTGAAATTGGAGAAAAAAATCCCTATTCTTTCCTCCATGTAGACAGAGCGGAAATGGATCTGGATCCGGAGATCGATCTTTATGATGCAGTGGTCTATCAGAAAGCAAAGGAAAACCTGGACCGTTTTCAGGCAGAGGGAACGCTGATACAGGATGAAAAACCGAATTATTATCTGTATGAACTGATCCGAAAAGGAAAATCCCAGACGGGGATCGTGGGCGTCAGCTCTATCGATGATTACATGAATGGTGTGATCAAGAAGCATGAACTGACAAGAGAGGACAAAGAGCAGGACAGAATCCATCACGTGGATATCTGTGATGCCAATACAGGCCCGATCTTTCTTGCCTGCAGATATCCAAAAGAACTTCTTGTACTGATGGAAAACTGGAAAAACAGTCATGAACCGGTATATGATTTTACTTCAGAAGATGAAATTACACACCGGGTATGGATCGTGGATGAGGAGGAGAAAATCCAGAAGATCCACAGCCTTTTTGGCGGAATTTCTTCCATCTATATTGCAGATGGCCATCACAGAGCAGCGTCTGCCGTAAAAGTAGGGCAGAAACGAAGAAAAGAACATCCGGATTACACAGGAAAAGAAGAATTTAACTTTTTCCTGTCTGTGGTATTTCCGTATAATCAGCTGACAATCCTTCCATATCACAGAATTGTAAAAGATCTTAAAGGTATGGAACCGAAAGCTTTCATCGGAAGTATGAAGTTTAATTTTGAACTGATGGCAATGCCGGGATTTCCATGCAAACCGGTAGAAAAGCATTGCTTTGGTCTTTATGTGGATGGGGAATGGTTCCATCTGAAAGCATATCCGGATGTTTATGCCAAGAAAGACAGCGTAGGACAGTTGGATGTATCCATTCTTCAGGATAAGGTTCTGGGACCGGTACTTGGGATTGAAGATCCGCGTACAGATGAGAGAATCTGTTTTATGGGAGGAAATCACAAACTGAAAGATCTGGCTGCGGCTGCAGATGAAACCGGTGGCGCTGCTTTTGCCATGTATCCGACTTCGATGGAAGAACTGATGGCGATTGCAGATGAAGGAAAACTGATGCCGCCTAAGAGCACATGGTTTGAGCCGAAGCTTCGAAGTGGTCTTTTTATCCACAAACTTTCAGATTGATAATAGTTTTTTATAGAATTTTAATAAAATGGTCAGGAAAATCTTAGGAAATTACTACAGATTGCTCACATTTATTTTATAAGATATAAACCATGGTGAGCAAATGAGAAAGAGGGGTTTTCATGACAAACGAACAGTATTACGATTGTATCCAGCCATATCAGAATGCATGCCAGATCATGCGGGCCAAGCTGGAGGTGCTGAATGGAAGTCTGTACCAGAAGTCTTCCATATCTCCGATCCATAACATTCAGGAACGGATCAAAGCCAAAAAAAGCATCGAGAAGAAGCTTGAGAAGCTGGGACATTCGGACAGTGTGCAGAATGCCAAGGATTATCTCCGGGATATAGCCGGAATCCGTGTGATCTGCTATTTTATAGATGATATTTATAACCTTGTAAATGCGCTTAAGAGACAGAGTGAACTGATTTTCATCCGGGAGAAGGATTACATACAGAATCCGAAACCTAACGGTTACAGAAGCTATCATGTGATTATTGCCGTACCGGTTTATTATCTGGATACAATGGAATATTTTCCAGTGGAGATACAGCTGCGTACCATGACCATGGATCTGTGGGCAAGTATGGAGCACCGTGTCTGTTACAAGAAACTTCCGGAACACAGGGAAGAGCTGGCAGAAGCTTTTTGTCAGTATGCAGATATCCTGGGAAAGATCGAAGAACAGTTTGAAGCGTATAATGAGACTGGAATGCTGGAGGAGATCACACCTTCTGAGGTTGTGGATGCTCCGGCAGAGGGATAACAATGGAAATTGAAGAAGAATTTATCTCCGGATTCTGCCGCACTATGAATGGCGGAGAGACGGTATGCTGTGAGTATACACAGCGGGAAGACGGAAGTAGAGAGCTGACTTTTATGGACTGTGCACATGAACGCTGTGTGAATACAGGAGTCTGCGAAATTTTCAGGCAGGCACATGAACTGGAGCAGAAATAAATTTCAGGGAGGAAAGAAATATGAAACATACAGTAGATGCAATGGGTAAACAGTGCCCGATCCCTGTCGTAATGACAAAAAAAGTTCTGGATAAAGCAGAACAGGGAGATGAGATCCAGGTTCTTGTGGATAATGAGACCGCAGTAAACAACTTAAGCAGACTTGCCGGAAGTACCGGATGCAGTTTTGTTTCCAGAAAGACGGAAGGCGGTTATGAAATCCATATGGTAGTGAAATCCGATGTACAGGCCAGAACTGCCGCAGAACCGGAAATTGTCTGCACACCGGCTGCACCACAGGGAGATTATACAGTGGCCATCACTTCTGATAAGATGGGAGACGGAGATCCGGAGCTTGGTGCGATCCTTATCAAAGGCTTTGTGTATGCTCTGACACAGCTTGAGACACCGCCGTCTGTAATGCTCTTTTACAATGGAGGAGCGAAGCTTACTGCTTCGGATTCCCCATGCATTGAAGATCTGAAAACTTTGCAGGAGCAGGGCTGTGAGATCCTGACCTGTGGAACCTGTGTGAACTTCTACGGGCTGAAAGAGCCGGCAGTGGGAACCGTGACGAACATGTACGCCATTGCAGAGAAACTTACGAAAGTCGGTAAAGTAATCCGCCCATAAAACAGAATATGGAAATGCCGCAGATTTTTCGGAGTCTGCGGCATTTTTGAAATCTTTATAATTCAATATCAATATTCTGTTCTTCAATATTATGACGTTTTGCATAACCGGTAAGCATCAGCGTCAGGGCACCGTCTCCGGTTACATTACATGCAGTACCGAAGCTGTCCTGCAGTGCAAAAATAGTAAGCATCAAAGCAGTACCGGAACTGTCAAATTTCAGCACGCCGGTAATGATACCAAGGGATGCCATAACCGTTCCGCCAGGAACGCCCGGAGCACCGATAGCGAATACACCAAGGAGCAGACAGAACAGAACCATAGTGCCTGGCGTTGGAACAGAACCGTACAGGATCTTGGAAACAGCCATACAGAAGAAAACTTCTGTAAGAACGGAACCGCAGAGATGGATATTTGCAAACAACGGGATTCCGAAATTTACTAGATCTTTACGAAGCGGTTTTGCCCTGGAGGCACACTGAAGGGCTACAGCCAGTGTTGCGGCAGAAGACATGGTTCCTACAGCAGTCAGATAAGCCGGTGCGTAGTGCCGGACAACTTCCAGAGGATTTTCACCGGAATAGATTCCGGCCAGGATGTACAGAAGAGCCATCCAGATGAAATGTCCGGCAAGAACCAGCACGATGATCTCCAGGAAAACAGGCAGCTGTCTGGTAATTGTACCTTCATAGGCAAGTCCACAGAAAGTAGAACCGATGAACAGCGGAAGAATCGGAATAATAATCCTTGACACCAGAGCCAGAACGATTTTCTGGAACTCATCCAAAAGACCGGTGACTAGTTTCGCTTTTGTCCAGGTGGCAGCCAGGCCGATCATGACAGAAAAAACAAGAGCACTCATAACCGACATGATCTGCGGGATCTCCAGTTCGAAGATTACTTCCGGCAGCTGTTTCAGCCCTGCCGCATAGGAATGAATGGACAGATGCGGAATAATAAAAAATCCGGATGCTGTGGAAAAAAGTGCCGCACCGATGGAAGAACCGTAGGCAAGGACCACAGCAACTCCCAGCATTACGGAAGCATTTTTTCCGAGCTTGGTAATGGAGGGAGCGATAAAACCAAGAACGATCAACGGAACGCAGAAGGTAATAATCTGGCCCAGAATGTACTTGACTGTGACAACAATATTGAGAACTGCCATGGAAATTCCGTTTGTGCTGTACCGGTTCAGAACAAGCCCGGAGAGGATACCCAGGATTACAGCAACAAGGAGTTTAAAAGGCAGACTTTTGAAAAAAGATCCTTTTTTCATTGGAAAACCTCCTCTGATAGTATAAAATAAAGCCAAAACCAATTATAAGATTTTTTTATAAAAAGCACAAGGAGATTTGACATGATTTATCTGGATAACGCTGCTACAAGTTTTCACAAACCGGACTGTGTAGCCAGGGCTGTGGTGGAAGCCATGCAGCAGGCAGGAAACAGTGGAAGAGGAAGCAGTGGAGAGGCGATGGAAGCTTCACGGATTATTTTTGATACAAGATGCAAAATTGCACAGTTATTTGATGTGGAAGGACCGGAATGTGTGGCATTTACCGCAAACGCGACAGAGGCGTTAAACACTGCACTGTTTGGGATTCTGCATCCGGAAAGAGAAAAAGTCCATGCGATCTGTACGGAGATGGATCATAACAGTGTGCTCCGGCCTCTTTATGCGCTGGAGAAAAGAGGAATGGATCTGACCATTCTTCCGGCGGATGGAAAAGGCAGGATTTCTGTGGATGATCTGGAAGTGGCAATCCGCCCGGAGACGAAAGCAATTGTATGTACGCATGCATCGAATCTTACCGGAAACTGTAATGATATCCGTTCCATAGGAGCGATTGCCAGGAAACATGGAATCCTTTTTATTGTGGATGCTGCACAGACAGCAGGAGTTTTTCCGATTTCCATGAAAAAAGATCAGATTGATATTTTATGTTTTTCTGGACATAAGGGACTGATGGGACCGCAAGGGACTGGGGCCATCTGTGTGCGGCCAGGTGTTTTGGTGGAACCTCTGAAAGTGGGAGGAAGTGGAATTTTAACCTTTCAGAAAGAACATCCATCTGACATGCCGGAATCACTGGAAGCCGGTACCCTCAACAGCCACGGAATCGCAGGATTACGGGCTTCTCTTGAATGGATACAGGAAACCGGAATCCACACAATCCGAAAAAGAGAACAGATGCTGATGTGGCGCTTTTATGACCAGGTAAAAAAAATTCCCGGAGTCACCGTGTATGGGGATTTTTCCCAGGAAGACCGATCTCCGGTAGTAAGCTTGAATCTTGAAGGAGAAGGATCCGCGGAAGTTGGGATGATTCTGGGAGAGGATTACGGAATCAGTGTACGTTCCGGCGGACACTGTGCGCCGCTTATGCATAAAGCCCTGGGCACAGAAAAAACAGGGGCTGTGAGGTTCAGTTTTTCCTATTTTAATACAGAGGAAGAAATTGACGCGGCAGCTGCGGCACTTGGAGAACTGGCAGCAGGGATCGAAGACTGAAAAGAAAGGACAGAATGTATGTACCAGAAAATATACGATGTGGTAGAAAAAAGAGGACGTGTAAAGACAGGAATTTTCCTGAACGGCGAGGAAACGGGGCTTAAGTATCTGGCAGAGGAGGACTGCTTTTTTTATCCCGATGGAAAAAAGGCGAAAGAAACAGCCGGAGAATTACTGAAAAAAACAGTGGCAGACGCGGTGGAGACCGGCGTTGTGAAAGTGGGGAATCAGGAAATTTTCGTGGAAACCTATGAGAAGAATCCAAGACTGGTTATTCTTGGCGGAGGACATGTATCTATTCCGGTAGCGGAGATCGGAAAGCTTCTGGGATTTCATATAACGGTGATGGACGACCGTGAGGATTTTGTAACGAAAGAACGTTTTCCGCAGGCAGACGAGAGGATTACCGGCGATTTTGAAACTTTACCGGAGAAAATTCCTCCTTACGAAAATGCCTGGTATGTAGTTGTGACAAGAGGCCATCTCGGGGATTCTGCCTGTGCAAGAGCAATTTTAAAAAGACCGTTTGCTTATTTTGGAATGATCGGAAGCAAAACAAAGGTGCGGATTACCCGGGAAAAACTTCTGGCAGAGGGTTTCACAGAAGATCAGGTGAACAGCATTCATGCTCCTATCGGCCTGCCAATTGGAGGACAGATGCCGGCAGAGATTGCGGTAAGTATTATGGCAGAAATTGTCCAGGAAAAAAACAGACATTTCCGCACTTACTGCGATGAAGAAGTGGAGGCGGCGATCCGCCTTGGAGCAGCAGGAACCATGGTTACTATTATTGAAAAAAAAGGATCTTCTCCACGCGGAACCGGAAGCAAGATGTTTGTATTCCGGGATGGAAGAACTGTTGGAAGTATCGGCGGTGGAAAAGTAGAATTTGAGGCCGGAAAATATGCGTCCCAGGTGCAGGCTGTGGAAACCAGGATTTATGAACTTGGACAGGGAAAAGGGGATCTAGGTATGATCTGCGGGGGAACGGTGAGAGTCCTTTTTGAGCCTGTGAATGCGGGGAAGAATATGCCGGGACTTGCATAATATGCCAAAATCGTGTATATTTGGAGATAATGTTATTGGACGAAATGCCGGGAGGAAAACCGTTTTCCGGTACCGGCGTATAAGGGAGGACCATAAACAATGAAGAAAAAATGTATTTTGGCTTTGATAGCAGCGGCAGCTTTTATGTCACAGGGATGTGGATTTACAGAAGGTACCGATGCAGTGGTAACGGTTGTAGACGCCACACCAACCCCGGAACCGACAGAGGCACCGGAAGCAACCGCAACTCCGACACCGGGAGCAGAAGCGGCGGCAGATTCTACAGCAGCGGCAGATTCTACAACACAGGCAGCAGCTACAGAGCAGACTCCAAGTGGCATTAATGTGCAGGTTCAGGATGCGACCTACTATGCGGTTGAAGGCGTAAATCTGCGTTCAGATGCCAGTGCAGATGCGGAATTTGTGGCCGGAGTACTTTCCGGAGAAGCACTGAAATGTACAGGCGTATGTGATAATGGATGGATTCGTGTAGATTATAATGGACAGACCTGTTATGCATCCGGTGATTATGTCAGCACAACACCGCCGGTAGGAGCAGCAACTGCAGATACGGCAGCAGCACAGTAAAAGAAAAAAGCAAAAAACAAAACCCGGTAACTACGTTCTGGTAAGGAAACCAGAGCAGAGTACCGGGTTATTCTTTATGGATCAATTATCCGGAAAATTATTCCGGATATACAAGACGATCTGGTTTGATGTCATAGAGAACTTCATTCAGATATTTTTTTGCAAGGTATTTGGCCATACCGAGATTCATGTCAAGATAATTGCCGCAGTCTTTGGCAGACGCTCCTGGAATCTCACCTTCAAAATCACGGATGAATTCAAACATTTCGATCATAAGAGGTACGATATCCCTGGATTCATAGTCGCCTTTAAGAAGAAGATAGTTTCCGGTACGGCATCCCATAGGCCCCCAGTAAATGATCTTCGGTCCGAATTCCTTATGGTTACGGAGAAAAGTTGCTGCCAGATGTTCCATGGCATGAAGTTCTGCTGTATTCATGACCGGTTCCTCGTTTGGGGAAGTCATACGAATATCAAAGGTAGTGATTACCTGATCGCCTACCGGATCTTTTCGTGAAACATATACACCTGGCTGAAGCTTGATGTGGTCTATGGTAAAACTTGTGATTTTTTCCATGATAATTCCTCACTTTCTGATTCTGAAATAACTTTTGCAGTATTCTAAGCCCAGGTACCGCAGCTTTTATTTTAGCAGAGAACCTTTCGAGATACAAGGGAAGGACTGCGTAAAGTTGACTTTGTGAAAGGATAATGTTAAACTGAGGAAAGCTTACAGGGGGAGAGTAAAAAAACTCATCTGAGAACGTGAAAATCAACGGTTTCAGGATCTGATAAGGAGGATTTATAAATTATGAAACGCAAGGTTTTATCGGTATTGTTTGCGACCGTTCTTACAGCTGGCATGCTGTCAGGATGTGGAGACAGCGGGAATACTTCTGAGAAGACATCCGACCAGAAGGAAGAATCTCTGGAGGAGACAACACAGGGCCAGACTGCAGTAGATGAAGAGACCGCAGCGAAAGCCGTTTCCGAGGAAGAAGCAGAGAAGGCTGGTTTTACAGACCAGGAAGAAAGTACTGCGGAGGAAGAGAGCAGTTCTGATTCTACGTTGGAGGAAGATTCCACTTTGATAGAAAGTGAAGCGGACAGTACAGAAGAGAGATTTTCAGATGGTTCCGAGGACGCAAAAAAAGCAGGTACTACAGTAATTGATACCAGCCAGCAGCTTACCGGAACCTATCATGCAGCAATCACAGTGAAAGATTATGGCGAAATTGATGTGGAACTGGATGCGGATACGGCACCTGTTACAGTAACAAATTTTGTAAAACTGGTACAGGAGAACTTTTATGACGGACTGACTTTCCATCGGATCATTGACGGATTTATGATTCAGGGTGGAGATCCAGAGGGCGATGGAACCGGTGGAGCGGATGAGACCATCAAAGGTGAATTTTCCAATAATGGCGTAAAAAATGATATTTCCCATGTAAGGGGAACGATTTCCATGGCAAGAAGTTCTGCTCCGGACAGCGCAAGTTCTCAGTTCTTTATTGTGCAGTCTGATTCCACATATCTGGACGGGGATTATGCGGCATTTGGCCATGTGACTTCCGGAATGGACGTTGTAGATCAGATATGTAAGGATGCCACACCGACAGATGGCAATGGCAGTATAGCAAAAGATCAGCAGCCGGTAATCGAAAGTGTCCGTATGACTGACTGACAGACAGGAGGAAGAAGGATGCTGAAAGGGAAAACGGTGCTTCTCGGAGTGACAGGAAGCATTGCCGCATACAAAATAGCATATCTGGCCAGTGCATTACATAAGCTTCATGCAGATGTTCATGTACTGATGACAGAAAATGCCACGAATTTTATCAATCCGATTACGTTTGAGACTCTGACCGGAAACAAATGTCTGGTGGACACTTTTGACCGGAATTTTCAGTTCCAGGTAGAGCATGTTTCCATTGCAAAGAAAGCAGATGTGGTAATGATTGCACCGGCCAGCGCCAATGTAATTGGAAAAATTGCCAATGGCCTTGCCGATGATATGCTTACGACAACAGTTATGGCCTGCCGATGCCAGAAGATTTTTGCGCCGGCCATGAATACCGCCATGTATGAGAATCCGATTGTACAGGATAATATCAGGAAACTTGTTTCCTATGGATATGAAGTGATTACTCCGGCTAGTGGTTATCTTGCCTGCGGAGATACGGGCGCAGGGAAAATGCCGGAACCGGAGACTCTTCTAGAATATATTCTGCGGGAAATTGCATTTGAAAAAGATCTTTCCGGTAAAAAAGTGCTTGTCACTGCCGGGCCAACGCAGGAAGCGATAGATCCGGTCCGCTGTCTGACCAATCATTCTTCCGGAAAAATGGGATATGCCATTGCAAAGATGGCGATGCTCAGGGGTGCGGAGGTCACGCTGGTAAGCGGACCTACTGCGATTGCACCGCCACTTTTTGTGAAGGTAGTTCCTGTGACAACTGCAAGAGATATGTTTGAGGCAGTGACTACAAGAAGCGATCAGCAGGATATTATCATCAAGGCCGCGGCAGTGGCGGATTACCGTCCGAAACAGGTCAGTGATAACAAAGTTAAGAAAAAAGATGATCGGGTTTCCATAGAACTTGAAAGAACGGATGATATTCTGAAATATCTGGGTCAGCACAAAAAAGATGGTCAGTTCCTCTGCGGATTTTCCATGGAAACCCAGAATATGATCGGTAATTCCAGGGCCAAACTTGAGAAGAAAAATCTGGATATGGTGGCAGCCAACAATTTGAAGGTGGAAGGCGCCGGATTCCAGGGAGATACCAATGTTCTGACCCTGATTACACAGGATGAGGAAGTATCACTCCCACTTATGAGCAAGGAGGATGCAGCTCTTAAAATCCTGGATAAAATTAATTCACTTATTAATCATTAATAAGTCCATCACCGTATTGTATCCGTAAGGAAACTATGGAACAGGCTGTGTTTCCATAAAGTTTCCCGGACGGAACGGTAACAAGGAGGAGAAAAAATGAAAAACAACAGATTTACAACAGCACAGCTTACGTTACTTGGCCTGATGGCCGCAATTCTTCTGCTTATGGCCTACACACCACTGGGATATCTGAATATCGGGCCACTGGCCATTTCCTTTAATGTGATTCCGGTAGCAATCAGTGCAGTGGTTCTCGGACCGGTAGGTGGAGCCGTGGCAGGTGCGATTTTCGGCCTGACCAGTTTCCTCCAGTGCATTGGTGTAGGTGGCTCCAGCGCAATGGGAGTTGTGCTCTTTGGTATCAATCCGGCATTTGCGTTTATTCAGCGTTTTGTGCCGCGTCTTCTGGATGGTATCTGCCTTGGATATATTTTCCGGGGAATGCGGAAAATCAGCAATACCTATGTAGCCTGTGCCGTAACAGGATTCTTTTCCGCATTTTTGAATACCCTGTTTTTTATGGCAGCGCTTGTAGGACTGTTCGGAAATACCGATTATGTGAAAAATCTGATGGGTGGTCATAACATTATTATCGGCTGCTGTCTGATGGTAGGAATCAATGCAGTATGTGAGATGATCTCTTCTACAGTAATTACAGGTGCAGTGGGAGCAGCACTTTCCAAGGCACATCTGATACCTGCAGCACAGATCAGCCGGGAAAAAGCATAAGTATTTTGTAAAAAAGACGGGAAAAGAAAATTATGATTTTAGCGATTGATATTGGAAATACCAACATTGTTGTGGGATGCATTGATGACAAAAAGACGTATTTTATTGAACGGCTTGCTACTGTGCGGACAAAGACAGAGCTGGAATACGCCGTTGATCTGAAAACAGTACTGGATATTTATCATATTAAAAAGACGGATATCGATGGATGTATCATCTCATCCGTTGTTCCGCAGATTACCAATATTGCAAAACTGGCGGCCGAGAAAATTCTGAAAAAAGAAGTCATGGTGCTTGGGCCTGGTGTAAAAACCGGTCTGAATATTATGATGGACAATCCTGGGCAGTTGGGAGCGGATCTTGTTGCGGATGCGGTAGCTGGTTTGAAGGAGTATTCGGTTCCGTTTATTGTAATTGATATGGGTACGGCAACTACAGTTTCAGTTGTCAACGGCAAGAAACAGTATATTGGCGGGATGATTCTTCCTGGTATTGGAATATCTCTGGATGCGTTAACTGCAAGAGCTTCCCAGTTAAGTGGAATCAGTATTGACGCACCAAAGCATGTTATCGGACGGAATACGATTGAGTGCATGAAGAGTGGTGTGCTTTACAGCAATGCGGCAGCCATTGACGGAATTATCGACCGTGTGGAAGAAGAACTGGGTGAGAAAGCAACGGTCATTGCAACCGGCGGTCTTGCAAAGAAGATTGTTTCCCACTGTAAGAAAGACATTATCCTGGATGAAGATCTTCTTCTTAAGGGATTGCTTATAATTTATGAAAAGAATAAATAATTAAGAAAAATGAGAAAAGAGCTGTCTGTATGCGGAAATCTGTATACAGACAGCTGTTTTTGCATTGTGAGAGGAATTTTCATTTGATAAATCTTCAGCTTCCGGTAAAGGCTTTCCGGAAGTCTTCCGGCACAGGTGCCAGAAACCGTAGTGGCTCTTTGGTAATGGGATGCTCGAATTCCAGTTGAAAAGAATGAAGTGCCTGTCTGCCAATCCGGTCAAATACCGGATGATAGAGAAAATCGCCGGGCAGAGGGCAGCCGATGTAGTTCATATGAACACGGATCTGATGTGTCCGGCCGGTTTCAAGATGGAGCTCAACAAGAGCGTATCCATTGCTGACTGCCAGACGCTCGTAATGAGTTACAGCAGGTTCGCCCCGTTCAAAATTGACTTCCCTGGTAATTACGGAGTCATTTACCCTTGCAATTGGTGCACGGACAGTCCCTTTTTCTGGTGGAATTCCGTCTGTAAGTGCAAGATACGTGCGGCGGATTCTGCGCTGTTTCATCTGAGTGGAAAGAAGAGCACCACTTAAAGGGTTTTTGGCCAGAACCAGCACTCCAGTTGTGTCCCGGTCCAGCCGGTTGATACAGCGGTATACAAACGTTTCTCCCTGCTGTCGGTAGTACCAGGCGACTCCGTTGGCCAGAGTGTTCTCGTAATTTCCGGCAGAAGGATGTACTGGCATGTCCGCCGGTTTATTGAGAACCAGAATATCTTCATCTTCATACAGAATATTCAGGGGTATTTTTACAGGAAGGATGGACTCTTCTGATCCGGCTTCTTCAGGAACGAGAATGCGAAGAACGTCCTGTTCTTTAAGCGCCGTTTTGGCAAAAGAGGGTTGTCCGTTAAGAAGAATGGCATGATCGGCGCGTTTCATGGTAGTCAGGATATGTTTGGAAAAACCGTTGTTCCGGAGAAAGGATAAAATCGAAATTCCGGAATCCTCCGGGGAAATGGTATATGTAATAATTCTCTGCATATAGAATGTCCTTTTCTGAATTTTGGCAGCAGAAACATACAGGAATATGTTTCTGTTGATTTCTGTTACAGTATAGCATCGGAGACAGAGTTTGTATAGTTTTGCAGAAAAACACAGAAAATATATTGGAAAAAGTGCCGGAAAAGGGTATAATGTCAAAGATAGCAGGATTGATAAAATACAGACAAATGAAGGATAACTTTATAGACAGTGTGGGGGATGAAACAATGGAACAGCAGCATATGTTTACCAACCGGATGATTCGTAATCTTCTGGTTCCGGTTGTGCTGGAACAGATTCTGAATTCGATAATGGGAACCGCAGATACCATGATGGTCAGCAATGTGGGATCTGCGGCTCTTTCTGCGGTGTCTCTGGTAGACTCCATCAATATACTTCTGATTCAGGCTTTTTCGGCGCTGGCAGCAGGGGGCGCGATTGTGTGTGCCCAGTATATCGGACAGAAAAATTATGAGAAAGCAAACATGTCTGCAAGACAGGTGCTGTTTATTATCACTGCGATTTCGGTAGCGGTATCGGCGGTCTGTCTTATTTTTCAGAAACCTCTGCTGAGGTTTATTTTCGGAGCGGTAGAAGCAAATGTTATGCGTGCTTCGGAAACATATTTCTTTTTCACAGCACTGTCGTTTCCGTTTATAGCGGCATATGATTCCGCGGCTTCCATATTCCGTGCTCAGGAGAATACAAAAGGGCCCATGACGATCTCCATGATTTCCAATGTTATGAATATTGGAGGAAATGCGATTCTGATCTGGGTATTTCATCTTGGTGTTGCAGGTGCTGCGCTTTCCACACTGGCTTCCCGTATTTTCTGTGCTGTGGTAGTTCTTTATCAGCTACGGAAAGACAGGCAGCCCATTGTTGTTCGTGATTATCTGAAAATCCGTCCGGATTGGAGTATGATCAAGAGAATTCTGGGACTGGGCATTCCGTCCGGAATAGAAAACAGTATGTTTCAGCTTGGAAAACTTGCGATTCAGTCAACCGTATCTACGCTGGGAACAACTGCCATTGCGGCTCAGGCGATGACCAATATTCTGGAGAACTTAAATGGAATTGCAGCTATCGGTGTCGGTGTCGGCTTGATGACGATTGTAGGGCAGTGCCTTGGAGCCGGTAGGAAAGATGAGGCGGTCTATTACATAAAAAAACTCTGTGTCATTGCGGAAGCTGTTATTATCGCAAGCTGTCTGGTCGTTTATATCCTGGCCAGACCGGTTACCATTCTGGGCGGTATGGAGAAAGAAAGTGCCGCAATGTGTATTCATATGATTACATGGATCACGATCGTAAAACCGCTTGTCTGGACAATGGGTTTTGTACCGGGATACGGACTGCGTGCAGCCGGAGATGTGAAATTTTCCATGATCACCTCCTGCTGTACCATGTGGTCCTGCCGGTTCTGCCTCTGTGTATTTCTCATCCGCGTTATGGACTTTGGGCCAATGGGCGTATGGATCGGAATGTTTGCAGACTGGACAGTACGTGGAATCATATTTACATGGAGATTCCACAGCCGCAAGTGGTTGGAGCATAAGGTAATTTAGGAAATTGCCTTATGGGATCCCAAAGCCTTTGGGCGAGGGCGTTTTGGAAAACGGGAGGAAAACCGTGAGGGGGATCATCTCAGAGTTGCGAAGCCCGAAGATCCCCCTCACACTCCCCCTTCTTGGGCACGCAGAAAATTTCCGCATTGTGGCAATGTGAATTTGTCGAGAGGGTGGATGTATGATACTTTGTTGGATGTGTGAGTCTTAGCCGATCTGGGGAGGGACGGAAGGCGGCCTGCGTGGCAGGCCTGTTCCTGGATTGCGGATGAGACTGTAAAAAGGGTGAAGGTGTATACATAATGTAACATTGTCAGAAAATAAAAATTCAAGTAAAAAATCAGGAACAATCTGCGAAGCAGACATGCTTTCCGTCCGGAGCGATTAATCGGCTCAGACTGCCGGAGTCGATATCGTGGAATCCATCGCCCCGCCATGGTGTATCATTTCCAATACCGTACGCCCAATTGCGTGGCCGGAGGGGAGGAGCGCGAGGAGGGAAAATGGCCTTCGCAACTGTGAATGCTTCCCCTCCTCGCAATTTACTCAGCTTTGAAAAGCGAAAAAATTTGCCGGAAAAAGCGGAACCTATTCTCTTACAGAAAAGGATTTCGGTTATACAGAAAACCGTTTGATCAGTGTGGTGGATACTTCAATTTTTACGGAATGTGGCACGGAGGTCCGGATCTCACGGATCAGCTGGGCGGCGGCTGTTTCTCCCATGAATTTACGGGGGACGTCGATGGTGGTGAGGGCGGGGTCTATGACGCGGCCTTCGGAGATGTTGTCGAAGCCTGCGATGGTGATGGCTTCGGGAATCTTGTAGCCGCGGAGTTTCAGGGCTTTGATGGCGCCGATGGCGATGAGGTCGTTGTCTGCGAAGTAGGCGCCTGCCAGTGGGGTTCCGCTGTCGATGATCTCCAGCATGTCGGAGAAGGCTCCTTCGATGGAGGGGGAGAGTTCGTGAATGATGGATTTGGCAGTGGACATTCCATGTTCCCGGACAGCTCTGTGGAAACCGTGCGTACGTTCCCGGAAGTTTGTGATTTTGTAGGAGGAGCAGAGGTGTCCTGGCTGGCGGCCGCAGCGGTCGATAAGGTAGCTGGTGGCCTGGTAGGCGCCCTGGGCGTTGTTGCTGAGAACACAGCTGCAGTCTGCAGAATCAAAGTAGGAATCCAGAAGGACAACCGGGACGGAGAGTTGAAGGAACTCGTGGCATACAGAAGCGGATACTTCGGTTCCAAGAAGGATGACACCTGCACACTGGGAAATGCGGAGTTCTTCGATGTATTTCTGGAGATCGTCTGCTTTTTCGTAGAGCTGGAAGGTTTTCAGATGATAGCCGTTTTTACGGCATTCCTGTTCAATACCTTCGGTGAGCTCTGAAAAAATTGGAGTATAATTTAAAATTGCGTTGTGGGCACGGCAGATAATGCAATAAATATCGCCTGTCACATTTTTTTTCATGGAAAGCCGGCTGAAGTCATAGCCGGCTTTTTCTGCTTCCCGGATAACCAGAGCTCGGGTTTCTGTGCTGACGCCAGGTTTTCCGTTCAGGGCCATGGAGACGGCGGTGGCGGAGAGATTTAATCTGGCGGCCAGTTCTTTTGCTGTAATTCCCATATCGATAGTCCTCCTGTATTGAATGTAGAGTTGTGTCTGTATATCGGTATAATTTTTCCTGACTGTATTTTTTCAACTGTTTTAATTATAAAATGTTTTTCTTGCATCTACAACAATAAAGTGAAAAATAAAGTGGAAATCACTTTATTTTTTGTAGAAATAAAGTAGAAATCAAGATATTATACAGATAACAAAGATGAACATAAAAAAATGAATCACATAGAAACAGGTAAAACATGGATTTATGAAAGGAGTTCAAACATGGACAAGATTAAAATTGGTTACGCACCAACCAGAAGAAGTATTTTCAGCGCACCGGATGCAGTAAAATATCGTGGACTTACTGCTAAGAGACTTGAGGAGCTTGGCGTTGATTTCGTAGATATCACAGACATTAACGATGAGGGACTTCTCTACAACGATGAGGGACTTGAGAAGATCATCGCCAAATTCAAAAAAGAGAAAGTTGACGGACTTTTCCTTCCACACTGCAACTTCGGTACAGAGTATGAGTGTGCAAGACTTGCAAAAGCTCTTGATGTTCCGGTTCTTCTGTGGGGGCCTCTGGATGAGAGACCTGAGCCAGACGGAACAAGACTTCGTGATACACAGTGCGGACTTTTTGCAACAGGTAAAGTTTTAAGAAGATTCCGTGTTCCGTTTACATACATGACAAACTGCAGACTGAATGACCCGGTATTCGAGAGAGGAATCAAAGATTTCCTTGCTGTCTGTAATGTAGTTAAAACATTCAAAAATATCCGTATTCTTCAGATTTCCACAAGACCGTTTGATTTCTGGACAACCATGTGCAACGAGGGCGAGCTTCTTGAGAAATTCAACATCCAGCTTGCACCGATCCCGATGCCGGAGCTTACCGATGAAGTAAAGAAAGCAAAAGCAGAGCAGACAGAGGTTCAGGAGGTTATGCAGTATTGCCGTGACAACATGGAGATCTGCATCAAAGAGGACGAGCTTGAGAACGTAGCAGCTCTTAAGGTTGCCATGAAACATCTGGCTGAGAAATACGGCTGCAAAGCAATCGCAATCCAGTGCTGGAACCAGCTTCAGAGCGAGCTTGGAATTATGCCATGTGCAGCAAACTCCCTGTTAAATGACGAGGGAATCCCGACTGTATGTGAGACAGATATCCATGGTGCAATCACAGCTCTTATGGTAGAGGCAGCTGGCATGGGCGAGACAAGAAGCTTCTTCGCTGACTGGACAATCCGTCATCCTGACGTAGAGAATGGCGAGCTTCTTCAGCACTGCGGACCATGGCCAATTTCCATCGCAAAAGAGACACCGAAGCTTACTTACCCGCTGGCATTCGATCATCCGGGAAGCATCACAGCTGAGGCAAAACATGGCGATGTTTCTCTGGTTCGTTTTGACGGAGATAACGGAGAGTATTCTCTTCTTCTTGGAAATGCAAAAGGTATCGATGGCCCGAAAGGTATGGGAACTTATCTCTGGGTTGAGGTTGAGAACATCAAACGTCTTGAGGCAAAACTGGTTGAGGGACCATACATCCATCACTGTGTCGGTATCCACAAGAACGTTGTTCCGGTACTTTACGAGGCATGCAAATATATCGGCGTAACACCGGATCTTTATGACCCGATTGAAGAAGATGTTAAGGCATATCTTCGCGGAGAATGATAAACAGGAAACACAGTGGCACGTTTTTCCAGGATAAAAAACGTGCCGGGCTGTGAATATGAAATATAGATTGAAAAAAAGAAAGGACAGGAATCAGCATGGATTTTAGAGAATTAAGCAAACTTGCATATGATCTCAGAAAAGACACAGTAGATATGATCGTTGCCGGTAAAGGCGGACATATCGGTGGTGATATGAGTGTTATGGAGACTCTGGTTACACTGTATTTTGACCAGATGAATATTTCCCCGGAGAATATGAATGATCCGGACAGAGACCTTTTTGTTATGAGTAAAGGTCATTCCGTAGAAGCTTACTATGCAGTACTTGCAAAGAAAGGCTTCCTTGATATCAAAGAAGTAAACGAGAAATTCAGCAAATTTGGAACACAGTATATCGGACATCCGAACAACAAACTTCCGGGAATTGAGATGAACTCCGGTTCTCTGGGACATGGACTTCCGGTTTGCGTAGGTATGGCACTTGCCGGAAAAATGAACAAGAAAAACTACCGTGTATATACAGTAATGGGTGACGGTGAGCTTGCAGAGGGTTCTGTATGGGAAGCTGCTATGGCAGGACATCAGTACAAACTGGATAACCTCTGTGCAATCGTTGACCGTAACAGACTTCAGATCTCCGGAAATACAGAGGACGTTATGGGACATGACGATCTTCATGAGAGATTCAAAAGCTTTGGATGGCATGTAATTGATGTTGCTGACGGAAACAGCATTGAGCAGCTCCACGCAGCATTTGAGGAAGCAAAACAGACAAAAGGCCAGCCGACAGTCCTGATCGCAAATACTGTTAAAGGTAAAGGCTCCGCAGTTATGGAGAACAAAGCTGCTTGGCATCATCACGTACCGAGCCAGGAAGAGTATGAGCAGATCATGAAAGATTTTGAAGAGAGAAAGGAGCAGCTGTAATTATGAATAAGATTCCAAACCGTAAAGCAATTTGTGACGTACTTTTAAAAGAAGCGGAAACCGATAAAGACATTGTTGTTCTCTGCAGTGACTCCAGAGGATCTGCATCTCTGGCACCTTTTGCAGACGCATATCCGGAGCAGTTCGTTGAGATGGGAATCGCTGAGCAGGATCTTGTCAGCGTATCTGCAGGTCTTGCGCACTGTGGCAAAAAAGCTTTCGCAGCTTCTCCTGCCTGCTTCCTTTCCACAAGAAGCTATGAGCAGTGCAAAATTGATGTTGCATACTCCAACACAAATGTAAAACTTATCGGAATCAGTGGTGGAATCAGCTACGGTGCTCTTGGAATGAGCCATCATTCCGCACAGGATATCGCTGCTATGTCCGCGATCCCGAACATGAGAGTTTATCTTCCAAGCGACCGTTTCCAGACAGCAAAGCTGATCGAGGCACTTCTGAAAGATGAGAAACCGGCATACATCCGTGTAGGAAGAAATCCGGTTGAGGATATTTATACAGAGGACAACTGCCCGTTTGAAATGGACAAGGCAACTGTTCTTGCAGAGGGAGCTGACGCAGCTATCATCGCATGCGGAGAGATGGTCCGCCCGGCACTTGAGGCAGCTAAGCTTCTTGAGAAAGACGGAATCCATGCAACAGTTCTTGATATGTACTGCGTAAAACCTCTTGATAAAGAAGCCATCGTAAAAGCAGCATCCAACGCAAAAGTAGTTGTAACTGCTGAGGAGCACGCACCATTCGGTGGACTTGGTTCCATGGTAAGCCAGGTAGTTGGCGCAGAGTGCCCGCGTAAAGTCCTGAACATCGCACTTCCGGATGCACCGGTTGTAAGTGGAACTTCCAAGGAAGTATTTGACTACTACGGAATGAACGCAGAAGGAATTGCAAAAACTGTAAAAGACGCGCTGAAATAAGGGGAAAACTATGGAAAAAAAATATGTTCTTGCGGTTGATCAGAGTACCCAGGGAACAAAAGCGATCCTGTTCGATGTGAACGGTGACCTGGTCTGCAGAACAGACCTTCCTCACAGACAGCTGATCAACGAAAAAGGCTGGGTTTCCCATGATCTTTCCGAGATCTACAGCAATACCATCCAGGTTGTAAAGAACCTTGTGGAAAAAGCCGGAATCCAGAAAGAAGAGATCGCGTGTCTCGGAATCAGCAATCAGAGAGAAACATCTGCAGCATGGAGCCGCAGCACAGGCGAGCCTCTGGCACCTGCCATTGTATGGCAGTGCTCCAGAGCTTCCGAGATCTGTGAGCGGATCAAAACAAATGTGATGATTGCCCCGGGCCGTGAACAGAAGAAAAACGGCGGTGTGGCAGAGATCATCCGCCAGAAGACAGGAATGCATCTTTCCCCGTATTTCCCGGCAGCGAAGTTTGCATGGCTTCAGGAGAATGTGGAGGAAGTAAAACAGGCAAAAAGAAACAACGATCTTTGTCTGGGAACCATCGACACCTGGCTTCTGTTTAAACTGACAAAAGGCGAGGTTTATGCAACGGATTATTCCAACGCATCCAGAACCCAGCTTTTCAATATCCATAACCTGAAATGGGATAAAGAGATCTGTACCTGGTTTGGCATCAACGCAGAGCAGCTTCCGGAAGTATGTGATTCCAGCAGAGAGTACGGAATGACAGATTTCGAGGGATATTTCCAGACACCGATTCCGATCTGTGGTGTGATCGGAGATTCCCAGGGTGCACTGTTCGGACAGGGTTGCATTGAAAAGGGAATGGTTAAGGCTACATACGGAACTGGTTCCTCTGTTATGATGAACGCAGGAACAGAACCGATCATGTCAGATCTTGGTCTTGTAACTTCTCTTGCATGGGGACTTAACGGCAAAGTTACCTATGTTCTGGAAGGAAACATCAACTACACAGGTGCAGTGATCACATGGCTGAAAGATGACATGGGACTGATCACTTCTCCAGGTGAGACTCAGGAAATGTCAGAGCAGGCGAATAAGAATGATACCACTTATCTGGTTCCTGCATTTTCCGGTCTGGGAGCACCTTACTGGAAATCCGATGCAAAAGCCATTATCTATGGAATGAGCAGAACAACCGGAAAGAAAGAGGTTGTAAAAGCAGCTCTGGAATCCATCGCATATCAGATCACAGATATTGTGGAGATGATGAAAGCGGAAGATGGAATGACAGTAAAGGAGCTCTGCGTAGACGGTGGTCCTACAAGAAACCAGTATCTGATGAAATTCCAGAGTGATATCCTGGGAACAAAAGTAAGTCTTCCAAGATGTGAGGAGTCTTCCGCATTCGGAGCTGGCCTGATGGCTGGTTTAAGCTGTGGACTTTACAAGATGGAAAGTATCTTTGAGGTGAAAAACCGCAACCAGTTTATCCCGTCCATGAATGCTGCTGAGAGAGAGCAGAAATACAGCGGATGGAAAAATGCGGTAGAGAAAGTTCTCGTATAAAAAGTTTTCGACCAAAAATTAAAATGGGAGTTTCGGGCAGCGGCAATTGCTTGACCCCATGTGTATGTCAGATTATAATAAAATAACAGGCATTTCCGGATGCACTCCAGATGTATCGGAAATGACGGAAAGCCGGTCTTTGCTTTGAGAGCAGAGGCCGGCAAAAGTTATATTCAGAGGTAAATAATCATGATATATATCAGTCATCTTCTGCCGGATGATGAGATGAAGGAAATCATCAGTCAGACAGGAGTGGGAATCGAAAGTATTGAATTTTCCATTGCGGACAATCTGGATCATCTAAAGGAATCTGTCTGCAGTTATCGGGAACGACTGAAATTTATGGGATGCCGGGGACTGACTTTGCATGGGCCTTTTATGAACATCGATCCTGCAGCCTTTGACAGTGAAGTGCGAAAAATTACTATGATGCGTTTTCACCAAACTTATACAGCAGGTGTGGAACTTGGGGCAAAAAAGATCGTTTATCATACCTGCATGAATCCTTTTGTCCACTACCTTCAGGGATGGCCTGAGAGAGTGGCGGAGTTTTTCGGAGAATTTCTGGAAACGCATAAAGAACTGGAAGTTGTCATGGAGAATGTGTTTGACCCGCAGATTGATCCGGTTTTGGATGTTTATAAACTGATGGGGGAAAAATATCCGAATTTTCATCTCTGTTTTGATATGGGGCATGCCCACTGTTATTCGAAGATTCCGGTGCTGGAATGGACAGAGAAGCTGGCGCCTTATGTGACTCATGTGCATGTTCATGATAACAGCGGCGACCGGGATTCCCATGCAGCTCTTGGGGAGGGGAATATCCCTTATGAAAAAGTACTTGCATTACTGCCCCAGACAGAAAAACGGACATGGACGATTGAATGTTGCAGAAAAGAGGATGTGTTACAGACGATAAAAATATTGGAAGTACTGAAAAAATAATTATTTTTTTGGTGGAAAGAGGAGAAGGATGAGGGAAAGAAAACCTGTGATCGGCGTCACCTGTAATTTTGACTACAGGGATGCTGTTGGAATGGTTTCAGGTATGGGGATCACCGGGCAGGACTGGGATTTTGTCAGTGGTGATTATGTGTATATTCTGGAAAAAGCCGGGGCGATTCCTGTGCTGCTCCCGCAGTATGGAGATCTGGAGGCGGCGAAGCCGTTTCTGGACCAACTGGACGGAGTGCTGATCTCCGGCGGACATGATGTGGGACCGGAACGGTATGGGGCGTTTCCGAAAGGATATTGCGGAACAATCATGCCCATGCGGGATGAGCAAGATATTGCGATTTCCAGATATTTTATGCTGGAAAAGAAAAAGCCGATCCTCGGGATCTGCCGTGGCATTCAGATCATGAATGTGGCCTGTGGTGGGACCTTGTATCAGGATCTGGAAAAAGAGGGCGGTTTTGAACATCATTTCGGGGATAAGTACCCCAGAAATGTAGCGTGGCACGGAGTGAGAATTGCCGGAGCCAGTATATTGGAAAAGATTTATGAGAAGCGAGATATCCGGGTGAATTCTTTTCATCATCAGGCAATAAAAGATGCCGGGGAGAATGTGAGGATCACAGCCTGGTCCGAAGACCGGGTGCCGGAGGCTATGGAACTTGAAGGTCATCCATTTGCGGTGGCTGTTCAGTGGCATCCGGAGATGATGTATGATTCCTCGGAGCAGCTGAAGCTTCTCCGGGCATTTGTGGAGGCAGCAGGGAAGGAGACAGAATCATGAATATTTGTATCTATGGAGCGTCCAGCGCAGAGCTGAAAAAGATCTATTATGAGAAAACAGAGGAACTGGGACAGCTGATGGGAAAACGTGGCCATGGCCTTGTTTTCGGTGGTGGAAAAGAGGGGCTGATGGGTGCGGCAGCCCGTGGCGTTGACCGGGAAAAAGGTTATATCCTGGGGATCGCGCCGAGATTTTTTGACAAGCCGGGAGTGCTGTATGAGCATTGTACAGAATTTATTTTTACGGAAAATATGCGTGAAAGGAAGCACCTTTTGGAAAGTCGTTCTGATGCAACGATCGTGGTACCCGGGGGAATTGGCACTTATGAGGAGTTTTTTGAGATCCTGACGTTGAAGAGTCTGGGACGGATCGACAGGCCCATCGTTCTTTATAATATTCAGGGATATTATGATAGTATGAGGGCGCTTCTGGAGTATACAGCTGGGGAAAAATTTATGTCCAGAGATGTTGTGGATATGTGCCGGTTTATGAAAGATCCGGAGGAGATTCTGGATTATATTGAGAATTACCGGAATTATGGGGGAAAGTTATAAAGGAAATAAAGTACGGTTTATAGGACACTTAAAAATGGGATGATACAGTCTGTAATATAGGACTGTATAGAGATGGGGATTTTTACAGGAGAAGGTATATTTTATGAGAAAGATCATGTTGAATGGCCGATGGGAGCTGGCGGAAGCGGGGAAAGATACATTATGTGAAGTGCAGGTTCCGGGATCTGTGCTTTTTGGGCTTTACGGGGCTGGAAAGATTGAAGATCCTTTTTACCGCACCAATGAAGACGCTACGAGGGAACTGTTCTGGAAGGATTATGAATTTTGCAGAACGTTTGTGGTTGCGGAGGAGGCTCTGAAAGAAGAGAAAGTGGCTCTGGTCTGCGAGGGGCTGGATACTCTGACAGATATCTATATCAATGGAAAAAAGGCCGGATCTACAGACAATATGCATCGTACCTGGAAACTGAATGTAAAAGAATTTCTTCATGCCGGGGAGAATCAGATCCGGATCGTATTCCGTTCCGTATTCAAATATATCGAAGATTATGAGTATGAAGAAAATAAAGAGATCCACTATGTTCCCTGCGGTGGAATGAAAGGAAACCAGCTAATCCGGAAGGCGCACTGTATGTTTGGATGGGACTGGGGCCCTCAGACCATTGATGTCGGAATTTTCCGGGATATTTATCTGGAAGCGTACAGCCATCCAAGGATTGAGGATGTGAAGATTACACAAAGGCATGGGGATAATGCTGTGGATGTGTGTACAACGGTGGTGGTAAGCGGAGATGCTGTGGATAAGTGCCGGGTGAGAGTGACGATCCAGGAGGATGTAGAGAGTGCCTGTGGACATAGAACAGATGCCAATGACCGGAAAACGGAAGCCTATGTATGCGAAGTGGAGGAGACTGTATCAGCGAATAATAATCCAGCAGTGCTGACATCCACGATTCACAACCCGAAACTCTGGTGGCCAAACGGATACGGCGACCAGCCGTTATATAAAGTTCAGGTGGAGCTTCTGGATGAGAATGGAGAAGTTCTGGAAACCATAACGAAGCGTATCGGTCTCCGTACTCTTACCATCAGCCAGGAAAAAGATCTCTGGGGAAAAGAATTCGCATTCTGTATCAATGGTGTGAAGATTTTTGCCATGGGCGGAAATTATATTCCGGAGGACTGTATCTATTCCAGGATTACGCCGGAGATCCAGGAGTATCTTCTGGAATCCTGTAAACGTGCCAATTTTAACTGCGTCCGTGTGTGGGGCGGTGGTTATTATCCTTCGGATCATTTCTATGATCTCTGCGATGAGATGGGACTGATCGTATGGCAGGATCTGATGTTTGCATGTAATGTCTATGATCTCACGGAAGGATTTGAAGAGAATATCACGAAGGAGATCACGGAGAATGTTAAACGTCTTCGTCATCATGCATCTCTTGGACTGTGGTGCGGAAATAACGAGATGGAATCTGCCTGGGATCACTGGCCGGAGGTGCAGAGCGAGTCGAAATATCTCCGTGCGGACTACATAAAAATGTTTGAACACGTGGTTCCGAAAGCAGTGAAAGCGGCAGACAGCGAGACCTTTTTCTGGCAGTCTTCCCCGAGCTCCGGAGGATGCTTTGATGATCCGGATGATGAGAACCGGGGTGACTGTCACTACTGGGATGTATGGCATGGTCAGAAGCCTTTTACCGATTATCAGAAGCATTATTTCCGTTTCTGCTCGGAGTTTGGCTTCCAGTCCTTCCCGTGCCTGAAAACGGTGGAGAGCTTTACGGAAGAGAAAGACCGGAATATTTTTTCCAGGGTGATGGAGAACCACCAGAAAAATCCGGCGGCCAACGGAAAGATCCTGTATTACCTCTCCGAGAATTTCCGTTATCCGGAGAATTTCCGCAAGCTTCTCTATGTGAGCCAGATCCTCCAGGGAATGGCCATGAAGTATGGCGTGGACCACTGGAGACGTCACAGAGGCCGCTGTATGGGTACTCTTTACTGGCAGATCAACGATAACTGGCCGGTGGCATCCTGGGCAAGTATCGACTATTTTGGCCGCTGGAAGGCGCTTCACTATATGGCGAAAAAATTCTATGCGCCACAGGCTGTGAGCATGTGCCGGGATGGGGATACCATGCAGGTGTATCTGGAAAATGAAAGTATGGAAGCGCAGCCATACCAGGTTGTCTTTTATGTGAAAAATATGGAATGTGAGATCCTTGAGAAGATCACCGGAAAGGGCACTGTGGGTGTGCAGGAGTCCGGGCAGATCTTGGTTGTGGATGTTTCCAGATGGGAAGACAAGAAGTATGAGATTTTCCTTGAGGCGGAAGTGACACTTGCTGATGGAAGTGTGCTCCGTGATGTGGAGACTCTTGTCCCATATAAATATCTGGAACTGGATAAACCGGAGATCACTGCCGAGGTGGAGGAGCAGGATGATGCATTTGTAATCCATTTGAAGAGCAGCTGCTTCAGCCCGTTTACAGCTATTGGATTTACAGATGTGGATGTGACGCTTACAGATAATTTTTTCCATATGACAGATGGCGAGGAAATGTGTATCCGGCTTGATAAGAAGGATGTACGAAACGGAGAAATCCTGGATGCAGCGGATCTGACACAGCAGATGGAGATACTGACGCTGGCGTAGGAGTTTTGTAATAAGAAAGACGCAGGTCTTTTATCGGATGATAAAAAGGCCTGCGTCTTTTTGTATGATATTAGGGGGAATTTTATGGGTTTGTGCGTGTTTTCAGTTGATTACGATGTCCGGGATCAGAACTCGTAATTTTTATGTCTTTTGAAGAAATCTTTTGTTTCTTTTACAACCACACCGCTCAGGGCAAGAAGAGCGATCAGGTTCGGGAATGCCATCAGGGCATTGAAGATATCTGCGATGTTCCATACAGCTGCTACAGTCATATATGGTCCCATGAATACGCAGATGATATACAGCCAACGGTAGGTTTTTACTGCGGCTTTGTTTCGGTTGAAGAGGTATTCCAGACATCTTTCACCGTAGTAATCCCATCCGAGGATTGTTGTGAATGCGAAAAATACCAGGCACAGCATCAGTGAGAAAGATGCTACAACCGGCGGGAAAGGAAGTCCTTTCTGGAAAGCGGCTGTTGTGATGGCAACACCCTCAAGACCTGTGTTCCATGTCTCTGTGATGACGATGGAAAGACCTGTCATGGTACAGATCACGATAGTATCGATGAATGTACCTGTCATGGATACAAGACCCTGACGTACCGGCTCTTTTGTCTGAGCTGCAGCAGCTGCGATCGGGGCACTACCAAGACCGGACTCATTGGAGAAGATACCGCGGGCGATACCTTTCTGCATAGCTACGACCATGGTTCCCATTGCGCCACCTGCAAGTGCACTTCCTGTGAAAGCAGATTTTACGATAGTTACGATCGCTGCAGGAACTGCTGTGATGTTTGTGATCACGATGATCAGTGCCAGTGCAACATAGAGAACTGCCATAAACGGTACAACGACCTGGGATACCTTTGCGATTCTCCGGATTCCGCCGAGAACGACAAGTCCTACGCATACGGTAAGTACCAGACATGCAACTACAGTTGCCCAGGAATATGTATTTCCGAAAAGTGCTACTGTGTGTGCTTTATCCGGATCAAAGAAGTTGGTGACTGCAGATGCGATACCGTTTACCTGTGTAAATGTTCCGATACCGAAAAGTCCAACGCCTGCTCCGAAAAATGCGAAGATCTTTGCAAGCCATCTCCACTGTTTTCCCATACCGTTTTCGATGTAGTAGAATGGTCCACCGAGAACGTGGCCTTCTTTGTCAATGGTACGGTACTTGATTGCCAGAAGTCCTTCTGCGTATTTGGTTGCCATTCCGAAAAATGCGGCTACGATCATCCAGAAAAGTGCTCCAGGTCCGCCGGCTGCGATAGCAGTTGCAACACCTACGATATTTCCAGTTCCGATGGTTGCTGAAAGCGCAGTACACAAAGCTCCAAAGCTTGTGACCTCACCATCACCGCCTTCTTCATTTTTAACCATGAATTTCAGTGCTTTTCCGAGATGCCTTACCTGTAAAAGGCCTAACCGAGCGGTTAACAGAATTCCTGTGAACAGGATCAGAATGATCAGCGGAAGTCCCCAAACGACTCCGTCAAACCATGTGATAAAGTTGTTGATTTGTGTAAACATTACTCTTTCCTCCATCCTTTTGCCTGAGAGATTTACAGCATTTTGTGTGCTGCGTACACCTTCGGCGCTCTTCTTTTCAGAAGAGACTCTCCTGAGTTTTTTTATTTTTGAATGATGCCAGGACCTTTTTGTGTACGGTGGTAGCGGTCATTCGTTTTGTGTAGAAATACACTGTAACACAGAGTATCACATGAATTGACGGATTTCAATGGGTTTTATTAAAAAAATTCCATTTATTAGAAATATTAATCGACATATAATCAGGATCTGGTAAATTGTTATTTTTCTATCAGCGGATGTTCTTTGTAATACATGCGGGTGAAATGCAGAAATGTCAGCATATCGCCGCTGATGTATTTACTTTTTTTCCATACCATGCCGATTTTTATGCGGACAGGTGGATTGAGAGGGATGCCGGTAATATTGGAAGAGGAAAATTTATCGGTCATGCTGGAATAGAGAAAACAGCCGTATTTTCCGGTTTTTACAAACTGCAAAGTAGTGTAGATCTGGCTACTTCGCATCACGATATTGGGCTTGTAGCCGTCCATTTCAAAACGCATTTTCAAGATCTGATTCTGGACAGAATCCGCGTTAAAAAAGATCAGCTGTTCTTTTGACATTTCTTTTGTTGTGACAGATTCTTTTTCTGCCAGTTTATGGTCATTGCTTACGCAGAAAACTACCTGGTCGTTGGCCAGGACAGCGTTGTGGAATTTATCAATATTATACTGTTCCATATTGACCAGAGCTACATCCAGGGTGTCATCCTGCACCAGGTTGCAGGCACGGACAGATCCATATTCCTCCAGGACCACGGCGATCTCCGGGTGTTTTTCATGAAATGCCATAAGCAGCTCCGGGAAAAATACAGTACTCAGCATGGGCGGGATTCCAATGCGAAGAGGGGGTTTTACCCTGGACATGCTGGAGTAGTCAGCCTGAAGTTCATTACAATATTGAAGAATATAAGTAGCTTTTTTGTAGAAGGATTCTCCCTCCTGGGTCAGACTCAGCTGATTTCCTTTTCTGGAAAAAAGACTGATTCCGAATTCGATTTCCAGGTCGCGAATGGCCATGGAAATGGTTGGTTGGGTCACATATAATTCTTCGGCTGCTTTTGTGATGCTGTGGCAGCGGCTGGCTGTGCAGAAATAGCGTAGTTGATTCAGTGTCATAATATACCTTCTCTCCGTGTATGATCAGATGAAATTTTTGACAGATTTCGCTGTTTTTTATCGAAAGAAATTCGGAACAGGACATGCTCTTTGGAGCTGACTGTCATTATAAAGATATCATGGACATGTGAAAAATTCCATATTCATTTGAAAACGAGAAAGTTTTGTGGTAATAGTGCATAAAAATTATCATTAAAAATTGAGAGTATAAAAATTTTTTATGGGGATATGTGTTTCATTAATTTGTTTTTTTATATGTACACCGGTTATAATGGAACCATCAAAAGAAACGTGTACGGCCTATACTTTTCAGGAGAAAACCAAAACTTAATGGAAGGAGAGTACAGAAATGTCTCAGACAACTATCACATTGCTGTTTCTTGTGTTCACCATTATCAGTTTCATCCTTGAAAAAATTCCTCTTGGTCTGACGGCTTCGATCTGTGCGATCGGCCTGACCCTTACAGGAGTTGTGGATGCGACAACAACGTTTTCACAGTATGTAAACAGTAACGTAATCCTTTGCGTTGGCATGTTTGTAGTTGGCCAGGCATTGTTTGAAACAGGAATGGCAAATAAGATCGGAGGACTGGTCACAAAATTTGCCAGAACAGAAAAAACACTGATCATCGCGATCATGGTAATTGTAGGTGTAATGTCCGGATTCTTATCCAACACAGGTACCGCAGCAGTGCTGATCCCGGTAGTCTGTGGAATCGCTGATGAGTCCGGTTATTCCAGAAGCCGTCTTCTGATGCCGCTGGTATTTGCCGCTGCTCTTGGTGGAAACCTTTCTATCATTGGTGCACCGGGAAACCTGATGGGTGTGAATGCACTTCAGGAGATGGGGCTTTCCACAAGCTTCTTTATGTATGCACCGGTTGGAGTTCCAATGCTTCTGATCGGAATCCTCTACTTTATCCTTATCGGATATAAATTTCTTCCGGACGGAAAGAATGCATCCGGGGAAGCGCTTGAAGATCAGCAGGATTTCAGCCATGTACCGAAGTGGAAACAGACCGTTTCTCTGGTAGTTCTGATCCTTGTGATCCTTGCAATGATCTTTGAGAAAGAGATAGGTATCAGCATTGAGGTTTCTGCATGTATCGGAGCGATCATCCTGGTTCTGACAGGAGTTATTTCCGAGAAGGAAGCACTGAAATCCATTGATCTGAAAGTTGTATTTCTTTTCGGCGGTTCTCTGACACTTGCAAAAGCGCTGGATACAACCGGAGCCGGAGAGCTGATCGCAGATAAAATCGTGGGACTTCTTGGATCTGATCCAAGTCCGATCCTTCTTCTTCTGGTGATCTTTATTGTAACCTGTGTACTGACAAATTTTATGTCAAATACAGCAACCACAGCACTGATGATCCCGATCGCGGTATCTCTTGCGAACAACCTGGGAGCAGATCCGAGAGCTGTTGTTATCGCAACGGTTATCGCAGGTTCCTGTGCATATGCAACACCGATCGGTATGCCGGCAAACACCATGGTAGTTGGTCTTGGAGGATACAAATTCAAAGACTACGTAAAATCCGGTCTGCCGCTGATCCTGGTATCTTTTGTGATCTGTATGATCCTGTTACCGATCCTGTTCCCGTTTTATCCGTAAGAGGATAAAGGGAGAAACTTTTGATCAATTAAGTTAGTTCTCTCTGTGCCGATCATAAAGCGCAGGGGAAGAAATAAATAAGTCAATAAATAACCTAAAAAGCCATCTTAACCATTAATCAGCCAAATTAATGATGAAACAACCAACCAAATTTATGTAAACCTATGTAACTAAAAAACATTAAACCATCGAACCATATCAGGAGGTAAATCATGACTAAGGAAAATGGAGTTAAAGTATTAACAGACATGGTAGCAGATTTTGTTGCCCATATTGGAAAAAAATTACCGGATGACGTAGTTAAGAAACTGGAAGAGCTTGGTTCCCAGGAAACAGCTGCACTTCCAAAAGTTCTCTATGAGACAATGACAAAGAACCAGGGTCTTGCTGTAGAGCTGAACCGTCCAAGCTGTCAGGATACAGGTGTTCTTCAGTTCTGGCTGAAATGCGGAACAAATTTCCCGTATATCAATGAGCTGGAAGCACTTCTGAAAGATGCTGTTGTTCAGGCTACTTTTGCAGCACCGTTAAGACATAATTCCGTTGAGACTTTTGATGAGTACAACACAAAGAAAAACGTTGGTAAAGGAACTCCGACTGTATGGTGGGATATTGTTCCGAACAGCGATAAATGTGAGATCTACGCATACATGGCAGGCGGCGGATGTACCCTTCCTGGAAAAGCAATGGTTCTGATGCCAGGTGCCGGTTATGAGGGTGTTACAGATTTCGTTCTGGATCAGATGACAACTTATGGACTGAATGCGTGTCCTCCACTTCTTGTTGGTGTTGGTGTAGGTACATCTGTAGAGACAGCTGCCCTGAACTCCAAGAAAGCGCTGATGCGTCCGATCGGTTCTCACAATGACAACGCAAACGCGGCAAAAATGGAGAAGCTTCTTGAGGACGGTATCAATGCGATCGGCCTTGGACCGCAGGGTATGGGCGGAAAGTATTCTGTAATGGGTGTTAACATCGAGAATACCGCGCGTCATCCATCTACCATCGGTGTTGCAGTAAACGTTGGATGCTGGTCTCACCGTCGTGGACATTTGGTTGTAAATCCGGATCTTACAGTAACCTGTGATACTCATTCCACATGGAAATTTAATGCTTAATATAAACGGAGGGAAAAATCATGATCGAAATCAGAGGAGATAAAAAAGTTCTTATTACACCTATAAGCGCAGAAGACCTGGCTGATATCAAAATCGGCGATATTGTATGGCTGGACGGAGATCTGATGACCTGTCGTGACGTTGCTCACCGCCGTCTGGTTGAGTATGGAAGAGAGCTTCCGTATGATATCCGCAACAAAGCGATTTTCCATGCCGGCCCGATCGTTCGTAAGATCGAGGGTACAGAGGATGATTATGAGATGGTTTCTGTAGGACCGACAACTTCCATGCGTATGGAGAAGTTCGAGTATGAGTTTACAAAACTGACTGGTGTCAGAGTGATCGTTGGTAAAGGTGGTATGGGCCCGAATACGGAGCGTGCTTGTAAAGAGTTCGGTGCTATCCATTGTGTTTTCCCGGCTGGATGTGCAGTTGTGGCTGCTACAGAGGTTGAGAAGATTGTTGAGCATCACTGGGATGAGCTTGGTATGCCTGAGACTTTATGGTGCAATAAGGTTAAGGAGTTTGGTCCGCTGATCGTGTCTATCGATGCTCAGGGCCGCAACCTGTTTGAGGAGAATAAGGTTGTATTTAATGAGCGCAAAGAGGCTGCTAAGCAGGCGATTTATCCAGAGGTTAAGTTTATTAAATAATATTTGGATAATATTGAAAAAAGTTTTCGTGATATCTGAGGTGCCGGAGCTCTGCCATGAGGGGTTCGGGATTGAATGGTGATCGTAAAATAATGGCGTGATATGAAAAAGAGGATATCCTGTGGATTCGGTTAAACGGTCTGCAGGATGTCTTTTTTTGTTGATTTTTTTGTCTTTTTGTGTCTTTTTGTGTTTTACAGGGGTGGTTGGGTGTGGTAAAATGAAAAAAGTTGTGTATATTGATTATGATTGTTTTGAAAGAGAGAGGAATTGATGCTATGGGGGAGTATTTGAGGAATATTAACTGGAAGCATGTTCTGATCATGTGCATCGGAAATGTTTTTGCAGGTATGGGGATTGGAATTTTTAAGCTGGCCGGGCTTGGTACGGATCCGTTTAGTGGAATGAATATGGCGGTTGCGGATATGCTTGGTATGGCTTATGGTAATTTTCAGCTGATTGTGAATATTGTGCTGTTGATTATTGAGATTGCTTTTGGAAGGAAGTTTCTGGGGATTGGTACAGTTGTAAATGCGGTGTGCCTGGCTTATATTATTACGTTTTTTTATAATATTTTTCATGGAGTTATGGGATTGGAGCTTGTGGCGCTGCCGGTGAGATTGGTTGCGCTGTGTATTGGGGTTGTGATCTGCTGTCTGGGGTTGTCGATGTATCAGATGCCGGATGAGGGGGTTGCGCCTTATGATAGTCTTTCTTTGATCATGACGGAGAAGTGGCCGAGGATTCCTTATTTCTGGCACAGGATGTCTAATGATGTGCTTTGTGCACTGATCTGTTATCTGACTGGTGGTGTTGTGGGAATTGGTACGCTGGTGACGGCTTTTGGTTTGGGGCCGGTGATCCATTTCTTTAATAGAGTTTTTACTGGGAAGTTGCTTGCCTGGGTTGATGGGGAGTGAGTTTCTGGGAGGAAGCTGAACTGGCTGTGGTGTGGCTGGTTCGGCTTTTTTTGTGGGAAAAGGGACGCACATGAAAGGGACGCCCGCGAGGCGTGTGCTGC
>OLSM01000339.1_pt1 | contig 47134 bp, 39 predicted proteins | sample 1672721 | NCBI WGS metagenome assembly OLSM01 (sample SAMEA3136717, study PRJEB25190) | human gut metagenome
CAACATCGAAAAAGAGATGCGCAAGATCTGCAAGGAAAATCTGGCCATCAAGCCCTTCATCCTGCCCCGTGACGAGGCTGTGAAGCTGATGGAGGAGCGCCAGGAGCACTACAAGATCGAGCACATGGCTGATCTGGCCGACGAGACCGAGTTCAGCTTCTTCCAGCAGGGCGAGTACGTTGACATGTGCATCGGACCCCACCTGACCTACACCAAGGCGCTGAAGGCCTTCAAGATCACCCAGCAGTCCGGCGCATACTGGAAGAACGACAAGGAAAACAAGATGCTGACCCGTATCAACGGTGTGGCATTCCACAACCAGGAAGAGCTGGAAGCCTGGGAGAAGGAGCAGCAGGAGGCCCGTGAGCGCGATCACCGCAAGATCGGCAAGGAGATGGGCCTGTTTATGACCGACGACCTGGTGGGCCGCGGCCTGCCCATGTTCCTGCCCGCAGGCTACACCGTCTGGCAGGAGCTGGAGAACTATATCAAGGAGAAGGAGCGTGCACGCGGCTACCTGCACGTGATGACCCCCTGCATCGGTACCGTGAACCTGTACAAGACCTCCGGCCACTGGGATCACTACCGCGAGAACATGTTCCCCGCCATGGAGATGGAGGGCGAGAGCTACGTCCTGCGCCCGATGAACTGCCCCCACCACATGATGATCTACGCAAATCGTCCCCACTCTTACCGTGACCTGCCCATGCGCATCGGTGAGATCGCACACGATTTCCGCTACGAGTCCTCCGGCACCCTGAAGGGCATTGAGCGCGGCCGCCATTTCTGCCAGAACGATGCCCACCTGTTCTGCACCCCGGAGCAGATCAAGAGCGAGGTCGCCGATGTCTGCAACCTGATCTTCGAGACCTACAAGGACTTCAAGATCACCGATTACCGCTGCGTTCTGTCCCTGCGTGACCCCGCCGACAAGAAGAAGTACCACGACGACGATGCCATGTGGAACCACGCCGAAAACGCTCTGCGCGAGGTGCTGACCGAGCTGGGCATCCACTTCACCGAAGAGATCGGCGAGGCCGCCTTCTACGGCCCCAAGCTGGACGTGAACGTCAAGCCCGCCGTGGGTGCTGAGTATACTCTGTCCACCTGCCAGCTGGACTTCTGCCTGCCCGCAAAGTTCCACCTGACCTATGTGGACAAGGACGGCTCCGAAAAGACCCCCGTTGTCCTGCACCGTGCGATCCTGGGCTCCCTGGACCGCTTCATGGCCTACCTGATCGAGGAGACCAAGGGCAAGTTCCCCACCTGGCTGGCACCTGTTCAGGTCAAGGTCCTGCCCGTTTCCGAAAAGACTCTCGAGTATGCGGAGAGCATCACCGAGAAGCTGGTGGAGGCCGGTGTCCGCGTGGCTCTGGACGACGACAACCAGAAGATCGGCTACAAGATCCGTGCCGCACAGCAGGTGGACCGTGTGCCCTACATGCTGGTTCTGGGTGCCAAGGAAGCCGAGGCCGGCAACCTCTCTGTCCGTGACCGCAAGGGCGAGACCACCACGATGGAAGTGGATGAATTCATCGCAAAGGTCACCGAGGAGATCAAGACCCGCAGCTACAATGCCTGATATTGTAAAAATAGAGCTGCAAAGTGAAGAGCATCCAAACGAAGAAACCATTGCTGCCATGTTGGAAGCCGAGCGCATTGCGCGAGACCCCAATGTAAAGCATTATACGGATTTGGATGAACTATTTGCAGATTTGAAACGTTAAATGAACAGCGCCGCTTTCCCATGACCGGGAGAGCGGCGCTGTTCGTTTACTGATTTTTTCGGTCTGCCCACGCACGGACGGCGGAGTAGAGGGCGGCGAAGACAAGCCCGGCCACGGCCCAGATGATCCAGCTCTTTTCCCAGTTGTTGTTCCAGAAGCTGACAGCGAGGTACACCGCCGTTACAAGGCACCAGTAGGCCCCGGCAAACCAACCGACGCGGCGGTTCGTCCACTTTTCGCGGACGGTGTATTCCCCCGTTTGCAACAGCTTATCAAAGCTGCCCTGGGTCATCCCGGCCCGGATGAACAACTGTACTGCACCGGCCACAATGGCCAGCAGCAGGCCGACTGCGGCAACGACCCAGAAGTCTGGTACTCCCAGCATGGCCGTACCCAGGATCGGCACCACGGCCAGCACACAGAGCACCACGCCCTGGGTCATGCTGCGGCGGTAGGTGGGCGCATACTCCTGTTTCTGCCGCTCCACGATGCCCTCCACACCATAGGCAAGGGCGATCTGCTCTTTTTCCAGATATTCAAACGCTTCCAGCCGGAAGGCGGCGGGCAGGATGAACAGCAGCCCCAGCGCCACGAGCACCAGCAGAAGAACGACGCCGATCCCCACCATCCGATCTTCGTTGAGCGTTCCGTCACTCCATGCACCCAGCAGAAGCAGCGGGATGGGGCTGAGGATGCACAGGCCCACACCCGCCGCCATCTTCCCATGCATGGCCTGCACCGTGCTGAGATATGCGTTTGCCTCGTCAAATGAGACGGTGCGGCAGGGTTCTGTCACCCGCTCTTCCTTCGGCAGAGGGGCCGTGGCATCGGGCTGTTCCAGCTCATCTTTTAATAAGTAGTCGGTGCTCACTTCAAACAGAGCACTCAGCTTCAGTATTTTATCCAAGTCGGGGATGGACGTTCCGCCCTCCCACTTCGAGACAGCCTGACGCGAAACGTTCAACTGATCGGCAAGCTCTTCCTGGCTCCATCCATTCTGGCGGCGGAGAAGGGCAATTTTTTCGGCTAAGATCATAGTGTTCTCTTTTCTGCCGCAGGGCGGCGTATCAATGGATTCCGGCGGACATCCTCTATGCTGTTAGCATAGCAGATTTTCCAGTTGACAACCACCAATTGCGGCTTGAAATTTGTCAACCAGCGGTTGCAGCCACGCAAAAACCGCCTGCACCCAGCATAATCGCATGGGCACAGGCGGTTTTGTTTCTACTATTTGTTACTTCAGCAGGTTATTATCCGCGAAGTAGTCAATGCGCATGGCTTTGCGGACATTGGCCAGAGTGGCGGCAGCGGTCTTTTCGGCCACGGCGCTGCCTTCCTTCAGGATCTCCACGACCTCAGGCAGGCGCTGCTCCCACTCCTTGCGGCGGTTGCGGATGGGCTCCAGCTCGGCCTGCATGACGGCGTTGAGAAACTTCTTGATCTTCACGTCGCCCAGACCGCCACGCTGATAGTGGGCCTTGAGCTCATCGAGGTTCTGGTACTCCGGCAGGAACTCGGCGAAGTGCTCGGGGCGGCTGAAAGCGTCCAGATAGATGAACACGGGGTTGCCCTCCACCTTGCCGGGATCCTGCACCCGCAGGTGGTTGGGGTCGGTGTACATGGACATGATCTTCTTCTTGATGTCCTCGGGTTCATCCGACAGGTAGATGCAGTTGCCCAGGCTCTTGCTCATCTTGGCCTTGCCATCGATGCCGGGCAGGCGCAGGCAGGCGGCATTCTGGGGCAGCATGATCTCAGGCATGGTCAGGGTCTCGCCGTAGACGGCGTTGAACTTGTGCACGATCTCGCGGCACTGCTCCAGCATGGGCATCTGATCCTCACCGGCCGGCACAGTGGTGGCACCGAACGCCGTGATATCCGCTGCCTGGCTGATGGGGTAGGTGAAGAAACCCACCGGGATGCTGGTCTCGAAGTTCCGCATCTGGATCTCGCTCTTCACGGTGGGGTTGCGCTGCAGGCGGCTCACTGTGACCAGATTCATATAATAGAAGCTCAGCTCTGTCAGCTGAGGCACCATGGACTGGATGAAGATGTGGACCTTGTTGGGGTCCAGACCGCAGGCCAGATAGTCCAGTGCCACCTGCAGGATGTTCTGGCGGACCTTCTCCGGGTTATCGGCGTTGTCCGTCAGGGCCTGCGCGTCAGCGATCATAATATAGATCTCGTCGAACTTGCCGGTGTTCTGCAGGCGCACGCGCTCCTTCAAAGAGCCAACGTAGTGGCCAACATGCAGGCGGCCCGTGGGACGGTCGCCGGTCAGAATGATCTGTTTCATTGTGATTTCTCCTTCTCCGTCAGGCGGCTCACCCTCTCAGTCATTGCTGTGCAATGCCAGCTCCCCCAAAGGGGGAGCCCTTGGCAGGGCCTTTCCCTCGTCCGGAGCTCTCCCTTTGGGAGAGCTGGCGCGCACGCGCCTGAGAGGGTGAGGCTGCTGGCCGCAAGGCTGACGCTGACGCGGTATGCTTTTCTTATAAGTAGTATATCCCCCGCCGCATTCGCTGTCAACAAAAAGAAAAAAGCGATGGAACATTTCCATCGCTTTACTGGCGCCTCTTGCCTGACTCGAACAGGCGACACCCTGATTAACAGTCAGGTGCTCTAACCGACTGAGCTAAAGAGGCATCTATATAAAACGGCATACAGCCGTTTTACTACTATAAAATGGTGACCCGTACCGGAATCGAACCGATGTTAAAGGCGTGAGAGGCCTCTGTCTTAACCGCTTGACCAACGGGCCATACGTCCATTTTCGCATCGGGGTTTCGCTCCCGACTCGATTATTTTAGCATAGCAGTCGTACTTTGTCAACAGGAAATTTCAAGTTTTTCAGAAATTTGTGCTGCGGGCCTCCCACCCCGGTTTTTCCGCTCTGGGATACCCAGTTGCATCCAGAATCGACAAAATATTATCAAAGTTGTGTTTTGGGTCTCTTTTCTTTATTTTGTTCGCCGCGGTTCCCCTTCCTTCTTATGAAATCACTTCAAACAGCCAAGATTCTGAATAAAATTTGTTACATTTATAAGAACCTTTTATTCCCTCTGGTTGATTTTGGAACGATTTTATGTATAATGATAAACAGGAGAATACGCATCTGTATTTCTTCATCGCCCGCGCTGCCCATTGGCTAAGGGCATGTGCGTCGCGCGATCAGAATTGATCTGAACGAAAGAAGAGGTATAAGTATTATGGCAAAGGTAGATCTGAGCAAGTACGGCATTACCGGCACGACCGAGGTCGTGTATAACCCCTCTTACGAGCAGCTGTTCGAGGAAGAGACCAAGCCCGGCCTGGAAGGCTACGAAGTGGGCAAGGTCAGTGAGCTGGGCGCTGTGAACGTTATGACCGGCATCTACACCGGCCGTTCCCCCAAGGACAAGTTCATCGTGATGGACGAGAACTCCAAGAACACCGTTTGGTGGACCAGCGACGAGTACAAGAACGACAACCACCCCGCTTCTGAGGAAGCCTGGGCTGCCGTGAAGGAGATCGCAAAGAAGGAGCTGTCCAACAAGCGCCTGTACGTTGTGGATGCTTTCTGCGGCGCAAACAAGGACACCCGCATGGCTGTCCGTTTCATCATGGAAGTGGCCTGGCAGGCACACTTCGTCACCAACATGTTCATCAAGCCCACCGCTGAGGAGCTGGAGAACTTTGAGCCTGATTTCGTTGTTTACAACGCTTCCAAGGCCAAGGTCGAGAACTACAAGGAGCTGGGCCTGAACTCCGAGACTGCTGTTATGTTCAACATCACCAGCAAGGAGCAGGTCATCGTCAACACCTGGTACGGCGGCGAGATGAAGAAGGGCATGTTCTCCATGATGAACTACTTCCTGCCGCTGAAGGGCATTGCTTCCATGCACTGCTCCGCCAACACCGATATGGAGGGCAAGAACACTGCCATCTTCTTCGGTCTGTCCGGCACCGGCAAGACCACCCTGTCCACCGATCCCAAGCGTCTGCTGATCGGCGATGACGAGCACGGCTGGGACGACAACGGCGTGTTCAACTTCGAGGGCGGCTGCTACGCAAAGGTCATCAACCTGGACAAGGACTCCGAGCCCGATATCTACAACGCCATCAAGCGCAACGCTCTGCTGGAGAACGTCACTCTGGATGCCGAGGGCCACATCGACTTCGCTGACAAGTCTGTCACCGAGAACACCCGTGTGTCCTACCCCATCAACCACATCCAGAACATCGTCCGCCCCATCTCTTCTGCACCTGCTGCAAAGAATGTCATCTTCCTGTCTGCTGACGCATTCGGCGTTCTGCCTCCCGTCTCTATCCTGAGCCCCGAGCAGACCCAGTACTACTTCCTGTCCGGCTTCACCGCAAAGCTGGCTGGCACCGAGCGCGGCATCACTGAGCCCACCCCCACCTTCTCCGCTTGCTTCGGCCAGGCTTTCCTGGAGCTGCACCCCACCAAGTACGCTGAGGAGCTGGTCAAGAAGATGCAGATGAGCGGCGCTAAGGCTTACCTGGTCAACACCGGCTGGAACGGCACCGGCAAGCGCATCTCCATCAAGGACACCCGTGGTATCATCGATGCTATCCTGAACGGCGATATCAACAACGTGCCCACCAAGAAGATCCCCTACTTCGACTTCGAGGTTCCCACCGTCCTGAACGGTGTTGACACCGGCATCCTGGATCCCCGCGATACCTACGCCGACGCTTCCCAGTGGGAGGAGAAGGCCAAGGATCTGGCTGGCCGCTTCATCAAGAACTTCAAGAAGTACGAGGGCAACGAGCACGGCAAGGCTCTGGTTTCTGCCGGCCCCCAGCTGTAAGCTCTGATCCCAGCATTTTTCTTCTGAACTCCATATAAAATATCCCCCGCTGCCTGTCCATTGACCGAACAGGCGGTGGGGGATTTGTGTTTTGGAGCAGGTAAACAAAGCGTCGATTGCCTTTTGGTGCGTGGTATGCTATCCTTTTTCCAAAGGATGTGAGCATAATGGATGCGAAAACGTTCGGGGCATTTCTCGCCCGGATGCGCAAGTCACAGGGATTAACACAGGCAGAGCTGGCCCAGCAGCTGCATGTAACAGATAAGGCTGTCAGCCGATGGGAGCGTGGAATCGGTCTGCCGGATATCAACACGCTGGAGCCTCTTGCGGATGCTCTTGGCCTGAGCCTTTCTGACCTTATGCACTGCCACGACCCGCAGGAAGCAGATATTGCACCGGAAGTCCCGCTGGAAGATTTCTTTACCCTGCTGCGCCGTCAGCAATCCATTGACTGGCGCTCGGTACGGGCAGTTTTGTTTTGGCTCAGTGCCGCACTGGCCATCTGGGGCATCCTCGCCTGCCCGGGCCGGATGGCCGTCCACTGGCGTACCCTGAGCAATGGGAACCTGCAGGCAGACGGCTGGCTTCCCTCCTGGGTGTTTTTCCCATTGTTCGTCGGGATAGAATTTCTCTCGCTGGAGCTCTGGAACAACTTTGAGCAGACCGGCTACTACCGACACTGGGGTGAGATAGGTGCCTCCGTCACCCGCTCCATGAACTTCTGCTCCCCTGCTGTCCGGCTCTGGAAGTTTGTGCTCGACCTGCTGTTCTTCTTCGGGTTCGGCTTCGCGATCCCCTGCGCTGAGATGATGGCGATTCTGATCAACTGAAAAAAGGAAAGCCCTCCCTTCGCTCAAGCGAAAGGAGGGCTTTCTATCATCTTATCAGAAGTTTCCCCGTTCTTCTATTCCTCTGATTTTAAGATCATTTACTTTTCGTTCTTTGCCCGGCGTTCTTTCAGATCGCTTTCCATCTGCGCCAGGGTCTTTTTATCCAGATTGAACACCACGCCGTACGCAATGATCATCACGATATAGCTTCCCAGATACATGACCGGCACCAGATAGCGCATCCGGGTTGCCACTTCGATCGTCTGTGCAGCCTTCAGAGATGCATCATAGCCCAGTTTGGTTGCCAGAACAAGGCCCAGAGAAGGTCCGATGCCCTGTGCAAGCTTACGGAAGAAGGAGTGCAGTGCATAGGTAGTGCCTTCTTCTCGCACACCAAATTTCCACTCGTTATAATCGATCGCATCTGCCATCAGAGACCAACTCAGGCAGCTTCCGATACCGCCGCCCAGCATTGCAATGACCTGACACAGGACATAAAGGCCGAGGCCCCGGCCGTCCGGTGTGATGGGCAGAACCAGCATCAGGACGTATGCCAGCGCACAGACAACCGAACCAAAGGTCACGGCTTCTTTCTTGCCAAAGCGCTTGACGATACGGCTCACAAAAGGACTGAAGATGAAAACGCCAAAGTAGGAGATCATACCCACAATGCCGGAGATCTTTGCATTCTTGAAATAAGCCTGGAACAGGATCTGACCTGCAGTAGAGGCACCATACATACCAATAAACGTTGCGATAGGTGCCAGCGTTGCGCCCACAGCCGGGCGATTATGGATAAAGTTGTTGAATGCCTTTATGATGTTGAACTTAGGTGCATCCTCTTTCAGAGTGATCGTGGTGTCCACACGCACCTTTGTGTTCGTGACCATAAAGCGGAAGCAGATCAGACCGATCACACCCATGATCAGAGCAATGACAAACATCTGCTCACCACGCAGGTTGTTCTGGTTATCATAAATGATCACCGGAATCAGCATACCGGTCAGAAGCGCACCGCCCATAGAACCAATGGAGCGGAAAGTCGACAGCTGTGCACGCTGGATCGGGTCATCCGAGATCAGAGACAGCATCGAGCCATACGGCACATTTGCAACGGTGTAGAAAGCATCCCAAATCATATAGCCTGCCACAAACAGAATGTTCTTGACCATACTGGGAGCCTGCGGGAACGGCAGATAGCAAAGTGCACCGGCCACGGTCAGGCCGATCGCACCGAACCAGATATAGGCAAGGAACTTGTTCCGGCGGTATTTGTGCGTATCCGCATCTACCATTGCTCCGATAATAGGATCGTTGATTGCGTCCCAGATCTGCACGATCAGCAGAAGGGATGCCATCAGGTAGTTGTCGATCCCCATAAACTGCGTCCAATAAATCGTCAGGTAACCTTTGAGCGCAAAACTCATATTGCAGCCAAAGTCACCCGCTGCGTATGCAAGTTTATCACGCAATCCAAACCCTGCAGACGCATCCACTGTTGATTTCCCCATGAAAATACTCCTTTCTGAATTTTCCGGACAATTTTGGCACACCGCCCGCAAGCCGTATGCATATTTATGAATCCATGATACGGCATCTCTTTCCAAAATGTTAGAATTTTTTTACGATTCCGCCTGAAGAATTTACGATTTAAAAGTATTTCTTGTTGTATTCTTTAATTCGTGCAGCGTTTTCGTGATTCTGCACAAGCAATCTTTTCTTTTTTTGTATGCAAAATATTTTTTCTTAGCCGAATCTTTTCTTTGTTGAGAACGGCGCTGTGCGCCGAACATAAAGCAAGGGCCATTGCACGAGAATCTGTGCAATGGCCCTTGCTTTCTATTGTTTCTTATTTCGCCGCCTCAAACTCGGCTTCGATCTCCTTCGAGGGGGCGGGGGTGACCAGACTGACCACCACGCAGACCAGCAGTGAGGTCAGGAAGGCGGGCAGCAGCTCATAGATGCTGAACACGCCGCCCAGCGGGCTGATGAGGTACTTCCAGACAAAAACCATCAGGCCGCCGGCGAGCATCCCGGCCAGCGCACCCTGCCAGTTGCAGCGCTTCCAGAACAGGGCGCAGAGCATCACGGCACCATACGCACCGCCGAAACCGGCCCATGCAAAGCTGACGATGCCGAACACGCTGGAATTGGGGTCACGGGCCAGCACCACGCCCACCACGCTGACGCAGATGATGGTCAGGCGGGCAGCAAACAGGCTCTGGCGCTCGGTCAGCTTCATGTGGCCGAACTCCTGCAGGATGTTCTGGGAGACGCTGGACGCGGCGGCAAGCATCTGGCTGTCGGCGGTGGACATGGTGGCGGCAAGGATGCCCGCCAGGATCAGGCCCGCCAAAACGGCTGCCAGAATGCCGTGCTGTGCAATGAGGTTTGCAATGCGGACGATGACCGTCTCGCTGGAGGAGCCGCTCAGGTATTCCAGCGCGCCTGCCTTGGTCATGCCAAGGCCCACCATGCCGATGATGATGGAGGCGGTCATGGCAATGACGACCCACACGCTGGCAATGCGGCGGCTGAGTACCAGCTTCTTTTCATCCTCAATGGCCATGAAGCGGAGCAGGATGTGGGGCATTCCGAAGTAGCCCAGGCCCCACGCCATGGTGGAGACGATGTCCAGCAGGCTGTACGAGGTGGCCGTGCCCTCGGCGGCGTTGTGGCTGGCCATCATGGTCAGATAACCGGGCAGGCTCTGGGCGTTGGCTACAACGGCATCCCAGCCGCCTGCCGCGCCAATGCCGTACACCAGCACAGCCACAAGGGCCAGACTCATCACGATGGACTGGATGAGGTCGGTGGTGGTAACGGCGCGGAAGCCGCCCGTGATGGTATAGCCCACGATGACGCAGGCCGAGACCACCATGGCCGCCATGTAATCCACGCCAAACAGGCTGTGGAACAGCTTGCCGCAGGCGGCAAAGCCCGAAGCCGTGTAGGGCACAAAGAACACGATGATGATCACCGCGCCCAGTGCGTTGAGCAGATTGCGCTGGTCGTGGAAGCGCAGGGACAGGAACTGCGGCACGGTGATGGCTTCCAGATTGGCCGAATACCGCCGCAGCCGCCGGGCCACGATGAGCCAGTTCAGCCAGGTGCCCAGCGCCAGGCCGATGGCGGTCCAGCCGGGCGAGGCGATGCCGGTGAGGTAGGCAAGGCCCGGCATTCCCATCAGCAGCCAGCTGGACATATCGCTGGCTTCGGCGCTCATGGCCGTGACCAGCGGGCCCATTTTGCGGCCGCCAAGGTAGAAATCGGTGCTGTCGTTGTTGGACTTGCTGTATGCAAACCCAACCAACAGCATTGCCACCAGATAGATGATGATGGTGGCGATGATGCAGATGTTGGTCATATACTTTTTCCCCCTTGTCTTTCCAAATGAAAGTACCCTTCGATTTTACCACAGTAAAGCATCAAAGTGCAAGTCTTTTGGCAAAACTTTGTCCTGATTCGCCAAAAGTCCACGAGTGACGGACAAAAAGTTTTCAAATTGACAGGAAACATCCGCCACCGGGATTTTTCTTGCAAAATCCCGGAAATCTGTTATACTACCAATCCAGGGGGTTAGTGTATATGAAAAAATCCAAAACCATACAGGCTGTACCGGGCTCCGGTGTGGTGTGGCAGGCCTTCCGGGCCGCCGTACCCCAGACCGTGCCGGTGTTTGCAGGATATCTCGTGCTGGGCATGGGCTACGGCATCTATGTGCAGAGCCTTGGCCTGCCCGTCTGGATGCCTATGCTCATGGGCACCGTGGTCTACGGCGGCTCGCTGGAATTTGTGCTGGCAAGCCTGCTGCTGGGGACCTTTTCCCCGCTGTCGGCTTTTCTGATGGCGCTGATGATCCAGGCACGGCACCTGTTCTACGGTCTGGCCATGCTGGAGCGGTACAAGGGTTACGGCCTGCGCAGCTTTTACATGATCTTTGCCATGAGCGACGAGACCTTTTCCATCACCTGCTCTGCAGAGCCGCCGCAGGGGATCGACCGGGGCTGGTTCATGTTCTTCATCACCCTGCTGGACCAGTTTTACTGGGTCGCCAGCGCCGGGCTGGGGGCCGTGGTGGGGTCGGTGCTCCCCTTCAGCACCAGGGGCGTGGATTTTGTGATGACCGCCATGTTCGTGGTCATCTTCCTCAACCAGTGGGAAAAGGAGAAGCAGCATTACAGCGGCATCATCGGGCTGGCCGTGCCGCTGGTCTGCCTGGTCCTCTTTGGTTCCGGCAGCTTCCTGCTGCCCTCCATGGCCTGCATTCTGGTGCTGCTGCTGGTTTTGCGCAAGCCCATTGAGCGGGCCGATGGCATCGTCCCCGGCCAAACGGAGAAGCAGAAGGAGGCAGCGCAATGACCACGTTCCAGATGGGCCTGACCATTGCGGTGTGCACGGCGGCGACCATGCTCACCCGCTTTCTGCCCTTTTTGATCTTTTCCTCCAAGGACCAGCAGCCGCCCGAGGTGGTACAATATCTGGGCCGGGTGCTTCCCGCCGCCATCTTCGGAATGCTGATCCTCTACTGCCTGAAGAGCGTCACGCCCTTTGCGGGCAGTCACGGCATCCCCGAGGCCATTGCCATTGCTGTGACCATCGCCCTGCACCGGTGGAAACACCAGACACTGGTCTCCATCACCGGTGGTACGGTGTGTTATGTGCTGCTGGTGCAGCTGGTGTTCGCATAACAGAAACGGGAGGTGCCGGTGGGGCATCTCCCGTTTGTTTCAATGATAGAATGTATCAAAATTGATCTGCCGGTAAAACCGCTGCTGGAGCTGGTCAAAGTTCTCGCAGTTCTGGGCCAGCAGCCACATGACCTTGGTGACAACGGCCTCAATGGTCATATCGTGGGCCTCCAGGAAGCGGAAGCGGTTCTTGACCCGCTTGCCCACCTCGTAAATGCCCACATCGCTGCCCTCATAAGTGACCTGCGTGGTCAGGATCAGGATCTTGTGGGTCTTGTCGTAGTCGCCCAGCTCCTCGGCAAAGGCATCCATGAGCCGCTGGGGAATGCCGCCCACGCCAAAGCTTTCCACAATGACGCAGTCATATTGTTGAAAGATGGCCGGGATAAGTTCCGGTCCAAGGCCGGGGGTCAGCTTGAGCAGGAACACTTTTGGGTTCAACGCCCGGCCAAACTCCACCGGGCCGGTGGGCCAGGGCGAAGCCACATACCGCACCAGCCGGTCGCCCTGCACCAGCGCCAGTGCCGGGAAGTTGACCGACGCAAAGGCATCGTAGCTGATGGTCTTGTTCTTCTTGGCGCGGGTGCCCGCAATGACGTGCCCGCCAAACACCACCATCACACCCCGGCTGCCCGGATCAAGGGCGCAGACCACGCTGTCCCGCAGGTTCTTCTTGGCATCGGTGATCTCGTTGGAAATGGGCTGCTGGGCACCGGTGAGGATGATGGGCTTGTCCGCATTCTGAATAAGGTAGGACAGCGCCGCCGCCGAGTAGGCCAGCGTATCGGTGCCGTGGCAAATGATGAAGCCATCGTAAAGCGCATAATTTTCCTGCACGGCCTTGGCCATCATCAGCCAGTGCTCCGGGCCAAGGTCGGTGCTGTCGATGCTGCACAGGTTGAGCGTTTCCGGGCAGCAGAGCTGCTGCAATTCCGGCAGATGGGCCAGCAGCTCCTCGCTGGTCAGAACAGGCTTGAGCCCCTGTGCGGTGCGCACGCTGGCAATGGTGCCGCCGGTGGTGATAAAAAGCAGGCGCTGCTTGGACATAGGTTTTTCCCCTCCATGGTGTCGATTTTTGCGATGTTTTCAGTATAGCACAGTTCGTCGGAGATGAAAAGTGCGGGGAGTTGAGGTATAATAGTTATCATAAGATCAAACAGTCCTCAACCTCTCCGTCATTGCTACGCAATGCCACCTCTCCTAGTAGGAGAGGCCTTGGCAAAGAGGCAAGGCTTTACGCAATGCCAAGGGCTCCCCTACTAGGGGAGCTGTCGAGCGGATGCGAGACTGAGAGGTTGGACAAAAGCAAACCTACCATAAGGAGAAACTGCCATGCCAAACATTGTGATCATTGGTTCCGGCCCCGCAGGTGTCTCGGCGGCATTGTATGCCGCGCGCGCCGGGGTGCAGACCACCGTTCTGACCAAGGGCCCCGGCGCACTGGACCGGGCCGAGCTCATCCAGAACTACTACGGCTTTGCCGAACCCATCACCGGTGCCGAGCTGGAACGCCGGGGCATCGAGGGTGCCAAGGCCGTGGGGGTGGAGTTCGTCACCACCGAGGCCGTGGGCCTGACCTACACCGACAAGCTGACCGTGGAGACGCTGGCCGGGGATTTCCCCGCCGATGCTGTCATTCTGGCCACGGGGGCTTCCCGGGCAGCGCCCCGCATTCCGGGCCTTGCCGGGCTGGAGGGCCACGGCGTGAGCTACTGCGCCACCTGCGATGCCTTTTTCTACCGCGGCAGGGATGTGGCCGTGCTGGGCAGCGGAGAGTACGCCCTGCACGAGGTACAGGCCCTGCTGCCCGTGGCTCACAGCGTCGCCCTGCTCACGGGCGGGGCCCCGCTGACAGCACAGTTCCCGCCGGAGGTGGCCGTGCGGACGGAAGCCGTGGAAGCCATCCTCGGTGAAGAGCGGGTCACCGGCGTGCCGCTGAAAGACGGCGGGACACTGGAAGTCTCCGGCGTGTTCGTGGCGCTGGGCGTGGCGGGCAGCACCGCCCTGGCCCGCAAGCTGGGGGCCGAGGTGAACGGCAGCCGGATCGTGGTGGATGACCACATGCAGACCTCCCTGCCCGGCCTGTACGCCGCCGGAGACTGCACCGGCGGGCTGCTGCAGGTCGCCAAGGCCGTGTACGAGGGTGCCGTGGCAGGCACCGAAGCCGCCAAAGCCCTGCGGAAATGACCCAGACAGAAAAAGGACGCTGTGCCCTGCGGCACAGCGTCCTTTTATTGCTTTGCTCAGCTCTTGCAGCCGGATTCTTCTTCGATGCCGGTGAAATCGCTGGCCTCCGCGATCTTGGTGGTATCGAACTTGCCGTTCTCATCCTTGGGGGCAACGGCAGGGCCTGCCTCCACAGGATTCACGGTCGTTCCCTCTGCCGCAGGCTTTTCCTCGGCAGGCTCCTCTGCCCGGGCAGCTTCCACCACCGGGGCTGCGGGCGCAGTCTCGGGCTCGGCAGGAGCCTTTTCAAAGGCAGGGGGCCATGCGTCACCGGGAGCGGTCTCCTTGGCCTCGCCCTCGGCGTAGGCTTCGGCAGTCTTTTCGGCCTCGGCGGGGTCCTTTTCAGCTTCCTCGGGGAACTCCACGTTTTCGACGTGGAGCGGGTCCTTGTCGTTCAGAACTTTGTCCAGCACGACGATGGCGGCACCGGTAACAGCCACAGCGGCAGCGGCACCCAAAACACGGAACAGAGTTTTCATGGTGAAGCCCTCCCTGTATAAGATAGGATTTAAGAGAATGTTACGACATCGTTCTGCGGCTTTTCAGCTGGCTCCACCGAGATGGCGGTCAGCACCGGGCCCTTGCCGCGGTAGATGTTGTGGAACTTGTAATTGACCTTGGCGGTCACAGTGACCCAGGCGCGCTGCTCCAGTGCCTTGTAGCCATCATAGCTGCAGGGGAAGCCCACGAACTGGATATCCTGCACGCAGCAGGTCATTGCAAAACGGCCGGGCACAAAGCTGTTTTTGCCCGCGCGGTTGGTCTGGCAGACCTGCGCCAGGAACCGGACGGTCTTGCCCACGTACTTCTGGGGCTCGTCCTGGCAGTCCATATACCAGATGCCGAAATCGTCCTCACCGATCTCAACGATCGGGGCGTTCAGATCAAAGGGCAGTGGGTCGGGGATGTCATCGTATGCCACGCTGCCGTCGGCGAACTCATAGGCGATATCGCACTTGCGGGAGGCCTGACGCACCAGCTTGTGCAGCTCCTGACGGGCGGCATCGTTATTCACGGCCTCGGCGCGGTTGAACACGATCAGCTCACTGCGGGCGATCTTGTCCAGCAGCAGAGAGCGCATGGAGTTGTCGCGGGCGTAGGTCAGGGCCGTGGTGCCGTCGGCCGTGGCGATGCACTGGTAGACGATCCAGTTCTCGGGCAGGTTGTTGGCCAGATCCTGCAGCAGCCACATGCCGTTGTACTCAATGACCACACGGCCTGCGCCGGATTCTTTTTCGAGCCTGGCCAGATTCTGGGGGTTCAGCTCCGCCTTATCCTCGAGGACCTTCAGGGTCACGCCGGGGAAGGCGAATTTCTTCTCGTTATATTCTTCCTCGCCCTCTTCGCAGACCAGCAGCAGGGTCTTGTCGCCGGAGTCGAAATTGGGGTCTTCAAAGGTCTCCTGAATGAACTTGGTCTTGCCGCTTTCGAGGAAGCCCACAAACAGGTAAACCGGGATCTCGTTTGCCATAATCGGTTTTTCTCCTTACACAACTTGCAGCTCAGCAGCCAAACAGTGCGGCAATGGCCTTTTCGTCCAGCTTGGAACCGATGACGACCAGCTTGCCGCCCACGTCGGCACCGCGCTGACGCACTTCCCACTCGCCGGGGACGTAATCGAACTCCAGCCAGCCGTCGGCACCGCCGTCCACGATGCCCTTGGAGCGCAGGATCATGCCGTACTTGCCGCCGTCCAGCTCGGTCAGTGCATGCTCGATGTCTGCCTTGCTGAACTTCTTGGCCGTCTCGACACCCCAGCTGGTGAACACCTCATCGGCATCGTGATCGTGGTGATGGTGGTGGTGATGGCCGCAGCTGCAGTGGCCGTCCTCATCGTGGTGATGATGCTCATGCTCATCATGGTCATCGTCATCCTCATGGTCGTGGTCGTGATGGTGGTGGCAGCAGTGCTCCTCGTGGTCATCCTCTTCGTGGTCGTGGTGATGGTGATGCTCGTGCTCGTCCTCATCATCGTCGTCATCGTCATCGTGATCATGGTGGTGATGGCCGCAGCTGCACACACCGTTCTCATCGTAATGATGGTGATGATGCTCATGCTCTTCTTCCTCGTCCTCCTCGGCGTGCTTCTCATTGGCCTTGGCAGCCATAGCGATCAGCTCTGCCTTGAAATCGTCCTTGGAGGACATGGCCTTCAGGATCTGCTCGCCGGTCAGGGAATCCCATGCGGTGGTCACGATGGTTGCAGTGGGGTTCTTCTCGCGCAGCATGGCGACCGCAGCGGCGATCTTCTCCTCGCTGGCGGTCTGGGTGCGGCTCAGGATAATGCAGCTTGCGTGGCTGATCTGATCATCATAGAACTCACCGAAGTTCTTCATATACATCTTGACCTTGTTGACATCGGCCACGGTGACAAAGCTGTTCAGCTTCACATCCAGATGCTCAGCCACACCCTCCACAGCGCGGGTGACATCGCTCAGCTTGCCCACACCGGAGGGCTCGATGACGATGCGGTCGGGGTGGTACTGCTCCACCACCTGCTGCAGAGCGGCACGGAAATCGCCCACCAGAGAGCAGCAGATGCAGCCTGCGTTCAGCTCGTTGATCTGGATGCCGGACTCCTTCAGGAAGCCGCCGTCGATGCCGATCTCACCGAACTCGTTTTCGATCAAGACCACCTTCTGGCCCGCAAAGGATTCCTTGATGAGCTTCTTGATCAGGGTCGTCTTGCCGGCACCAAGGAAGCCGGAGAAAATATCGATATTCGTCATAATGCTGTATGCCTCTTTCTTTTTCCAAAAGCCCGCAAGGGCCGTTCAGCAATCAGAGCCGCAGAGTGCTGGCTCAAAAATCTTACACTCCTATTATAACAAGGCTGTCAATGGGAAACCGCCTTTTTTGATGAGAAAATTGTAACTTTTTTTGCAGTTTGGCTGCGTTTTCAGAAAACGCTGCCTCCCGGACACAAAAAAGCCCCCGGAACGGTGGCAGAACGCATAGAACCCATACAAAAACACAGCCCCACTTTGGCAAAGGAGAAGCCAAAGCGGGGCTGTATTCAATGAAGGAGAAATGATGGGAATATCAGGTTACAGATTCAGTTCAAACTGTTCTGCCGTGATGGTTGCTTTGCCATCGGCGGCAAAGGTGATGCCGTCGGCAGACTGGGGGGTGTAGATCCATGCGGTCATGGTCTGCTCACCATCGTTGGCGAAAACTTCGATGCTGTTTTTATCCAGCAGGATGCGGAGCTTGAGCGCACCGTTCTGGCTGCGGACCTTGCAGCTGCGGCGGTGAACGATGTCGGCACGGGAACCGGCATAGCTGCGATCCAGCGTCAGCTCGGAAGTGTAGGGATCGTAGGTCAGGCTGGTGTGATGATCTGCATCGGCGGCCAGTTTCAGGGTGAAGGAGCGGTATTCGCCGGGCTGTACCGTGACGGTCAGGTCGGCCACACGACCCTTAATGCCTTCCAAAGAAGTTTCGCTTTGCACCGTCACATTTTCGTGGAAGGTGCGCTTGCCGTGGACGGCGTCCAGCTCCCGCACGGGGGTCTGAACAATGCGCCCATCCTTGATGTGCAGCTCCCGGGGGCAGATGGTCTGCCCGAACCACTTGCAGCCCTGGGGCTTATCCTCGGTGTCCGACCAGGTCTGCAGCCATGCCGTCATGATCCGGCGGCCATCCGGGGCAAGGGTAGTCTGGGTGGCGTAGAAGTCGATGCCGCCGTCCATCAGCTGCACGTTTTCTTTCGTGAAGGTGTGGGTGGCTTCGTCGTAGCTGCCGATAAAGGCAATCACGTTGTGACCGTTGTGGAACTCGCCCTTGGGCAGCATCTCCATGGGTCCCAGCATCAAGACCTGCTTGCCATCCAGCGGGAAGAAGTCCGGGCACTCCCACATTTTTCCGTACTGATTGTTGCAGCGTTCCAGCACCGTGACAAAGTGCCAGTCGAAGCCGTCCTTGCTCTGGAACAGTGCCGCTGCGCCGCTGCCGTCCTCGGCCCGGCAGACGGTGACGGCGGAGTAGGTGCCATCGGCCTCACGCCAGATCTTGGGGTCCCGGAAGTCGAACCTGCTGAAGCCTTCCGGCAGGTCTTTCTGGGTCAGCACCGGGTTGCAGGCAGGCTTTTCGTAGTTGAGACCGTCACCGATGGCAATGCTCTGGGTCTGGATATCCCGCATCTCCCCATTGGGCTGCTTTTCTGCAATCACGCTGGTGTACATCAGCAGCTGCCTGCCGTCATCCATCTCGGTGGCAGAGCCGGAGAAGCAGCCGGGGCCGTTGTCCACCGGGGAATCCGGTGCCAGCGCACAGGGCAGATACTCCCAGTGCAGCAGGTCGGTGCTGACGGCGTGACCCCAGTGCATGGGCGCCCACCGCACATCGTAGGGGTTATACTGATAGAACTGGTGATACTTCCCTTTGTAATAAGAGAAACCGTTGGGATCGTTCAGCCAGCCCACATAGGGGGTCATGTGGTAAGCAGGGCGTTCCGCCGGGGAAATGGCAGCACCGTGCTCGGCCTCGTAGGCACGGGCTTTTTGTAAAGTCAAATCGTTCATGGAATCCTCCAAAGGAAAGAATTCTTATGCGTAGTAAGCATCCAGATATTTCTGCATAATGCCCAGATAGTCGGACAGGCCGTAGTCTTCCAGCTTGCTCAGATATTCGTTCCACTCTGCATCCGTAGTGCCGTTCATGATCCAGTCGGCCTTCTGCGTATTCATGTAGGTCTGCAGATCTGCCTGCAGGTTGGAGACCTGCTCGGTGTCCTCGTTGCTCATAAAGACATTGGGATAGACATAATCGTTGTTCATATCCGGGGTGTAGATTTCCTTGATCCAGTCCAGACGGTACTGTGCATCGTCCGGGCAGGTAACGTATACACCATAGTAATCATCCAGAACCGCCAGAGGCCCGCCGACACACTGCGCCTCACGGACTTCCACGGGAGAAGCATCGCCCAGAGGAGCGTGCTTCAGCATGGGCTCGCCCTTATCGTTGGTGGACATTTCAAAAATGTTAAAGCCTTCCGCATCGCCGTAAGTACCCCAGTTGTTCTGAGGAGACTGGAGGGGCGCGTACATCTGATCCAGCCATGCGCAAACCAGTGCAGGATTCGTCGCCTTTGCGGTAACAACGCACTTGCCGCGGCCAAAGCCGCTGGTGAAAGAGCCGTTCTGCGGAGTGATATTCCGGGTATCGGCGGTCAGGGCAGGCAGCGGCTCCCAGTCGGTCAGGTTGTCAATGTTGGCAACATCCCAGCTGAAGCAGACACCATAGCGGCCAGCCTTGCCCTTGGAAACATAGGTGGACCACTCCTGCGTGAAGCACTCCGGGTCAATGAGCTTCTCGGCATACAGCTTGTGCAGCCAGTCCAGACCATCACGGTAGCCCTGCTGGGTGGCGGCACAGATGACTTTCCGGTCGTTGGTAACAGCGATATGGCGGTCTTTGTCTGCATCGCCGTAGCCTTCGCCAAAGCCATTGATGAGGATGCTGGGGTCCTGATCGCCGTTGTTGACGATGCAGGACATGGGGATGATATCGCCGTCAATGCCATACTCTGCCTTGATAGAAGCGGCGTTATCACGGAATGCCATCAGCACCTGTTCAAACTCGTCCACTGTGGTGGGCATCGACAGACCGAGGAAGTTCAGCCACTTGGTATTGATGAAGCTCATGTTGCCAATGGTCTGGATGGCGGTCTTTTCTGAGCCGAGCTGCTCGATCCAGGGCAGTGCCCAGATGTGGCCATCGCTGTCGGTACACATGGTGCGGTACTCCGGGTACTGCTCAAAGACCTTCTGGAGATTCGGCATATTGTTGTCAATGTAGTCTTCCAGATTGAGGATGACACCCTGATCTGCGTAGCGCAGCAGATTGCTGTCGGTAAAATCAGCAGTAAAAACAAAATCCGTCAGGGTGTTGGGGTTGGACATATTCAGGGTGATCTTATCGTTCCACTGGTCGGACTGGATGGCGGTCCAGTCGATGTGCACATTGGTCTGCTCTTCCAGACGCTTGAAGATGGTACGGTTGTTCGGCTCGGATTCGCTGCCCACAGGGAAGCTGGTCATACCGGTAAAGGTGACCTTTTCGGACAGCGGAAATTCAACGGCACCGGTCGTGTCCACAGCTGCGGCAGCAGAATTGCTGCTGCCGGTGGATTTGCCGCCGCCACAGGCAGACAGAGCAGCAGCAGAGCCCGCCAGAGCACAGACCTTGAGGAAGTTGCGGCGAGAGATCAGCTTTTTCATGGTATTTTCTCCTTTTTCATGTTTCTTTTTTCGTGTAGCTGATGAGCGTACCGGCTCATAAAATTCTGGAATATCCTCAGCCTTTAATGGAACCAGCCATGATGCCAGCATCAAAATACTTCTGGAAGAAAGGATACATCACCAGCAGCGGCAGACTGGAAATAATAATGGTTGCATATTTGAGCAGCTCTGCCATCTTCGCACGTTCGGCAGTGCTCTGGATATCTGCGATCATGCCGGATTCCGGCTGGCTCTGGATCAGGATGGAACGCAGCACCAGCTGCAGCGGCTGCTTCGATGCGCTGTTCAGGTAGATCATGGCGTCAAAGTAGCTGTTCCACATTGCCACGAACTGCCACAGGGCCAGAACTGCCACCACCGGCATACAGACGGGCAGCAGGATCTTGAAGAAGTAAAGCATCTCGCTGGCTCCATCCACATCCGCAGCTTCGCGCAGCTCACGCGGGATGCCTTGATAATAGGTACGGGCAATGATCATGTTCCACACGCTGAATGCTCCCGGCAGAATGACCGCCCACATGGAATCCAGCAGACCCAGATTGTTGATGAGCAGGTAGGTGGGGATCAGACCGCCGCTGAAAAACATCGTGATCACAAACAAGGTGTTGAAGATCGTTTTGCCTTTGAAGTCCGGCAGCGACATGGGATAAGCGGCAAGCATCGTCACAGCGACCGAGATGATGGTGAAGATGATCGAGTAAAGTACTGCGTTCCTGAAGCCGACCCAGATCTGCTTGTCCGAAACGACACGCTGGTAAGCATCCAGACTCCACTTGCTGAAATCAAAGGAGATGCCCTTGTTTTGCAGAGTGACCGGGTCCATAAAGGACGCGATGACGATGTAGATCATCGGAACGATGATCGCCAGCAGGAACAAGCCCAGAAGTGCGTAGCCGCAGTACAGGATGATCTTATCTTGTCTGGTGTAGAGGGCCATTTTTGATTTTTTCTGTTTTGCCATGGTAAACCCCTCCTTACAAGCCCTTGCCATCGTTCATTTTGGCAACGACCTTGTTCACTGCGATCAGCAGGATGACGTTGACAACGGTGTTGAACAGACCGACTGCCGTGGAGAAGCTGTAATCGCCGTCCAACAGGCCCTTTTTATAAACGTACGTTGCAATGATCTCGGCAGTGTTCAGGTTCAGGTCGGTTTGCAGGGCATAGGCTTTTTCAAAACCGATGCTCATGATGTTGCCTGCCTGCAGGATGAACTGAATAACGACCATATCCTTAATGGCGGGCCACTCCACTGTCATGATCTGCTGGATCAGGTTTGCGCCGTCGATCATAGCAGCTTCCTTCAGATCTTTGCTGGCGTTAGAAAGGGATGCGGTGTACATGATGGATGCCCAGCCGGCACCCTGCCAGATGCCGCTGATGATGTAGATGGGGCGGAACGCTTCCGGCAGCGTCATGAAGTTGATGCTGGTGTGAAGCAGGCCGTTCACCGGACCGGTGACACTCAGCAGCACCCGGACGATACCGCACAGCACGATGACCGAGATGAAGTTGGGCATATACAGCACCAGCTGCACCTTCTGCTTGATCTTCTTGCTCTCAATACGGTTGAGCAGGAATGCCAGCAGAATGGGGATCGGGAAGCCCCACAGCAGACCGTAGACGCTCAGCTTCAGGGTGTTGATCAGATAGCGCTGGAAATCCGGCGAGGACATGAAGCGGGTAAAGTTTTTGAAGCCTACCCACTCGCTGCCCCAGATACCTTTGAAGGGATTGTACTTCTGGAACGCGATCAGCACACCGCCCATGGGAGCGTACTTGAACACCAGCGTCAGCACCACAGCAGGCAGCAGGAACAACAGGTAAAGCTGCCAATGCCGTTTGATGTAGACCCATGTGTTGTGCAGCTTGCGTTCTGCTGCCAGCACAGCCGTTTCCGACGAGGCTGTCTTTGCTTTCATGAATCATTCTCCTCCTTTTTGATTTGCTTGCCGCTTGATTTGCATTTTACATTTGCACCTTTGAATCTTGCACTTTTTACTTTGATTGTGCAAATGTAAAACTCTGTAATTCATTTATACCACGCAAGCAAGCGAATGTCAACGATAATTCATAGTATATATCAAGAAATACTGTGGATTTGTACAGATGCACAAATTCGAAAGTGCGCAAATATGCAAAATGATGATTTGCATTTTTACGTTTGACTAATTTGTGCATTTGCACTATACTGGAGTCATAGAACAAGATCCGTCACCAGACTTTATCGATAAAAGAGGGAACATCCGCCTCTATACTGTAAAGAAAGAGGATGACTTATGACAACCAAGGTCACCATTCAGGATATTGCAAACGAACTGCAGCTTTCCCGCAACACAGTTTCAAAGGCCATCAACAACACCGGTGTGCTGGCAGATGCCACACGGGAGAAGATCCTGCGCAAAGCCGCCGAAATGGGCTATAAGCAGTTCGCCTATCTGCCGCTGTTTCAGGAAGACGCTGCAAAAACAGCAGCGCCTTCCATTCTGCCGAGTGACAAACGGGAGATCGCCATGCTGACGACCCGGTTTCTGAACAGCTCTCACTTTTCCTCCACGATGCTGGATCGTTTCCAGTCGGAAATCGACCATCTGCATAGCTGCATGACCATTCATCGCATTTCTCTCATAGAGCTGAAAGAGAAAAAACTTCCATCTTCTCTCAACATCCAGCGCACAGCCGGCATCATCTGCTTTGAAGTATTCGACTATGACTACGCACAGATGTTGTGCGATCTGGATGTTCCGCTGCTGTTTGTAGACAGCCCTGTGATGAATATGCGTCCTCCTCTTAAAGCTGACCGCCTTTATATGGAAAACCGCATTGAGATCCAGAATGCGGTGACCCACATGGTCCAGCGCGGCAAAAAACGCATCAGCTTTGCGGGGGATAAAAACCACTGTCAGTCCTTCTTTGAGCGTTATATGGCTTATAGGGATGCAGTGGAGCACTTTGGTCTGACAGAGGGCCTGAGCACCTGTGCGATGCCATCTGGACAGCAGAACTATCCGGTATCCCTGTACGAAACCATCCGTCGGTTCAAAACGATGCCGGATGCCTTTGTCTGCGCCAATGACTTTGTTGCCATGGATCTGGTCAAGGCATTGGATGAGCTGGGGTATTCGGTTCCCGATGATATCTGGGTCTGCGGTTTCGATGACAGTCAGGAGGCTTCCTACTTTGCCCCCCGTCTGACTTCGATCCATATCCATGGACAGATCATGGGCTACACCGCTGCCAATCTGCTTATGACCCGCATCGAAGAGCCATCGCTGAACTATCGCACCGTCTATACGGAAACCAACCTGATCCTGCGCGAATCCACAGGAGATTGAGCGAAAGGAGAACCCCCATGCGTGACCTGTGCAATACGGACAAGCCGCTGTTTGCTGTGCTGACGAAATTGACTTACAGTGCTTACCTGAACATCTTATGGCTCGTGTGCAGCCTGCCCATCGTTACCATAGGAGCTTCTACGACCGCATTGTTCTACGTCACGCTCAAAATGGCGGAAGATCGGGACGATGGTCTGACCCGGATGTTTTTTAAGGCGTTCCGGGAAAATTTTAAGCCTGCCACAAAACTCTGGCTGATCCTGCTGGCAGTCGGCAGTTTCCTGGCTGCGGATGGCTTTGTGCTGCGCCGAATGTGGAGCGAAAACATTTTCTGGACGCTGCTCACTGCAGTGCTTATTGGTGCGGCAGTTCTGTACGGCATCGTTCTGCTGTATGCCTTTCCTCTGCTGGCACGGTTTGAAAACACCACCTTCGGCATCCTGAAAACAGCGTTTCTCGTGGGTGTCCGGTATCTGTTTTGCACCCTGCTGATGGCGGCGATCTATGGCATCATGGGGTACGTCATAGTGTTTGTGTTCACGCCTGCATTCCTGCTGGGCATGGGCTTCTGCGCCATGCTCTGCTCCTTTCTGATGCTTCGGATCCTCTATCTGATCGGTGGAGACCCTGATGCAGTACACGAGGAATACGACCATGACGAAAACTGACCGGGATACGCTCCGCTCCCTCCATGGGCGCAAAAAGTGGGAGCACATCTGGGCATATTACAAGCTGCCCATTGCGATCGTGCTCATCATCGTCTATATCCTTGGCTATGCAGCCTACCGTCATGTGACGAAAAAAGAGGATGTGCTTTACCTTGGTCTGGTAAATATCACTGCCGGGTCTGATCTGACGGAACAGCTTACCACCGGCTTTGCCGAGGCGCAGGGTTTGACCAAAAAGCAACAGGTCGATCTGCTGTCCGGCTTGCTGCTCAGCGAAAGCGAACGCGCAGAGGAGCAGTATGTATATGCTTCGGAGATGAAGCTGCTGGGTGCAGTCAGTGCCCAGCGGTTAGATGTTGTTCTGATGGACGAATATGCACGGGATCGACTGTTGGCAGATGATTATTTTCTCGATCTGCGGACACTGGATGCGTCTTTCCATGCACTGCCGGGTCTGAACGCCGGTGGGACCGTGCTGGATATTTCGGACACGCCGTTTGTCAGGCAGGCAGGTTTTTCTGGCAAGGTCTATCTTGGGGTAGTGCAGAATGCACCGCACCCGGAGCGTGCAGCCGCTTACATTCATTATCTGTTCCAGCGGTGATCGTTGGGTTTCACATCAAGAATAAGGAGAATTATCATGGACATTTTAACGATTGGTGAAGTTTTGATCGACCTGACCCAGACCGGCAAGGATGCGCGCGGCATTCCTCAGTTTGCCGCAAACCCCGGCGGTGCCCCGGCCAATCTGGCGGTGGCTGCCGCCCGGCTGGGGGCACAGACCGCCTTTATCGGCAAGGTGGGTGTGGATGCCTTTGGCCGCTACCTGAAAGAGGTTCTGGCAGAGAACAAGGTGGACGTTTCCGGCATGGCGGTGGATGCAGACCACCCCACCACCATGGCAGTCGTCTCGGTGGATGCCACTGGCGAGCGGGATTTCAGCTTCTACCGCAGCGCCAACGCTGATGTGATGCTGTGCAAAGAGGACATTTCGGAGGGCGCTCTGAAAGCTGCCAAAATCGTCCACTTCGGCTCTGTCAGCCTGACCGCTGACCCCTCTCGCACTGCCACGCTGGACGCTGCTGCCCGTGCCAAAAAGCTGGGTGCTGTCATTACTTATGACCCGAATTACCGTGCAAACCTCTGGAAGAACAAGGAGGAAGCCATTGCCCAGATGAAAGCACCCCTGCCGCTGGTGGATATTCTGAAAGTTTCCGATGAGGAGCTGCCCCTGCTCACCGGCACCACCGACTGCGAAAGCGGCACGGCACAACTGGCACAGAACGGAATCCGGCTGATTTTTGTCACCCTGGGTGCAAACGGCGTATTCTACCGCTTTGGGGAGAAAACCGGCCATGTGGCTGGCGTTCCCTGCAAGGTGGGCGACACCAACGGCGCAGGCGATACCTTCTTTGGGGCTGCCCTATCCAAGCTCTGCATGGAGGAGCTGGACACCCTGACGGTGGACAAGCTGGAAGGCATTCTTGCCTTTGCCAACAAGGCGGCAAGCATTACCACCAGCCGCCACGGCGCTATCCCCGCCATGCCCACCCTTGCAGAAGTGGAGGGCTGAATCATGGCAGCAAAACAGGAATTTGAGTCCCGGTTTGCCAAGCACAAGGACGAGCTGGAATGGCTGTTCATGGAACTGTACCACAACCGGGAAGGGCTGGAAGTTCTGGAGCGGGAGATGGCTGAAGCCTACAATGCCCGCAGTGCCGAGCTGAAAGCACTGGACAAGGCACGCTCTGCCGACCCGGAGTGGTACAAGCGGGGCAATATGTTCGGCATGACCATGTACACCGACCTCTTTGCCGGAAATCTGAAAGAACTGGTAAAGAAGCTGCCCTACCTCAAGGAGCAGAAGCTGACCTATCTGCACCTGATGCCCCTGCTGCAGATGCCCCACCCCCACAACGATGGCGGCTATGCGGTGGAGGATTTTGACACCGTAGACCCTGCCCTTGGCACCAACAAAGATCTGGAAAACCTGACCCGGGAGCTGCGGAAAGCAGGCATCAGCCTGTGTCTGGATTTTGTGATGAATCACACCGCCAGCACCCACCGCTGGGCCATGGCGGCAAAGGCGGGCGACCCGTGGTTTCAGGCCTATTACCATCTCTATGACGACCGCACCATCCCCGACCAGTACGAGCAGACCGTGCCGCAGGTGTTCCCCAACACCGCACCCGGCAACTTTACCTGGTGTGAGGAGATGCACAAGTGGGTGCTGACCACCTTCCACGATTATCAGTGGGATCTAAATTATGCAAACCCGGCAGTGTTCGTAGACATGACCAAGAGCATCCTGCACCTTGCAAATCTCGGTGTGGAGGTGTTCCGTATTGACGCGGTACCCTACATCTGGAAGCAGCTGGGCACCACCTGCCGCAATCTGCCGCAGGTGCACACCATCGTGCGGATGCTCCGCATGGTGCTGGAATGCGTCTGCCCAGCGGTCATCCTCAAGGGCGAGGTGGTCATGGCACCCAAGGAGCTGGCGGCCTATTTCGGCACCCCGGAAAAGCCGGAATGCCATATGCTCTACAACGTGTCCACCATGGTCAACCTGTGGGGTGCCCTTGCCAGCCGGGACACCCGGCTGCTGAAGGCGCAGCTGGATGCCCTGCACGCTCTGCCGAAGAATTGCTGGTTCGTGAACTATCTGCGCTGTCACGATGATATCGGCTGGGGTCTGGACGAGGCGGTGGAAAACCGTCTTGGCATCGACCCGCAGAAGCATAAAGAATATCTGTACCACTTCTATGAGGGCAATTTCCCCGGCAGCTGGGCAAAGGGTGAGCTGTACAACTACGACCCCGCCACCGGCGATGCCCGAAGCTGCGGCACCACTGCCAGTCTGTGCGGCGTGGAGCAGGCACTGGAAAAGGACGATAAGATCGCGCTGGACTATGCGGTGAAGCGTGACCTGCTGCTGCACACTGCCATGGCATTTTTGCAGGGCTTTCCCATGCTGAACTGCGGGGATGAAATTGCACAGCTCAATGGCTGGGACTACAAAAACGACCCTGACCGTGTGGAGGACAGCCGCAATCTGCACCGCAGCAAATTCAACTGGGAGGACGCAAAGCAGCGCACCCGAAAAGGCACGCTGCAAAACGCTTTGTGGCAGGGCATGGAGCAGCTGCGCCAAATGCGTGCAGACCCCTGCTTTGCCCCGGATGCGTGGGTAACAACTTGGGACAGTCACAACCCCGGCGTGCTGGCACTGGTGCGCAAGCGCGGTGAGGAAACGCTGGTGGGACTGTTCAACTTTACCGAGTACCCGGCAGGGGCAAGTCTAGACGCTCTGGGTGGTGAGTATCACACCCCGGAGGGCACTTCCGTCTGGCTGGCGGATGTGGAACTGGAACCCTATCAGGCGCTGCTGGTAAAAAACAAATAAGTAAAACGAGTCATCCAGCTCTCTCTTTTCGCCAAAGTTTTCATTGCGTTTTCTTGCACCCTGCCGAAAGTGGCGTGTTTTCAAAAGTGCGCGTTTGCGCAGCGGAGCAATGAAAGCCCCAGTGGGGCTTTTAAGCAACAGAACAGTCTTGCGCAGCAAGATGGAGGGGCCTCGTCCCCGACAAGTTCACGTTGACACGACTCAATTTTTGTGGTAATCTATCCCAACAATTTAATATAACATATTTACTTAGAGTTCCAGCTCGGCTCCCAAAGGAGCCGGAGCAGGTTTTTAACTTTCTGATCGCCACATAACGAACCCGAACCAAGGCCATCCCGGAAGGGATGGTCAGGTTCAGGTCCGTTGTGTGGCGATTTTTTATTGCCAAATTCAGCACCGTACCTTGACAACCGCATGACCGTCTGCATGGGATACCCGGCAACGACCTCGTAAGGGAGAGCTGGAAAACGCCGCCGGAAGGGGGCAGGAAATCCATGCAGGGAGAACGGCAGGACGTTGATTCCCCAGTTGCGGAGAAAAACGATGTACTCAAAATGAGCACCTCGTTTTCCGTAACGCCAACGAAAGGATGGAATGCCTATGAGTAATTTTAGCCGTTAAAGCAAAAGACCAGAGTTGTAAAGCCTTTCGGCTAAACAACTCTGGTCTTTTTGTTGGAACTTGTGCAACAGCCCCTTCTTTTTGTTTACTTATGCTTTTTTAAGTATCACACCATGCCGGCGTTGCTGCGCTGATCAGGGTCCGAGGGGTCTCGGTAGCTTGGTGTCCTGTCCTGCTCTCCTACTGCTTTCCATGGGTGGTAAGCTGGGATCTCCTCCGGAATGGGGCCGAAGGGGTTATCTTCCCGTTCTCCCAATCCAGCCTCCAGGGCAAAGCCGAAGCGACAAGGCCGATCGTCGATGCGATATGTCGGCAGAACATCTGGGCCGCAGCTGCTGTTGCCCAGACCCCGGTGGGCATAGTCCAGATGCACATACAGGGCCTCCGGTGCAGGAAGCTCAAAGGGATGCCGGGCATTCCACAGCTGCAGATCACTGTAGGGCACTGCGCTCATGGCCATGGGGCAGGCGGCCTCAAACCGTACAAAATCCGCACGGTTCGGGTCTGTTAATCGCATACTGCGAGATTCCGTATGAAGTCCGTATTCCTGAGGCCGTAGATAAAACGGCTGATTTCTCACATCTTCGCTGTAAACTCCCATGCGCCCGCCGCACTGGCGATCAGGATAGGTTTCTAACGGTCCCTTCCCATACCATTTCATAGCCGTAAACCGCACGGGAAGAATTGCCGTCATCCCGATTCGCCCCGGAGACAGCATATCTGCCGGAGATTGCACGTTGCAGTCAATAAATATACGATTTTGTCCTGCCTGCCATAAACCAACGGTAACATAGAAGCTGTCCTTCTCCGTCTGGTATGCGGTGGTGTAGGTCAAAGACGGCTCTTCTCCCCCGTTCCCCTGCCGGACTTCCAAACAAGTACGTTTTGGATGATCATACTGCTTTGTAAACCAGTTCTGTTTACCCAGTACCAGTGGGCTGTGAGCATCGTTGTCTGTGGGGGCACGAAAAGGGGTGAAGAACAGATCGTGCAGTAGCACACCGGATACGTTGTCGACCTGAAGTGCTCCGGTTTCTGTATCCAGCCGAAGAGTCAAGTCACCCATCTCGCCCACCAGAAGAGTTCCCTGTTTTGAGAAATGAGCTGTGACCTTTTCTGTCACAAGAGCCGGGTGACATCCCTTTTTCCAAAGGAACTGCTTCCATCCGCTGAGGCCGCATCCCGCATGGGCCGGAGATTTCTCCATGAACAAGAACTCCAGAAGCTGTTCTCCCGAAGCCGGAGGAATATCCTGCATGTCGGCCTTCCATACCACCGACTGTCCTGCAGGGCAATCCGGCAGAGAGAGCTCTCTGATTTCCCGACAGACACCATTTTCCAGCAGGCGCAGTTGAGCTGCAAAATCTCTCAGGTTCAGCTGCTCACAACGGTTTTCCAGAACAAAGATTCCACTCCGGAGGTCCTTCACCCGAAGATCGATGGGCTGGTACACCGTCTGAACTTCCTGTAGCTTAGGCGTAAATCGACGATCGGGTGTTGTCAGTCCATCGATGCAGAAATTGCTGTCATGGAATTCCTCGCCAAAATCGCCGCCATAGGCATACCAGGTCGTTCCATCCGGGTTCGTCTGGCGCAGACCGTGGTCGCACCACTCCCAGATAAAGCCGCCCATCAGATTCTGGTGTTCATAGATTTCTTTCCAGTAATCCCCCATGCTTCCGCATGCGTTTCCCATAGCGTGAAGGTACTCATTGGTCAGAAAGGCCCGATTGGGATTTGCTTCTGCCCGTTCCCTCATGTTCTGAGGAGAAGGATAGGTCTCGCTGTCCATATCTGCAATCTTGTTCATCTGGCGCTTGTGGATCAGACGGGTGGGGTCCGCAGTGCGGCAGTAGGATGCCGCCAGTGCCACAGTCTCTCCATAACCAATCTCATTGCCGAGGGACCAGCAGAAGATTGATGCATGGTTTTTATTGGTTTGAACCATGGCAGCCTGTCGGTCCAGCACACGGGGGAGCCACCGCATATCGTTGCCGGGCAAAAGATTCTTGCGGTAAGAAATGCCATGACTTTCCAGATTTGCCTCATCCATTATATAAAGGCCGTATTCATCACAGAGCTCATACCAGCGTGGAGTATCGGGATAATGCGCACAGCGAACCGCATTGATATTGCATCGCTTCATCAACTCAATATCTTGGCGCATGCTCTCTTCGGTGATGGCATAGCCGGTGACAGGGTCGAACTCGTGTCGGTTCACGCCTCGCAGCTTGACGGGGGCACCGTTGACTCGGAATACGCCTTCTCCATCGATCTCATAATGGCGGAATCCGAAGGGCACGGTGGTTTCCTCCAGCTTTTCTTCTCCCAGAAAAGTAGACAGTCGCACCTGATACAAATAGGGTGTCTCCGCCGACCAGAGGTGCGGCGTTTCCACCTCCAAATGCCCATACGCTGTTGCGGTGATGCCCGCCGGAATCTGCAATGCGCCATCCAACCAGGCCGGATCAAAACCACGCTCTTTAAATACCGCTTCCAGGCTGACCTCCTCAAAACGATCACTGTCGTTGCCAGTCTTCCCATTGCAACTGCCCACTGGACACGCCTCGGCATCCAGCAACTCCACCTCTACACGGATGCGTGGAGCACAGCGATGGCTCAAATTCAAAATTTTACTTTCGGTATGCAGAACTGCCTTTTCCGGCGTTACCTCTGCCCAGAGATAGCTGTCCAGAAGGTGCAGCTCGTGGATTTCATACAATTTAACGCTGCGAAAGATTCCAGACAGCCTCCACATATCCTGACATTCGAGATAGGAACCTGGGCTGAACTCATCCACCCGAAGCAGCAGTAGGTTCTGCCCAGGCCGTACAGCATCGGTCAGGTCTACCTCACAGGCAGTGCGCCCGTTTTCCGCATAGCAAAGAACCTGCCCATTCAAAAAAACAGTTACAGCAGAGGAAAAACCGCCGATGGATAGGATCATCCGGTGGTGCGCGGTAGGAACTTCCAGAGTCAAATCTTTCCGGTAGATGCCAACCATCCCCTGTCCTTCCGGAATAAAAGGCGGCTCCAGCTTGTTCGCATCTGCCCCGAAGGCATAGCGTGTGTTGATGTATTTGGGCTTATCGAAACCCTGCAGCTGCCAGCATCCGGGCACAGAGATTGCTTTGGGCTTTGGCAACGCCCCAAGCTGTTCCGGGGTCTGTGTATCGGCATCAGCACGGGAAATCAGCGCAAAATCCCAGACTCCATTCAGACAGTGTTCTTTCGTTCGGGGAAATCGGTCAAACCGATAGGGCATTCTTCCGACTGCGTGCGTCCAGACATCCATAGTAGTTCTCCTTCCTGTAGGGCCTTCCGGGGCCATTTCATCCCGGCATTCGGGCATGTTGCTTACGGTAATCGCTGGGTGTAACTCCTTCAATGGATTTGAACAATTTGGTGAAATGCGAAAAGCTGGAATATCCCAGTGCGACAGCCAGATCGCCCACGGGCATATCGGTACCCGCCAACAACTGTCTTGCTAGATTGATGCGTTTATTCTGGATATAGTCGTTCAAACTCTGGCCGGTCTTGCGCTTGAATAGCCGGGCTGTGTAGTCCGGATTCAGGTAGACGGCCGCTGCAATATTTTCTCGCGTCAATTCTTGATGAATATTCAGTTCGATGTATTCCTTGATTCGGCGGATTACCTGTTCCTCGCCGGGCGAGTGCCGCAGCAGTCTTTCGGTCCGAGCAAGGTTGCCCTGCACCCACGAAAGAAACTGCGGCAGCGATTCAAACACCGGTTTCGCTTCCACAAGTTCTGTTGCCTCCGGGCAGCCTCGCTCTTGTAGCGTGCAGTGGAGCGCCTGTATCAAGGTCTGTGCAATCCACTGCATCCGTTCCTGTGCTGCCTTGAGGGACAGCCGGTTGAGTTCGGTGGTAATCTCTGCCTGCACAGTCTGAGCATCTTCCTGCAAAAGCAGGGTCTTCCAATGTCGGATCCGGGCCTCCTCCGGGCTCTGCGACTCCTTGTGAAGGCTCGTTTCCCACTGTTCCAGCGCATCCGCAGTGGAACAAAGTCCCAGAATGCTGCTGGACACGGCAGGCGAGACCTTTACTGACTGCTTCAGCATCGTTTTGCAGGCCAGACCCAATTCTTCCCCGAAATGCGCAGCCGCAGCAGGTTCCATTCCAGCGCTGATGAGCAGAAAACTCTGTCCACTTCGGCGCTGCAAAGAGGTCCAGCCGGTACCGGTTTTATCCCAAAGCTCCTTGGCAATATTGCACACGCCGTATCCGAGCAGCTCCTGCTCGCTCTGCGGCAATGCAGCAGGCATCTGCACCAATACCCGTACCACCTGCAGCGGCGCACTGACATCCAGCTCCAAATCATACTTCTGTGCACAGTTGAAAAGAGATTCCGCCGTGGATAGGATGTTTTTTTCTAAAACGTCCTGCAAATACTGGTCTCGGCGCAGACTGCGCCCGTTTTCATAGGCGCGGCGGGTCCCGCGCATACTTTCCTGCGTCTTCCAAAGGTTGAGCGCATGTCGGATGGATGCTGTAAGCTCTGCCGGTGCAATTGGCTTGAGCACATACTCCACACACCCCAGCTCCATCGCTTTCTGCGCCATGGGAAAGGATTCGTGGCAGGTCAGGATCACGGCCTCGGTATCGGGACAGGAGGTCTTCATCCATTCCAGCAGCTCAATGCCGGACATCCGAGGCATTTCCAGATCACAAACCAGAACCTGTACCGGTTCCTGGCGAAGGATCTTCTGCGCTTCCACGCCGTTTGCGGCATCCAGCACCCGGTCCACATCAAGATTTTCCCAGTTGACCGAGCGCCGGATGGCTTGGATCGCAAGCGCCTCATCATCCACAATCAGAACGGTCGTCACGGTGTTTCCTCCTTTTCCGGCTGTTCTGTGCCGTAGTTCAACGGCAGGATCACGCTCACATGTGCGCCGCCGTCGGGCCGATTTTCCAAGTGAACTTCTGCTGTGCCTGCATACAGCAGTTCCAGCCGCTGTCGGACATTGGCGATCCCGATGTGGACCCGCCCATCAAAAAACGGTTGTGCCTTTTGCTGCAGAACCTGCAGCACCTCATCCGAAAAGCCAGGGCCATTGTCCAGCACTTCCAGCCATAAGTAGGTTTCCCCCTCCCGGTTCTGCATGGAGGCGCGGATGTCGATTTTGGCTTCCCTGCTCATATTGCGCGCATATTTCACCGCATTCTCTGCAAAGGACTTGATGACCGAAGGAGGGATGCGTGCCTGCCGCAGAAAGGCCGGGACGGAGATAGTGTAGGAAAAGGCATCGCCGAATCGGAGTTTTTGGATGGAGAGAAAGTCATCTGTGAAGCGAAGCTCCTCTTCCAGCAGAACAAAATCATTTTCTACCTGTGCCATAAACCGGAAATATCGGTTCAGGTAAGTGGTCAGAGCCAACACCTGCTCAAAATCGCCAGTAAGGGAGGCATTGTAAACCGCATTAAAGCAGTTGCCCAGAAAATGCGGGTTGATCTGCATCTGTAGATTTCGCAGCTGGCTCATCTGCTTTTCCCGTAAGATCTGTGTCTGACGCTCCTGCAGCTCAGAGATTTCCTCCAGCGTGAGGTTGAAGGTCGTACCAATGGTGGAAAACTCTTGCAGCATTCCGCTTGTATCCACCCGGACGCTCAAATCTCCCTGTCCGGCTTGGTGCATGATCTGTGAAATCCGATCAATTGGTTCCACAATTTGCAATCGGGCAAAACGGTACAGCAAAAAGAGTGCAGCCAGAAGCAAGAGCGGAATCAGCATCATCAACAAGCTGAGCCAGACGATGCCATTTGTAAGACCGGTGCGCACCAGCCTGACCCGGAGTTCAAAGCCAGTGCGCCCTATTTTAGCCGAAAGGCAGTTTTCCGGGCTGGCCTCCACACCTGCGATTCGTTGGTTGTTCAGATAGAGGCTGGTTTCCGCATACTGGCTGCTATCCTCTGCAAAAGGAACCGTCATCAGTTTCACTGGATCCAGCAAAAAACCGAAGTAGGCATCGTTCAACTGATAGCTGTACAGAAGATACTGAGCGGCCTCATCTGTGTAATACTGCCATGTGCCGGTGGGGTATTCGTCCAGATCTTGGCAGATCGTTTCAATGGCATGATTCACCTGCTGACGTTCCGCAAGACTTTGGCCCTCTCCTCGAACCATTAGAATCGACCCATATGCAAGAGGACATAGAAATTCTGCACTCATGCCAGGATACTCGATCACGTCCACTGCCATCCGCCGAAAGACCCTTGTTGTGGCAAACACACGCTCTGCCTCGGATGTCAGATACTGCATATAAATGGGATCGTTATCCACTGTCGTAAAAGTCTGCACATTCATTTCGATGGCGTTCAGATTTGTTTCCAACTGATCCGCATAGTTCTGCAACGCTGCCTGATCCAGCTGGGTCACCTGGCGGTTCAGATTGTATATACTCAGCCCGCAGCAGATGAGCATCAGGAACATCAGAACCAGAACCGGGATACTGTAGAACCAGAAAAGCTTTTGATGAACGGATGGTCTTTTCATAGGTAAAATTTCCTTTGGAAGCACCACAAAGGCCCGGCAATCTTGTCTGCCAGACCTTCGCGGTACCACATTGATTATTCTTTCACGCCGCCGATCACAATTCCTTTGACAAAATAACGTTCAAAGCAGGGGAACACCGCTAAAACCGGGATGGCAACTGCCGATGCAATGGCCATGCGGACACCCGATGTAGGCAGATTGCTGACCGCAGCCATCATCTCACCAGCCGCTTCACTGTTGTTTTTCAGGAACTGGATGTTTGCAAGCATATCGTTTAGGACATTCTGAATATTATAATACCGCGTATCAGTCAGATAGTACAGACCATTGTTCCAGTCGTTCCAGTATGCCATGAAGATGAACATGCCCAGCGTTGCGATGATGGGCAGTGAGATTGGAATTACGATCCGCCGAAAAACCTGAAACTCCGTAGCACCATCAATGAGGGCCGCCTCGATCAGTGGTTTGGGAATGCTGTTGCTGAAGAAGTTCCGTGCCAGCATGACGTTGAAGGCATTCATCAACAGGCCGGGAATCAGAAGGGCCCAATAGGTATTCTTGATGTGGAACACCTCGGTGTAGACCAGATAGGTAGCCACTAGGCCGCCGTTGAACAGCATGGTGAACAACACCAGAAAGTTCAGCACCTTCCGTCCCGGCAGATTCTCGCGGGAGAGGGTATAGGCCAGCATCAGGGTGATTGCCAGACTGATGGCTGTTCCCATTACTGCGATGACAATGGTCGTCAGATAGGCCCGTCCGATGATTGCACGGTTGCCCCACAGATATTCATAAGCAGCCAGACTGAACTCCGAAGGAATGAAAGAATATCCGTTCCGGGTAATAGATTCCTCGCTGGAAATGGACGAGGTGAACATCAGCACAAAGGGCAGAATGGCCGAAAGCGACAGCAGCGCCAGCACAATGTAGGAGACGACCGTCACACCGGAGACATGTTTTTTCTTTTTTGTTGTGGTATCCATACTCAGAACAGGCTCCCTTCCATATTTCTCTTTTTCACCAGCCAGTTGGAGAACATCACCAAAATAAAACCAACAATAGACTGATAGAAGCTTGCAGCCGAAGACATGCCCACGTCACCCAATTTCATCAGGCCGTTATAAACGTAGGTATCAATGGTAGAAGTCACGCTGCTGATGATACCAGACTGCATCGGAATCTGATAGAACAGACCAAAGTCCGAATGGAAGATACGTCCTACGCTCAGCAGCGACATCATAACGATGGTAGGAGAGATCAGAGGGATGGTGATTGAGAATATTTGCTTTAGCTTTCCGGCACCGTCCAGCTCGGCCGCTTCATAGAGGGAGGAATCGATACCCACCATAGTGGCATAGTAGACAATGGCAGTGTAGCCCGAACGCTTCCATAATTCCACAAAGGTCAGGATAAAGGGCCAGAATTTGCTTTCCATGTACCAGGAAACCGGGTCTTTTCCCATTACTGTGAGAATATGATTGAACATACCCGTAGTGGGGCTCAGGAATGCATATACAAGGTAGCTGGCGATGACGTAGGAGAACAGGTAAGGCAACAACACGGAGGTCTGAAAAAAACGGTTCCAGAACTTGGACTTCACCTCATTCAGGAACAGTGCAATGGCAATGGCCATCACGGTTTGCAGTACGATAAAGAGTAGATTATAGCCGATGGTATTGCGGGTGATGACCCAGGCGTCCTTGGTGGCAAACAGATACTTGAAATTTGCCAGGCCACACCAATCGCTCTTCCAGATGCCCTTGGCGTAGTTGACATTGCGGAACGCGATGGTCAAACCTGCCATGGGCAGATAATTGTTGATGAGCAGATAAAGCAATCCGGGCAGTGCCATCAGATACAGAGGGATAAACTGTCTGATTTTTCCCTTTTTCTTCGGGACGGTAACGGTCTTTTCCATAAATACCACCTGTTCTCAAAAATCCCCTGCCGGATCAGGGCAGGGGATCATGTTTCATGTGCTGGTTTCCTGTATTTTACGGTTAGGAAACGCCATTCTCTTTTTTCCAGTCAGCGAACTGGGCAGCCTTTTCATCGATGATCTTCTGCAGCCCGGCGCTCTCCAGTTCCTTGAGGAACTTGGGCAGATTGTCGTCGATGTCGATGCAGCCATAAGCCAGTGCGCTAAGATACTGATCACAGACATTCGTTACTGCCGTGTACTCGGTCTTTACCGGTGTCACGTCGTAAGCAAAGCCCATGGCCTTACTCAGCATGGCGCTCTCATTCATGGCGCGCACCTGCTCCGGGAAGTCCTCTTCCGTGCCGTCCCAGAAATAAGCGATCAGCTGGTCACCAAATGCAAAGCTCCAGTTGTGGAAATAGCCGCTGGTGGAAGCATCCACACCATCAGCAAAGGTGATGATACGGTCAGAGCCCTCCTTCAGCTTATAGTGGACACCTTCCAGACCCCAGTCCAGCATATTCAGGAAGGTGGGATCCGAGTACATCATATCCAGCACCTGCATGGCAGCCTCAGGATTCTTGCTGTTGTTCAGCAGACCCCAGCCAAAAGTGTTAACCTTAGTGGTGTAGGAGAATACCGTGTTCAGTGGGATCACCGTCATATCCCGGCCGCACTGATTGGTCTTGTCCTGTGCAGTGCCAGGACCAACAGTACCGTAGAAGCCCAGAAGCTTTCCAGCCTTGATCTGCTCTGCAGCAGTGTCAGATGTTGTCAAGATGTCAGATGCAATCCAGCCCTTCTTGAACCACTCGCGATGTTTTTCACACTCGATGCGGAATTCGTCGCTGGCAAACAGATCACGGATCTCGTTATCCTGGCCGTAATTCATCAGAACGCCAAAGTTGTCACCCAGCGAATCAAAATCCGCATAAACGAAGGTTCCGGTGCTCTCCAGACGCATCATGGCCATATCCGGCTCGCCCGCATGAATGGTCTCGAACATCCCATCTAAATCATCGGTAGATTTGATCGTAGCAGGATCGATTCCGTACTTTTCCAGAATATCAGTACGCACCACAATACCGCCCTGATAGAACAGTGAGCGATTGACCGGCACCTGATAAGTCACACCGGACACCTTACCGGCCTGCAGATAATCTCCCAGACATTCCTGAATATCCGTACCGTATTCATCCAGCAGGTCATCCAACGGAAGCAGTGCACCCTTGGCCACAAAACTGGAAACGTTGCGGCCCCAGATCAGAGCCAAATCAATCTGCTCACTGCCAGCCATCACAAGGTTCAGCTGATTGTCATAGGAACTATTGGGTACTACCTCCAACTGTAAGTCAATGCCCTTTTTATCGGCCACATAATCGTGAATGGCTTTAGACACCTTTTCCTGATCGGGTTGGACCGAGGACAGAGGGTAGTACATAACGACCTTGGGCATTTCGCCGCTGGCAGCTGCCGAACCGGATGCCGTCGAACTGCTGGTGGAGCTGGACGAACCACCGCAGGCAGTCAGACCCGCTGCCACAGCAGAGATACCCGTTGCCTTCAGAAAATTCCGGCGAGAGATCCATTTCTTCATGATTGTTCTCCTTCTCATGTATCTTCCCACCCCCTTCCGAGCGTGGGAAATAAGACATTTTGCAGGAGCGGCCCATTTCCTCATCGACGCTCGCTTCTGCGTTTCCTGACACTAGTATACCCCTTCTTTGCTCTTTCCCGCTAACGCAATCAGCAGGTAGATTAGCGAAAAACGGACTTTTGAAATTGCTGGCAGTCTATAACCGTTCCGGTAGGGGCGAATCCTTTATGGCCCACTAGAAGGCACGAGATTGCTGATATGTACCCTAGCTCTTGAACGGCAAAGCGAAAAATCCGAACCCTTCTCCTACCGGAAAAAGGTTCGGATCTTGTTTTGATGCCGTTACAAAGAGCCATTTTAGCGGTACAGCAGATAAGTCTGCTCCCGCTGGGTCAGCCGTTTCAGGTCATCGTACAGTTCCCGGCGCGATTCCTGTTCTTCCATAATGGTCTGCGGCTGCATGGCGTAGGGGTCGGCTGTGGCTTCGATGCGCCGCAGCTGTTCCAGTGCTTCCGGCGTGGCTCCTTCCATGCCCGAAACACTGACTATTCCCGGACAAGCTGGAGCACAGCACCACTTCCCTCATCCTGAAAAGCACCAAAACCGCATCCTCCTGCCGCACCATCTTCATGGCCTCTGCCTTGAAAGAGGAATTGAAGAAGTGGCTGAATCAGTTGGCGGCAGACGAGAGGAAAGACCCGACACGCTACCATGACAGTGGAATGCTGTTCCGTCTGCCTAACGGTCTGGCGGTGGAGCCGGTGCTGATCCGCAAGAAGTTCCTCAAGTGGCAGGATGCACACCCGGAATTTCCGCGTATCGTATTTCACGGTCTGCGACATTCCAGTGCCACCTATCAGCTGATGATCTCCGGCGGCGATGTGAAGGCCGTTCAGGGAACCACCGGACACGCTACGGCAGATATGCTGGTGAACACCTACGCTCATATCCAGCAATCTTCTCGTGTGGAGTTGGGTAGAAAATTTGAAGAAGGGTTCTATGCTAAACAGGAAAGACCCAGCCCGCAGGCTGTACCCGCCGCAGGCGAACCGACCATCTCTATGACTGCTCTGCTGGAACTGCTGAAGAATGCAGACCCCGAAGTAAAGGCGCAGCTCCGTCTGGCTCTGCTGACCTGATGCAAAATTTACCACGCATTTCAAAGCAATTCCAGCCTATGCAGAGGATTCCTATGAAAAAGCCAACCGTGCATTGACCGTGCAGACCCCGATTTTTCGGGGTTGCATAACGAAAAAGAGCGTCAAATCTTACGATTCAACGCTCTTTTGTTAGTGCACCTCCAGGGACTCGAACCCTGGGCCCACTGATTAAGAGAAACCAACGTGCAACAATCATCAATTTCCAGAATTACGCAAATTCGTCGTTTTTAGCGTTTTGTCGTAAATTAGCATTTTGCATCCGCTGCATCCTTTGCATCTGTTATCCCCTCTTGCATCCGTTATCCAGCCGTTCCGGTGTGCAAAAAGTGTGCAAAAATGTGCAGAGCCAAAATCAGCCTCTTAAAACAGGGATCGGATTTTTATGCAAAGCCGGGAAACCGGTCGGGTTCGAGCCCAAAACAGCAGCTGAAATCTTGCCTGTTTAGACCAAGCATCAAATGTACATTCACAACTATGATTCATGGCAGGGATTTGGACATTCGAACAGACACCGTTTGATATAGAAATGAGGTTCACCATGAACAAACTGCTTTCCTGCCGCTTCAATATGGACACCAACCGGGTGGAAACCCGGTTCGAAGATGGCACCACTCTTGCCATCGACTGCATCGCCATCGAGAATGAGTACGGCAACACCCCGGCACAGCGGGCGGAGCTGGACTGGCTGCTCTATAACAAGCCCTTGGAGTATGCGCAGATGGTGCTGAGAGGGGAGATGGAGCACTACCTGTCGCTGGGATGTGACCACGGTAGGCTGGAAGATTGACATTCCTGCCTGCTGGAGCAACAACGCCGGTGTTTCCTGCACAGCAGATGGAATCGTCTCATCTTACCCCCGCAAAGAGAAACAGAGCGTCCCCGATGGGGAACGCCCTGTTTCTCTTTGTGATATATGGATCGTTCAGGGTGCGTTCGCAGGGCGCACCCTGTTTTTGTTTTGAGCCTTCACCGGCTTTTTGAGCTTCAGCACTCTGCTTCCTGAATCAGGATCGTCAGCTGCTTCTGAACGCTGTCATCTGCTGTGACGGTCAGATGAATTTCACCCGCAGCTTCTCCTGCGCGGATCACCGCCATACAGCAGCCGTCAAAGGTCTCGCTTTCCGGGGTGTCGTAACGCTCCTCGGAGCAGGGGTTTGCGCTGCCTACAGCTTCCAGAATGCCTGCACCCTCCAGCTCCACCTTCAGGGTGTGTTTGGCGTGCAGATCGGCGGTGCCAAAAGGCGTCCCCTTGGGGGAGGTGGCACGGCGTAAGCCGTGACGGAGAGGGTTGCTCTCTTCCAGAGGGAGTTCCGCAAAAAAGCCGGGCAGCCTGCGGGCTGTCCGGCTTTTTTGCGTGATTCAAAAGGTGTTATTCCGTGCGGGGCAAGGGGTCAGGTAATCGGTTTCAGTGTAGTAGCTGTCCAATAGATTTTACCCTCAATGGTCACCACACCAATGCTGAGAGCGGTGGAACCATCCTTGACACTAAAAATACTCAACATTTTCCGAAACGCTTCAGTATCCCCCTCATAGACGTTGCCCAGCTTAGCAGAACTCCCAGAACCAGAGTAGGTGATTCCCCCAGTAAATTGCCAGCCAGCTTCCCTCTGCTTCTTATAAAGCTCCTCCTCGAGTTTATGTGCTTCACTATTGGGGATCCCATTCGTTCCGGCTTCGCGGAAATGTTCGATGAACTCCTGCTCCAATTGAGTAAGTGCCTGGACTTCCCGTAGCAACGGCATCCCCGCTTTTTGGCGTTCTTCATTGATGGCGTTGAAGATCTCCTGCTTTGCCTTTGCTTCCTCCGCAGTCAAACCAGAGCTGCCGCCCGGGTTGGGGGCAGCCCCACAAGATGCCAGCAGCAACAGCATTACACCGGTGAGCAGAAGGGCGGTCAGTTTTGCCAGCTTTTTCATAGAGATCAACCTCCAATCCTTTCTTACAGTCTGGCGTTGGTTTCTTCCGTACTATCAGTATACCAGATACCGCCCCCCCCCCCCGCAAGAGCGATTCGATGCAAAATAACCCTTATTCACGCAGGGTAAGAGAAATATTTCCCGCCTTTTTGGGCAAGGTGCGCAAAAAGCCCCCGCACGCAGGGTGCAGGGGCTTTGGAACAGCTTCTTACTTGCGGTTTGTCAGCAGGTTCTCGATCTTCTTCAGGGGGGCGATGATGCTGGAAACGGACATATCGTGGTTCAGTGCCACCACAAAGTAGGCAGCGTACTTGGAAACGTCCACGTCCACATACCAGTCGCGGGTCAGCAGCTCGGGCATACGGTAGGTCAGGTTGGTGCCCACAACGTAGGTCAGGGTGACGTTTTTTTCAAATCAGTGCCTGTCAAAATAGCATATCCCATGCATAAGTCCTACTATCACCGCATTCCCTTAATAAATTTTGCAAGCCCATATTGATGTGCCTCATTGCCTTGTCAAGAGGGCTGGCACCGCCCAGCCCTCTCTCTTTTTGCCAAAGTTTCCCTTGTCTTTTCTTGCAAGTTGCCGAAAGCAACGCGTTTTTAAAACTTTTTGTTGACACGGCTCGATTTTTGTGGTAATCTATCCCAACAATTGAATATAACATATTTTTACATATTCGTTCAGACCCAGCGGGGCTGAACATCTTGGCTTTCAGCCGTTACATAACCGACTAGCATGACCTTCCAGAAAAAGCGAAGGCAGGGCTGGTCTGTTTTGTGACGGCTTTTTTGTTGCCGTTTTGCCTGTTGCACCTTGAAAACAGCATGACCGTCTGCATGGGATACCCGGCGATGACCCCCAAGTGGGAGAGCCGGAAAACGCCGCCGGAAGGGGGCAGGAACACCATGCAGGGAGAACGGCAATTCGCCTCATGTGGACATTTTGTCTACATGAGGTGAAACGGACGTTTATCTACTCGTTGCGGCAGGAGAAATCAATGTAGACAAATTGTCCACATTGATTTGCCGTAACCCAAAGGACGTTTATCCACCTGTTGCAGCAGAGAAAATCCATGTGGCCAAATTGACCACATGGATAAGCCGCAGCGCCGAAGAAAGGATGTGTGCCTATGGGAAACAACTTTACCCCTGCATGGATCAAGAAAGGCTTCTTCAACGAATCCCTGTTTTGTGACGATTTTCTCAACACCCACCAGCTCCTCTATGTGAATGGCGCATTTTTCACCCCGGACGGCAGGGTCACAGACACCATGAACCTGCGCTGTGAAATTTTCGATATGCTGCGAGACCATATCGGCGCAAATATCGCCAAACGGGTCAGCAATGTCGTGGACGTACTGAAGCTGGCGGCACAGGTGGAGGACTTCCCGCCCATCACCGACCGCATTGCGCTGGCAAACGGCACCCTGTATCTGGACGGCACCTTTCAGGAAGGCAAGCCGGAGATCGTCCGCAACCGGCTCCCGGTCAAATATGACCCGAAAGTGGCACAGCCCACCCACTGGCTGCGGTTCCTGTCCGACCTGCTCTACCCGGAGGACATTCCCACGGTGCAGGAGTTCATCGGCTACTGCCTGATCCCCAGCAACAAGGGCCAGCGCATGATGGTCATCAAGGGCAACGGCGGCGAGGGCAAGTCGCAGATCGGTGTGGTGCTGTCCCGGCTGTTCGGCTGCAACATGAAGGATGGCAGCATCGGCAAGATCTCGGAGAACCGCTTCGCCCGTGCTGACCTGGAGCACACCTTGCTCTGTGTGGACGATGATATGCGGATGGAAGCCCTGCGCCAGACCAACTATGTCAAGTCCATCGTGACCGCACAGGGGCAGATGGACTTGGAGCGCAAGGGCAAGCAGAGTTATCAGGGTTGGATGTACGCCCGCCTGCTGGCGTTCAGCAATGGCGATTTGCAGGCATTGTATGACCGCTCGGACGGTTTCTATCGCCGTCAGCTCATCCTGACCACCAAAGACAAGCCCCTGTCTCGTGTGGACGACCCGGACATTGCCGAGAAGATGGCGGCAGAGGTTGAGGGCATCCTGCTGTGGGCATTTGAGGGCTTGCAGCGGCTGGTGAAGAATGGCTTCCAGTTCACCGAGAGTGACCGTGCCAAGCGGAACCGGGAACTGGTGAAGCGGGACAACAACAATGTGTTTGATTTCCTTGAATCCGAGGGCTACATCCGCCTGAAGGCGGATGCCTGCACCAGCTCGAAAGAGCTGTATGAGGTCTATCGAATGTGGTGTGAGGAGAACAGCCTGAATGCGATCAAGGCACGAGGGTTCAGCGATGCGCTGATCGCCAACCAGCGCAGGTATAATCTGGAATCTACCAACAACATCGTCAACTCGTCCGGGCGGAGAGTCCGGGGCTTTGTGGGCATCGAAGCCCTTGTGCAGCCCGACCTCACCCCCAATGGCTGGCGGGCATGACCCGCTTTTGATCTCCCTATATGGTGCGTTTTCGGTCTTTCGCTGCGTACGTGCGTACAGAGAAAGCCGCCTGCTGCGTACGCACGTACGCAGCAAAACGCCAAAGTTCTCCTTTATAGGGGGGTCTTGGCAAAGTGTCAGGTTGACAGTTTGCCAAAATCAGAGGGTCAAAATGACCCTCTGAAAAACCGGACGAGCTGTCCTTCAGGGCAGCTTGCCCGGAGCAAGAGTGCAGAGAGCGCAGCTCTTTGCCCCAGTGATATGATGCTGTGCGTCATATCCTACTGGGTATTATCTGGCGCAAAACGGCGGCAGATCCAGCAGCTCCGCTGCTGCGTTCTCCCCGCCAAGCTGTTGAAACGGAGGGATGTCTATCTGAAACTGACACGACACAACGGACGAGCCGGAACCCACGGCACCTATAACCCCAAGCACAATGACCGCAGTTTCAACCTTGCCAACAGTGAGCACATCGACCCGGAACGAGCCAAGGGCAACATCTACTGGGACTGCTCCCATGGCTTCCGTTCGGCTCTCGATCCGCAAGACCCGGACGATCTGGCGGAGACCTTCTCAGATGTGGAACGGCAGTTCTACGAGACCCACTACACGGCCTTCATCGAAAGCCAGAACGAGCGCAACGCCAAGATCCGTCACACGGAGCGCAACCGCTCCATTCCCGACCTGCTGTCCAGCCGTAAGACTTGCCCGGAAGAGACCATCTACCAGCTAGGAACGCTGGATGAACACGCCTCGGCAGAGAACTTGCTGAACATCGTCACCGAGTTCATTGAGGAGTTCAAGGCAAAGTTTGGCGACCACGTTCACATTTTGGACTGGGCGCTGCATCTGGACGAAAGCACACCTCATATCCACGAGCGTCATGTGTTCGACTGCAAGAACAAGTACGGCGAGGTGGCGCCCCAGCAGGAAAAGGCGTTGGAAGCGTTGGGCTTTGAGTTGCCCGACCCGGATAAGCCCCTCAGCCGCCGCAATAACCGCAAGATCACCTTTGATGCCGCCTGCCGGAAGATGCTGTTCGAGATTGCAAAACGGCATGGTCTGGAATTGGAGGAAGAAGCGGAGTATGGCAACCGCAGGTATTTGGAAAAGCAGGACTTCATCCTTGCCAAGCAGAAGGAGCAGCTTGCCGCCCAGCAGAGCAAGCTGGACGAATTGACCCTCAAGGTCAACGACATGGAAACGCTGATCGATGAAGTTTCGGTAGCAGCCTACGACAAGGCGGTGGAGGTCGTGACCGATGTGGTGCGCACCGAGACCCGCAAGGAAGATATGCGGATGATCGAGGAAACGAAGAAGTGGGTGCTGTCCCCGGAACGCAAGGCTCCCAAAGCCACGAGGGAATATGCCGCTCACCGTTTGGATGGCGTGCTGGACAAGTTCCTCAAGACCATGCAGACCACTGCCACTCGCTTGCAGGAAAAACTCCTGAGACCGGAAATCCGGCAGAAAGGCAAGGAGCAGGTCAGGGAGAAAGCGCGGGATTCCGTTCTGCAACTGCTGAGCCGTTTGCAGGCAGAACAGGCACAAAACAAACCAGCGGCACAACCCCGCACACAGGAGGGGCACTCGGAAATCTGAACTCATCGGGAACGTTTGGGGCAGAAAGCTGGCACTTTCTGCCCCGGCACCCGGTTACAAGGAAACGGAGGTCTGCCTATGAATATGAATCGGCCTGACATGACCGAAGATGTGAAATCTAAAGATTATACGAATAAGTCCTTGCAAAAGGACTCGAACCCGGTTACAATGAAAGCGTCCAAATCCCCTGCCACAGAATCTTCTGACCAGACCAAAGCAGTCAATGACCAGACCAAAGCAGTCAAGCACGAACCTCTTGTTTACCGGGTGGAGGAAATCGCCCAGCTTTTGGCGATTTCTCCCCGTGCGGCGTACAACCTGTGCAACACCACGAAGGATTTCCGGGTACTACGCATCGGCACCAGCATCCGGGTGAACAAGCAGAGCTTCGACAACTGGTTTGCAGCGGTCTGAGGGAGGTAATCTATGGCATCTATTATGAAGCGCGGAGATTCCTACTCCGTCCGTTACAAGTACAAAGACCATTCCGGCAAACCCTGCGAGGGATGGGAAAGTTTCAAGACTAGGAAGGAGGCGCAGGAGCGAAAGATCACGGTCGAAAAGGAACTGCTGGACGGCACATTCCTCGTCCCCGACACCATGACGGTGGAGGAGATGCTGTACAAGTGGATCCCGATCCAGTCCACCAAGCACAAATGGTCCCCCAAGACCTACACCCAGTCCGTGGCGATGGTGCAAAACCTTATCGTGCCGTATATCGGGAAGCGGAAAGTGCAGGAGCTGCGCACCTACGACATTGAGAAGTTCTATGCCACCCTTGCCAAGACCCCCTGCGGGCAGTACGTCCACGGCGTAAAGCAGCCCCTGACCGAAAAGCAGAAGAAGCGGTTGCTGTCCAGCACCTCTATCCACGAAGTCCACACGCTGCTCAAGACCGCATTTTCTTATGCAGTGGAGTGGGACCTCATCCACAAGGTTCCCCTGCCCCGTGATGCCCCCAAGGTCAACATCGAGGAGCGCACCATCTGGGACGAGAAAACCATGCTGGCAGCCTTGCAAACCATCGAGAACCCCGCCCTGCATCTAGCGGTGCACATGAGCATGATCCTTTCGCTCCGTGAGGGCGAAATTCTCGGCTTGCAGCCGAGTGATCTGGATTTCGATGCCGCCGATGGGCGTGGCACCATCTCAGTCAGCAAGACCATGCAGCGAGCCAACAAGGACGCTTTGGAAAAGCTCGACCCCAATCAGGTCTACCACACCTTCCCGGACAGGCGTGAGGGCAGCAAGTCCTCCCTTATCCTGAAAAAGCCCAAGACCAAGAAATCCAACCGTGTCCTGTATATGACAAAGCCCTTAAAGGAAGAACTGCTGGCATGGCTTGAAAAGTTGAAGCAGGACGAGCAGAACGCCCCGGAGAAATACAGCAACTGCGGGCAACTGTTCC
>OLSM01000349.1_pt1 | contig 46326 bp, 71 predicted proteins | sample 1672721 | NCBI WGS metagenome assembly OLSM01 (sample SAMEA3136717, study PRJEB25190) | human gut metagenome
CCCGGAGCTGGGAAACCTCGACGATCAACGCCGAGAGCTGGGGAACCTCGACGATCAACGCCCGGAGCCGGGAAACCTCGACGATCAACGCCCGGAGCCGGGAAACCTCGACGATCAACGCCGAGAGCTGGGAAACCTCGACGATCAACGCCCGGAGCTGGGAAACCTCGACGATCAACGCCGAGAGCTGGGGAACCTCGACGATGATTCTACTCACATCCACTATTGAGTGCCAAGTAAATAATAGCAGTATTGCTCGATACATCGCCGAAAATAGGGTTGTATTCGCAGACGGTTCAATGAAGTTTGAGAGGCGAAAGTGATAAAATAGGAGTGTGTGGCGGAATGGTAGACGCTATTAAGCAGTAGCCCTCTGCTCTTACCTCAGACCCGTAGGAAATGACGGGTGTCGGCTCAGGCGAATCAGAGCAAACAAACGCATAACAGGAGGTACTGGTGCAATTCCAGTGTTAAAAGGAGCGAATGAGCAGCACAATGGGTATGCAGGTTCGAATCCTGCCACACTCCCAAAATAGCAGCCCGCAAGGGTTAGGGGTTTGATCGCTGGCAATAACCCCAACCGCAAGGCAGAAAGCGATCCGGCAGTCGGAGCCACACCATTCCGACCGACGCTTGCAACGTAATTGCACTATGTGCCGCCATTGAGAAGATGCGGCCGCGAGTAAGCAAATAGCCGAAAAGCGCGAAAGACTGGCATAGGCTCCGAAGCTGCGATGACATGAGCGGCGAGGACCACCGGGATAAATAACGCATTATTATGCCCGGTGTGGTTTGAATGCACCTATCCGGGCTCCAATGCGGGCCGAGTGCACACGTTCTTTCAATCTATTGCATCTCTGTAATTTAAGTTTAGTGGTTATCACATTCCGCGCAAAGCCCGCTTTTATGCCCTGATGGCGTCCGTATGGATAACCAGTATCATCTGGCGTATACCACTATTCATTCGGTGAGCCTTGCCTTCGATGGCGTCAGGGCACAAAGAACCTTAAAATATCAAGACTATGGAGAAAGATTTGAGAAAGCCACAGGCCTGCATCCTGGCCTACTTCATCAGAGGCGGTACGCTTACAGTCCAGAAAACGTTTCGGATGTTTCGCACAACAGAGCTGCGGAAGATCGTCACACGCCTCCGGCGCAAAGGCTATATCATCGTCGGCGACTGGTGTTACAGCCACGACGCCGACAGAGGGCGGGTTGTCCGCTACAAAGAGTATCGTATGATTGTTCACCCTGAAATTGCACAAGTATGAAAAACAAGACATTCAGACCCCGGAAATTTCTGGGCATCGACTTCACGTCGAGGAAACGGTATCGCGCCGAGATCACGAGGCTGGAGCGTATGAATGCTGACCTTCAGCGAAGCTTCGCCGCGGGAGAAAAGGACCGATGTGACCTTCTGAAGAAGTGCGCAGCGGAACGCAACCTGCGTCTGGCCGCCGAGAACGAGCTGGCGAAATTCCGACGTAAGAGAGGTGCAAAGGGCCGGTTCGTCAAAATTGGATAGAAAACAGGTCGCGGACGCCTCAAAGTTCGCACGTTTGCATTTGGAGATAGTAGTTTGCGTCGCCCGTCATCCGTGAGGCCCGCGGGCGATATTTTGGAGGGTTAGCCCAGCGGATAGAGCGGTGCAGGAATGCGAAACAGAAACAATCGGGGGTTGCGAGACCCCGCATTTCCGGGCGCAGGACGGGAGTTCGAATCTCTCACCCTCCGCAACCCCTTTGTTGATGATGCAAGTAGAGCGACGATAGCGCAAGGGATTATTGCCGATTGCGCGGCAATGGCAAAGCGGAACAGACGCTTGACTCTATCGGACAGATTATACGAAAGCATCTGACGGCCGGGAAAGACCGGCACTTTGAGCTATAGTGTAACGGCAACACACCGCCCTTTGGAGGCGGTACTCCCGGTTCGAATCCGGGTGGCTCAACAGGGTACAATCCCTACGTTGTTAGTTTGATCGAGAGACCATCCAATCAACGGAAGCGAAAGAGAAGGTGTGACCTTCGAATATCCGACGCCGCGTGAAGCATAGTAGCAAGGCCGAGGCGGACGCCCACGAAACGGGCAAAGAACGCAAACCGGCGGTGCGGAATCCGTGTCGCCACCGCGGGGGATCGTCAGAAGTCCCCCGCATCTTTTGAAATCAACAATCATCGATATATGCAGAACTATATCAAGGAACTCAAGGATAAGGGGCTCGTTCCCCTGCGCATAGACCGCAATACGGTGCTGTTCGTCCCTCCGGATAAAGCCAACGACAAGTACAGGGCCGAATACCTCAAAAACGCCGAGAGGTCTCGGAGGATGGCATTGAATTTGGGGTAAACGATAAGAGCTCAAAAAAAAGTGGAGTGTCCTACCACTCCACGGGCGGCATCTGTTTACGCTACGCTATCAACAGGTACCCATATACAAAAGGCCTTGGCCTTTTTGGGATATATTACTTTCCCATTTTTACGGATGTACTTGCAAAATACGAGCTTGCACAACTTGCCGTTTACGAATTTAGACGATTCCATTAAAAACACCTCCTTTCTTTGTGGCCTTTCGGCCTAAAATCTTGCGTCCTACCGCAAGAGAAAACCCGGTAGTAGGATACCGGGTCTTTTGAAACATTGGAGCAAAGTAATAAAGCGAAAGGGGTTTGTTACTATGTCCTCGTCTAAATTCGTTGCAAATATAAGTGTATTGAACTACACATGCAACAAGTATAAAAAATTAGATACTTTGGCTTTACTTGATATAGGTAAAATCTATTTTACAATTACTCTAAAATATTAATGTCATGAAATTATTCACACACAAAGGGCCTTGGGACAACAATGGCACTACTTATTATGCTACCGGCTGGATTGCAATCGTCGCAGTTACCTGCTCCATCATCGCCATTTGTATGGTGGGATGCCCTTCGTACAATGTATGGCAGCAAGAAATGAGCGGCAAAGCGGAATTTGCCAAAGCTGAACAAAACCGCCGGATCAAGATCGAGGAGGCGAAAGCCAATCTGGAAGCCGAAAAACTCAATGCACAAGCCGAGATTGAACGGGCGAAAGGTGCGGCCGAGGCTATCCGCATTGAGAACGGATCGATCACTCCGACCTACATTCAGTATTTATGGGTGCGCCAACAGAACAACGTCCCTAACAAGGTGGTCTATATTCCTACAGAAACTAATCTGCCTATCTTGGAGGCAAAGAAATAGCAAAGGTTGACGCAGTAGTACAGCGGTAGTACGCTACTGGTGGAGATTCCGGCGCGTCGGAGTGTCTGCCTGTGGAGGTCGGAGGTTCGAATCCTCCCTGCGTCGCAATAAAATTCGATTACAATTTTGCAGATTCGAAATGATTTCCTATATTTGCCGTTGCCAAACTTTCCATTCCGTATATACGGACGACATATTAGCCTATTAGGGCGAGTTTTCAGTCACTTCGTTTGCGGAGTGGGGAGTTTGGCGACTTTTTGAAGGCTCGCCCTTCTTTTTATATACTATAACCAAACTTTCAGACAAATGCCAAACTCCCCTGAAAGTAGGTCGGCAAACAATAGTAGCCGGTTCTACACCTGTACCATCAAGGCCCATCGGCCTCTATTCTCATCCGACAAAGTCGAATACACTACCGTCGTGCGAGCGACGACACCCGAGAACGCTATCGGGCGGTTCATCACGCTGTTCAAGACTTTGTATCCCTCCTACACCGCCGTCATGGGCGACATCAAGTGTTTTAAAACCTATTGAATTATGGCACATTTAGTCACTATCATGATAATTATTGTGCCGATAGTTATCACCTTTGGGTGGTTGCTCTCTGACCAGAGCCGCACAAAACGAGTCGCCAGATTGTTGGATGAAATCTTTGAAGAACCATGAACACGCAATACCACACTACGACAACCTCCCCGGCCCTTCCGGTTCCGGAGGAGCTGGTGGACATTCCCAGCGAGCACATCACGGGACTGAAAAAGCGCCAAACGCTGAATGAATTTACGCTGTCGGAGAAGTCGATGGGACTTCTGTTCAAGCTCTTCGCCGTGTATTTCGAGCACAAAAGACCCGGCGATGACAAGGATTCAGACCGGGGCCGATACTATACCTACGGCGATGTGGACGGATTTACATTCGAGGTCGATTGGGGTGTCTTTCACATCACAGTAGAACGATACTACCGATGGAATGACCTGCTGAACGCTCCCGACGAGGGATTCAACGTCACAGAGGTTTGGGACACGATCTATGACTGCTCCCGGCCGTGCCAAGCCAAGAGAATGAACGATTACGCAAAGAGAAACAACTTATAACCAACAACAACTATGGAAAACAACAACATTCAGCAGGAAAATGCTCCCGCTACTATTCCGGCCCCAGCATCGGGCGACTCGATGCTCGTGTTTGCTTCGCAGGCCAACTTCGAGAATGCACAGCGTATGGCTATATCGCTGGCTTCGTCTACCATCGTGCCGGTGCAGTACCAGAAATCCAAAACTCCGGAGGCTGTCGCCAACTGTATCATCGCACTGGAAATGGCCAACCGCATCGGGATGTCCCCGCTGCTGGTGATGCAGAACCTCTATGTGGTTTACGGCAATGTCGGCTGGTCCTCGAAGTTTCTGATCGCCGCGCTGAACACCTGCGGCCGTTTCTCGCCGCTTCGTTACGAGCACGAGAACGAAGGCGACCTTGACAAGTGGCGTTGCCGGGCGTGGGCTATCGACAAGACTACAGGCAGCCCGCTGCACGGCGCATGGGTTTCGATGCAGATGGCCAAAGACGAAGGTTGGTACGGCAAAGCCGGCAGCAAGTGGAAGACGATGCCCGAACTGATGCTCCAGTACCGCTCTGCGGCATTCTTCCAGCGAACCTACGCGCCTGAAATATCTATGGGTATGCAGACCGTCGAGGAAATCCGCGATGTGGTTGACGCAACTTATGAGGATATCACGCCGGGCAAACAGACGGCATCGTTCGATATTTCGTCGATCAAGACCGAGGCGGATGTGAATGCCGCGCTGCTCCGCGGGCTCATCAACAAGGAGGAGGCCGACAACCTGCGCGAGATGGTTACAAAATCAAAAGCTGTCGAAGATATTGCCGCAGCAGCAGAGAGGGTGATGGTAGATGAAGGGAAACTTTTTCCCGAAAAATAATCAAACAACGATATGAATGGCTCAAATACATATCAGAACACCCCCGAATGGTTCAACGACCGCTTGTTCCATTTCACTTCGTCGGAGCTTCATAAGTTGATGACCAAACCGAGGTCGGGCGATGTTTCCAAGACCGCTGAAAGTTACATCTTCGACAAGCTGGCCGAGGAACTCACTAACGGCACTTGTCTCGACTACAATGAACTGAACACACGCGAGGTTCGCTGGGGGCATCAGTACGAACCCGAAGCCCGGGCGGTCTACGAGGATCGCACGGGCAATACGGTTGATCTTTGCGGTTTTATCGAGTGGTCGCACACGTTCGGAGGTAGTCCCGACGGAATGGTAGGGGAGGACGGCATCATCGAGATCAAATGCCCCTACAACTCCGCTGTTCATGCAAAATACCTGCTGCTGGAGACAGCCTCTGAACTCCACGGCATCAAGCCCGAGTATTATGCCCAGATTCAAGGCAACATGCTCGTTACGGGCCGCAAATGGTGCGATTTTATTTCCTACGATCCCCGGTGTCAAAACCGATACTTTATGCTCAAGATTCTGCGCGTGGAGCGTGACGAGGAGTTCCTCAAGAAAATCCGCGAGGCCCTCGACAACGCCGACCGGATCAAGGAGCAGATAACCGCCAAGATGGTACGGCTATGTATGAGTTGAAAGCGTATGAGATCGCGCAGGTCGTGCGCATCCTACGCGATTTGGAGCAATGCCGGGGCCAGACTGTAAAGCAGCAGAATGCGCTGCGAAAAGCCAAATTATTGTACAAGAAAATAACGAAGCGACATGACAAGAATCGAAGAGATCAGAAGGGAGGCCAGGGACATACAAGACCTGCTTGAATGTCTCAATGATGCCGACATCAACGCGATGATCGGACGCCTCGATCAGTTGGGGGTCTATTATGCTCGCAGCGGAGAGTTGTTAAGCGAGGTCATTGGAATGCGGGATGCGGCTGTTGCAAAGATGTTCCATGATGAAAAAGAGGTTATTGCGAGCCTTTCAGCGTCATTAGCCAATAAGTTGGTGGATAGCTCGGCATCAGAACTGAATGCGCTGGCCAAGTGGTTGGATCGGATCAACGCCGCTTGTAAGCATCAATGCGACAATCTGCGGACGATGATAAGTTATGAGAAGGAAAGATTGAAATTGTAAATATCGAAAATATGTTTGCCCAACATTATCACATAATAGATTCGGATGAAGATTCGGATTTGAAAGAGGTGGAGGTATATTGGAATACCGATTCAAACATCGTAATAAAGGAGCCCGAAGATCGAGATGGTTTCCTTAACTCTTTTCTTGTTTTAACTCCCGAAATGGCAGAAGACCTGATTCATGTATTGAGTGAAATGGTAGCGGAATGTAATGATTAGACAAAAATCTATGACATGGCGAGCAACAAGACCGGACTGAACTATTACAGCGTCGATACGGATCGGTATATGGATATTCGCATCCGGCGGCTTATAAAGGATCACGGTTGCAGGGGGCTTGCTGTTTACGACTATTTGCTTTGCGAGGTGTACCGGGTACAAGGCTGTTTTGTTGCGTGGGACGAAGTGACTGCCTTCAACGTGGCCGAATATCTTGGGCTGAAGGAATCGAATGTTTTTGAGATTGTGAGATACTGCGGTGATGTGGGGCTTTTTAACAAAGAACTGCTCTCTCGTGGGGTCATCACGTCGGCATCCATCCAACGGAGATACCTCGAAATGTGCAACCGGTCAAAACGCAAGATTGCCAAAATTCCGGAAGAATGTCGCATTATTCCGGAAGAATGTCGCATTATTCCGGAAGAATGGACACAAAGAAAGAAAGAAAAGGATATTATATCCTCTAACGAGTCTATAATATCTTCTTCTTCCTCCCCTAATGCGCGCACGCGCGAGAAAGGGGACAATCCGGAGGAAACGGAAACGGGTGGAATCACTACGTGTGCTCAAGAAGCCCAATCCCGTAAATCACCGGACGTAGCCCCCGAAAAAGGTTGCGCGGAAAAAGCACCCCCGCCGCCGTTTCCCGATGGCACATACGAGTATATTCCCGTAGCGGCTGTCGCAGACTATCTCACAGGCGAAGATGGGTGGATTGAGTCGTTGTGCATGAACAAGCATCTCGACCGGGCGTATGTCGAGCAGAAAATACGCGAGTACGCCGCCGATTTGCAGAACAGCGGTGAGGTGGCCAAGAATAAGCTGGACTGCAAGCGTCATTTCAATAACTGGCTGCGCAAGAGCCAGCAGTACGAACAAGACAAACGAATTGCGAATTATGAACCGAGAACCGCAGCAAATAGACCCTATGGAGGCTATATGTCGGTCGACGAGTTCGACCGGGCAACTCGCGAACGTGTCGCCCGGCGCCTCGCAACTGGCCGTGTGCAGGAGGTGGGGGGCAACGACGGAAGCCCTGCTGACCCGTTTTAACCCTTCCGTGCAGCGTTATTGCGCCGCTAATATTGACAGATGTTTCACTGGTGATACTCCGACGCTATTTGACGTTCGAAAAGCCTATGCCCCGGTGGCCGTGGAATCGTGGCTGGACATCCAACTATCGGACCTCGTGCGCTTTTGCGGGGTCAAGGGCAAGGAAGAGTTCACACGGATTGTCGATCCGGTTATTGAGGTTGTCACGGATAATTTCGGTTATTTGAAACTTTCGGAGTTGATGCTTTTCTTCCAGCAGTTCAAAGCCGGAATGTACGGTCGTTTCTACGGCTCGGTGGACCCGATGGTTATTACCGAAGCTTTGCAGCAGTTTCTTGACTTTCGGGCCGATAAACTGGCTGCTATCGAACGTAAACGCCGCAGGGCAGAACAACAGCAGCGGGAAGCGGAACGGACCGAGCGGGAATGCCGGGGTGAATTGCTTACCGCCGAGGAGTGGAAAGAGATAGGATGGCTTTTTAATCTGTAAACCGGTATGGTGTACGTTGGCATCGACACAGGAGTACATACAGGCTTCGCCGTATGGCATTCCGACACAAAATACCTTGCAGAAGTGAGTACTATGACGATCACTCAGGCAATGGAGCGCGTGAAGATGATCTCGGATATTCGTGGTAAAGACAATATCCGGTTGTTCATCGAGGACGCCCGCCAGCGCAAATGGTTCGGCAATACGGGACGAGAACGCCTCAAGGGGGCCGGCAGCGTTTGTCGTGAAGCGTCCATCTGGGAGGATTGGTGTAAGGAGCAGGGGATTCAGTACCGGATGGTGGCCCCGAAGAACAATCGCACGAAACTCTCCGCGGCGCAATTCAAGACTCTTACGAAGTGGCAGGGCAGGACCTCGGAACACGCGCGGGATGCCGCAATGATGATTTACGGACGATGAATAATTTTGAAATGACCAAATCCACATTTTACGCTTGACTCCACGATTCCGACTGGATCACTATTCCGCAGCGCGACAGCGCCCGATCGATCCGAAGAAGTGCTTGAATGAATTAACACTGCCGAAGCTATGACCCATGCATCCCTTTTCAGCGGTATAGGCGGCTTCGATCTGGCTGCCGAATGGCATAAGAGAAACCGATAAATTTTGTAAAAATGAAAAACTGGAGTATATTTGTAGCGACTTGCATACTTGAAGGCAGAATATTCTGCCTGTTCGCAGCGGGCATTTTTTATGCCCTGTCGCTGCATATACACGGCGCTACCCCCGTGTCGGTGCTTAATGGCCCGACTGCCTTCAAGGTGCAAGTCAACGGGTCAGTGGCGCCGTTTTTTCATGCCACTAAACAAACACTATTATCTGTTATGACTTGCACAGAGAAAAAGCGTTTGAATGGGAAAACTACATCCAGATCAAACCGTCCGGCTCACGAGACGAGCGAATCCATCTATTCTAAATTCCAGATCGAAATGAACGCCAAGAATGAGGCTTATGCGTTCATTCTTTCCTGTGGCCTCCTTTCGGAGTTCATCGAGTTCTCACGCGCCTATTCCGGCGAATGTAAATCCACTGAATCAAGACTTGAAATGGCATTGAAAAACTGTTGAATTATGGGAGCGCATAGAAATTCAATATACGACAAGGCATATGTCGAGATGTACGCAAAAGGGATGTCGTTGGCAGAAACAGCCAAGAGCATAGGCGTTACAAGGCAATGTGTATATAAGGCATTCAAAAAGCGAGGGTTAAAGTTGCGAACTCCTGCACCTTCTGACTACCAAATTTACGATGGCAAAAAATTCACCCTGCGGAATCATGGTTATTATGCTTTAACTACCGATGACAGATGTTTGATGCATCGTTACGTTTGGGAAAAAGAAATATGCGATATACCGGACGGTTGGGATGTCCATCATATCAACGGGGATAAATCCGATAATCGCCGGGATAATTTAGTTTGCTTCCCAAAAGCGGAACACACGCGAAGGCATCAAATTGAACGAAGAAAATGATACACATAGATTTATTTTCGGGAATAGGAGGATTTGCCCTCGCCGCGCATTGGGCGGGATGGAGGACGCTCGTTACTTGTGAAATAGACAATTTTTGTCGGCGAGTACTACAGTATCACTTTCCCGAAGCATACCATCACGATGATATACACACCTTGACTTATGAGACAATTGACGTTGAACTTTCAAAACGATACGGAACCCTCTGGAGGAATGAGGACATTGTCCTTACCGGAGGGTTCCCGTAGCTGTGCCAGCCGTTTTCGCTCGCAGGCAAACGCAAGGGGACAGAGGATGAACGCCACTTGTGGCCCGAAATGTTTAGAGCAATTCAGCAGATTCGTCCCCGTTGGATCGTGGGCGAGAACGTTTTCGGAATTGTTAATTGGTCGGGAGGCATGGTCTTCGAGCAGGTGTGCTCTGACTTGGAAGCTGAAGGATACGAAATCCAACCGTTTATACTTCCGGCTTGTGCCGTCGGCGCTCCCCACCGAAGGGATCGATGCTGGTTTGTTGCCCACCGTGCAGACGCAAGGATTGAAACAATGCAAGAAGGACAAAACGGTATTCATGCCGCTGGGATTGTTGCCGACGCCACGAGGATCGGACGGACAACGAGGTCCGGCGAAACTGACGGACGGAATGAGCGTGCGCAAGAGCGGCAAAGCATTCAGTGCACAACTGACAGACCTTTCAGCAGCGGGGTTGCTTCCGACACCAACCGCGATCGATGCCGCAAATTCCAGTCTCCCGGCCAGCCAAGTCGAACGCAAGAGCGGATTGCCCAGAATGGCAATGAATGGAATGCTCCCAACCCCGATAACGGGCGACTATCGGAGCGGAATGTCGAACCGATACGGAACGAATCATACTCAGCAACTCAACGACACGATAGCATTCCAAACTGGGACGGCTTCCCAACTCAATCCCCTGTTTGTAGCCGAAATGATGGGTTTCCCGGTGAACTGGACGACATCACCTTTCCAAAGTGGCGAAACGGATCAATCAAAGCTTACGGCAACGCCATAGTCCCGCAGGTAGCCTTGCAGATATTCGAAACGATAAATGAAATTGAGAGTGTATTCCGCCCCTCGGGCGAATGAAATTTAACGAGAAAAGACATGAAAAATCAAGTTACCTCAATCGAGCAGTCGAAGCGGCTGATCGAACAGGGAGTGCCCGCGCAGAAGGCCAGCATGGTGTGGGATACTATATCCCCTGCGTCACATCCAGTATTGAGGATATGGGACACAAGTACGGATACAAAACGTTGGCAGGTAGATCATGTTGGCCATGTCCCCGCCTTCACGGTCGCGGACCTGCTGGGGATGTTGCCGCCGGATATTCCAGCCATAGGTGAGCAGAATCATGATTACTTCTTAACTCTGTCCAATGGCTTTTGCTGGAGCCTGCGCTACGAAAACAGCCGTATGCCGCATATGTATATTGGCGAGAAACTCGAATTCGATCTTATCGATCTTCTTTGTGACCGTATCGAGTGGCTGTTGTCGAACGATTACAAGTTGGAGCTATGAAAACACGACTGCTCAAACGGTTGAGGAGAGAGGGGCGGGACCAAATACATGTCTATTCAGTTCGCAAGGATATGGCTGGGACGGTTATTGGCATTAGATATGGGTATAATTCGGATGAATATGCACATCTATGGCATTTTGCCATGACTCCGGATGAACTTAAATCAGAAGCAATGAAGATATACATCCTTCGCCGCGTTGCGGAGCTAAAACAGAAAAGGAAATGAAAAGCGAAAAAGCAAAGGAATTTATCAACAAATATGCCGTCGGCAATAGCCGCGATGCGGCACCTTCCATGATGAAGAACCGGGTGATTGAATGTGTCGAACTCGCCGAGCAGGAGGCCGAGGAGCGGATGCGGCAGAAGGCTATCAGCGCTTTCGATGCGATGTGGTTCGGGGATGGTGACAACAAGTGTGACACATGCGAGTCGGGCAATTGTGACGATTGTGAGTGTTGTGCGTCTGAGTTCGAACCGGATTACGAGTACCACCGAAATAATTTCATCCAAAAACTGACTGAATAATGAAAAACAACATCGAAAACGGGATTTACATTCCCGACGAAAACCGCGAACTGCACACTCTCGACGAGTGGATGAAACGCGAAGACCCGACCACGGCGCAGACCGTCGTACTGGTAACCGATTCCGGGATGCTCGAAATCGCTAAAGAAGACCTGCCGAGGAATTCAATTTCGAGGGCGCGCAGAAAGCCGCCGCTGAATACCGCGAGGGCTTCCGCTGCGCAACCCGTCACGAGGCGATAGAAATGTACGACGCCCGGTTCCGGGGCCTCGACGAAGCGTTCGAGAAGATCGGCGGCAAGCCCGCTACAAACATCTACTGGACAAGCGAGGCCGACCCCGATCCGGAGTACAGTTCCTACTGCGCGTTCGTCTGCAGCGGCGACACGGGCAACATGTTCAACCGCAACAAGTATAACACACGCGCCGTGCGTCCGGTTTCCGCTTTCAAGAAATAGTTTCACAGTTTAATCATTCCCGCGACCATTCAATGGGCGCGGGTTTAACACCCAAAAACTGAACGAGGTATGAAAAACTTTTTGATTGACGGCATTTGGCAAGGGCCGCCGGAAGGATTCGATGTCAAAGAATGGCTTAACGAGGTCGTTGCCTATTCAGGTCTTGATGAATATCTTCAACCGACGGGAGTTATTCGCCGGTTTCAGAAAATCGAACGGGTGCGCCGCAATGGCCGAGGTCGGGGCAAAGCGATTGATGCTATCACTATCGAGAACAATAGACTTAACAATTTGAAATAAAGAGAATAGTTATGCAGAAAATAATGTTCACCGACCGCTACGGTCTGACGAAAGCGGTTGTCGAGGGAAGGAAGACCAATACGAGGCGGCTGATTAATCCAATGCCGAAGGATTGCGCCGCCATTCACAAAGGTTGTTGGGGAGCCGATTGGTCGGATAAGCCTATGACGTTGGTGGTAGATCGAGACACAGGCGGTATATATTGCAAGTATTGCGGCAACGGCGTCCGCTTGTATGATGGGGGTTATCACTATAAAACTAAATACAAGGTCGGCGAGGTCGTGGCCGTAGCGCAGAGCTATGAGCAAATCGGGTGCTTCTGGGATACCGTTGTAAGCGAAATCGACAACCATAAATGCGCCCGCTCTCATCGTGGATGGCACAACAAAATGTTCGTCAAGGCCGAGTTGATGCCTCACCAAATCCAAATCACCGGGGTCCGCTGTGAGCGGTTGCAGGATATTTCGGACGAGGATTGCTTGAAAGAGGGAATAAACGCCAGTAACTCGCATGAAATAGGATATGGCATACCTTGGGTATATGAGTTTGCGGGTAGTAAAATGGTTTATTATACTCCCCGCGAAGCTTTCGCCGCGCTGATCGATAAGGTTTCCGGCCGCGGGACTTGGGGCCTTAATCCGTGGGTCGTGGTGTACGAATTCCAACTTGTAAAATAGCAATGAGATGGCTTACTATATTACAGAACCTTTAGCCGGCAGCAACGATGTAGTTGTGTCGGTTTATAAGAATACGGGAGAATATGTCGGGAATATCATTTACGACAGATATAAATGGAGGATGTCGTCCGACGATGACAGAGATAACGTTATTCGAAAGTGTTTCGGCGATAAGAAGAGGAGTTGGTAAAATAGCGAGATTCTCGCAAAATCTCGAAAAAACTGTAAATATGGAACCGATTGATGAAAGAGCGAATAATGCCTGGTTTGATTATCAATATACCGGAACCCCCACGTTTGAGTGCATATTCAAGGACGGATTCAAAACAGGAGTGCAATCCGAGTGTGAGGGACTGACCCGTTGGCATGACCCGAAAGAGGAGTTGCCAGAGGATGACCGCGATGTCTTGGTCAAAACAACGTTGTGCAGAAAATATTGCATAGCCTTTTACAAGGCGGGCGAGGCCCGGAATTATCACTGGCACGAGAGCAATGGCGCCCTCGATGATGATATGGTCATCGGCTGGCGTCCGATCCATGAACTGTAATACATATAGTAAATACATCAGTTACGGTAAAACGGAGGAATTATGATGAAATTCGAATACGCAGTTGCAGAATGGTATCATCCCGCTAAACTTCAGACTTGGTTGAATGAAAGAGGCTCAGATGGTTGGGAATTAGTTCATGCAGAACACCTACTTACTAAAGTAGGGCTTCTTTGTATATTTAAGAGGAGAATAAAATAGTTATGAGAGAGAAATCTATCCTATTACCGCTGGCGGGAGATTAACGAATAGGGCTAATGCTTGAAGGTCTGTAAAGAATTTGAAAAATGAAACATATCAACGAAATGGCGTATAGCTATGCTTGCGATAAATTGGTCCCCAATGCGCAATACGACAACTCTACGGAAATATCCAGTTTGCAAACCATGCTTGTCGATTTTGCCCAAAAAATCTTATCGGAACATAATCGCTGGCGCGATCCGAACAAGCCTCCACAGCATGAGAAACGGGTGATTGTAGATGCCGTGCTGCCGAACGGCGCCCGTTTCGTGACCGGGGGCTGGTATGCCATAAACGAATATCCGCAGGGATGGAGCGTGGATATTGCCCGTGTGTTTGAAAATGTGTCGGTTCTCGGCTGGCGGGAGATTAACGAATAAAAGGATTGGAAGATGGAACATACATTTGAAGAAATCAAAGCTGCCGCCTGGCGGGTCCGCCGTCGGTTTTTCTCCGACTGCTGGCAATCGGAACTTGATATTGGCGCATGCGAGGACCTGGACGATATGCGCCGCGTCGTTATCAAATACCGGCAATCAATCTGCTCGATTCCATGTGCAAGTTTTATAGTTTCCGAATATCCCGACATGCTGGATGCGGTCGGATTACGGTTGCAACGGTATGTGGATGGCCGTATGCGGTTGTATTTGGCGTAAATCAATCATCAAATATTTCAAGAATGAAAACCAACAAACAGGTGCTCGACATGTTCGGGCAGATGGGAGGTGCGAGAATTAACCGCCTCTTGTGGATCGCGGGCCAGCCGGATCATCAGACGGTCGGGGAGATACTGGAGGATTAGCGTCTCACAATGGTCTCAACATTATCGGGTCAGAAATCATAATAGCCAAAGCTTCATGCAATATCGCCGACGCCCTGATTGAAGAACTGGAGAAAACGAGCCCTGATTGTTCAAAAGGTTCTCAACCCTCCGAGGGAATAACCAAATAAAACCCCTGAAATCTGTTCAAAAGGTAATAAAATATGAAGCATATAATATTGTTTAATGAGGAATGTGGTCCCGTTATTTTACAATCATATGATAGAAGTGTGGGTGATATGTCTAATGATTTTACAGGTAAAATATCTGATGAAGATATAGCCTCTTTTATTTCCCGAAATAGTGGATGTAGCATCGAAAGAGCCAAGGCGATTGTAGAGGAAACCAAAGCACTAAATTCAGATGTTGTAAAAAACGACCTCCGACAACTTGAATTTGACATCAAATGCCTCGTTGAGAAATTTATTGAAAAGCACAAAATGCATCCGTATGGAGATATTGATATTGAGAAAAAGCCCTTCACATCGGACGTTGTGGTCAGATTGAGCCTACGAGAATAAAAAAGAGGCAATCCCGAAAGATCACCCCTGCGCTCACGACGTAAAGATAGTGATTAATTCGGGGAAACAATGGGTGAGCAGAAAGAAAAACGCAGAGGAGGCCAGCGGGACGATTCCGAGGTCTATATAAGCTATTCGAGGGGTCAGTTGCTACAGCTTATTGTGGACGCGGATCGGAAGCTCGGGGTCAAATACGACCACGACTTCAAGTATCAATTCAAGAAACACAGGTCATTGCCGCATTTGTGGCGGGCCTTCAAACGGATTTTACGGGAACACATTGACGGATGGCAGCAGGAGCTGCCTTTATTTTAATATAGGTATGGGATCAATTACAAAGAATGAAATTCGCAAGTGGGTATTCGAGGCTACGGAGGATTGCCTTGCGCGTTGGTTTGCGGCACAATCATATCACACAAAAGAGCGTCTGACAAAGGACGAAGCTATTGCATTTCTTCGGGGATGCGGATATGAAACGACGGTAAGTAAACTTTACAAGTTGGCCGCTTCGGGCGAAATACCGTCTGTTAAGATTAACGGCAAGTTGAATTTCCCGAAGTCCGATTTGCAGAAATGGGTGGATCAGCAGATCGATCACGATGTGTCTCGGTCTAATGCTGGGAAATTGTTAGCTGAAAGTGCGATGCGGAAAGAAAATCGGGGGACTGATTTGTAAATTACAAAACTTATGATTACATTTGTAATGTCTTCCATACAGATAGGCGAGTGATGCTCGTCTTATCCGGGCTTTTTTTATGCCCGTATCATGCGGTTCTGTACCCCCGTGTGGAGTGTTAATGCACCCACTGCCTATCTGGTGGAAGACGACGGGAAAGGCAGAACCGTTTTTATTTCTGTCAAACTTAAACGTCTTCCATCATGTTACACAAATCGCTTCCGGGGACACCCGACTATCAACAACTCTACAATGAGGCCGTGCAAACCGCCCAGCGTTACCAAGACATGTATACGCAGGCTATGAAGTGGCTCAACGAAACCACCAAAAAACAGTTCGAGTTAGAGAACTATCTGTATGAACTCAAATTGAATAGGTTCAAAGAGGCTTTTGAAACCAAACCAAAGTATTTCGAACAGACAACCTTAAAAATAAACTAATCATGAAAGAAATAGTATTGAATACTGAAACGATGACTTCGTTGCAGATTGCCGAGGTGACCGGAAAGCTTCACAAAGACGTGCTGGAAGCCATCCGCAATATGGAGTCCGCGTGGGTAAAAGTTAACGGGCGGAAATTTCCGCTCGTTGAATACAAAGATGCCAAAGGCGAGATGCGTCCTATGTACCAACTCAATAAAACCGAGTGTCTGTATGTGGCTACGAAGTTCAAAGACGAAGCCCGCGCCAGACTCGTCATTCGTTGGGAGGAGCTGGAACGCGAACGTATGGCAGGCGGTTTTCAGATTCCGCAGAACTTTTCCGAGGCCCTGCGTTTGGCCGCCGAACAGGCCGAGCGGGTAGAGGTTCAACAGCGGCAGATCGAGGCCATGAAGCCAAAAGCCTTGTTTGCCGACGCTGTGGCCACCTCCGACCGTTCGTGTCTGGTGGCCGAACTTGCGAAGATACTCCAGCAGAACGGGGTAAATATCGGTCAAAACCGATTATTTGATTGGCTCCGTAAAAACGGCTATCTTTGTTCCAAAGGCGAGTATTACAACCAGCCCACCCAGCGGGCAATGGAAATGGGGTTGTTCGAGGTTAAGAAAACGGCTATCAATAAACCTGACGGGTCGGTGCTGGTCTCGTGCACAACAAAGGTTACCGGCAAAGGACAAGTATATTTCGTTAATAAATTTTTAGACGAAGCTGCATGATAATTATCCCGTCGTCAGTCTTGGCGGCGGGATTTTTTTTGTGTCTATTTTTATAGATGGGAGCAAATTGTGTGAGCGACGTCAAAAAATTAGGAGTTACAGTAGTTTGCAACTCCTTGATTTTCAATAGTGGAGAATACGAGAGTCGAACTCGTGACCTCTTGCATGCCATGCGTATTTTGTTGTTTTTCATAGCTTTTCATAGCTTTTCATTTCGTTTCCGGCGGCGCTTGTCGGGGAATTTTCTTTTTCATATCTTTGCATAGCTTTGCACGCAATAACCAAGCTGTGTGCAAATTTGGTGCAATGAATAACCACTACTACGCAAAGGACGGTGTGACAGTCGCCACTATCCTCGATGCTCGACGAGCATTGACAAACGGCCAATACCCCGTGCGCATTCGGGTATCGTATCGTCGGGTACGCTCGTATTACCCCACTGGGAAGAGCATGACGCCCGAGGATTGGGAGCGGCTCAATGCAACACGTCTCCACTCGCTTGTATCCGTTCGCAAAGATATAGAAAATAGTTTTGAGTTGGTCCGACAGGCTGTCGAGGATTTAACATCGAAAGGTTGTTTTACGCTTGAGTTGTTGAGCGCCCGCTTAAAAGGAGCCGGCGCTACTTCGGTAAATGCGGCCATTCAAATTAAGGAGCAGGAATTGCGGAAAACATCCCACATAGGCACAGCGGATATTCTGCGTGCGTTGTTGCTATCAATAAATGCTTTTTCAAAGCGGGATGTGCAATATATTGACGTTTCTATTTCATGGCTACGCCGATTCGAAGAGTTTATGCGCGCCTCGGGTAAGGGTCAAACGACTATTGCGATATATATGCGCGCCTTGCGGTCGATATTTAACCAAGCCCGGGCTATTGGCATTGTAAAGGAGGCGCAATATCCATTCGGTAGGGGTAAATACGAAATACAGGAGGGTGAGGGGCGCAAACTGGCCCTTACGTTGGAGCAAATAGGGATAATAGCCCGTTATGACGACGGATATGAAGCAACGGCAAAATACCGCGATTATTGGCTGTTCATGTACCTATGCAATGGGATTAATGTCGCCGACTTCGTAAGACTTCGATATAGCGATATTGAAGATGGAGAAATAAGCTATGTGCGTAAAAAGACAGAGCATCGCACAAAGTCCCGGAAAGCTGTGCGAGCGGTAATTGTGCCTCAAATGCGGGATATTATATCACGATGGGGCAACAAAGAAAGCCCTGATAGTTTTATATTTCCTATTCTTACGGGCAAAGAATCTATTGAGGAGCAGCGGCAAAAGGCAAAAGACCTAACAAGCTGCATAAATCGTAAATTTAGGTCTATTTCCAAAGCATTAGGGTTGCCTCCGGTTTCAACATATACGGCCCGCCATTCATTCGCTACCGTATTGAAGAGGTCCGGAGCAAGTATTGCTTATATTTCGGAAAGCCTCGGCCACACGGATTTGAAGACAACAGAAAATTATCTCGCCTCTTTTGAACGAGAAGAACGCGAGAAAAATGCCGCATTGCTGACGCGGTTTTGATTACATTGCCTCCATCAGCCGCGCGATCACCAATGCGAACAGCGGCGCCGAACACTCGTTTATTTCGAGCTGCGACATCCAGTATGTCATTTCTTCATTCATAATAAAGTAGCGTCCCCGCAATTAATGCGAGGACGTTTTTCTACGTCAGTTCATCTTCGAAATACTCTCGGATAAAGTGCTTCCGGTCCTTGTCGCATAGTTTCTCCACGGCTTTCCGGTAGCAGGATAGCGCCATTTTTTCGGACGGAATATCAGCCGGCGAAGCGTGCCCCATATCCTCGGCGATGCTCTTGGCGTGATCGCTGTATATCATTACAGCCGTAACCCATAGGGCATTGTCGTTGTAATACGGCTCCTTCTCGACCTCCCCGCCCAGCTTTTCCACGGTTTGCAGGAATGCGTCCTTGCTCCATTTTGCTCCGGTGCTCCCGTCTTGGTTTACGAGCTTTGCGGCGATCATCTTAGCCTCGGCGTCTGACAGATAATTATACCAGCATATCGCCTCTATCTTCCCAAGCCACATTTCGGCGATAGTCGGCGACGTTTCCGCGATTTTCCCGAATGCCCACATCTGGGCTCCCGCGAACACCTTTTCTGCGTGTTCATCGTCCATGCTGACCATCTTGTCATGTAGCCGCTCGTATCGTTCTTTCATTTCACTTGATGTCATATCTAACAGTTTTTGCACGCCCTCACCCGCGGCAGCGGTTTATATACTCCCACGATATTTGGCGTATGGATTATTACTGCCGGTTCGACCTTTTCTTTTGAGGACGTTGATCCGGGTTTCTTGTTGTTCTTTGCCATAATATTTCGTATAATTTCTCCGCACCATAATATGCGAATCCGACCCAATTAGCAATGTATGCCATAAATAGGGATAGCCCTACCGCACATAGTATGTTACATCCATTTATGAGCAGCACGAAGAGTGTGGCCCAGAACGAGAGGCATTTCGGGCATGCCATAACTTGGCTGCCGATCTGCGCGATCTTCTCGGCCAGCCCGAGGTGCTGCGCAATGGTGGCGCATACCATAGTGAGCAGGGCTATCCACAGCATACCGCTACGCTGTTGGGGTTGCGGCCGTTGCCACCGTTACGGTGATCGGCGTCTCCGATACGAATGTCCGGCTGCACGGCTGGCATGCCGATGCCGCCACAGCATTCATTGCGGCCCCCTGCTCGATAGTTACGGTGGGTGCCGACGCCGACTGAATGGGAATCGAGAAGTCCTGCGAAAGGGGCTGCTGCTTGGTGCATCCGCAACCGCCGTTACACGGGACGTAGGAGATGATCCCCTCGACGTGGATGGTGGCCACATATCGCCCTGTTCCAACTTGGGACAACGATTTGAGCGAGAATTGCGGATTGAACACCGGAGTGTTGTCTGCGCACGTCGGATAGCAAAGACGTTGGGTGATGTTCACCTCATAAAAGTACGGCGAAGCCACCGATCCGGCTGCCAGAACGGGTGTAATAACAGCCGCTTGAATTTTGTTACAGCTCATAAAATGAGTAATTATTTAGTTTTGCCTCCTACTGTCTCTATTTTTTGATCCGCGCCGGAGGCATTAGGCTCGGAGGTAGGGTATAGTGCATCGTATATCGCGTTTATTTTCGCCTCGAAGGCGTCTACGCGTCCGTGCAGCGTCACGATATTGTCGTTGGTTACCTGCACGCCAAACAGAATCTGTTCGAAAAGGTTCCGCGGTTGACGCGGTTCCTGGGGATTGGTGTTCTCGCTCATCGTTTCAGGAAGTTTTGGACGAAAAAGTTGTTCTTGTATTTTAAGAGCAGGTCTTTAAGTTTGGATGCCGTGACGAGTCCTCCGCGCTGGTAGTTCTCGTTTACGAAATCATAGGCCGCCTGCTGTACTTCCCGGGCTTCCTGCTCGGATTCGGCGTATATGTATACTTCGATCTTATAGGGTTGCATGGCTTATAATTTCGGTAGTGGTGGAACATCTGCGACGGGAGCGGCAGCGCCCACGGCGCTTATTGGCTCTCCGCCTTTCATCGCTCTGAAAAGGTTGTAAGCGCCGATCAACTTGTCTTGGTTCGTGTCTGCCCATCCGAATAACTCTCCGATGGTTGATTTGGCCTGCTGGAGCATCGATGGTGGTACTGGGTCGAAATCGGGGACCTTCTCCATGTCTTTCATGTAGAAATCATACATCCGTTCCATCGTAGCTATGTCGCCCTGATACATTTGCATTAGGGATCGTTTCAGGGCATCTTTGGAGGACGTGCGGATCATGTCCATGTTGTGATATTCTTTTCTGTTGAATAACATATCGTAGCGGTTTTAAGGGTAAGGGTGGGACAGTTTCCCATCCCACCCCGCGGGCATTAACCCTGGCACGTGTCGCACCCGCACGGCTGGGGAGCCGAATAGCGGGCCACACGGAGGAAATTGCAACCTCCGATAGCCGAGTTAAGGCCGTTGCTGTTGTTGTTGATTGCATTGGCAAGTGCCATCGCTTCAGCAGCAGCCAGGGCGTTTGCACCTGCACCCGCGCCTGCACCCGCGCCTGCCCGGACATCGACGTACTGGCTGATCGTCGGTGCGTGGTTGTTCTGCCACGTTTCGCGCGACAGGCGATCCTGAAGCTGCGTCTGTGTGAGGATGTCGATGGACTTGGCATTGCCTGCGGCTGCATTTTCAGCAGCTTTGTACCGGGCCTTCGAAGCCTGATTCGCACCCCAGATACCGGCCAACGCCAACAGCAGGGCACCCCCGCCCAAACCTGCGGCCAGGCCGATGCCCGTTGCACCCATGCCGTCACGCCGACGGACACAGCCATACTCGTCATAGCCACGACGGCCGTCTTTAGCATCGGCCCAAAGAGCGGCGTCTCCCTTGGTTAAATAATCACCTTCCATGTATATACATGTTTTCTTCGCCTCTTACCTCTTCGGCGATTGAGGTAGCCTTTGTATCATAGCTACAATGCAAAGGTGATCCGGTTCGGCATGATATTCAATGCGATAGTTCGGAGTATATGCGCAGTTTGTTCGCAATCCGTTTTAACGTTATTTCGAATAAAGGTCCGCTTTGAGTGAGGCGATTATCGAATTGAGACAACATCTTTTCGACGCCCCGGCGGGAAAACTTCATCATGCGGGCGATCTCTCTGATATAGATGCCTTCGCGCTTTAGCAAATAGACGAGAATGTAACGGGCATCAACCGTTTCGGCCGTGCGACAACACGAAAGGATTTGCTCGGATGTCAATTCCGTTTCATTTGCAACAGTATTGAGTATTTTTGCAAAAATCTCTGTTTTACGTATCTCCATATCAAATATTTAGTTTAAATTTGACATACCACTAATGTAAAAAGCCATACGCCCGAATTAAGGAATAGTCCTCAATGCTCGGTGCGTATGGCACACATTAGTGGTATAATGGAGAGGAGCGTTGGGGGCTTTTTTATGCTTACCCCCGAACAGCAAAAGCTAACATTGTTACATAGGCGACTTTTATTTATATGTTTACCAACTCCACAATATGACTCCTACTTGTACGCCTATCACTGGCTGTAATCCTTGGGGCGTGTATCCAGCACCTACCCCAGCTGTCACGGCGAACCGGCTGCGGGCATGCGTGATCTGAGTAATGGTCCGATTGTAGGTCTCGATCCAGTCCAGCCGGGGCGCAAGCGTTCCGACAACCGGGCCGACCACGCGGGCGTAGTAAGTCGAATCGTGGTATTCCAGTGTCCGAACCGGGACCTCTATCTGTACGCTGTCCGGACCATTGCCGACCGCAACAGTTTGCACGACCGTATCCGCCGGAGCAAATAGTATCCGCGGGACATTGATAGACACCAACCTGTCGGAATGTATGACTGGTTGCGGCCGTTCATAGAAGACCGTATCGATGCGTACCTCGGTGCGTATCTCCACCGAGGCTGCTCCCCGGCGGTATCCCCAGCGGAAAAGCAGCGCCCCGGCGACAAGCATAGCAAGCAGGTATAAGGTCAGGCGTTTCATAGGCCGTTCGCCTTTACGATACGCTCCACGGTGTCGATGATGGCTGCCATCACCTCGGCGTAGTCGGGAGCCGTGGCATACTTTGCCCCGGTGTTGTTCACCAACCGCCGGGCGAACTCCTTCGGATCGTCGCGGTAGGGCCATGCGTCGGCATAGCCCGGTTTTCGAAGGAGCGCGAGGTGGTTGTCGAGGCATTCATCCAGCGACGCGAAATTCCGAAAAAGCCGATAGACACGATACCGGTACTTATTCGGCGCCACCCATTCGACCGACACGATCCGCTCCGGGGCTTTGAATTTCACATCCGGGGTCTTGAAATACTCCGTCGTCAGCTCCAGCGACACCGCTCCGGACCATCCGCTGCCCTTCGTGATGCCGAAGATGTTGTTGCCGATGCCTTTGATTTTCCACCCGGTTTCGAGTGCGGCCTGCGCCGTCACGAACAGCGGGTGCACCCCGCCGGACCGATACAGCCGGGCCGCCGCGGGGTAAATCGTCTTTACGAATTCGATCTGTTCTTTTCTTGCCATGCTTAAATGTGTTTTTTAATTCCGCCGTCCAAATACTTCTTGGCCTCCTCGACCGTGACCTGCATCTTGCGGGCAACCTCTCCGGCCAGCACCTCACGGAAGATTCGCAGGAATCGCATCTTGGGGTTTACGATCAGCGCCGAGCCGCCCATGGACCACAGTTCCACCAGGCAGATCAGCGTACATATGGCGATCACCGCGAGCTGCGATTCCAGGTTGGCCATACGTTCGAGCAGCACGAATCCGACGATCACCGAAGCATACAGCGCCAGTTTCGAAAGCATGCCGTGCCGTCCCAACTCCGAGAGCGCGAAATGCCCGCGTTTGATCTGTGCGGCGATCCCCCAAACGGTATCGAGGGCCACGCAAATCACGACGGCGTTGATGGCCGTCTCGTATCCTACGAAGAAGTTCATGATAAAAATGCCTGCCGCAGCGGCCCAGCCGTAAACTGTTTGGAATATCTCACCCAGTTTACAGCCGAGGTTGACGATTATTTCAGTCAGGCGGCTCATACTATTGGGCAATTAGGGCAATCACGACGAACTCCGCCCATATGACGGCCCCACCCGCGAGTGTTGCGAGGATGTCCTGCATGTCGGCTTTCGGATCGATCCTGCGCTCCTTGAGAACGGCCGCTGTCATGACGGCGATCATCGATGCCAGCAAAGGCAGCCACCGCCCCCAACTGCCCAGGGGCATGGTCACGATCAGCACCGCCAAGGCAATGACCGCCCCGACTGCGAAGTGCTGGTACTTGTCCTTGGCAATGGCGTTGAGCCATCCGAAGGTATTCACGGCGGCGTCCTTCGCCCATCCGACGAGTTTATCGATAAGTCTTTTCATAAATTTGCGGTATTTTGAGAGTTCGGCCCTGCTGGTTACTTATCCGGGAATCGCTCCCTGATCTCGGCCTTTTTAGCCAGGTATAACGCCTTCTGTTCGTCGGCTTCGAGTATCTTGCCCTCGGCCAGGTAGCCTTCGTAGGCCATCAGATACTGGTCCGCCTCGGCACGGTAGGCCTCCTCGCGGAGTTGTTTGGGGGTCAGCGTCGCCTCCGGTTCCGGGGCGTATTCCTCCCAGCCGACACGGATGCGGTCCGCCTCCTCGGTGTAGACCTCCCGGTAATGCCGAGTAGGGTCGGAGGGTTCCGGCTGCTCGTCGCAGACAACCTCCTTGTAGCCCAGGAGGATCAGTTTGTCCGGCCGCGGGTTGCAGACCAGCCCTTCGGCGGTCCGGATTGCATTGGGGGCGTACTTCAGACGCCCGCCGATCAGTTTTGCGTAGTTATTCATGTCTTCGGTTATTTGATGATTATTTCCGGCATGCCGCCCGCAGCCAGGTTATATCCTCCGTCACTTTGCAACAGCGGCGGCAGGTATTCGTCGTTCAGAGGAAGCTGTTTGGCGCTGTCGAGCCAAGAGAGGGCGATGTCGGGAATCGGCTCGACGCTATCGACGGTAATCCTCATACGACGGTCCGTGCCGAGTTGTCCGGCATAAAGATATACCGCCCTGTAAGGAGAGCCTTTAGCTTGAGCATATGTTTCGTAAACACCGTCGCCCTTAAAATCGGGCAGATAATACGAGCCAGATGTGGCTATTTTTAAAAACGGAGAATCCCCGGCTTCATAGTTCGACACCGTAATGCGGATTTTATACCAGTTATCAATGGTAAAATATTCCGAAACTCTTACGTTATAGGCGTAATTAGGATCGTCGACACCCGTCCAGGTAAATGAGTTATCTCCCGTGATCTCTATCGGTTTATCATCCCGTTGTCCTACAAGGTTCTGCGGCAGGTACTCGGCTATGCAGCCAACAGGAGTAACACGAATAGACCGGACACGAACTGTAGTTGGGGATGATAAAATAAAGTAGCAATACAGATTATTCGAAAACAAATATCTATCTGATGGAATATAAACACCTTTAAATATCGTTATATCATCGTTATCCTCAGCAATAAGGCTAATGGATTCGTTTGACACGTAAGGGAAAAACTGGCATCTCGATACGGCGGTATTCTTGTCGATAATAACCTCGATATTATAAACATGCCCCTTTCTTGTATCGTAGGTAACCGGGGAATACATATTAGCGTTACTATTATTTCCTGAATTCAGCTCGACAACATGATTTATTTCATCATAAGTCAATACCGCATCACCACGTGGAGCCCACCGTTCGGATGAAGTGCTGAAATTACTCTCATAACTGTTCCCCTCTCCTTTGTATGTACCCGGTAGCACATACCCCGCAGGATCGCCGTCGTTGTCGAGCGCCGCAACTTCTTCCGCGGAAAGGGCATAGTTGTAGATGCGGGACATAATCATATCGGAGCTGTTGGCCATACCCAATTGAAAATCCCCTAAATCTTTAACTGCCGACTGTTCTTTGGTCGCTTTCAGCTCACCGTTGATATATACCTTCACGGTTGTGCCCTTACGGGTAAGCACAATGTGAAGAATATCTTCTTGAACTCCCTCGTTCAACTCAATGGAGTCAAGAAGCTGACCGCCTGACATCGGACTCTCAAATATTATCCATTGAACGGCAAATTCAGATGTTCCGTATATTAAAAGACACCCCTTCGAGAACGCATAAGGGCTCTTGGCATTGAATATGAGAGGTGAGGTTGCCTTTATCGCCCCATATAAATTGCCGAAATACTCCAGCGTAAAGTCGTTAGTGCCAATAGGCATGGATGGGCTTTTAAACGATGTAAGAGGGGTTTTATCAATGTGTTGGTCATACCCCATCTTGACCCCCTGCTGATGTTCGCGCTCGGTACGCAACGCGGCGATCTTCAATAAACTTCGTCTGCGGTCCATGCTACTCGATGATTGCGCGAAGTTCCTCGATGTTGATCTCGTAGGCCTTGTTCGGCGCCGGGGTCTTGTAGCCCACGATCTCCACGAGGTCATCCGACCAGGTGAGTTCCGTGGCCACAGCTCCCGACGAGAAGAAGATCGCCGAGGTCCGGGCCGACTTCTCCACCGTGCCGATCTTCAGCGAAACAAGTTCCCCGCAGATGTATTTGTGATTGCCTTCGACGTTGATCGTAACTTCCGTACCTTCCACGTTGACCACAACGGGGGCGGCCGCTGCGGCGGCTTCGAGGGCTGCGGTGGCCGCTTGTCTGGCGGCTTCGGTGGCCTCGGCGTTCTGCGAGCCGTCAATCGAGAGCATCCACCATTCCGTGTCTGTCACGGGATGGCCTGTGTTGTTGTCTTTCTTGGAGACATACGCCGACGGGGCCGCGTAGACCATATTCAGAAATCCGTATGTCTTTTCCGGAGAATAATCACCGGCAGGAATAAGCCCCGTTCTGCCTAATGATTCAGTTACTTCTACCATCTTCGATTGTTTTTACAGAGTAAAGAATTCCGTTTTCGAGTTTGAATTTGGCCCCTTCGTAGCCGTTCTGATAAGTCACATACAACATCAGCGTCTCCGGATCGACCCAGAACAGGGGCATGATGGCGCCGCCTTCGGCGCGGTATTCAGAGGTCACGTAGTCCTTGGCCGTCTCGTCCCAGAAAGCCCAGTATTTGAGGCCCTCCACATCCACGATCTTCGGAGGATGGTCCGCCAGAGCCTTGGCACGAGAGGACTGTTCGGCAGCATTCTTGGCGGAGGTGTCGGCTTTGTCGGCAGCCTTCGCTACAACATCCGTTACCAATTCTTCGTCGGAGTAGATATTTCCTTCCTCGTCGGCCGTGATCTTCGGGGTCTCGCCTTTGAGGCCCGAGAATTCGAGCGCAATGGTCCGCTTCTCGGGGGGCCCCCCTAAATCTACTTTTACACTTGGGATACCAGTTGCGCCATCGACAGAAGCAGTCACGCTTTCTATTTGCCCGGCGTCTCCGGGATCGCCTTTGAGCGTTGCGATGATTGTATTGATCTGCTCAATGGATAATTCTTCCGATGGTCCGTCCCATAACTCGATACTGGTACACCCCGGTGTAGTGATATTCATTTCGCCATCGGGAAACAAGCTATCGGGGACATCTCGTTTCATCTGATAGCACAAAATGCCGGGCGCAAGATGGTGATGATCCACAAGCACCAGAATGGAATTGTCTACAAGTGGTACACACCGCGTGTAAACGGAACCATCGAACGACGCCACATAAGTATTATATGCCGGGGTGTTCGGCGTTTTCAGTTCAATGTGCCAAGGATAATCCGGGAGTTTGTTGTCGGGGAAAGCAAACACCACCCGGAAATCACTGGCGTAGTTAATGTGGCGGATATTGTCATCTGCCATATTTATTCCTCTTTGTGTTTCGGAGATACCGTTTCGTACTCGTCGTAATCCTTTGCGAGGACTTCGAAATCGTCACGGTGTTTCAGGTCTTGCGCGATATACCATTCAGCCGCCGGAGCTGTGATATTGTCGGCGGTATATACTTTGCCTTTGTGTCTGAAAGCGATACCCCTTTTAAGGATGTATCCGCCATTTTCCTGTTTGTTCATAGTTCGTAAAATTAGTATTGCCGCATCGTGATGACAGTTCGGGCACCTGGCGTTGAATGATGCGGTGAAATCCTTACCCGTGATCTCTTCCCAGTCTGCTCTGATAACAGCTTTGTCGGCATCGGATAGAGAGGGGGCCGAAACCCTCTCTCTATACCACTCCTGTGTCTGCATGGATTAGACCGATGCCGAACACAGCGATTCGAGCGCCGCCTTCGTCGTTGCGTAATCCGTCTTGTAGAAGAACAGATTCGGAGTCGGGGCCCCGGTTTCGGTGATATTCCCGGTCCATCCGCCAACGTCTCCGCTCTTGTCCATGTTCAGGTCTACGCCGGTTGCGCCCTGCTCCCAGCCGATGACACCGAACGCCTGTTTGCCTGCGTCGCCTTTCTCCATGTTTTCGTAGATGCAGACATATTTGTCTTGCTTCAATCCGAGAACTGCGGCGGCATTTTCCGGGCTGTCGGCCAAAAGGGTAACGGGGAGCACCTTGTCCCACGCAGCGTCGATGCTCGGGTTTTGGTCTGTGATGGTGATCGCCGGGGTTTCATTCGACGGGTTCCGGACCTTGTAGCCCCGCTTTCCGGTCAGAGCCACCAAGTTGGTAATCATGAAGTCCTCGCGCGTGGATTTGTCCCAGTCGATAGCATCCCGGGAGATGAAGTAAAACCATTTTTCCACGCCTTTTGCGTGGGGCTCGTTGCAATCATTGAGAATGTCTCGCCCGAGCGTAGTGGTACATGCCTGTACTGCCATTAGTTTGATGTGTTAAGTTGAACAAAGCACTCGCGCTTATGGCAGATGCGGCCACGATAGGGTGGTGAGATGTATGTGTTATTCCGTACATTGATTCCGCGGCTTATATCTTCATAAGCGTTCGTGACAAAGGTGTTAACCTTCGGCACATTGTGCAAGAATTACTGATATTTTTTTCGTCCTAATTTTCCGAGACTATTTTGGACCTTAACCCGGCTTTGTCCCTTGTTGATGTCAACTACCGAAACGATGGGTGCCGGCATATTCATCAGGGCCCGTTCCATCATGCGCTCCATCCCCTTCATTCCGTCGTTGCGCTGGGGAAGATTCGAAACACTGATGGCGTTTCCGCCGCTCGCCACGTTCATGGCCGAGAGCATTGCGCCCCAGTCGTTGACGGCCTGGGCGGTCATCACGGCCTCGCCGTTGGATAACATTGCGGGGATGCTGTCCGAAGTGCCGGTGCCCGGGCCCGTGACAAGGCCGCCGGAGGCGTATTTCGGTGTTTCGGCAGAATCGGTGATTCTCGTGGCCTGCGCAATGGCGGCGATTACAGCGGCAATACTTGATGCAATGGTAATAGGCAACATGAACCACGGGGCTTTAGACCCTGCGGCTACGGCGTTTGCAATAGCTTCGGCCTGTGCCAACATAACCTGAAATACTGCCAATGCTTTCGAAAATTCGGCGTAGCGTTCGCCCTCGCCGCCCAGCGCCTCGAACATTGCTGAAAAGCTACCGGTTATACCCGATAATGCGCCGAGAGTTTGCGCTGTCTGACGTGCTGATTCTTGTGCCGTGCGGTCCTGCTCCCGGGCGATGCTTTGTTCGGCATTTGCGATTTGCATACGGAGGTCTAATCGTTGCCGCTGCAATTCTACATCGTCCCAGCCCAACCGATTGACAAGCTCTTCATTGCTGGCGATATTGTCCAATTGCGACAACTGTTCTTTAGCTATTGCAACCGTTTCTTTGGCCGCTCCCAAACTTCCACCCGATAATGTGGCCTCGGTAAGCCTATTTTGGTATCTTCGGGCTTGTTCTTTTAGCTGATTTTCGAAGCCTTTAGTAATGTCATTGTTCCCTTCCTTGAAATTGGCAGCCAGTTCTTTATCCAAAGCATTTCCGATTGCCGTAATGTCTTTTACGATGGAATCCCGGGCGGCTTTTACCGCTCGTGCCCGTTGTTCTTCAAGCGTAATGCCTTTCTTTATTTTCTCATTTACTTTATCATTGGCTGCCTCCTCAATGCCTGCACTTTTGAGCGTCTCCGATGCTGTTTTTTGGCTTTCAGCAGATACGTTTAGATATGCTTCGGCTTGAGCTTCCAAGGCGCGGACCGGGGCCATTAATTCCTCTTTTTCCGTGTCCGTATAAGGCCGTTTTATAGTCGTTAATTCCTCGTTGACAAATACTTTAACATAACCTTTTTTGATTTCCTCCTCGACCTTTTGCTGCTCAATAAGTGCTTTTTCATAGGCTTCGGCGGCCAGCTTCATCCCCGCAGCCGCCCGCGCTCGCGCATTTAGTGCATTTGTAAAATCATCCGTATGTGTTACGAGCAGGTTCTCTGCATCATTAACATTCGTTATCTTTACCCCGAGATCGTCGAATGCGTCTTTATTGTCGACGATAAACTGCTTTCGCGCTTTTAGATCATCCCCTAAAGCCTTCCATTGAATTTGCAATTCTTTCACTTTGGCGATTTGTTCGCCGATGCCATATCCATCCTTTCCCAAGGCGTCGTTTACTCTTTGTTGGGCCTCTGCCATTGAAATCGCGGTCTCCTCGGCGGAAAACATACTTTTTACCCACGTCCCGATCTCTTTCCCGTAGGCCGTAAGCAATGTGATGCCAACAACCAACGCCGTCTGCCAAGAGACAATCGCCGAAAGCACTTGTTTGAATACCGAAACCGTCGGTTTACCTTCTGCCCGTAATGCTTTATTGGCCATCCTTGCCCGGGTCAATTCATCGGCGAACATCGGGAGGTTGTTCGAGATAGCCAAGAAAAACTGTTGCAGCGACATTGTGAGCGACGGCATTTCTCGGGCGAGTTGCTGTATTTGGAATGTAAGAGGAGTAAACCCTTTTGCCGCGCTTGCATAGTTGCCGACATTGTCCCGGAAATTCAGCAATGATGTGTTTGCCTCGTTCAATTCAGTCTGCATCTCACGAATTTGGGCGCTCAACTTACCGCCTACATCCGCATTGTTTCGCTCCTCACGGCTCAATCGGTTGTATTGGGCCGTGAGTTTCTGTATTCCCGCCCGCAAGCCATCGACGCTGCCTTCCAGCTTGACCTCTTCACGAATGTTGGCCTGAATCTCCCGGGTGTAGGCCGACATCTCGGTCCGCAACGCCTTAATGAGCTGGGTTTGCTTGGCGACACCTTCGGCATTCCCCTCCTTTTTGAATTCTCGTAGTTTGACTTTTGCATCATCAATAGCTGTTGAAGCAGCTTCCCATCCTTTGATTAAATCCGAGTATCTGAACTGGATATTAATAATTTTGTCGATAGTGTCCTGTGCCATATATCATCATACGGTTAAATTGGTTGATAATTAAGCTGTAAATATGTTTATTGGGCCTTGCTCGGGTATTACTGCTTCGCCGGTTTGCGACTCAACGGTTACGGATAATGTCTGCCCAGCATAAGCCGACAAAAATCCGGTTATGCCCAAACCATTTTTTACGTCTTCAACCGGAATATCGGCAGACCACGAATCATCATATATCGCACTGAAATAGGATAATAATCCGGATTCGGGAATGCTTAACATGGCAGTTGCCATATAACGGTCGATAGGCTGACTTATAATGGTTATCTTCGTTATGCCTTCGGATACTGGAATATCAGACTTTGCTTTCTGGGATACTGCCACCTGCCGGCGCACGGCGTCGTTCTCCTGAATTCCCAGAATGACAGGGTTGTAATTAATTTCCTCGGTTCCGGTGTTTTCGGGGGCGGAGATCGACAGATACAGATCGCCATCCTCCTCGTACAGATCGACATAAAGACGGGAATCGTAATCGACGAGATAGGGCGTTCCGTTCGATGTTACGGTATACGCTGTGCCGTTCTCTCCGTCCGCCTCTGCGACCCATTGGCTGTTTTCATTCTTGCCGTCCAAGCGCAGGTAATAGTCTACCGTGACAACGCCGTCCGCTTTCAGTTTCAGCAGCTGGCACTCGCAAATGCCATCCTCGCCTGTTTCTACCGAATATATGGCGAATATCTGCCCGAATTGGGCTATATACACCGGCTTCGTGTAGTCGAGGTTGTAGAGATCGAGAGCCGTGAGTTTTGCCCGAATGGTGATGATCCGCAGACGGTCCACGATTTTCTGGTAGGAGGCGTATCGGGTCTTTACGATACCTTCCTCGCCGCCGAACTTCATCCACGGATCGAATACGCCAATACATCGGGCAATGCCCGACATAAACGCTCCCCGCCCCGATAATATCCGTGGCGAACACTCCGAATAAGTGATATTCTCCTTGTCTTCTGTACTGTGATCCTCGTAGATCGGCACCAATGCACAATTCACCTCGTTTGTAGTTGCGTTCTCCGACGCCGAGAAAGGCAGCGACACAAGTTCCGTTTCTTTCTCGATGTTCTCGTTTCGGATCGTGATGGCGCCGTGCGTGTCCGCCTTTACATCATCATCATTGTCGTAGTCGAGGATGTTGCTTTGGGCGAGGTCGTCGATGGTGAAAATCGATGCGTCGGGCATATCCACCCGGTGAAAGTCGTTCAGTATTACCCGGTCGCTCCAGTCGATGATGTCGTTATTCTGAACATTGGCGATTATGTCGTCGATGCTTATCAGCTTGATCGTGTTAGGGCTGTCCTTGTCCGCATAGGCGAATAACCCGTTCATAGACATCAGGGCGAGGATAAAATCGCCCTGGGAAATGTCGGGGAGATTGGGGGCGACGGGAAATTTATCGGGGAATATTACCGGATTATCACCGTCGCTGTCTTGCCAAACGTTAACGATTCCAGATATAACTATGCTTTCGCTGGTGGTGTAATAATATGGGGTAACCTCGATTTGTAAGAATTCACTAATATCGTAGGTCGTGGAAACATCTTCAAAATAATAGTTGTAGCCGCTTTTTCGGCTACTAACCATTATTTGCTTTGTTTCATATTCAGATATGCCTCCAGTACTATTAAAGTTCCCGTATTTTATGGATATTGTTAAATTGGCGGAAGTTTGCCCCGGCATATAGATGGAAAAATTCCTAAATGATATATGCAGTCTTCCTTTACCGTCATTATTTATTGTGCGAGCGAATATGCCAAGGCTCCCAGCCCAATTATTAGGGTCATTCTTTATTTGGCCAGGCATAATATAGCCTGAACCTCCGTCAATAACATACGTTTCCAACCCCTTATATATCCCATTTTTCGATACAAGCGGAATAATAGGTCCGAGGTTCTTGCTGTACGCCAGCCGCTCCTTGCCGTCGATAGTGATCCCGTTATACTTTTCGATAGCCGAAAGAATTGTTTTCACCTGCACGGACGGGTGCAAATACTTGGGGTTCGACAACCCCATTCCGAAATTCACGCCCCAAAACGCTACACCGGGGTATTCATTGGTCGTATTTCCTTCTAAAATGGTCGTGTTTTCGTTCCAATCGATGTGCTCCGCTTCGAGTTCTTCCAGTTGCGGCCCCAAATCCCGCAGGCCGTTATCAAACAGAGGCTGAAAGTTATCCACGTTGCCCCACGTAAGCGTTACATTGATCGTATCCGCAATATCCGTTACCACGGCGAACCCCTGCGTGAACAGTGACACCCCGTCCTGGTACAATGCCGCCGGGAGGCGCACATACGGAGCGTCGGCATCCATATCCGGACGGGCTGCCTGACCGATAGCCTGCATATTCGTAGGCGTAGGCGGCAGCGCAACATTGTAGGACCGGTTCGACTGGATGCTGTCGAGGCTCGAAAATATTGGGCTTTGATAGAGCAGGGTTACGACTTCGTCACTCGACAGGTCGCACAGAATATCATTGATATAAAGTTCGTAGGTCGTCATAGATATTCGTATCTTACTATTTCAATAACAAGGTCTTGCATCGGCGTTCCTGCGTCTTCGGATTCCGAGTCTTCAACTACAAAACGCACCCAATTGCTCGCCTTTGGGTCGTACATAAACAAATCCTGACACCCGAGGATCGTGCGGCATAAGTTGAAAATATCCCTTTCGACAATGCGGCTGTGCAGGGTATAGCGCTTGGCCAGTTTCTTGGTTTGCACGTCGCGAAGTGTCAGCGTATCGTCGAGTTGCTGGTAGGTAGAACCCACGGACATTTCGTCGGTTTGGGACTCCAGCGTCCATCGGTATAAATATGGAACTCCGGCGGCGTCCGTCCATTTCAGAAATATTCCTTTGGCGCAATAATCGTAGTAGGTTTTTATTTCAGCATTGTAATCTGTCGGAGTGGTTCCAACGGCAAGCGGTTTGCCGAGGTCTTCGGGCGGAATTTTAGTCGGGTCGAATGGAATGACGGGAGAAAATTTCGAATAGCCGATGTACTCCTCTGTTGTTGTAGAGGATGGCGTAAGCACGAAAAGCTCACTTGTTAATTTCGGGAAAAATAGTGATTGCTCGAATCCTGCGTTCGGATATACCACAATGCAGGAAGCAGCCGGATAGAATTGCGGGAGATTTTCTCCATCACCCCAACCGGGAAAAATCTCTCGGTAGGAGAACCCTGGGACTGCATAAAGAGCTGCGCCAACATAGGAGACTTCGGAGGCAGTAATTACATAGTTTATTGAATTGGCGTCAGTTCCCCGGATCAGACTTTCGCATACCTGCCCAATAGGAAAGACTACGACACCCACGGCATTAGTTTTGCGTGTCAAAGTGATAGATCGCGTGAAGGTCCAATCAGAGCCTCCTATCAATTTAAGAGACACGTCTATATTTTCTTTTGGGGAGAGCAGTTCAAGCCGAATATAGGCAAAACTACCCCTGGTCTCGAAAATATCCTCCGGGTAAGTAACCTTGAATACATCATTTGTGTATGATTTCATAGTTCTATCGTAGCATCTAACAGTTGATAAATGGAGGTGTCCAGTTCCTCCGTGATTTTTTCGTTGATCCTCTCGACAACTTCGGGCAGCAGGTCTTTCATTATCTCCGTTCCGCCGCCCTCCTGATGAAGCACACTTCCGTGGTCCCATACGCTCGAAGCGACCCCATACGCATTGATCGACCTCGGCTCAAGGTTCCAGCGCGCCTCTTTGGCTCGTGCCCATTTCTCAATGGCATTCTTAAACGCTTCGAAACTGCCGAATTCCTCCTGTACGTCCTGCGGGGAACTTCCCTCGTCGATATTCTTGATGCCTTTGCGTCCGACAAATGAAACCGTAAGGCCGCCATTCGTAGTTTCATGGATGGTTTTGAGGCTTTCACCTGTTGCCCCGGTCGTTTCCTCTGGAACCCCCAACGAGTTGACATCGGCGCCGCTGTTCGTCCGCTTGGTCATTATGTTGAACGTGATCTGCTCGGCCAGCGGGCCGAACTCGTCCTCGCAGATGGTGATGATCCGCTCGGGGCTGAAAACCTCCTCTATTTGTCGGATGGTGGGCATATCAGCAGATGTTATAGGTCATAGTTGCGCGTAAGGTTACACCCGCGACCAACACATCAAATCTATTGTCGTACAATGGTGTTGCGTCAGATATAAGTTTGACCTCTATTCCCATTGATCGTAGTCGGTCGATGAATGCGAATGCTCGTTCTTCCATCTTTTCGACAACCGGCAGCACCTCAGTTTCCGTATTCGGTTCTGCTTTCCCGAGGGCATCGCAGAAATAGAGCGTTGTCGTCCGGCGCCGCGTGTCTGACATCCGTGTCTCGGAAATCGCCTCGTTGAACTGGCGAAGCAATACGGGGTATTTCTTGACATCATCCATCAGATAATTAGCTTCGGAAATTCGGGCGTACATATAGGTCAGTCCCTCCGCCTCGGCGCATTCCCGGAATATCTTATTCAGACTCTTCATCGTCCCCGCTTTTTAGGTTTGTTGGCTTCGTAGATGGCCCGCTGTTCCAGATTGTCGCACTTGCAGGCCTCGAATGCTTCGTACACTGTCGCCCAAGGCGTATTCCACGCCTTATTCATATCTACGGCGCCGTTCATAATCTGGCAGTATTTGCGACATACAGCGACAAGTCCGCGATCGGGCCGCTTGACACGCGCTTTCATCTCGGCAGCAGTAAAGGGCATTTCCAGTTTCTTCCACGACTTGCCGATACCTTCCAATCCTTGCTGTATGGCAATAAAATAGCGCTGGGCCCGGATAAACCGGAGGCGGCCGATCTGTTCTTCATCCACGCTGAACCCCGCGTTCCAATCCGGATTGCCGTCAACGCCTATGCGGTTGAACTTCACGAGTCCGAGCATCACGCCGAGCACGATGCAGAAGTATTCGTATGACGGCTTCCTGGCTTCTATGGCGTTCAGTTCACCCATCGTGATCCCGGCAATGTCCCGAACAGGCAGGCGCTTATCGAGCCACATCCGGCGTTTCATGGGCACAAATTCGGGCTCCGGAAGCTCTTGGATAGCTTTTGTGATGCGTACGGTCCCCATACTGAACAATGCCTGATTGCGCATTACAACATCGCTAACCGTATTTTTGGGGGTTATCTTCATAGGTTATAAATATTGATCGGTTCGAATATTTCAGCGTCAAAGTCCGGGCACAATTCCACATCGCCAATACTGTGAATGATCTGCCAACATTCGTCTGCCATATCGTTCCACACGCGAACCAGACGATGTGTCGGGGATGTCCGGGTGCTACTTTCGGTATTCTTCAACTTTTCCCCGGCAACAGTGTTGAATGTCATATGGTCGCGCGAATAGTAGAAATAGACATATTTGGCAATTACGGATGTTCCCTTGTCCGGTTGAGTCAACAGCGCCACAATAGCCGGGTAATCCTTGATATTGTCGGCAACATCCTTTCCCAAAAGCATCCGCAGGAATCGCGGTTCGTACTTGGCGATATACGCCTGAATGTCGCTAATGATTTTAGGGGCGTTTCCGGCGGGCTTGCCGTCGCTCTTGGTCTCTATCCCTGCAACATATGTTTCGGGATATGTAAAGTATCGTTCGTCTATCAACATAGTAGTAATAACAGAGGGGCGCTAATGACGCCCCTCTGTCCTGCGTCTATTTGTCGAACTTGGGAAGACCTCCGGGGCACGTTGCTTTACCCGCATCTACGAGCTTACGTGCATGTCTGGGATGCACCTCATAGGTGGCCCCTTTAGGCATGAATCTGCTTGCTCCTGTGCCTACTATCTTTACTCTTTCGTTCAGCTTGATCTTTTCTCCTTTTTCCATGATATATAATGTTTTGAAAGTTTATGATTAGGCAGCCGCAGATGCAGGCTTTTCGATGGCGGCCAGCACGGTTGCGAAGTCTGCATACACCATCGATCCGGCATCTATGGAGTTTTGATAGGAGTGCAGGCGCATTTCGGCGATAACCGTCACGAGGTTCTTGCGGAAGTCGTCGTTTTCGAATCCGTATTCGAGACGCAGATTCTCGTACGGACGGAGCATCCAGCGCGACGTATCCATCAGCAAGAACTTCCCTTTTGTGATGTTGGCGGTTTCAACGATGGTGATGCCTGAAATCAGGGATTTCATCTCGGTTGTGAGATAGTGCCCTGTGGTGTCTTTCGTCAGATCGATCATAGCGTTATCCACGGGGTTGATGAATAGCGTATTCGGTCGGAAATTCAGTGTCCGAAGTTGCAGGGCTGCGGCTCGAATGGCATCGGCGTAGTTAGGCATCTCGACCTTATCGTCGAGGTCCGTAATAGTATATCCTGCGGCACCGACGGTTACGCCCTTGATCTCGGCGCCAGAGCCTGTTCCAGTAAGAACCTTTTCGTTAACGACAGACATCAGGTCTTGACGAAGAAGGCGGTCGATTTCGCTACGCATGAAGGGCGCATCGGCCAGCATTTCGGTAGAAACTTTGCACGCAACGGCGATTTTCTTGGCCGTCGACGTCTCGGTCTCATATTCCCAATCTTTCAACGGTTTGAGAGCTCCCTCGGCGATGAATGCTGCGCCGCCTTCACCGTCTACGCGGTTAACCCATACGATATTGGGCGAAGATGTAGAGCCTTTCACGAGGCGTGAGTAGATCGCGTCGGGTTCGGTGGGCGCCGCATGGATGGTACGATCAATTTCGATATCCCAGATGTCGATAGCCGGTTTGGCGTTGGTTGTCGTCATCAGCGAGGCGTCTTTAAGTTTGAGTTCGGCGCCTGCCGACTGCCCTTTTTTCACAGCGTCGATATGGTCTTTATTCTCAATGAATGCCTTTATTTGGGCATCCAACGATTCGCCGGACTTACCTCCTGCGTTTTTGATAATGGAAATGGCTTCTCCTTGCGCTTTCATGGCATCCCGAAGCTCTTGGACGCTTTTGGCGTCGGGAAGTGTGTCGATCTTTTCGTTGAGAGCTTTATATTTTGCTTCGAAGACATCCGCGGAAACCATCCCGCCCTTGACATCGTTAGCGAACTGCTCCAACTCTTTTTTCAGTTCTTCGTTCATAATTTAGTTTTTTTAATGGTTTGTAAATGAGTGACGTAGAATTTCAATGATTCCTTCAACGGAAGTACTATCATTCGGAACCTGTTTGCGAGCCTCCGCAAGACCTTCCTCGATTTTCTTTATTAGATGTTCGATTTTGCGACCGCCGCCGTCCGAGAAGTCGCATTTACGAAGAAGATTGTTAAGCTGTTCCTGATAAGCAATGACATCGTCAATAGTATGTAACCCTTTGACATCAAGAGCTGGGGTAAACGGGTTACAGCCAGCGAATACGGTGCTATACTCGTATTTTAATTGTAACTCCGCAATGTCATCTCCGGCAATAGTTTCGTTATGATTTTTTCGGAGGACTCGATAGCAATATGAGTGCTCCACCTGACGCCCCTCGTCGGCGCAATGCTTGTAATATTCGAATGCGTCATGCCCCGCGGTCTTTCCGAGGATAAGTTTACTTTCAACGAGGGCGTACTCGTCCGACTCCCATGCTTTGCGGGGCGTTCCTACCACGTGATCAAGGTCCTGCTTATGGTCAATGCAGTGTTTGATTCGGGACATATCTTCGAATGACTTCTCAAAAGCGCCTTTACGCACGATGTCTTCGGCTCGGTCTTCTTGGTCAAACTTGGATATAGCAATGGTTACAACGCCCTGGTCGCGTTTGATGTCATCTATATTTCCTTTGAATGATTTTATCTTATCTTCCATTAGATCATGTATTTTTGAAGTTCATTTTGAGCATCCGGTAAAGACATTAATCCGGTCTGTACAGCTTGATTGAGAGCCGACACAAGAGAAACCATGCCTGCTGCCTGCTGTCGTTTGGCATCTTGGAATAACTCCAAGTGGTCGAAGAAAGGTTTGATGGCAAAACCTTCATTTCCGTATATACTGTTTAGTACGGACATAATATTTCGCGCGGAAGGAATAATGTCATTCGTATAAAATTCGAGTTTTGCCTCTCCAAAATTTGAATAAGTGCTACCTTCTACATCTAATAGGATGCTGGGTACTTGATAGGTATAGGCAATATCCTTTTTGCAGTTGCGCTGGATGTCCGTTAATCCGAGGTCGGCGATAGTGGATGATATGGGAATATACGAGGCCTTGAAAGCTGTTATAGCATATTTTAGTCGTCCTTTGAGTACGCCGTATTTATTCAATCCTTCTTCAAGTTCTTGTTTATCCTTTTTTGTAAACGGCGAGGACAATGTAGTCGTTGGATCATCGGACATCAGCGAAATGATACCCAGCATTCCTCTGTTTACCAACAACTCATTTACGGCGTCGTATGAAGATATGAAGGTGTTAATAGGGTATTGAAGTGATTCCATACGGGATGTGGAGCCTCCCATATGATTGAGCGAATAGGTCACGTCGTTGACAGCAAACATGTTGTCTTTATCAATAGTGATCTGGTAACCACTTCCGAGCGTTATGGTGTAGTCTTTGATGTCGGCATAAGGTGCGAATGTCGCCTCAATAATGGCTTGTTCGTTTTCTGTTACCATTAGATTGGGGACGACGTATAACTCAAAATCGGACTCGAATCCTATAGGCGCTATCTTGACAATGTAGGCTTTGCCGAATATTTGCGAGAAGAATTCGATCATACAGACGAATTCAGAAAGGGTTTGGTACTTGTTAGGCCTCTGCATCTTATTAAGCGCTTCGGGTCTTTGAATGTCATTCCCTTCATCGTCCTGTGCCCAATAGCGAGCGTCGGCAATTGCCGAAACCTTTTTAGTTATAATGGATGCAAGAATGGAACACGAGGCGAAAGCCGCCGCTTGTCCGTCAGGGGTCGAAGTATCAATGCCGCCGGAGCGAGTGCCGAACAATCTCAATACATCCCGGACATTAAGATTCAATGACTGGAACGAATTTTTATCGTTGCCACACTTGGCTATTCTCACGTTATATCCAAAGAACTTCATGCTGCGATATAATTTCGGAACACTGTAGTTGTTACGTATCGTGCGGCGTCCCAAAGGTGATTATTCTTGTCTACGGGTTTATTGATCGTAATGCCGTTTACTGCATCCCATACATAGGTATTGGCTTCATTACGCATATTTTTGGTTTTGACGCAATGGATGCGGAAATTCTTCATGTAGGAAATACCCGTAGTAATACTGTCTTGGAGTTTTTTGGCCTTGATGACATTAAGGCCTCGCATCTGGAGAGATCGAACCATGCCTTCGGGGTTTTTGGCATATTTGTCTGCGCTATCAGCAATAGCATATCCTTCAGAACCAAGAATTGGAGCTACTATTTGATAAAGCAAGTCAGGGTCGTCCACCGGAGAATAGAACAGCTCATGCAGGAACAAGTCTCTGCCTCGAACTCCTACATGAATAATGGCCGTCGGATCATTCGTAAATCCAAAGTCAATACCGTAAGCGGTATATTCCAAATCGTCCGGGAACTCGTCTATCCAAGTTATATTGGGATAAACCAAGCCTTCTTGTGCCGCGCGTTCGCCAAGTCCGTAAACCTTCCATCGGAAGTCGTCTGCGGTTCCAGCTGCAATATTTTCGGGTGTCGGTTCATAGCTTTCAATAGTTTGCCTGACGCTGGGAGGACAGAAGGGGTTATCCTTGTAAGTGGTCTTGGTGAAGATCGTGTCGGGCTGACCTTCCATCTCGAAAACCCAATGCTCCGTGTATTTGGGATTCCAGTCGCCGATGATCATTGTAGTGCAGCGCATCGTGATATTGTTGAACTGCGCTTTAGAAATGTCGTCCAGCATCTCGTTGAAGTAGATGATGTCGCAGTCGTGGCCCTCTTTCACGTCCATCTTGTCAAGGCCACGGAAACGAATAATGCTGTCTCCGATATGATACTCGGGAAGTATCTTTTCGCTGTGCATACTGTCGGGGTCATAAATACCCCGTGCCATAAGCTTCTTTTTGAAATCGTCGAGGGCCTTCTCCTTGCAATCTTGCAACGTGGCGCGGTAAACATATATTTTATAGGCTCGGTCTCCGATAGCGCAAATGTCATAAAGGAAATCGAATGTATCGAATGTCTTACCCGAACGAGAGCTGCCTTCGTTGAAAACACGCAGAACGACACCGGTGTTGCGGTACTTATGAAAGAAGTACCACATAATCTTATACACCTTGCCTCTATATGTCCGAGCATCAATTTCCATCCTTATTCGTTGAATTGATGGTTTGCTTACCGATAGACTGGATGATGGATGCCGCTGCCTCATCTACCGTAAAGGTGACAGCAGGGACCTGTGCGATCTCCTTGCCGTTGGTGGTCACATCCTGACGGTCGGCAAGTCCTTGAAGGCGGGCAACTATATTCGGATTATAGGCACCAATAAGAGCGCCTTCGATCTGGGAATTAGCGAAAGCTGTTCGCGCGCGCGTTGTGACGCTCAAAAACTCCTCTTGTCTCTCGTATTCTCGGAATGTATTTTCGACAATATCTGCAAATACACAGAAGCCAACCAGCGTAAGCGGCCTTTCGGTTGGAACGGGGATAATTTCCCCTGCCGACACTTTGTTAATGGACAAAGGATGCTCCTTGGCCCATTCGACGTATTCCTCAAACTTGGCTTCAAGGGCTTCGGGGGTATATGCACGAGGGCGGCCCACTTTGCGGGTGGGCTTGCTGTCGGTTGTCGTCTTGGTTCCTTCCGTTCTCTTTGCCATAGAAAAAGGGTCTGCGGCCGGATGAATAGCCACAGACCCCGTTTCCAGGAAACCTACTACCAACAACGTGTCGTTTCGTCGTTAAGGCTTACGGATATTTCCGCTTGTCTTGTCCGTGGCCTGCTTCATCACAGGCTTACGATGCAAAGGAGCGAACTCTCGGCACATTGTGCAAGAGTTTTTGCAAAAATTTTCAGATTTTTTTGTGCCCCGGGCTTTGATAAGGTAAATTGTTCGAAAGGTTTGTGTTTTCCCGGGAGATGGGAGTTACTTTCGAGTTGTATATTGTTCAATAGGTACAAAAAATCCCCGACCTTTTGGCCGGGGATCGATGGGTGTTGGGTGTTATCGCTATTTTTTCATGTAATCAATCAAATCTTGCGCAGTACATCCCATTGTTCGTAAATTGTTTTTGATGATACTTATTGGGATTGGATTTATGTGTGTCTGAAATATAACGGGACGGAGCATTCCTTTCTTGCACCATTTTTCATGCCCACCTTTAGTACCAGCATATTCCCACTTTTGGAATTTCAGGAACCGGCGAAAATCCGCGATGTCAATATTGGATAGAGTACCCATTATGCGCAAGGAAGCGTTATGTCCTCTCGAATAGTCCTATATGCTTTATTATCGACAATATCGGCCAATTCACTGCTTCGGGCGATAAGGTCGCTTGTCTTGGGTGGTTGCCTTTTCTCCCAACCATAGGATTCGAGCAGGGCACTCAATGTTCCTTCTGATATGGCGTATTTTAAAGTCTCTTCGAGCATAACCTCAAAAGATCGCCTTGCCTCTGCCTCGTCGTTCCCATATCCGAGGATGTCAAGAGCTGCACAATAGGCATAATGGATGCCGTCCTCCTCGTAGAGAATGACGGATAAACTAACGCTTATGCCCGTGCCTTTCTTCATTGGATAACGTCTGTTAAACTGTTGTGCTTTCATTGTTGGATCGGTAGGTTTCTATGCAAATATAACAATTTCCATACAAATAACGCGCAAAGGTAGTGAATTATTCTACACTTTGGGTAAAAACGCCCCGGCAAAAGTCGGGGCGGGGTTGGGAGGGTGGGTTAGAACTTCTTTGTCAGACTAATTCCTGCCCCGTAGTCCGAAATTGTCAAATTGTGTGCAAGTTTTACCCCTTCGGCGTATTCCTTATGCAACCCGGTTAGTACGACGATTACACCGGCGGCCGATACGCCTGTGCAGATAAAGCCTACGGCACGTCTGGTTTTGGAAAGAGATTTTATTTTATCAACATCCGTTTCATTCATTAATTTACTCTCAATAATCGAATTTGTAAGCATATAAGCCGTGGCGGATACTCCGATTAAAGATGCGCCAATCGTAACGTGTCGCGGGTCCATTTTATAGGTGAATTGGCCGATCCCATCTTTTCCTTGCCCTCTGGGAAGCCGTGGTTTAATTCCCTTGGGTTTCGGAGCTTCTGTCAGTGATTCTTCGTATAGTTGAGATTTGAGCCACAATTTGTCGAGAGCCTTTACGGTTGCCGTCCCGTATTTTCGTGCGAAGTCCTTCTCCAACAGGTATTGGTGGCCTCGGTAATCATAATAAACCCGGCGGCCCTTGTACGAGGAGATAATGCCCGGTGCGCCGTCCTGCTTGGCCCATTTCGTGGCGTGGTCGATATTATACACTTTGTACCCATTTACATTTACGGAATCCTGATCTTGCGCAAAAGCACTTCCGGATATTAGGGTGATGATGAATGTAAGTAAAAGTTTCTTCATGGTTTATCCAATCTTATTTGATTTTTCAATATTGCATTTTTGGCAAAGTAATTGTAAATTCTCCAAAGTTGTCGCCCCTCCTTTTGAAAATGGGATAATATGATCCAGTTGGAGATTTTGTGCAGAGCCGCAGTATACGCACCGACCGCCGTCACGCTTATATACTGCATCAACTATTTCGCGGGGGATAGGTGGTCGTTTGGGTTGTTCTCCAAATAGTTCTCCGCTGTCAATTAATTCTTGTCTTACAATTTTTTCGAGTTGGCGTTTGCGGTATTTTTCTTTGATATGTTGTGCTATTTCGGATTTTTCCTGCTGCTCTCGTTCTTCCCGCTCTTTTTTTATGATCTCTTCTTTATGCTCGTTATAATATCTTTTCCTTTCCAAACACTCTTGCCTATATCCCATATTGCGGTTGATGGAGCCTTGCAGTATAAAATACGAGTCTCGATCTCCGCCAGTATAAGCCATACTCCATGACTTTAATTCGATCGCAATTTTTTTCGCAAGATCAGCATTAATGTTGTATGTCGCCGCTATATCCTCTATTGTGAAATCTATTGCCTTATTAACTTTGCCGAGATCTTTCCCTATGGTTTGAAAAACGTCTTCAAACTGTAGTCCAGAAAGGTCTTTTGGCGTTACACACTCTTGGAGTTTGGCATAGGATGTTTTTTCAAAATTAGAACTTTCGTTTCTTCTTTTTAACCGTTGCATTCTGCGTATACGATCATTAAGTTCAATGTCCCTATGCGTCCGTTCAATGGCTTGTTCCATTTGCTCGCCAAATTTAATACAGGCGTTCTTCAAATTATTAGAATGTTCTAGTTCTTGTGCTTTCCCTGCGTCTTGATTACTCCTCTTGCCAACATTGTATATAATAATAAACAAGATGTAAATCCCGAACAAAACAAACGCTATTCCCGCACTCATTTGTAATAATATTTTACCCCTCCCCGAATACTCGGAGAGGGGCGTTATTTCTTTGTTCTATGGGGAAAGCCCGTATTCGTTATTTTTACCTCAAAAATCCCCCCCCCCTCGGCTTTCTGCGCTACAATTATTTGTAGCACAATGTATTAATATATCTGAAAAGAACATTTTTTGGCCCAGTGCAAAATTGCCCATTTTGAAAGGAGGGTGTTCGCCTCCTTTCGGGTGCAATCTGCACGATGAGCGCGTCACGGTTTATTCGTCAGTTCATCTTGCTTTTCTTTGACTGCACCCAACCGTCGAGAGAGGACTTCATCATCTCCCTGTTGAGTTAACTTCCGGATCAGGGCGTCTTTTTCTTTCAGTTGCTCCTTCATCGTGGCAAGCTGCTCTTTCAGGGTGTTGATGTAGTCCATTGTAAGTGGGTCCATCGTAGCCTGTGTGTTTGTTGGGTTAATAATAGTATTATCTGTTTGGGTTGCCCCGGTATTATCTTTTAGCATGGACCCTTCGCCGGTCAGTAGCCACCCGATATTTAAATCGGGAAATGATTTTGCTATTTTAGATTGGGCATCTATGCGTAGCGATTGGGTAGTGGGCTTAAATGTTGCATTCGGCAACCCTGATTCTCGCTCAATAGCTGCTTTGGTTGTTTTCTTGTGTTTTGCATAGATATTTATGCGCTCTACGATTGTACTCATAATATACTGAATGTTAAGTATTTTATAGTTTCTGCAAATTGCATAAATATTTATTATTATATTTTATGTCTATTTTACGCGGTATATTAGATTTTTAATCTATATTTGCAATACCAAACAACGGGTAACGCACAAATATAGCAAAATAAAATGAAAACCACCTACAACCGCTCGAAAATCATGAAGAACGCATGGTATCTGAAAAAGGTGCAGCCGTCGATGACTTTCTCGGCCTGCCTCAAGAAAGCATGGCGCAACGAGAAAATGCGCATGGTGAACTGCCTGATCGAGGGGCGCCCGATGGAGGAGCCGAAGGTTGCAGAGTGGCATCCGCTGGCAACTATCCCGGCTGACTACTACGGCAACAGCAGAATGTACTACGGTGACTAATCAAATACGATACGAATATGAACGAGATCACCCAATCGGCCGACCGCCTGACGGCCTTACTCGAAGAGCAGGCGGAATGTATCAAACGGATTCTTGAAATTTTAGACAAATAGCAGGATAAAAACGAAAAGGGGCCACATTCGGCCGATGAATACTGTTTCTATTCATGGCATAAAGGGTTAAAATGTTGGCGGCGCCAGTTTAACACCCCGGTCAGGGTGACCGCCAGCCCCGAGGGGCAAGATAAAAGTAGTTATTTATCCTGCTTTTTAAAATAAACACTTAACTAAATAGTCAAGCAATGAAACTGAACAGGCCCATAAAGAAAATCGGATATGCGGATACGCTGCGTGCTATGCAAGTAGGCGATGAACTTAAGGTAAAAATAAATGCACAAAATGCAACATCTTTTCGCCGGGCTCGGTTGTGGCTGAAGCGCAAAGGCGAGGGCGAATGGATGCAGGAAAGCAGTTCGAAGTTCGGATATGTAAAAATCGTACGGATCGCATAAGCCGGGGCCGGGAGTTCCGGGTTGAAGAACTGATAGAGAATTAAACCAACAACACAACAATATGGAAACAAATTACAAAGAGGTAAAAGACAGCCTTCTGTCTTTCGGGAAAAGCCATTCGGCCTGCCAACATGAATACAAACGCCTTTATGCGGCGGAAAGCGTAGAGAGTGTTATGGAGGTTGTCAAAGACAATTTTTCTTGGTGCTGTCAGTATAAAGACTTTGCGGATGTTTTGATGGCGCATCGGGATCAGTTTGCCGAACACAAAATTTGGATCAATACCTCCGTAGAAATCAATGAAGGCATCGGATACCTGCTGACGACAGAGGGCGAATTTAACGCCACGAGCCTGGAAACCTCGACGATCAACGCCCGGAGCTGGGGAACCTCGACGATCAACGCCCGGAGC
>OLSM01000355.1_pt1 | contig 46205 bp, 33 predicted proteins | sample 1672721 | NCBI WGS metagenome assembly OLSM01 (sample SAMEA3136717, study PRJEB25190) | human gut metagenome
TTTCCGCATGGGATTCCAGACCGTCCTCGACGAGCTGGAATCCCATGCGGAAAAGCCCCTCGCCAAGATGGGCGTCTCGGCGGAGGACCTGGTGGACGACTACTTCCGGGACTTCTCCTTCGAGGTCGGGGAGGCAACGGTCACAGGCAACAGCGCCCAGGTGAGCGTCAACGTTACCTGCAGGCCCGTGCGCGACATCGTGACCCAGCTCGTCGAGAAGTGCGCAGGCAAGTGGGAGGCCGCCGCCCCCACGCTGTGGGAGCTCCTGGATGGGTCCGAGCCGCAGCAGGTCCAGATCTCGGTCAGCTGCACCAAGGAGTCTGACGGAACGTGGTCCTGCGACGATGGCCTGAAGCGAGCGCTTACTGATCTTTGCCTCAAATAATCCGCAGGTAGGAGACCTCGTTCGCAGTCTTTCTCAAAATTGTTGAGATTGAGGGTTGCATCGTCTGCGGAATCCTGTATATTACTTTCTTGTGCGAACGAGCACCCACCAATTCCCCGGTGGCGCAGTGGTAGCGCAGCTGACTGTTAATCAGCGTGTCGCAGGTTCGAATCCTGCCCGGGGAGCCAGGAATTTCATGGACCGTCGGGAAACCGGCGGTCTTTTTTGTTGCCTCCTGCAACTGCGGCAATTCTATGGCCGCCATGGCGCTGTGATAGCATCAATGAGTTATTGCAACCACTAGACCTGTCTCGCGCGGCGCGTCCGCGTTAGGGGGAAATCTTGGATCAGAACACCCCGGGAGCCACCGCTCCCACCAAGGTGCACGTGGGCGGCCGCCTCTCCAAGGACCGCTACATCCTTCAGCAGCTCGTCACCAAGGACTTCAAGCTCCGCTACCGCAGGAGCGTCCTGGGCGTCGTCTGGAGCGTCCTCAACCCGCTGCTCATGATGATCATCATGAGCTTCGTCTTCCAGTACTTCCTGCGCTCCAACCTGGAGCACTACTCGCTCTACCTCATCGTGGGCAACATCACCTTCGCCCTCATGAACGACGCCACCAACGGCGGCCTGCGGTCCATCATCGACGCCTCGTCGCTCCTGAAGAAGGTCAAGGTGGACCGTTGGGTCTTTCCGGTCCAGAAGGTCTTCTCGGCGGCCGTCAACTTTGCCTTCAGCCTCATCGCCGTCGCCATCGTCATGGTCTTCGACGGCGTGATGCCCACCATCCACGTCCTGTGGTTTGTCGTGGGCCTCGTGCTGGTCATGCTCTTCTCCATTGGCATCGGCCTCTTCATCGGCGCCCTGGCCGTCTTCTTCCGCGACATGATCCACCTCTGGAGCGTCGTGCTGACCGCGTGGACCTACCTCACGCCCATCTTCTGGGACCTGTCGCTCCTCACCAACTCAAACGCCCCGCGCATCGTGGTCTGGATCGTCAAGGCCAACCCCATGTACAACTACCTTGAGATCATGCGATCGGCCTTCGTCTACCAGAACAACCCGTCTGTCACGGTGCTCGCGCTTGCCGCCATCTGGGCCGTCATCGCCCTGGTCATCGGCGTCGCGGTCTTCAAGAAGACCGAGCACAAGTTCATCCTCTACATCTAGGGAAGGCACGGCCCAGCCATGGCTTACAACTCTCTGCCCGCCTCCTCGCAGGAGAAGTACTCCATCGAGGTCGAGGACGTCTCCATGATCTTCAACATGGCCTCCGAGGTGCTCACCAACCTCAAGGAGTACTTCATCAAGGCCATGAAGCACGAGCTGTTCTTCAAGGAGTTCCGCGCCCTCAACCACGTCTCGTTCAAGGTCAGCCGAGGCGAGGTCGTGGGCCTGGTGGGCACCAACGGCTCCGGCAAGTCCACGATGCTCAAGTGCATCGCCGGCGTGCTCGCGCCCAGCGAGGGCGCAATCACCGTCCGCGGCAACATCGCCCCGCTGATCGAGCTGGGCGCCGGCTTTGACCCGGAGCTCACCGCGCGCGAGAACATCTACCTCAACGGCGCGCTGCTGGGCTACACCAAAGAGTTCATCGACGGCCACCTGCAGGACATCATCGACTTCGCCGAGCTGCAGGACTTCATGGATATGCCGCTCAAGAACTACTCAAGCGGCATGGTGGCCCGCATCGCCTTCGCCATCGCCACGGTGACCGAGCCCGACGTCCTCATCGTCGACGAGACCCTCTCCGTGGGCGACGTCTTCTTCCAGGAGAAGTGCGAGGCCCGTATCAAGTCCTTCATCGACAGCGGCCACGTGACGGTGCTCTTCGTCAGCCACTCCATCGAGCAGGTCGAGCGCATCTGCACCCGCGCCGTCTGGATCGAGAAGGGCCAGCAGCGCATGGACGGTCCCGTCGAGGAGGTCTGTCGCGCCTACAGGGCCCAGTTCGACTAGCGCCGGCGGGGGGAGAGGGGCGCTCCTCGCCAGGCGTTTCTCCTTGCGCTGCCCACCGTCATTTCCGTGCCGCTCGATTTCGTCCTTGCCCCCGGTCTCGGCTAGGCGTACAGTATGCAAGAACCTTTAAGCGGTACTGTGAGACCAGCAAGGTGAGACAACCCCATCCGGGGTCACTTATAGCCTTCCTACTGGGTGTCCTGTGCCGCCTAACGGTCAGGGCATCTTTTTTGTAAGGAAGGAGTCCCATGGAACAGGCCAGGCTCAAGGCCCAGATCATGGACGAGCAGGCGATGGCGCGCGCCCTCACCCGCATTGCCCATGAGATCATCGAGCGCAACGAGGGGGCCGAGAAGATCGGCATCGTCGGCATCGAGAGCAGGGGAGCCGTTCTCGCCCCGCTTCTGGCTGACGAGATCGAGAAGATCGAGGGCGTCCGCCCGCCGGTGGGGTCGCTCGACATCAGCTTCTACCGCGACGACGTCACCCGCATGATCGCGCCGGTGCTGCACGGCACCAACATCCCGTTCTCCATCGACAACCGCGACGTCATCCTCGTCGACGACGTCCTCTACACGGGTCGCACCGTCCGCTCCGCGCTCGACGCCCTCATCGACTACGGCCGTCCCAAGACCGTCCAGCTTGCCGTCATGGTCGACCGCGGCCACAGGGAGCTTCCCATCCGCGCCGACTACGTGGGCAAGAACGTGCCCTCCTCCCACGAGGAGGACGTGCGCGTCAACATCCGTCCCAACGACGACACCACCTCGGTCGAGATCTGGACAAAGCCGACCGCAGGCGTTGATGGAGGTGCCAACTAAATGCTTTCCGTCAAGCACTTGATCGACACGACGAGCCTCACCGAGGATGACATTTACCAGATCCTCGACACGGCCCGCGCGTTCGAGGACGTCAACAACCGTGCCATCAAGAAGGTTCCCGCCCTTCGTGGCCGCACCATCGTGAACCTATTCCTGGAGCCCTCCACGCGCACCAAGAGCTCCTTCGAGCTTGCCGAGAAGCGCCTGTCTGCGGACAGCCTCTCCATGGGCGGCTCCACCTCCTCGGTGGTCAAGGGCGAGTCCCTGGCCGACACCATCCAGACGATCGACGCCATGAACGTCGACATGTTCGTCTGCCGCGCCAAGCTTGCGGGCACCCCGCAGAAGATCACCGAGCACACCGATGCTATCGTGATCAACGCCGGCGACGGCAAGCACCAACACCCCACCCAGGCCATGCTTGACCTCTACACCATGCGCAAGAACTTCGGCCACCTGGACGGCCTGAAGGTCGCCATCGTTGGCGACCTCTCCCACAGCCGCGTTTGCGGCTCCCTGGTGCCGGCCCTCAAGACCGTGGGCGCCGACGTTACCCTTGTTGGTCCCCCGACCTTCCAGGTCGACGACCCCGACTACTTCGGCGTGCCGCAGACCGCCGACTTCGACTCCGTCATCCCCGAGATGGACGTCGTCTACATGCTGCGCGTCCAGCTCGAGCGCATGGAGGGCGCGTCCATCCCGTCCCGCCGCGAGTACAACCGCCTCTGGGGCCTGGACATGGCCCGCGTCAACAAGATGCGCCCCGAGGCCATCATCTGCCACCCCGGTCCCATGAACCGAGGCATGGAGATCAACGCGGACGTGGCCGACTGCGCCCGCTCCAGGATTCTGACCCAGGTCAACGCCGGCGTGCTCACCCGCATGGCCGAGATGTACCTGCTGCTGGGAGGAGAGAACAATGGCATTTCTGCTTAGGGGCGCCCACGTCGTAGACCCGCAGGAGGGCATCGACGACGTCCTCGATGTCCTCATCGACGGCGAGAAGATCGCATGCGTCGGCAAGGACCTCGAGGCTCCCGCCGACGCCGAGGTCATCGACGCCGCCGACAAGTACCTCGTCCCCGGCCTGGTGGACATGCACGTCCACTTCCGTGACCCTGGCTTCGAGTACAAGGAGACCATCGCCACGGGAACGGCTGCGGCTGCCCGTGGCGGCTATACGACCGTCTGCTCGATGCCGAACGTGAACCCTGCGCCCGACTCCCCGGAGCATCTGGCCCGGCAGACGGAGCTCATCCGTCGCGATGCCGCGGTGCATGTGGTGCCCTACGGGTCGATCACCGTGGGGCAGCGCGGCTGCGGGGAGCTGGTCGATTTTGCGGCCCTGGCCCCCGAGGTGGTGGGTTTCTCCGATGACGGGCGCGGCGTGCAGTCGGCCGAACTGATGGAGGAGGCCATGCGCCGGGCGGCAGCTGTCGGCAAGCCGATCGTCGCCCACTGCGAGGTGGACGACCTGCTGCACGGCGGGTACATCCACGACGGCGTCTACTGCCGCGAGCACGGACATAAGGGAATCTCGTCCGAGAGCGAATGGCGGCAGGTCGAGCGCGACATCGAACTGGCCGCCCGGACCGGATGCCAGTACCATGTCTGCCACGTCTCGACCCGCGAAAGCGTCGAACTGGTTCGTCAGGCCAAGGCCCGGGGCCTTCACGTGAGCTGCGAGACGGCTCCGCACTACCTGCTGCTTACAGACGACGACCTGTGCGAGGAGGGTCGCTTCAAGATGAATCCTCCGTTGCGGAGCCGCGAGGACCGTGAGGCGCTCATCGCTGGTATCCTCGATGGGACGATCGAGGTGATCGCCACCGATCATGCCCCCCATACGGCCGAGGAGAAACTCCGCGGCCTGGTCCGCAGTGCGATGGGCATCGTGGGGCTCGAGTGTGCCTTCCCGCTGCTCTACCGCTATCTGGTCGGACGGGGGATAATCACGCTCGAGCAGCTGATCGGGCTGATGGCCGTCAATCCGCGCCGGATCTTCGGACTCGGAGGCGGCACGGAAGTGGGCGATGTAGCCGATTTTACGGTCCTCAACCTCGAGGCCGAATACCGGATCGACCCCGCGACCTTCCGCTCGAAGGGACGCGCCACACCCTTTGCCGGATGGCCCGTCCGCGGGCGGGCCGTGCTGACGGTGGTCGGCGGCCGCGAAGTGTATGATTACGACAATTGCAAATTCAAATAGATAAGGATGAAGCCATTTACCAAGAAAATTGTCCTGGAGGACGGCCGCGAGTTCTACGGCTACGGTTTCGGTGCCGACCGCGAGGCGATCAACGAAATCGTCTTCAATACCTCGATGGTGGGGTATCAGGAGATCATGTCCGATCCGTCGTATACGGATCAGATGGTCGTGATGACCTATCCGCTGATCGGCAACTACGGCATGGCCGACGAGGACTACGAGACCAAGACGCCGACGATCGGCGGCATGATCGTGCGCGAGTACAACGACACTCCCTCGAATTTCCGCTACACGAAGACCCTGCATGAGGTGCTCGAGGAGCACAACATTCCGGCCATCTCGGGAGTCGATACCCGGGCGCTGACGCGGATCATCCGTGACGAGGGCAGCCAGAAGGTGATCGTCACCGACGCCTCGACCCCCTGCGAGGAGGCTCTGCAGCGGCTGCGTGCCTATGAGATCCCCCACGACATGGTCTCGCGCGTAAGCTGCCGCAAGCGGTGGATGTCGCGCGTGCCCAATCACAAGTGGGATGTCGTGGCCATCGACTGCGGCATCAAGTACAACATCGTGCGGCTGCTCAATCGTGTGGGCTGCAACGTGATCGTCATGCCCTACAACTCCACGGCCGAGGAGGTGATGGCTTTCCATCCCGACGGACTCGTCCTCTCGAACGGCCCCGGCAATCCGGAGGACGTGAAGCCGGTGATCGAACTGGTCAAGCAGCTGCGGGGCCGCCTGCCGATCTTCGGCATCTGCATGGGCCACCAGCTCATCTCGCTGGCTTACGGCGCACGGACCTTCAAGATGAAGTTCGGACACCGCGGCGCCAACCACCCGGTCAAGAACTTGCAGACGGGCAAACTCGAGATTACGAGCCAGAACCACAGCTACGCCGTGGACATCGATTCGCTCGAGGGCACGGGACTCACGCTGACGCACGTCAATCTGCTCGACGGCACGGCCGAGGGTGTGGAGTGCGCCGCCGAGGGCGTCTTCTCGATGCAGTATCACCCCGAGAGCGCTTCGGGGCCGCAGGACAGCGCTTATTTGTTCGGAAAGTTCACTAAAATCATGGAGGAGTTCAGACATGCCTAAAAGAAAAGATATCAAGAAGGTAATGGTCATCGGGTCGGGCCCGATCGTGATCGGTCAGGCCGCCGAGTTCGACTATGCGGGTACGCAGGCGTGCCTTGCACTCAAGGAGGAGGGTTACGAGGTGATTCTGGTCAATTCGAACCCGGCCACCATCATGACCGACACGCATATTGCCGACAAGGTCTACATGGAGCCGCTGACGCTCGAATACGTTGCCAAGATCATCCGTTACGAGCGTCCCGATGCCATCGTTCCGGGTCTGGGCGGCCAGACGGGGCTGAACCTCGCCGTACAGCTGGCCAAGAAGGGCATCCTCCGGGAGTGCCAGGTCGAGATCCTCGGCACGTCGTTCGAGTCGATCGAGCAGGCCGAGGACCGCGAACTCTTCAAGGAGTTGTGCGAGTCGCTGGGTGAGCCGGTGCTTCCGTCGGAGGTGGCGAACTCGGTTGAGGAGGCTGTGGTGATCGCCGGGAAGATCGGCTATCCGGTCGTGCTGCGCCCGGCCTTCACGCTGGGCGGTACGGGCGGCGGTTTTGCCGACGACGAACAGGAACTGCGCGAGTTGATGCGTCACGCCCTGTCGCTCTCGCCCGTGCACCAGGTGCTTGTCGAGAAGAGCATCAAGGGCTACAAGGAGATCGAGTACGAGGTGATGCGCGACCACAACGATACGGCCATCAGCATCTGCTGCATGGAGAACATCGACCCGGTCGGTATCCATACGGGCGACTCGATTGTCGTGGCTCCGAGCCAGACGCTCACCAACAAGGAGTTCCAGATGTTGCGCGATTCGGCGCTGAAGATCATCCGTGCGCTGAAGATCGAGGGCGGCTGCAACGTGCAGTTCGCACTCGACCCGCTGTCGTTCAAATACTACCTGATCGAGGTCAATCCGCGCGTGTCGCGCTCCTCGGCCCTTGCGTCGAAGGCTTCGGGATACCCCATCGCGCGCGTCAGCGCCAAGATCGCCGTGGGCCTGACGCTCGACGAGATCCGCATCGCCAATACCCCGGCCTCGTTTGAGCCGACGCTCGACTACGTCGTAACGAAGGTGGCGCGTTTCCCGTTCGACAAGTTCGCCGACGCCTCGAACAAGCTCGGCACGCAGATGAAGGCCACGGGCGAGGTGATGTCGATCGGCCGTACGATGGAGGAGTCGCTGCTCAAGGCCGTGCGTTCGCTCGAGACGGGCGTTTGCCACATCTACCACAAGAAGTTCGACTCGTGGTCGAACGACGACCTGCTGGCCTATATCAAGGAGGGCACGGACGACCGTCTGTATGCCATCGCCCAGCTCATCCGTGGCGGCGTCGATCTGGCGCTGATCTACAACAATACGAAGATCGACATGTTCTTCCTCGAGAAGTTCAAGAACATCGTCGAGTTCGAGAGCGTCGTGCGCGACCATCCGATGGATCCCGAGACGCTGCGTGACGCCAAGCGCATGGGCTTCAGCGACAAGTTCATCGGCCAGCTGTGGGGGCTTTCGCAGCACGACGTCTACCGCCTGCGTGAGAAGAACAACATCTTCCCCGTCTACAAGATGATCGACACGTGCGCCAGCGAGTTCGACTCCTACGTACCCTATTTCTATTCGACCTACGAGCAGGAGAACGAATCGAAGGTCAGCGACAAGGAGAAGATCATCGTGTTGGGGTCTGGCCCGATCCGCATCGGTCAGGGTGTCGAGTTCGACTATTCGACCGTACACGCCATCTGGTCGATCCGCGAGGCGGGCTACGAGGCCATCATCATCAACAACAACCCCGAGACCGTCTCGACCGACTATACCACCAGTGACAAACTCTATTTCGAGCCGCTTACGGTCGAGGACGTGATGAATGTCATCCACCTCGAGAAGCCGAAGGGCATCGTCGTCTCGCTCGGCGGACAGACGGCCATTAACCTGGCCGAGCCGCTGGCCGAGCTGGGCGTGCCCATCATCGGCACCGACTGCGAGGCGATCCGCAACGCCGAGGACCGCGGCTGTTTTGAGAAGATCATGGAGGAGCTGGGCATCCCGCAGCCCGAGGCCGAGGCCGTGACGGACATCGAGGCCGGAGTGCGTGCCGCAGCCCGCATCGGTTATCCGGTGCTGGTGCGTCCGAGCTACGTGCTGGGCGGCCGCGCCATGCAGATTGTCTCGAACGAGGAGCGCCTGCGCCACTACCTGCAGACGGCCGTCGAGGTCAATGAGGACTCGCCGGTTCTGGTAGACCGCTACATCATGGGCAAGGAGCTCGAGGTCGATGCCATCTGCGACGGCAAGGATGTCTTCATTCCGGGCATCATGGAGCATGTCGAGCATACGGGTATCCACTCGGGCGACTCGATCAGCGTCTATCCGACCTTCAGCGTCAGCCAGAAGGCCAAGGACAAGATCATCGACTATACGGTCAAACTGGGTCTGCGCATCGGCATCGTGGGTCTCTACAACATCCAGTTCATCGTTGCCGGCGACGACGACGTCTACGTCATCGAGGTCAATCCGCGCTCGTCGCGTACGGTGCCGTTCCTTTCGAAGTCCACGGGCGTGCAGATGGCGCACATCGCCACGCAGGTCATCCTGGGCAAGTCGCTGCGCGAGTTGGGCATCACGGAGGTCTACGGACGGGAGAAGCAGCGCTGGTACGTCAAGGCCCCGGCCTTCTCGTTCGCCAAGATCCGCGGTGTGGACTCCTACCTCTCGCCCGAGATGAAATCGACGGGCGAGGCGATCGGCTACGACGACAAACTCACGCGCGCCCTCTACAAGGCCCTGCAGGCCACGGGCATGCATGTGTCGAACTACGGAACGATCTTCGTCACGATCGCCGACCAGGACAAGCAGCAGGCGCTGCCTCTCGTGAAGCGCTTCTACGACCTGGGCTTCAACATCGAGGCGACGACCGGAACGGCCGAGTTCCTGCGCGAGCACGGCATCCGCACCCGCACGCGCCGCAAGCTGAGCGAGGGCAGCTCGGAGATTATCGAGGCCCTGCGCCAGGGACACATCAGCTACGTGATCAACACGATCGACATCAACCAGCACAATACGCGCCTGGACGGATACGAGATTCGCCGCACGGCCGTCGAGAACAACGTGACGGTCTTCACGGCGCTCGAAACGGTACGGGTGCTGCTCGACGTGCTGGAGGAGATTACGCTGCGTGTTTCGACGATCGATGCGAAGTAACGTCATGGATACGGAAACCGCATACAAGAAAGGCGTCTACCGGATCGAATCCAACGAGCCGCTGACACGGAACGTGTGGCGCATGGTGCTCGCGGGCGATACGCGGTGGATCACCGCTCCGGGACAGTTTGTCAATATTGCGCTGGAAGGCAGGTATTTGCGCCGTCCGATCTCGGTCTGCGACTACGATGAACACACGATCACGCTGATCTACAAGGTCGTGGGCGGAGGTACGGAGCAGATGAGCCGCATGGCGGCGGGTGCGGAGCTGGACCTGCTGACCGGACTGGGCAACGGCTTCTCGATCCGCGGTGAGGTGCGCCGTCCGCTGCTCGTCGGCGGCGGCGTAGGGGTACCCCCGCTTTATAACCTGGCCCGGAAGCTGCTTGCCGAGGGACGCGAGGTGCAGGTCGTGCTGGGATTCAACACCGCCTCGGAGTGCTTCTACGAAGAGGAGTTCCGCGCGCTGGGCTGCCGGGTGACGGTCGCCACGGCCGACGGCTCGCACGGCGTCCGGGGTTTCGTCACGACGGCTATCGCCGAACAGCATCCCGACTTCGACTACTTCTACGCCTGCGGGCCGCTGCCGATGTTGCGGGCCCTGGCCGAGGCGGTCGAACAGGACGGACAGCTGTCGTTCGAGGAGCGCATGGGCTGCGGATTCGGCGCCTGCATGGGGTGTTCGTGCAAAACCAAATACGGGAACAAGCGCATCTGCAAGGAGGGTCCCGTGCTGGAGAAAGGAGAGGTGATATGGTAAGCGATCCGAAGAGTGCGGCGCAGGGCGCCGCGGTGCGCGACCTTTCGGTCGATCTGTGCGGACTGACGTTGGACAACCCCGTGATCCCGGCCAGCGGGACCTTCGGGTTCGGCAACGAGTTCAGGGAGTTTTACGACATCAACATTCTCGGTTCGTTCTCCTTCAAGGGAACGACCCGCGAGGCGCGCTTCGGCAACCCGACGCCCCGCATCGCCGAGTGCACCGGCGGCATGATCAATGCCGTGGGGCTGCAGAACCCCGGCATCGACCACGTGATCGCCGAGGAGCTGCCGCGGCTGAAGGAGTATTTCCACAAGCCGGTGATCGCCAACATATCGGGCTTCTCGGTCGAGGAGTACGCCTACTGCTGCGAGCGGATCGACCGCGAGGAGCAGGTGGGCATCATCGAGGTCAATGTCTCGTGTCCCAACGTGCGGCACGGCGGCATGTCGTTCGGCACGTCGCCCGAGGCGGCGGCCGAGGTGACGCGCGCCGTGAAGGCCGTGACGACCAAGCCGGTCTTCATCAAACTCTCGCCCAATGTGACGGACATCGTCTCCATCGCCCGGGCGTGCGAGGAGGCCGGGGCCGACGGCATCTGCCTGATCAATACGCTGCTGGGCATGCGCATCGACACGGTGCGGCGGCGTCCGGTGATCGCCAACACGATGGGCGGGTTCTCGGGCGCGGCGGTCTTCCCCGTGGCCCTGCGGATGGTCTACCAGGTGGCCCGTGCCTGCCGGATCCCCGTGATGGGGTGCGGCGGCGTGCAGTCCGCCTCGGACGTCATCGAGATGATGATGGCCGGAGCCACGGCCGTGCAGGTCGGGGCGGCGAACCTGGTCAATCCCTACGCCTCGAAGGAGATCATCGAGGCTCTGCCCGCCGAGATGGAGCGTCTCGGGATCGAACGGCTGCGCGACATCATCGGCTGCGTGGAGTGAGCCCGGGCGGCGGACGGAAAAACGAACGGAAAAACAACCAAAAACAATATGGAACGCGACGTAATCATAGCCTGCGACTTCAAGTCCGCAGAAGACACCTTCCGCTTCCTCGACCTGTTCCGGGACGAGGAGTGCAAACCCTTCCTGAAGATCGGCATGGAGCTCTTCTATGCCGAGGGTCCCGAGATCGTGCGTGAGATCAAGCGCCGGGGACACCGCATCTTCCTCGACCTGAAGCTCCACGACATTCCCAACACGGTGCGCAAGGCGATGGCCGTACTCTCGCGCCTCGACGTGGACATGTGCAACGTCCATGCGGCCGGCACGATCGAGATGATGAAGGCTGCCCGCGAGGGGCTGACGCGCGAGGACGGCACGCGGCCGCTGCTGATCGCCGTGACGCAGCTGACCTCGACCAGCGAGGAGCGCATGCAGCACGAACTGCTCATCGGCGCCTCGATCAACGAGACGATCGTCAAGTATGCCGCGAATGCCCGCGAGGCGGGGCTGGACGGCGTGGTCTGCTCGCCGCTCGAGGCCGGCATGGTGCACGAGGCGTGCGGCGCCGGTTTCCTGACCGTGACGCCCGGCGTGCGTTTTGCCGACGGCGACGTGGCCGACCAGGTGCGTGTGACGACTCCGGCCCGTGCCCGTGAGATCGGCTCGGACTACATCGTCGTAGGACGTCCGATCACGGCGGCCGCGGATCCCGTGGCTGCCTACCGGCGTTGCGTCGAGGAGTTCGTCGGATAGTCCGGCCGGCTTTTTGAGGCTCTCCGGACGGATCGAAACAAAACGACAGTCATGAAACCCGTAAAACTGTTCTACCTGAAGAACTGCCCCTTCTGCAAGAAGGCGCTGCGCTACATCGAGGAGGCCCGGGCCGCCCATCCGGAACTGGCTGCGGTCGAGATCGAGATGATCGAGGAGTCGGAGCAGCCCGAGGTGGCCGACCGCTTCGACTACTACTATGTGCCGACGTTCTATGTCGGCGGCGAGAAGGTCCACGAGGGCGGCATCTACCCCGCGGAGGTGGAGCAGGTGTTGCGCCGGGCTCTGGACTGAAAGGTGCGGCTTCCGGCTGCGGAAGCCCGAATAAAGCGAACAAACAAACGATAATATGGAAACGAACATGGAAAAATCCATTGCCAAGGATCTGCTCTCGATCGGCGCGGTGTTCCTGCGTCCCGAGCAGCCGTTTACGTGGGCCAGCGGTATCAAGAGCCCGATTTATTGCGACAACCGGCTGACGCTCACGGCTCCCGAGGTGCGCAAGCACGTCGAGGCCGGTCTGGCCGAGATCGTCCGTACGAAATATCCCGAAGCGGAGGTGCTCATGGGGACCTCGACGGCCGGAATCGCCCATGCCGCCATCACGGCGACGATCCTCGACCTGCCGATGGGCTATGTGCGCTCGGGTTCGAAGGACCACGGGCGCGGCAACCAGATCGAAGGCCGGCTCGAGAAGGGGCAGAAGGTGGTGGTCATCGAGGACCTGATCTCGACGGCCGGGTCGTGCATCGAGGTGGTCAATGCCCTGCGCGAGGCCGGTGCCGAGGTGCTCGGCGTGGCTTCGATCTTCACCTACGGCATGAAGAAGGGCCTCGACCGGCTGAAGGAGGCCCATGTCGTGAACTACAGCCTGTCGAACCTCGACGCGCTGGTCGAGGTGGCTGCCGACGAGGGGTACATCCGGCCCGAGGACAAGGTGCGGTTGCTGCAGTTCCGCGACAACCCGTCGGATGAATCGTGGATGAACAAGTAGCTCTTTAATTGATAACGTCTATGCGTCATTTGATCGATCCCACCGATCTGACGGTCGAAGAGACCGAGCAGATCGTGGCTCTCGCGGAGGACATCATCGCCCACCGCGCCAAATACAGCGAGGCCTGCAAGGGCAAGAAACTCGCCACGCTCTTCTACGAACCTTCGACCCGCACGCGCCTGAGCTTTACGGCCGCGATGCTCGAGCTGGGCGGACAGGTGATCGGCTTCTCCGACGCCAACTCCTCGTCCGTGTCGAAGGGCGAGACCGTGGCCGACACGGTGCGCGTGATCCGCTGCTTTGCGGACATCATTGCCATGCGCCACTTCAAGGAGGGTGCGCCGCTCGTCGCCTCGCAGTATGCCGGCATTCCCGTCATCAACGCCGGCGACGGAAGCCACTCCCATCCCACGCAGACGCTCACGGACCTGCTGACCATCAAGCGCGAGAAGGGCCGCTTCGACAACCTGACGATCGGTTTCTGCGGCGACCTGAAGTTCGGCCGCACGGTCCACTCGCTCATCAAGGCGCTGTCGCGCTATTCGGGCATCAAGGTGATCCTCATCTCGCCCGAGGAGCTGCGCCTGCCCGACTACATGCTCAACGAGATGCGGGCCAACTCGCGGCTGGAGTTCCGCGAGGTGCGCACCATGGAGGAGGTGATGCCCGAACTGGACATCCTCTACATGACGCGCGTGCAGAAGGAGCGCTTCCTCGACGAGGAGGAGTTCGACCGCGTGAAGAACAGCTTCGTGCTCGATCCCGGGAAGCTCCGCACGGCCCGCAAGGACATGATCATCCTCCACCCGCTGCCGCGTGTGAACGAGATCACGCGGGCGGTGGACAACGATCCCCGCGCCGCCTATTTCCGCCAGGTCGAGAACGGCAAGTTCGTGCGTATGGCACTCATCTACACGCTGCTGCGCTGGGCCGACGAGAACAAGCCCTTCGCCCGCACGCCCGTCTTCAACGAGCCGTACATGGTCAATGAGCTGACGTGCTCGAACCCGCGCTGCATCTCGGCAACGGAGGATGTCGATCAGCTCTTCCACCGTGCGGCCGACGGCACGTGCCGTTGCGCCTATTGCGAGGCGAAGGCCAGGTAGGGCGATCTTCCGCAAAGGCTCTTTGTGAGCAGATTCCGGTGCGGCCGGCTCCGTTGGTGACGGATGCCGGCCGCACCGTTTGTACAACGACATGTCGAAAGGTGGCTTTTGTCTCTTCGCAAGGGAATATCCCCGGTTTTTTTACTATCTTTGTGCGATATTCCACTTTTGACCGACCTGAAAAACCGGAAAACCGAAAATGTCAAGATCTTCGCGCCCCGTCTCACCCCTCGGATGGGTTCCGAGCCTCTATTTCGCCATGGGCCTTCCGTTCGTGGTACTTAACATGGTATCGGCCGTGATGTTCAAGGACCTCGGCATCCCCGATGCGCAGATCGCCTTCTGGACCTCGCTCATCATGTGGCCGTGGACGATCAAGTTCTTGTGGAGCCCCTTTCTGGAGATCTTCCGCACGAAGAAGTTCTTCGTTGTCTCGACGCAGCTCGTCAGCGGCGTGATGTTCGGACTGGCGGCGCTGGCCCTGCATCTGCCGTCGTTCTTCGCCGTGACGGTGGCCATCTTTGCCGTCATTGCCTTCAGCGGCGCCACGCACGACATCGCGGCCGACGGCGTCTACATGTCGGAGCTCTCGCAGGCCGACCAGGCGAAGTACATCGGCTGGCAGGGGGCTTTCTACAACCTTGCCAAGCTGGTGGCGACGGGCGGACTGGTCTGGTTTGCCGGGTGGCTCTACGAACGCTTCGACGACGGGCGGATGGCCGCGTTCGACGCCTTCGTGCAGTCGTGGACCGTCGTGCTGGCCATCCTTTGCGTCCTGCTGGTCCTGCTCGGTCTCTACCATGCGCGACGCCTTCCCTCGGGCGGCGCCTCGGCCGGAGGGCACCACACGCTCCGCGAGGGGATGGACGGACTCCGCGAGGTGATTGCCGCCTTCTTCACGAAAAAGCACATCGGACTTTATATCCTCTTCATCATCCTCTACCGTCTGGGTGAGGGTTTCGTGATGAAGATCGTGCCGCTGTTCCTCAAGGCCGACGTCTCGGTCGGGGGGCTCGGCCTCACCAACCAGCAGATCGGACTCTACTACGGCACGTTCGGTGCCGGTGCCTTCCTGCTCGGGTCGTTGCTGGCGGGCTACTACATTGCCGCCCGGGGCCTGCGGAGGACGCTCTTCACGCTGGTCTGCATCTTCAACCTCCCGTTCCTGGTCTATGCTCTGCTGGCCGCCTTCCAGCCCCAGTCGATGTGGCTCGTCGGCGGCGGGATCGTGCTGGAGTATTTCGGCTACGGTTTCGGGTTCGTCGGCCTGACGCTCTTCATGATGCAGCAGGTCGCCCCCGGAAAGCACCAGATGGCCCACTACGCCTTTGCATCGGGCATCATGAACCTCTCGGTGATGCTCACCGGCGCCGTGTCGGGCTTCCTGAGCGACTTGTGCGGCTACAAACTCTTCTTCCTGCTGGTGATGGTCGCCACCGTTCCGGTGTTTGTCATGACCCGTTTCCTCCCGTTCACTTACCCCGATGAAAAGAAATAGCACCATGAGACCTCTGCGTTCGCTCTTCCTGTGGGCCGCTGCGGCCCTCTGCCTTGCCGCCTGTGGTACGGCCTCCGACGATGCCGTCATCCCGCATCCCGCCTCCGTCGAGGAGCTGCCCGGGAGTTTCCGCATCCATGCCCCGATGGCGCTCTCGGTCGAGGCACCCGTGGAGGCGGCCGAGGCCCTGACCGGCTACCTGAAAACCACGCCGCTGCCGATCGATACGGCAGAGCCCGATGCGGCGAAAAACTACCTCCGCCTGGAACTTTCGGACGACGAGCGGATTCCCGCTTCGGAGGAGGGGTACGTGCTCTCGGTGCGACCGGCCGGAATCACGATCGCGGCGCGCGGCGAGGCCGGGCTCTTCTACGGCCTGCAGACCCTGCTGCAGCTCCACGAGCAGTTCGGCAGCCGGATTCCGGCACAACGCATTGTCGATGCGCCCCGCTTCGCCTACCGGGGGCTGCATCTGGACGTCTCGCGCAATTTTTTCGACAAGGAGTTCGTTAAGAAGCAGCTCCGCATGATGGCGTCTCTGAAGCTCAACCGCCTGCACTGGCACCTGACCGACGGCGCCGGGTGGCGCATTCAGATCGACCGCTACCCGCTGCTGACCGAAGTGGCCGCGTGGCGTCGCGGCGCGACGTGGCAGCAGTGGCGCGACGGCGGAGCGGAATACTGCCGCTTCGACGACCCGGAGGCTTCGGGCGGCTACTATACCAAGGAGGAGATCCGCGAGGTGGTGGCCTATGCCGATTCGCTGCACATCACGGTGATCCCCGAGATCGAGATGCCCGGCCACTCGGAGGAGGTGCTGGCCGTCTATCCCGGGCTCTCGTGCAAGGGTGAACCCTACTCGGGCGGTGACTTCTGCATCGGCAACGACGCGACCTTCGAGTTTCTCGAGAACGTGCTCACGGAGGTGATGGAGCTCTTCCCCTCGGAGTACATCCACATCGGCGGCGACGAGGCTGCCAAGACGGCGTGGAAGGAGTGCCCGAAGTGTCAGGCGCGCATGAAGCGCGAAGGGCTGGAGTCGGTCGATGAGCTGCAGAGCTACGCCATCCACCGCATCGGCCGTTTCCTTGCGAAGCACGGCCGGCGGCTGATCGGGTGGGACGAGATCCTCGATGGCGGGCTGGCCCCCGATGCCGCCGTCATGTCGTGGCGCGGCGAGGAGGGCGGCCGCACGGCTGCCGCTGCCGGGCATGAGGTGGTGATGACCCCCGGCGGATACTGCTATTTCGACGGATACCAGGACGATCCGACCACGGAGCCGCAGGCCATGTCGGGCTTCCTGCCCCTCGAGAAGGTCTATTCGTATGACCCGGCTCCGGCCGACATGCCCGGACGGGAGTATGTGCTGGGTGTGCAGGCCAACCTCTGGACGGAGTACATCCCCACGGCGGAACAGGCCGAATACATGCTCTATCCGCGTCTGTTCGCGCTGGCCGAGGTGGCGTGGTGCCAGCCCGAAGGAAAGGACTACAGGACGTTCCGCGAGCGGGCGCTCCGCTTTACCGAACTGGCCCGCAGCCGGGGTTACAATGCCTTCGATTTGGCAGATGAGACGGGCGAGCGTCCCGAGTCGCTCGAACCGGTCGAGCATCTGGCCGTAGGGTGCCCGGTGACCTACGCCACGCGGTGGAACGGCGGCTATCCCGCCGCCGGCGAGCGGGCGCTGACCGACGGCCTGCGCGGCTCGTGGAGCTACAAGGAGCGCTGGCAGGGATTCCTCGGCTGCGACGTCGATGTGACGGTCGATCTGGGCGAGGTGAAGCCCATCAGCGAGGTCTCGGCCGACTTCACTCAGTGGTATTCGGCTTGGATCTGGCTTCCGGCCCGGGTGGAGATCGAGGTCTCGGACGACGGGACCGAGTTCCGCCGCATCGCTGTCGTGGAGAACGACTATCCCGAGACGGCTGAGCGGCCCGAGTACCGGACCTTCGGCTGGACGGGCAGCGAGCAGGCACGATACGTGCGCTACCACGCGATTCCGAATGAACGGGTTGGCGGATGGCTGTTTACTGATGAAATCATTATAAATTAAACAGATACGAATACGCGAAGTATGGAAAAAATCAAGATTGCGGGCGTTGCACTGCCCGATATGCCGTGGGAGGATCGTCCCGCGGGCTCGAATGAGGTGATGTGGCGCTATTCGGCCAACCCGATCATCGGGCGCCATGCGCTCTCGACCTCGAACAGCATCTTCAATTCGGCCGTCGTACCGTTCAAGAACGGCAAGTACAACTATGCGGGCGTCTTCCGCTGCGACGACACCAACCGCCGGATGCGCATCCACGTGGGCTTCTCGGTAGACGGGCTCCACTGGGACATCGAGGAGGCCGACTTCCGCCTCGAAGGCGCCGACCCTGAGGTGGCCGAGTGGGTCTACGGCTACGACCCGCGCGTGGCGAAGATCGATGACAAGTACTACGTCACGTGGTGCAACGGCTACCACGGCCCGACGATCGGCATCGCCTGGACGACCGACTTCAAGACCTTCCACCAACTCGAAAACGCCTTCCTGCCCTATAACCGCAACGGGGTGATGTTCCCGCGCAAGATCAACGGCCGCTATGCCATGCTTTCGCGCCCGAGCGATACGGGACACACGCCCTTCGGCGACATCTTCTACTCGGAGTCGCCCGACCTGGAGTTCTGGGGCCGCCACCGCCACGTCATGTCGCCCGCACCGTTCGAGGTGTCGGCCTGGCAGTGCATGAAGATCGGCGCGGGCCCGGTGCCCATCGAGACGTCGGAGGGCTGGCTGTTGTTCTACCACGGCGTGCTGCGCTCGTGCAACGGCTATGTCTATGCCTTCGGCTCGGCGCTGCTCGATCTCGATGAGCCGTGGAAGGTCCTGGCCCGCAGCGGTCCGTACCTGATCTCCCCGCGCGAACAGTACGAGTGCATGGGCGACGTGCCGAACGTTACGTTCCCCTGCGCTGCGCTGCACGATCCCGAGACGGGGCGTGTGGCCGTCTACTACGGATGCGCCGACACGGTGACCGGCCTGGCCTTCGGCTACATCCCCGAGATTGTCGAATTTACGAAGAAAAACTCGATCCTGTGATGCGGCTGCGACGAACGCTCCTTACGGCGGCGCTCGCCGCCGCCGTTTTCTGCCCCTCCCTTCGGGCGCAGGAGCCGGCCGACTGGGTCGATCCCTTCATCGGGACGACCAACTTCGGGGCGACGAACCCCGGGGCCGTGACCCCCAACGGCATGATGTCGGTCGTGCCGTTCAACGTCATGGGCTCCGAGGAGAACCGCTACGACAAGGATGCCCGCTGGTGGTCCACCCCCTATGAGTACCACAACCGGTTCTTCACGGGATTCGCCCACGGGGCGTTGAGCGGCGTGGGGTGTCCCGACATGGGATCGCTGCTGACGATGGCCACGACGGGCGAGCTGGAGGTCGATTACCGCGAATACGGCTCGCCGTACCGCGACGAAGCGGCCTCGCCGGGCTACTATGCCGTGACCCTCGGGAAGTACGGCATCCGGGCCGAAGCCACGGCCACGGCCCGCACGTCGGTCGAACGCTATACGTTTCCGGGCGGCAAGGGTAACCTGCTGCTGAACCTGGGCGAGGGGCTGACGAACGAATCGGGGGCGATGGTGCGCCGCGTAAATGCCACGGAGATCGAGGGGATGAAGCTCCTCGGTACGTTTTGCTACAACCCCCAGAAGGTCTTCCCGGTCTACTTCGTGCTGCGGGTCTCGAAGGCGCCGAGCGCTGCGGGTTACTGGAAGAAGCAGCGCCCGATGACGGGCGTCGAGGCCGAGTGGACCCCTGATAACGGACGGTACAAGATCTACACGGAATACGGCCGTGAGCTGGCCGGTGACGACATCGGCTACTGGTTCTCGTACGACGACCTTGCCGAAGGCGAGCAGCTGGAGGTGCGGATGGGCATCTCCTACGTCTCGATGGAGAATGCCCGGCACAACCTCGAGGCCGAACAGGCGGCCGACGCCACCTTCGACTCGATCCGTGCGGAGGCCCGGGCGCGCTGGAATGCCGACTTGGGGCGCATCCGCGTCAAGGGCGGCACGGACGACCAGCGGAAGGTCTTCTACACGGGACTGTACCATGCACTGATCCATCCCAACCTCGTGAACGACGTCAATGGCGAATATCCGCTCATGGAGCGTTCGGGCGAGGCGGGCGTGACGGAGGGCGACCGCTATACGGTCTTCTCGCTGTGGGACACCTACCGCAACGTCCACCAGCTGCTGACGCTGGTCTATCCCGAGCGGCAGGTGGAGATGGTGCGCTCGATGATCGGCATCTACGACGAGTGGGGCTGGATGCCCAAGTGGGAACTCTACGGGCGCGAGACCTTCACGATGGAGGGTGACCCGGCCATCCCGGTCATCACCGACACGTGGCTCAAGGGGCTTCGCGGCTTCGATATCGACAAGGCCTACGGTGCGTTCCTCAAGTCGGCCACGACGCCCGGGGAGCAGAATCCCCTGCGGCCCGACATCGATCCCTACGTCGAACGGGGCTACATCCCGCTGGGCTTCTACTCCAAGGATCTGGCGGGCGACGCCTCCGTATCGCATGCGCTCGAGTACTATGTCGCCGACCATGCGCTTTCGCTGCTGGCCGCCGACCTGGGCCGCCCCGAGGATGCGGCGCTCTTCCGCGCCCGCTCGCTCGGATACCGCCACTACTACGACAAGGAGTACGGCACGCTGCGGCCGATCAATGCCGACGGCACATTCCTCACCCCCTTCGACCCGCGTGCCGGCGAGAACTTCTCGGCTGCGCCCGGCTTCCACGAGGGTTCGGCCTGGAACTACACCTTCTACGTCCCGCACGACGTCGAGGGACTGGTGAAGCTCATGGGAGGCCGCAAGCGCTTCGTCGAGAAGCTGCAGATGGTCTTCGACGAGGGTCTTTACGATCCGGCCAACGAACCCGATATCGCCTATGCGTACCTCTTCAGCCGCTTCCCCGGCGAGGCGTGGCGCACGCAGCGCCAGACGCGGCGGCTGTTGGAGCGCTACTTCACGACGGCGCCCGACGGAATTCCCGGCAACGACGATACGGGCACGATGTCGGCCTGGGCGGTCTTCACGATGATGGGATTCTATCCCGACTGCCCCGGCGAACCCTTCTACACGCTGACGGCCCCCGTTTTCGACCGGGTGGAGATCGACACCGCACGCGGCGAACTGGTCATCGAGGCCGACCGACCGGTACCCGATGCGGGCTACATCCGCCGCATGACGCTGGGCGGCAAGCCGCTCACCAGCTACCGCATCTCGCACGACGAGCTGCTCGGCGGCGGACACCTGAAATTCGAACTGGATAATCAACATTGAACCATATCATGAAACTTGCAAACATCGTTTTATGCGCAGGCCTCGCAGCCCTGTTGGGTGCCTGCGCGCAGCCTGCTTCCGAGGCGGAGAACCTGACCCGCTGGGTCGATCCGAAGATCGGGACGGGCGGTCACGGACACGTCTTCGTCGGGGCCAACGTCCCGTTCGGCCTGGTGCAGGTCGGACCCACGAGCATCCCGCAGGAGTGGGACTGGTGCTCGGGATACCATGAGTCCGACTCGACGGTCATCGGATTCTCGCACACCCACCTTTCGGGTACCGGTATCGGCGACCTGTTCGACGTGACGGTGATGCCCGTCGTGGGAGAGGTGACCTGTGCCCGCGGTGTGGAGGAGAATCCGCAGTCGGGCCTCTGGTCCTATGCCGACCGTTCGAAAGAGGTGGTCGAGCCGGGCTACTACTCGGTGCCGCTGTCCCGTTACGGCATCACGGCCGAGATGACCGCCACGTCGCGCGTGGGCCTGCACCGCTATACCTTCCCGGCCTCGGACGATGCGGCCGTGGTGTTCGACCTCGAGAACGGCGGCTGCTGGGACAAGGCCACCGAGACGGGATTCACCTTTTCGGAGGACAGCACGCGTCTGAGCGGCTGGCGCTACTCAATGGGCTGGGCGAGGGATCAGAAGGTCTACTTCGTGGCCGAGTTTTCGAAGCCGGCAAAGGGAATCACCTACCTGCAGCCGGGTGAGCCGGATGACTCCAAGATGCCCCGGATCGCGGCCCGCTATGCCCGCGTGGATTTCGACATGGCGGAGGGCGAGCAGCTGCTCATGAAGGTGGCCCTGTCGCCCGTGAGCATCGAAGGCGCCGAGGCTAACCTCGAGGCGGAGCTCCCCGGATGGAACTTCGAGGCGACGAGGCTGGCCGCCGACAAGGCCTGGAACGACGAACTGTCGAAGGTGCGCGTCGAGACGGCGGACGATGCCGCCAAGCGTATCTTCTACACGGCGCTCTACCACACGATGGTGGCTCCGTCGGAGTTCTGCGACGCCAACGGCGATTACCGCGGTGCCGACGGGCAGGTGCGCCCGAATCCCGGATACAAGACCTACACGACCTTCTCGCTGTGGGATACCTACCGCGCGGCGATGCCGCTGATGACGATCCTCCACCCGGAGAAGATGCCCGACGTGATCAATACGATGCTGGCCATCGCCGACGAGCAGGGTCGTCTGCCGGTATGGCACCTCTGGGGCAACGAGACCGACTGCATGGTGGGCAACCCGGGCATTCCCGTGGTGGCCGATGCCATCGTCAAGGGGATCGGGGGCTTCGACCGCGAGCGCGCCTTCGAGGCTTTGGTCCGGACCGCCATGAACGAGGAGCGCGGCAACGGCCTGCGCATGAAATACGGTTACATCCCCTGCGACCTGTTCAACGAGGCGGTGGCCTACGACATGGAGTATGCCCTGGCCGACGGGGCCGTGGCGCGTGCCGCCGAGGCTCTCGGCAAGAGCGAGGAGGCGGCACGTTTTACCGAGCGCAGCCACTCGTACCGCCACTACTTCGACCCGACGACGGGCTTCATGCGCGGCCGCGACTCGAATGGAGGCTGGCGCACGCCGTTCAACCCCTTTGCCTCGACGCACCGTGCCGACGACTACTGCGAGGGCAACGCCTGGCAGTATACGTGGCTCGTGCCGCACGATGTCGAGGGGCTCGCGGCCTGCTTCGGAAGCCGTGAAGCGATGATCGCCAAGCTCGATTCGCTCTTTACGGTCAGCTCGGTGGTCGAGGGGGCCGAGACCTCGCCCGACATCTCGGGCCTGATCGGACAGTATGCCCACGGCAACGAGCCCAGCCACCACACGCTCTACCTCTACACGATGGCTGGAGAGCCGTGGAAGACCGCCGACAAGGTGCGCGAGGTGCTCACGACACTCTACCACGACCGCCCCGACGGCCTGTCTGGCAACGAGGACGTGGGCCAGATGTCGGCCTGGTATGTCCTCTCGTCGCTCGGATTCTACGAGGTCGAGCCCGCCGGAGGCCGCTATTGGTTCGGCGTACCGCTTTTCGACCGTGCTGAGGTGACGGTGCCGGGCGGCAGTTTCGTCGTCGAGGCGGCGAACAACACTCCGGAGAACCGCTACATCCAGCGTGTGACGCTCAACGGAGCACCCTACGATAAACCCTATATCGACTACCGCGACGTGGTGGCCGGCGGCTGCCTCCGCTTCGAGATGGGGCCCGAACCGGTCTGCTGGTACACGGTCGGATAGACGGCTGAAACCCTGCGACGCGACGGTCCCTTTCCGGGGGTCGCCGCGTCGCTCGAATGGAACCGCAAGCAAACAACATAAATCGTTAATTGAAAAAGATGAGAACACTCGCAGCGATCGCATCCCTGGCGATGCTTTCGACAGCCTGCACGGAACGTCCGCAGGCTGAAAACCTGCTGCCGCCCTCGGAGTATGTGACGACTCTGATGGGTACGCAGTCCGATTACGCCCTTTCGACGGGCAACACCTACCCGGCAATCGCCCTGCCGTGGGGCATGAACTTCTGGACGCCCCAGACCGGCAAGATGGGCGATGGGTGGACCTATACCTACGGGGCGCACACGCTCCGCGGTCTGAAACAGACGCACCAGCCCTCGCCATGGATCAACGACTACGGCCAGTTTTCGGTGATGCCCGTGCGCGGGAACGACAAGCTGGACGAGGAGTCGCGGCAGAGCTGGTTCTCGCACCAGTCGGAGACGGCCAAGCCCTATTACTATTCGGTCTACCTGGCCGACCACGACATCAAGGCCGAGGTCGCGCCGACCGAGCGTGCCGCCATCATGCGCTTTACCTTCCCGGAGAGCGGCGAGAGCGGGGTGGTGATCGATGCCTTCGACCGCGGGTCGGCGATCGAGGTGATCGACGACCGCACCATCGCCGGATACACTACGCGCAACAGCGGGGGCGTGCCCGAGAACTTCCGCAACTATTTCGTGATGACCTTCGACAAGCCCTTCAGCGGAATCGAGCTGACCGACGCGCCGGCCTCCTACAAACCCGGCAGCAAGGTGCTCTACCCCGAGGGGGGCAAGTCGGTCGAGGGTGACCACGCTATGGCAAAAGTGCACTTCACGACCGCGCGCGGCGAGCAGGTGAACGTCCGCATCGCCTCGTCGTTCATCTCGCGCGAGCAGGCTTTCCAGAACCTCAAGGAGTTGGGGGACATGGACTTCGAGGGGGTGAAGGAGCAGGCCCGCAAGCGCTGGGACGAGGTGCTGGGTGCCATCGAGGTCGAGGGCGGCAGCATCGACCAGTACCGCACTTTCTATTCGTGTCTCTACCGTTCGGTGCTCTTCCCCCGCAAGTTCTATGAGGTGACGGCCGACGGCCAGGTCGTACACTACAGCCCCTACAACGGCGAGGTGCTCCCGGGCTACATGTATACCGATACGGGCTTCTGGGATACCTTCCGTTCGCTCTTCCCGCTGCTCAACCTGGTCTATCCGTCGGTCAATGCCGAGATCCAGGCCGGTCTGGCCAACACCTACCGCGAGAGCGGCTTCCTGCCCGAATGGGCCTCGCCCGGACACCGCGGCTGCATGGTGGGCAACAACTCGGCGTCGGTCGTTTCGGATGCCATCCTCAAGGGCGTGACGCCCGAGGAGGATGTCGAGACGCTCTACGAGGCGATGGCGTCGGGAACCGACAAGGTGCACCCGACGGTGAGCTCGACGGGCCGTCTGGGGCATGAGTACTACAACACGCTGGGCTACATTCCCTACAACGTCGGCATCAACGAAAACGTCGCCCGTTCGCTCGAGTACGCCTACGATGACTGGTGCATCGCACAGGTGGCCGCGAAACTGGGCCGCCCGGCCGAAGAGCAGCAGAAGTGGCTCACGCGGGCGCAGAACTACCGCAACCTGTTCGATCCCGAGACGCGCCTGATGCGCGGCCGCAACGAGGACGGCACGTTCCAGTCGCCGTTCAGCCCCTACAAGTGGGGCGACGCCTACACCGAGGGAAACGCCTGGCACTACACCTGGTCGGTCTTCCACGACGTCGAGGGGCTGGCCTCCCTGATGGGCGGTCGCGAGGCTTTCGCGACGATGCTCGACTCGGTGTTCGTCGTGCCGCCGATCTACGACGACAGCTACTACGGGGCCCGCATCCACGAGATCACCGAGATGCAGGTGGCCAACATGGGCAACTACGCCCACGGCAACCAGCCCGCGCAGCACATGATCTACCTCTACAACTACGCCGGACAGCCCTGGAAGGCGCAGTGGTGGGCGCGTGAGGTGATGGACCGCCTCTACATGGCCCGTCCCGACGGTTACTGCGGCGACGAGGACAACGGCCAGACCTCGGCCTGGTATGTCTTCTCGGCGCTCGGATTCTATCCGGTATGTCCCGGCTCGGACGAGTACATCCTCGGGTCGCCGCTGTTCCGCCGTGCGACGATCCACCTCGAGAACGGGGCCGAGATCGAGATCGACGCTCCGGAGAATGCCCCCGAAAACCGCTATGTCGGAGCGATGCAGCTCGACGGCAAGGCCTGGGAGCACAACTTCCTCCGCTGGTCCGACCTGCGCGATGGCGCCCGGGTGCGTTTCGACATGCAGGCCGAGCCGGAGACCGGCCGCGGGACCGGCGACGAAGCGCTGCCCTATTCGATGAGCCGTTGAGGCTGTCGATAAATTGTCGATAGAATATCTGCCCGGGAATTTTGAAAGTCTGTCGAAAAGCGTTACTTTTGTATCGTTGTTCCGACAGGTAAAATGAATCCGATCTGCGACATAGACCAACGTGAGCGAAAGAGGGAGCAGTGCCGTGCGGCTGTATTCCATTCGTTGTGTCGCGCAGGGCAGATGCAGGGTGTACTGTCCCGTCGAATCGGGGCCACCGCCTGCGGCGTATTCAGATAAATTGCAGACCGCCATGACCTATTGTGTCGTGGCGGCCTGCTTTTTTCCTTCCCGGAACTTGTGCCCGGGGTGTCGGTGCGGATCGGCGGAGCAACGGGGGTTGGGTGAAACTGAAAAACAAACGATAGCAAATATGAAAGTTGGCGTAATTATGGGCTCGGTGAGCGATTACGAGGTAATGGCCGATGCCGTGGCGATGCTCGAACAGTTCGGCGTCGATTTCGAAAAGAGGGTGGTCAGCGCGCACCGCACGCCCGATCTGCTGTGTGAATATGCCAAGACGGCCCGCGAGCGGGGCATCGGCGTGATCATCGCCGGAGCCGGCGGCGCAGCCCATCTGCCCGGCATGGTGGCGTCGATGACGACGCTGCCCGTAGTCGGCGTTCCCGTGAAGTCGCGGGCCCTGAACGGCCTGGATTCGCTGCTCTCGATCGTGCAGATGCCGGCCGGTGTCCCCGTGGCCACCACCGCGATCAACGGAGCCAAGAATGCCGCGCTGATCGCCGTGTCGATCCTCGCTCTGCAGGATCGCGGGCTGGCCGACAAACTTGATGCCTTCCGCGCCAAACAGACCGCCGACGTCCTGAAAGCCGAACTCAAGTAGCGATGAAGACGATCGGAATTATCGGCGGAGGCCAGTTGGGGCTGATGATCGCGGAACAGGCCCGCCTGCTCGGGGTGCGCACGGTGTGTCTCGATCCGGCGGCCGATGCGCCGGCCGGAGCCGTCTGCGACGATCACATCGTCGGCCGTTTCGACGACCCCGAAGCGGTCGAGGAGCTGTGCCGCCGCAGCGATGTGGTGACCTATGAGTTCGAGAACGTGCCGGGGGAGATCCTGATTCCCCTGTGCGGAAAATACAACATCCCGCAGGGCTACCGGCCGCTCTACGATTCGCAGGACCGGCTGCGGGAGAAGAGCAACGCCCGCGACCACGGGTTGCGCACGCCCCGCTTTGCGGCCGTGGACGACATGGCCTCGCTGCGTGCCGCCGTGGCCGAGATCGGCCTCCCGGCCGTGCTGAAGACCCGCACGCTCGGGTACGACGGCCACGGGCAGCAGGTGCTCCGCACGGAGGAGGATCTCCGCAAGGCCGAGCCGCTGCTCGCCGTGCCGTGCATCCTCGAGGAGTTCGTGCCGTTCGATTTCGAGGCCAGCATCGTCATGGTCTCCGACGGCGAGCGGGTCGTCAGCTTCCCCATCGGGCGGAATGTCCACCGCGACGGGATTCTCGACCTGTGTTTCGTCCCCGCCGAGGTCGATGGCGCGGTACTTGCCCGGATGAAGTCCGAGAGCGAGCGTTTCATGCGCGACTGCGACTACCGGGGCATCCTGGCCATCGAGTACTTCGTGCGGCAGGGGGAGATCTACTTCAACGAGATGGCTCCGCGTCCCCACAACTCGGGCCACTACACGATCGAAGGCGCGACGACCAACCAGTTCCGCGAACTGGTGCGCTATCTGGTCGGCATGCCGCTCGAGGAGCCGCGGCTGGTGGCCCCTACGGTGATGAAGAACATCCTGGGACAGGACCTCGAAGAGGCCCGCAAGGTGGCGGCCGAGCACCGTCCGGGTGTCTACGTGCACCTCTACGGCAAGAGCGAGAGCCGTCCCAAGCGCAAGATGGGGCACATCACCTTCGTCGGCATGCAGGCCGGGGAATACGAACGCGACTGGGCGGCCCGTTTTGTCTGACGGGTGCCGCCGGAGTTTTGAGAACCTGAAAATACACATACGAAAACGATGAATACGACCAATTACCGCATCTTTGTGGAGAAACTTCCCCGGTTCCGCGTCGAGGCCGACAGCCTGCGCCGGGAGTTGAACGCCAATCTCAACCTCTCGCTCGGGAGCCTGCGGCTGCTCAACGTCTACGATCTGTTCGGCTTTACGCCCGAACTGCTCGAGAAGAGCCGTTATACGGTCTTCGGCGAGGTGGTGACCGACGAGGTCACCGACACGTGCGATCTCGAGGGGCACAAGTACCTGGCCGTGGAGTATCTTCCCGGACAGTTCGACCAGCGGGCCGCCTCGGCCGTCGATTGCGTCCGTCTGATCGACCCTTCGGCCGACGTGCGCATCCGCTCCGCGAAGCTGCTCGTCTTCGACGATACGGTCAGCGACGAGGAGCTGGCCCGCATCCGCCACTACTACATCAACGCCGTCGAGTCGCGCGAGAAGGACCTCGGCCGCCTCTGCGACATGGAGCAGGCCGAAGTCAAGCCCGTCGAGGTGCTCGAGGGCTTCCGCGACATGTCCGACCAGGAGCTCGACGACTTCTGCTCGTCGCACGGCCTGGCAATGAATGCCGACGACCTGCGCGAGGTGGTGACCTACTTCCGCTCCGAGGGGCGCGATCCCTATGAGACCGAGTTGAGGATCCTCGACACCTACTGGAGCGACCACTGCCGCCACACGACCTTCACCACCGAACTCGAGGGAATCACCGTCGAGGAGTCGTTCGTCCGGGAGGAGATCGAGGGTTCGCTGGCGCTTTACCTGCGCATCCGCCGCGAACTGGGCCGCGAGCACAAGAGCATCTGCCTGATGGACATGGCCACGATCGGTGCCCGCTACCTCCGTCAGCGGGGGCTGCTCGACGACCTGGAGGTCTCCGAAGAAAACAACGCCTGCTCGGTCTATGTCGATGTCGATGTGGACGGGCGTACCGAAAAGTGGCTCCTCCAGTTCAAGAACGAAACCCACAACCACCCCACGGAGATCGAGCCCTTCGGCGGTGCCTCGACCTGTCTGGGCGGCGCGATCCGCGACCCGCTGTCGGGCCGCAGCTACGTCTACCAGGCCATGCGCGTCACGGGTGCCGGAAACATCTACCAGAAGGTGAGCGATACGCTCGCCGGCAAGCTGCCGCAGAGCGTCATCTCGAAGAAGGCCGCCGCGGGCTATTCGAGTTACGGCAACCAGATCGGTCTGGCCACGACCCACGTGCGCGAGATCTACCACGACGACTATGTGGCCAAACGCCTTGAGGTCGGAGCCGTGGTGGGTGCCGTGAAGGCCTGCAACGTGCGGCGTGAGCGCCCCGCAGCCGGGGACAAGATCATCATGCTCGGCGGACGCACCGGGCGTGACGGCATCGGCGGAGCCACCGGTTCGTCGAAGGAGCACAACGCCAAGTCGCTCGAGACGTGCGGCAGCGAGGTGCAGAAGGGCAACGCCCCCGAGGAGCGCAAACTTGAGCGGCTGTTCCGCCGTCCGGAGGTGACGCGCCTGATCAAGAAATCGAACGACTTCGGCGCGGGCGGCGTCAGTGTGGCCATCGGCGAACTGGCCGACGGCCTGGACATCTACCTCGACCGCGTGAAGACCAAATACAGCGGACTGAACTCCACGGAGCTGGCCATCAGCGAGTCGCAGGAGCGCATGGCCGTGGTGATCGAGTCGAAGGATGTCGAGGAGTTCATGCGCTACTGCCGCGAGGAGAACATCGAGGCGGTGCATGTGGCCGACGTGACCTCGACGGCCCGCATGCGGATGTTCAACGGCGACCGCAAGGTCGTCGATCTGAGCCGTGAGTTCATCGACAGCGCCGGCGCGAAGCACTATGCCGAAGCGAAGATCGGTGAGGTCGAGAACCGCGATCCGTTCCGTCGCGACCTCACCGGCGACAGCCTGGCCGAGCGCTTCGCGAACAACCTCCGCGACAACAACGTCGTCTCGCAGCGCGGACTGATCGAGATGTTCGACTCGACGATCGGCCGTTCGACCGTGCTCATGCCCTTCGGCGGCCGCACGCAGCGCAGCGAGACGCAGGTCTCGGTGCAGAAACTCCCGACCGACGGATACACCGATACGGCCAGCATCATGGCCTTCGGATATAACCCCTATGTGGCTTCGTGGAGCCCCTACCACGGTGCGGCCTATGCCGTTGTGGAGGCTGCGGCGAAGGTCGTGGCAGCCGGAGCGCGCTACGACAGGATGCGTTACTCCTACCAGGAGTATTTCGAGCGCATGACGCACAATCCCGAGTCGTGGGGCAAGCCCCTGGCCGCGCTGCTCGGCGCCCTGAAGATGCAGGTCGAGCTCGGCCTGCCGTCGATCGGCGGCAAGGACTCGATGTCGGGAACCTTCCAGCAGATCAACGTCCCGCCGATGCTCATGGCTTTCGGCATCACGACGGTGAATGCCTCCACGGTGATCTCCACCGACCTCAAGGCTCCCGGACACCGCCTCTACCTGATCCGCCATACGCCGCGGGAGAACTACATGCCCGATACGGAGCAGCTCAAGCGGAACTTCACCTTCGTGAGCGATGAGATCGAGCGCGGCAAGATCCTTGCCGCCTGGTCCGTGGGCTTCGGCGGTGTGGCCGAGGGTCTGGCGAAGATGGCCTTCGGCAACGAGGTGGGGGCCGAGGTGACGATGGACGAGGCGAAACTCTACGAGTATGCCTACGGCTCGATCCTCGTTGAGTGCGAGGGTACGCTCGAATATTCCGCGGCCGAGCAGATCGGTATCACGGTGGCCGATGCGGCCCTGACGGTGAACGGCGTGCGGATGCCGCTCGGGGAGCTCTACCGCGCCAATACGGAGCGTTTCGCCGCGATCTATCCCGACAAGGGCGACAACTCGGCCGAGGTGATGACCTCGACGCCCGCGCCGCGCCGTTTCGTCTATCCGGGTGAGGCCACGGAGCACCCGCGCGTCTTCATTCCGGTATTCCCCGGAACGAACTGCGACTACGACACGGCCAAGGCCTTCCGCCGCGAAGGTGCCGAGGTGGTGATGGATGTGCTCTGCAACATCGCCGGCGACGACATCCTCCGCTCGATCGAGCGCATGAAGGAGCAGATCCGCCGGGCGCACATCTTCGTGCTGAGCGGCGGATTCTCGGCGGGAGACGAACCCGACGGAAGCGCCAAGTTTATTGTCAATGTGCTGAACAACAAGGATATCCGGGAGGAGATCCACGCCCTGATCGACCGCGGAGGCCTGATCCTCGGCATCTGCAACGGATTCCAGGCGCTGGTCAAGTCGGGCCTGCTGCCCTACGGACGGCTGGGCATGGTGACCAAGGAGTCGCCGACGCTCTTCCGCAACGACATCAACCGCCACATCTCGCAGATCGTGACCACCCGCGTGGCGACCACCGCTTCGCCGTGGCTGGCCGGATTCGAGTTGGGCGAGCTGCATGCGATCGCCGTAAGCCACGGCGAGGGCAAATTCGTCGTCAGCCGCGAGCTGGCCGAGCAGCTCTTCGCCAACGGACAGGTGGCCTTCCAGTATGTCGGCTCCGACGGGCAGCCGACGGCCGAGGCACCCTTCAACCCCAACGGCTCGTCGTATGCCATCGAGGGCATCATCTCGCAGAACGGTCAGATCCTCGGCAAGATGGGCCATACGGAGCGTTACGAGAAGAACCTCTTCAAGAACATCGCCGGCAACAAGGAGCAGAACCTTTTCCGCAATGCCGTCGATTATTTCCGCAAAAAATAACACGCAAGCAATACGGACCAAAGCACAAAACAAAACAGAAGAAGTACCATGAAACAGCTTGAATTGCTCTACGAGGGCAAGGCAAAACAGGTTTTCAGTACGGACGATCCCGACAAGATCATCATTCACTACAAGGATACCGCCACGGCGTTCAACAACGTCAAGAAGGCGACGATCGAGAACAAGGGCGTGCTTACCAATGCCATCTCGTCGCTGATCTTCCGGGAGCTCGGGAAGGCCGGCGTGGAGACCCACTTCATCGAGAAGCTCAACGACCGCGACCAGCTGTGCCGTCGTGTGGCGATCTTCCCGCTGGAGGTGATCGTGCGCAACGTCATCGCCGGTTCGATGGCCCAGCGCCTCGGCATCGAGGAGGGTACGCAGCCGTCGAACGTCATCTACGACCTGAGCTACAAGCGGGACGATCTGGGCGATCCGCTCATCAACGACCACCATGCCGTGGCGCTGGGTGCCGCGACCTACGAGGAGCTGGACCGGATCTACGAGATGGCGGCCCGGATTAACGAGGTGCTCAAGGGGCTCTTTTCCCGGATCAACATCAAGCTCGTGGACTTCAAGATCGAGTTCGGCCGCACGTCGGACGGACGCATCGTCCTGGCCGACGAGGTGTCGCCCGATACGTGCCGTCTGTGGGATGCCACGACCAACGAGCGGCTTGACAAGGACCGTTTCCGCCGGGACCTGGGCCGGATCCGCGAGGCTTACGAGGAGATTCTTGCACGTTTAACGAAAATTACCGAATAGACGATGATGGAGTTGGTTCAAGACCGCGAGTTGCATGAGGAGTGCGGCGTGTTCGGCATCTTCGGGGTGCCCGATGCCGCGTCGCTGACCTATTACGGCCTCCACGCACTGCAGCATCGCGGACAGGAGGGCGCCGGAATCGTGGCCGTGGACAACGGCACGTTCCGCCGCATCAAGGGCAACGGCTTGGTTACCGAGGTCTTCAACGAGGAGAAGCTCGCCACGCTGCGCGGCGACATGGCCATCGGCCACGTGCGCTACACGACGGCCGGAGGCGGCGGCATCGAGAACGTGCAGCCGTTCCTTTTCCGCCACAATTCGGGCGATTTCGCCATGGCGCACAACGGGAACATCGTCAATTCGAAACTCCTGCGCGACTACCTTGAGAACAAGGGCAGCCTCTTCCAGTCGTCGTCCGACAGCGAGATTCTGGCCCACCTGATCAAGAAGGAGACCCGGTTCCGCGACCGGCCCCGCATCTTCGCCATCATCGATGCGCTGAACATGCTCGAGGGCGCCTTCGCGTTCCTGATCATGACGGCCAACCGCATCTATGCCTGCCGCGACAAGTACGGACTGCGCCCGCTGTCGATCGGCCGTCTGGGCGACGGCTGGGTCGTATCGAGCGAGACGTGCGCCTTCGACGTGCTGGGCGCGGAGTTCGTGCGCGACGTGGCTCCCGGCGAGATCGTCACCATCGACCATCAGGGGCTGCGCAGTCGCGACTATTCGATGTACAAGCGTTGCGAGATGTGCGCGATGGAGTACATCTACTTCGCCCGCCCGGACAGCGATATCGAGGGGTGTAACGTTCACGCCTACCGCAAGGAGTCGGGGCGCCTGCTCTTCAAGGAAGCGCCCGCCGAGGCCGACATCGTCGTCGGCGTGCCCGATTCGAGCCTCAGCGCCGCGATGGGCTATGCCGAGGCGAGCGGGCTTCCCTACGAGATGGGACTCATCAAGAACAAATACATCGGCCGGACCTTCATCCAGCCGACGCAGGAGCTGCGCGAGAAGGGCGTGCGGATGAAGCTGTCGGCCGTGCGGACCATCGTCCGCGGCAAGCGGGTGGTGCTCGTCGATGACTCGATCGTGCGGGGTACGACCTCGCGGCGCATCGTCACGATGCTCAAGGAGGCCGGGGCCACCGAAGTGCACGTGCGCATCGCCTCGCCCCCGATGACCAATCCCTGCTTCTACGGCGTGGACACCTCGACCTACGAGGAGCTGATCTCGGCCCGCAAGGATGTCGAGGGCGTGCGCGAGGAGATCGGGGCCGATTCGCTCCGTTTCCTCTCGCCCGAGGCGCTGCTCAAGGCCGGCAACCGCAAGGAGCTGTGCATGGCCTGCTTCACGGGACACTATCCCACGGCGCTCTACCAGTCGCTCGACGAAGCGAACAAAGACGGAAAATGTTAGCAAACAAAACTATCGCATACTATGGCACAAAGTTATGAAAAGGCCGGCGTGAATCTCGAAGCCGGATACGAGGTGGTGCGGCGCATCAAGAAACACGTGGCATCGACTTCGCGGCTCGGCGTCATGGGCAACATCGGCGCCTTTGGCGGCATGTTCGACCTCTCGGCGTTGAACGTGAAGGAACCCGTGCTGGTGAGCGGCACGGACGGCGTGGGCACGAAGCTCAAGCTGGCGTTCGAAATGGACAAACACGACACGATCGGCATCGATGCCGTGGCGATGTGCGTCAATGACGTGCTCGCGCAGGGCGCCGAGCCGCTGCTGTTCCTCGACTATGTGGCCGTGGGCCACAACGAGCCGCAGAAGATCGAGGCGATCGTGGCGGGGGTCGCCGAAGGCTGCCGCCAGGCCGGCTGCGCCCTGGTGGGCGGCGAGACGGCCGAAATGCCCGGCATGTACGCCGAGGGCGAGTACGACATCGCCGGATTCACGGTGGGCGTGGTCGAGAAGTCGAAGCTCATCGACGGGTCGAAGGTCCAGGTCGGAGACGTGCTTGTGGGTGTAGCCTCGAGCGGCGTGCACTCGAACGGATTCAGCCTCGTGCGCAAGATCCTTGCGGACAACTTCCTCGACCTGCACCGGTCGTATCCCGAGTTGTCGAACAAACTCCTGGGCGAGGTGTTGCTCACCCCGACGAAGATCTACGTCCAGCAGGTGCTCGATGTGGTCCGCAACTGCGACGTACACGGAATCAGCCACATCACGGGCGGCGGATTCGACGAGAACATTCCCCGCATCCTGCACGACGGCCAGGGCCTCGAGATCGAGGAGGGCTCGTGGGAGATTCTCCCCGTGTTCCGCTTCCTCGAGAAGTACGGAAAGGTGCCCCACCGCGAGATGTTCAACATCTTCAACATGGGTATCGGCATGGTCATCGCACTCGATGCCTCCGAGGCGCAGCGGGCGATCGACATCCTGACCGCCCGGGGCGAGAAGGCTTCGGTAATCGGCCGTGTGACCGGCACCGAAGGGGTCGTAATCCGATAGTGCAATGCGGCGTCTTGCGGTTTTCGCCAGCGGCAACGGCACCAACTTCGAGGCGATCGCCCGGGCCTGCAGGCAGGGTGTGTTGGCTGCCGAGGTGGTGCTGCTGGTCTGCGACCGTCCCGGAGCCCGCGTCATCGGCCGTGCGGAGGAGTTCGGCATTCCGACCTTCGTCTTCGACCCGAAGGCGTACGGCTCGAAGGAGGAGTACGAGCGGCAGATCGTGCAGCGGCTCGAGGAGGCTGGTGCGGAGCTGGTCTGTCTGGCCGGATACATGCGCATCCTCGGGGCGACGATGCTGGGGGCCTGCGGCGGGAGGATCGTCAATATCCATCCCTCGCTGCTGCCCGCCTTCCGCGGGAAGGACGCCATCGGGCAGGCCTTCGACTATGGGGTCAAGGTCTTCGGCGTGACGATCCACTGGGTCGATGCGACGCTCGACGGCGGGCGGATCATCGCACAGCGCGCATTCGAATACGACGGCCGCGACCGGGCCGAACTCGAGGCCCGGGTACATGCCGTCGAGCATGAACTCTACGTCGAGACGCTTGGCCGGCTGATCGCCCGAGCCGAGGAGAGGGGCTGACACCCTTCCGGCGGAGGCAGCCCTCCCGGGCGGCTGCACGCCATACCGCGGGCCTTCGGGCACCGCGCGGGACCCGGGAAACAAGTGAAACCAACAAACAAAGAAGAAATACGAACTATGCGAGCATTAATCAGCGTAAGCGATAAGACCGGCGTTGTCGATTTTGCCCGGGAACTGCGTTCCCTCGGGTGGGAGATCATCGCCACGGGCGGCACGATGAAACTGCTGCGGGAGAGCGGCGTCGAGGTGATCAACATCAGCGACGTGACGGGCTTCCCGGAGATCTGCGACGGCCGCGTCAAGACCCTCCATCCCAAAGTGCACGGTGGCCTGCTGGCCCGCCGCGACGATCCCGAGCACCTGAAGGCGCTCCGCGAGAACGGCATCGAGTTCATCGACATGGTCTGCGTGAACCTCTACCCGTTCCGCCAGACGATCGCCCGGCCCGACGTGAAGATGGAGGACGCCATAGAGAACATCGACATCGGCGGTCCGTCGATGCTGCGCTCGGCCGCCAAGAACTGGGCCGACGTCACGGTGGTCTGCGATCCGGCGGACTACGCGCAGATTCTCGACGAGATCCGCGCCGGCGGCAACACCGAAAAGGAGACCCGCCTCAAGCTCTCGGCCAAGGCCTATACGCACACGGCCGAGTACGACGCCATGATCGCCACCTACATGCGTGCGCAGGCCGGACTCAACGAGAAGCTCTTCCTCGAGTTCGACCTCGTGCAGTCGCTGCGCTACGGAGAGAACCCCCACCAGAGTGCGAAGTTCTACCGCGAGGAGCACGAAGTGCCCTATTCGCTGGCCTTCGCCCGCCAGCTCAACGGCAAGGAGCTCTCCTACAACAACATCCAGGACGCCAATGCCGCGCTGTGCATCGTGCGCGAGTTCTCCGAGCCCTTCTGCGTGGGGCTTAAGCACATGAACCCCTGCGGGGCTGCCACGGGCAAGGATGTCGTCGAGGCGTGGACCAAGGCCTACGAGGCCGACAAGGTCTCGATCTTCGGGGGCATCGTCGCCACGAACCGCGAGGTGACGCGTGAGGCTGCCGAGCTGATGAAGCCGATCTTCCTCGAGATCATCATGGCTCCGAAGTTCTCCGAGGGGGCGCTCGAGGTGCTCTGCACGAAGAAGAACCTGCGCCTGCTCGAGGTGGACATGTCGCAGGGTGCGGTTGATCCGAAGCAGTACGTGAGCGTGAACGGAGGCCTGCTGGTTCAGGACCTCGACGTGACGACGCGGACCGTGACGGCCGACATGTGCGTGACCGAGGCGAAGCCCGCCGAGGAGGTGATGGCCGACCTGAACTTCGGCTGGCACATCGTCAAGCACGTGAAGTCGAATGCCATCGTCGTGGTTCGCGACGGCCGTACGCTGGGCGTCGGCGCCGGGCAGATGAACCGCATCGGCTCGGCCGAGATCGCGCTCAAGCAGGCCCATGCCGCCGGATTCACCGAGGGGCTTGTGCTGGCGTCGGACGGCTTCTTCCCCTTCGACGACTGTGTGGCCCTGGCCGCCGAATATGGTGTGACGGCCATCGTACAGCCCGGAGGTTCGATCCGTGACGAGGATTCGATCCGCAAGGCCAACGAGAAGGGCATTGCCATGCTCTTCACCGGCGAACGTCACTTCAAGCACTGATCCGCCATCGTGCGGGCGGCGGATTCCGTACCGCTGCCGGACGGGACAGGCGTGTGCCGCGGGCATGGGCCTGCCCCGTTCGATTTCGGTGATTTACGGTTCAACAGCAATCAAAAAAACAAAATTCTGCTTCCTATGAAAGTGCTTGTTATAGGTTCCGGCGGCCGCGAACACGCCATCGTCGATGCGCTGACCCGATCGCCGCAGGTCGAAAAGATCTATTGTGCTCCGGGCAATGCGGGCATCGCCCGCCAGGCCGAGTGTGTGGACATCCGCGACACGGAGGTCGAGCGGCTGCGCGATTTCGCGCGCGGAGAGGGCATCGGCCTCACGGTCGTGGGCCCCGAAGCTGCGCTGGCTGCGGGCATCGTGGACAGCTTCCGCGAAGCGGGGCTGCGGATCTTCGGTCCGACGAAGGCGGCGGCGCGCATCGAGTCGTCGAAGGAGTTCGCCAAGGACCTGATGGCCCGTTACGGCATCCCGACGGCCGGCTACCGCGCCTTCACCGACTATGAGGCCGCACGGGCCTATGTCGCCGCACGGCCCTTCCCGGCCGTGCTCAAATACGACGGGCTGGCTGCCGGCAAGGGGGTGGTGATCGCCCAGACGATGGAGGAGGCCGACGAGGCGCTTCGCCAGATGCTGCTCGACGACAAGTTCGGCGAGGGCAAGGTGGTCGTCGAGGATTTTCTCGAGGGCCCGGAGTTCTCGCTGCTCTGCTTCGTGTCGGGCCGCCGCGTCTGGCCGATGGTGCTCTCGCAGGACCACAAGCGGGCCTACGACGGCGACAAGGGACCCAACACGGGCGGCATGGGCGCCTATACGCCGCTGCCGTTCATCACGGCCGACGACGAGCGCTATGCCGTCGAGCGGATCATGCGGCCGATGGCCGAGGCGATGGTCGCCGAGGGGTGTCCGTTCGAGGGGGTGCTCTACGGGGGGCTGATGAAGACGGCCGACGGCATCAAGGTGATCGAGTTCAATGCCCGTTTCGGCGATCCCGAGACGGAGGTCGTGCTGCCGCGCCTGAAGAGCGACATCGTCGATATCTTCTGTGCCGTGGCCGACGGCCGCGACGCGCAGCTTGAGTGGGACGACCGTCCCGCACTGGGCATCGTGCTCGCCTCGAAGGGGTACCCGGGCAGCTATGAGAAGGGTCATGAGATCAAGAGGCTCGACAAGGTCGAGGGTACGGTCTACCATATGGGCACGAAAGCCGACGGCGACCGGATTCTGACGGCCGGAGGCCGCGTGCTGTTCGTCGTGGGACGTGGCGCGACGCTGGCCGAGGCACGGGCTGCGGCGCTGCGCGATGTGGCCCGCATCGAGTGCGACAACCTCTTCCACCGCTCCGACATCGGACATTGGGCGCTGGACGACAAGGATTTGTAACGGACAATCAAACGAAAGAGCTTAGGATATGGTTATCAGTGGAAAAGAACTGTCGGCCCGGTTGAAGGCCGAGATGGCGGAGCAGGTGAGCACGTTCCCGGCCCGGTATGGCCGCGTGCCGCACCTGGCGGTGGTGCTTGTGGGCGACAACCCGGCGAGCGTGAGTTATGTGACCGGCAAGGCGAAGGCCTCGGCCGAGGTGGGTATCCGCAATACGACGATCCGCCGGCCGGCGGATATCTCCGAGGCGGAGCTGCTCGACCTCATCGCCGGGCTGAATGCCGATGCGGAGGTGGACGGCATTCTGGTGCAGCTGCCCCTGCCGAAGCACATCGACGAGGAGAAGGTGATCGCGGCAATCGACAAGTCGAAGGATGTGGACGGGTTCCACCCGCTGAATGTGGCTGCCTTGTGGCAAAAGCAGTCCTGCACGCTGCCCTGTACGCCGAAGGGGATCATCAAGATGCTGAAGGCTGCCGGCGTGGAGATCGCGGGCAAGCGGGCCGTGGTGATCGGACGCAGCAACATCGTAGGTCTGCCGGTCTCGAAGCTCCTGCTCGACGAGAACGCGACGGTGACCATCGCCCACAGCCGCACGCGCAACCTCGGTGAGGTGACGCGCGGTGCGGAGATCCTTGTGGTGGCGATCGGCCGCCCGAAGTTCGTGACGGCCGACATGGTTGCCGACGGCGCCGTGGTGATCGACGTGGGCGTGAACCGCGACCCGGAGACGGGCAAGTTGTGCGGCGATGTCGATTTTGCGGCCATCGAGCCCAAGGCTTCGGTCATCACCCCCGTGCCGGGCGGTGTCGGACCGATGACGATATGCTGCCTGATGGAGAACACGATCGAGTGTTTCCTGCGCCGGCACGAGTAGCCGGACGGCGGAGCATGAAAAACCGGAAACCCCCAACGGAGGTTTCCGGTTTTTTCGTGCCGTATGGTGCTCAGGTTTCGTTGGGCGTGGCGGTGAGTTCCCCGGGGAGAGGTGCTGTGTTCGTGCGGCGCCACACCATGGCGAGGTCCGCGGCAGCGTTGCCCGTGCCGAAGTCGAATCCGTCGGGCGAAAGAAACCGGGTCGGGACTGCTCCCGCGAACCCGAAGCGGCCGTAGAATTCGTGCAGCCACTCCTCGCCGGGTGTGGGGATCAGGAAGGCCGCGTCGTCGCCCCGTTCCGCGATGAGCGCCATGGCCTGACGCATGAGTTGTGAGGCCAGGCCGCGGCGGCGGAATGCGGGGTCGGTGGCCACGCCGTAGATGTAGGTCGTGCGGCCCAGGCCGGTGGTGAAGGGGATGAGGTGGAGCATCGCGGCGGTACGCCCCTCCAGCTCGACGGTGAGCATCCGGCGGCGCGAATAGTGGTGCATGAGGAACGAATCGACAAACTGCTCGTCGTCGCCGAAGACCTCCTGCCACAGCTGTTTGCAGGCCAGTTCGTCGGGGTGGAGGTGGATGGCCGTGAACTTGTGCTGGAGGAAGGCCGGGTGGTAGGAGAGTTTGGCTTGCCGCAGCCCGTCCAGTCCGAGGTCCTCCTCGCGGTTGATGAGCGTGAAGCGCTCGGGAAGGTGTTGGGCGAAGAGTTTGTTGATGATCGTGAAGGCGCCGTCGAAGGCCGTGTCGGCCTTTTCGACATGGGTCACGAAGGTGTGGTCATTGACTGCCGAGCCATAGGTGAAGGCTGCCAGCCGGTCGCCCACGTAGATGCAGCCGCCCGTGAGGCCCAGCTCTTCGAAATGCCCGAAGGCCCGCTGCATGGCCCGTTGTTCGGCGCACAACTCCGAGGTGTGGCCCTCGTGCAGGCGGCGCCATTCGCGCTCGAGCGTCATGCACTCGGCGAAACGGTCGGGGGTCAGCGGCTCGTAGCGGTAGTCGGGGTATTCGGCCGTGAAGCGGTTGATGTGGTTGCGTTTGGGCTGGTAGCGCCGGCCGGCGAGGGTGCGCAGATCTTCGGCCCGGTAGACGTAGTCCTCCAGCGCGCGGTCCGACTCGAAGGCGAATGCCCCGAGGTGCATGCGGCGGATCATGTCGCGCCCTTCGTCCGTCAGCCCGATGATCCGCAGCCGCTGGCCGTGGGCATGGGCGTCCTCGCGCAACAAGGGGACGATCGGGGCGAAATCCCCTTCGCCCACGGGTTGCATGTAGCCGATGCGCTCGCCTCCGTTGATGCGGAAGCGGATGACCAGGAATCCCCGGACCTCGGCCCATGCGCTGCGGTAGACCTCCTGCCAGCAGAACATGTTGGCGAAAGCCAGGTCGCAGTTGCAGATGCCCGAAGGCATCGTATATCGTTCGATGACGGCCCGGTCCTCAAGCCGGACGGGTTGGAACTCAATCATGTGCGGTGTAGTTCTTGCGTTCGATGCGGGTGTAGTACTGCTGTACGAGTGCCCGGAACTGCGACAGCAGGGAGTCGGCCTGCGAACCGGCCGGTTCGCAGGTGGCCGCATCGCGCTCCTCGTCGAAGGCGATGACGCCCCCGTCGGTCACTGCACGAAACATGCCATCGTAGGAGACCGACCAGTGCGGGCGTTCGGGTTCGTTCAGCACGTCGCGCCCGAAGGCGAAATAGGGTTCGCGGTTGCCCGTGAGACCCAGCAGCGTGGGCATGATGTCGAGCTGCTGCGAGACCTCGCCGATGCGTCCGTGCAGGGCCCCGTCGGGGGTATAGAGGAAGCCGATGATGTGCATGTTGCCCGGGTATTCGCGCGTGGCGGGATCGAACTTCTCGGAAGACACGTGGTCGGCCACGAAGACGAAGATCGTGCGCCGGAACCACTCCTCGCGGCCGAAGCGTTCGAAGAAGCGGCGGAAGGCCATATCGTCGTAGGCTACGCCCTTGTGGATTTTGGTATAACCTGCGGGCAGTGTCGCGGCATATTGTTCCGGAACGACGAAGGGGTGGTGCGACGAGAGGGTGAAGAGCGTGGCGAAGAAGGGTTCAGCCGTTGCCGAGAGCTCCTCGCCCATGAATTGCAGGAAAGGTTCGTCCCAGATGCCCCAGTAGCCGTCGAAGTCGCCCTTGCCGTGCTTCTGCTCGTAGTCCTCGCGGCTGACGAGCCGTTCGACACCTGCCGAGCGGGCATAGGCCCCGAAGCCCATCGACCCGTGTTCCGAGCCGCAGAAGAAGGCCGTGGCATAACCCCGGTCGGCGAGGATGGCCGGCAGCTGCCGGCTGGCGCCGAGCGACTGCGGCATCAGCACGAAGGGGGTGCGGAACGAGGGGATGCTGCCCAGAATGGAGGGCATGGCCTGGATCGACCTCGTGCCGTTGGCGTACATCCGCTCGAAGCAGAGCCCGTTGCGCATCAGCGAGTCGAGGAACGGGGTGAAGCCCTGCTCCTCGCGGCCGGCGTAGAGGTCCGGGCGCAGGTGGGCGGAGTGCTCGGCCGACATGCTCTCCATGATGAAGACGACGACGTTGCGTCCCGACAGGTCCACGGCTGCCGAGTCGGCCGGTTGGTGGATCGGCGTGAAGCGGCGGGGCAGCTCCTCGTCGGAGAAGTACTTGCGGTAGCGGCTGCTGCCTCCGCCCTCGATGGTGCGCAGGATGCAGAAGGGGTTGCTCAGGATGAGGTTCGCCTTGCCGTTGTCGGCCGTGTAGAGCGTGGCGTTCGAGAGGGTGATCGGCCGGGTCATGCGGGTCATGCCCCCGCGGGCGCCGGCAATGCTGAGCCCTGCGGCCAGGGCCAGGATCGCCGTGCCGCCGGCATAGTAGGGCCAGCCGCGGCGCAGCAGGCTCTCTTCGCGGACCTTCCGCCCGTAGCCGGCGGCCAGCAGAAGGGTCAGCAGCAGCCACACCGCGACGAGCGGCCAGTTCTCGGCCATGAACTTGCCGGCGAGCTGCAGCGAGTTGTCGTTGTCGGCGAAGAAGATCTCGTCGGCCGTAAAGCGCTTCTGCGTGTAGCGGAAGTAGACGGCGTCGGCCAGGTTCACGGCGACGACGGCGAGCGAATTGACCGCCACGTAGTAGATGCGGAGCATGCGCCGGTACCAGGTGCGTTCGCGCAGGTGCAGCGGCAGGAGCGACAGCAGGATGAACAGGCCGTCGGCATAGACGACCGACACCGTGTCGAAGCGCAGGGCACCGGTGAACAGGTCGCCCAGCTCGGACCACGTGAGCGATCCCAACTGGGCGGCGTTGTAGATCCAGAAGGCCACGCGGCAGAGCATCAGTACGACGTAGAGCAGTACGATGCGCCGCACGAGCATTCCGAGCGGGGTCCGGAGCAGGCGGGACAGCATGGTCTCCGGATGTTTATTCGCAGGCCTTGAGCGACATGTCGAGCGATCGGATCTGGTGGGTCAGCGCCCCGACCGAGATGAAATCGACACCGCATTCGGCATAGTCGCGCATGGTCTCGAGTGTGATGCCGCCGCTCGATTCGGTCTCGCAGCGTCCGGCCACCTTCTCGACGGCCAGGCGTGTCATTTCGGGCGTGAAGTTGTCGAACATGATGCGGTCCACGCCTCCGGCGGCGAAGACCTCGTCGATGTCCTCCAGCGTGCGGACCTCGCACTCGATCGGGAGCTCCTTGCCCCGGGCCTTGAGGTACTCGCGGACGCCGTGGATCGCCTTCTGAATGCCGCCGGCGAAATCGATGTGGTTGTCCTTCAGCAGGATCATGTCGAAAAGCCCCATGCGGTGGTTCTCTCCGCCGCCCAGCTTCACGGCCATCTTGTCCAGCACGCGCATGCCCGGCGTGGTCTTGCGCGTGTCGAGCACCCGGGTGTGCAGTCCCTCGAGGCGCTTGACGTAGACGGCCGTCTGGGTTGCCACGCCGCTCATGCGCTGCATGATGTTGAGCACGATGCGCTCGGCCTGCAGCAGCGAGCGGAGACGTCCCGAGACATAGAAGGCCACGTCACCCGGTCGGACGCGCGAGCCGTCCTCGAGCACCTGTTCGAAGCGCATCTCGGGATCGAGCCGCCGCAGGACGATCTGGGCGATCTCGATACCGGCGATCACGCCCTCCTGCTTGCAGAGCAGGCGCATGCGTCCGTGTTCGTTTTCGGGGATGCACGAGAGCGACGTGTGGTCGCCGTCGCCGATGTCCTCCTTGATGCAGAGTTCGATGAGTTCGTCCACGAAGGGCTTGTATTCGGGTTTCATAGACTACGTGTTTTTGTGTTTTCGTACCGTTTTTCCCTGCAAAGGTAACACTTCGCGGCGGATGTCCGCACGTGCGGGGCTATTTTTTTACCAGCAGCAGCCCCTCGTACTCCATGCGGTAGGTCCCCAGCCTGGGGACGTCGCACGTGAAGGAGATGCGGCAGAGGATGTCTTCGACCGAGCCCTCGACGTCGGTGAGCGTGTACGAGGGCATGTCCTGGTAGCTGTAGCCGCCGCCCACCTCGTTCGGAAGCCGGACCTGCGGTACGGTGCTGGCTGCCGTGAACGAGAGCGAAGCTCCTTCGCCCGGGGTGTAGGGCATGCGGTGGATGCGCATCTCGAGGGCCGGCATCGCGGCGGCGAAGCGTGTGGCGTGCATGTAGATGGTCAGCGATTCGCGGTCGCCGGCAAACTCGAACCACGCCTTGGGGTCGGTGTAGGTCGAACCATCGGACACATGGGTTACCGTGGCCGTTCCGTAGAAGTGCATGTTGTCGCTCGTGAATACGCCGTCCACGATCGAGGGGTTGTGGGTGGCATAACGGACGCCGTCGTCCGCCTCGTCGTTGCAGGCGGCCATCGTGAAGGCCGCAAAGCTCAGCAGCAGCAGTTTTTTCAGCATGTTCAATCGATGTTAAGGGTTAAGGTGATGCCGAAGCTACGGGGACGTCCGCGCTGGACGAACTCGTTGCCGATCGACTTGAAATAGAATACGTTGTAATCGGTTTCGGTGAGGTTGCGCCCCCATACGCCGAGCGACCATCGGCGGTGCTCGAACCTTATGGAGGCATTCACAAGGGCGTAGAATGGCTCCCTCAGGGAGTTCTCCTCGTTCCACTCGATGGGACCGGCACCCTGGACGCCGGCCTGCACGACCACGTCGCCCAGCCAGCCGAGCCCCGTCGGGCGGCTCCATGTCGCCGCAGCCGAAAAGGTATGCTGCGGGGCGTAGGGGACCCGCTTGCCGGCATAGTCGTCGTTTCCGCTGCGGTAACGCAGGAAGCGGGCGTCGGTGTATCCGTAGGCGACGTTGAAGTCGAGGTCGCGCCGCGGGGAGATCTGCAGCGAGAGCTCCGCCCCGCGGCTGCGCGTGCGGCCCGCGTTGGTCATCATGCGTCCGGTGGTCTGGCCTTCGGGGAAGACGGTGAGCTGCTGGTCGCGGACGTCGATCCAGAAGAGGGCGAAATCGCCCCGCACGGTGCCGTCGAGACACGAGAAGTGGCCTCCGAATTCGTAGTTCCAGCTGTATTCGGGCTTGTAGGACATCAGGTCGGGCTCCTCGTAGGTCAGTCCCGAGACCATCAGCCACTTGATCTTTTCCTGCAGGATGTCGGAGAACATCTGCGTGTTGAAGCCGCCGGCCTTGTATCCCCGGGAGACGGAGAAGTAGAGGTTGCGGACCGGGTCGAAGGCATAGAGAACCGAGAACCGGGGCAGCAGCTCCAGGTAGGAGTGTGCGGAGCTGTTCTTTTCGTCGATGGTGATCTGCTGCGCAAAGGGGGCGCCGCCGTTGATGCTCAGCGTGTAGTCGAGGTCGGCCCGGCTCCGGTAGCGCAGCTGCGTGCGTTCGAAGTCGGCGCGCAGTCCGGCAGTCAGCTGCCAGCGCCCCAGTTCGAGACGCGATTCGTGGTAGAGCGCCGCCCCCCAGACCGGCATCCGGAACGCCGACGAGAGCAGCAGTTCGTCGGCATCCATCGCGTAGACCAGGTCGGGCGACGTGTTGGCGTTGTCGAGGATCAGCCGCTCGATGCCCGTGCGCTTGAAGTTCACGGGGGCGTCCATCCTCCCGTGGCGGTAGAAGCCGAAGGCGCCGAAGAGCCATCCGTAGCGCCCCCCGCCGCGCGAGCGGAAGACCACATCCTCGGTGATGGCGTGTTCGCGCACGGCCTGCAGCAGGGTGAAGTAGGGGAGCGGCGTGAAGTCCTGGTCGAGCGTCATCGCATCGTCGGTGTACTGGTAGCTGGTGATCGACGAAATGCTGTAGCGGTCGGCGTCGTAACGCACCGTGAGGCCGTCGCTGACCGACGTGCGGAGGTAGGAGCAGGGGTCGTTGTAGGCGATCTGCCCGGGGCGGAGGATCACCTCACCCCCTTCGACGATCTCCTTGCCCGCATAGGCGTAGGGATAGCCGCCCTGTTCGACGCGCGACACCGCGAGGGTGTTGTCCAGGCGCAGCCCCCGGCGGTTGTCCCACTGCATCTTCCAGCGCCCTCCGGTCTGCCACTCCCGGTCGCAGGTGCGGTGTGTGTATTCGTTTTCGAAGAATCCGTCCGTGCGGGTGTAGAATCCCGTAAGGGAGATGCCCACGTTGTCGGAGACCCGCCCGTAGGCCGAGGCGCGGAGCCGGCAGGAGTTGGCGCTGCCGTATTCGGCCAGGAGGCGCACCCCTTCACAGGTGAGCGGCGAGCGGGTGTAGACATTGACCACGCCGCCCATCGTGTTGCGGCCGTAGAGGGTCGATTGCGGGCCGCGGAGCACCTCGATGCGTTCGATGTCGGCCAGTTCCGTGTCGAAGCCGTTCTTGTTGAGCAGCGGCACGTTGTCTATGTTCATTCCGATGACCGGCTGGTCGATGCGGGCGCCCAGTCCGCGGACGTAGATCGACGAGGTCATGCGCGAGCCGTAGTCCGGGGCGTGGAAGTTGGGCACTGTGAGGGCTACCTCCTTGAGCGCCGAGACGCCGCTGCGCTCGACCGCCCGGCTGCCGATGATCGACGATGCGACGGCCGTCGAGCGCAGGACCGGGCCCTGCTTGATGGCCGTCACCTGCACCTTGTCCACCACGATCACCGTGTCGACGCCCGCGGGGTCGGCCTCGCCCGCGT
>OLSM01000360.1_pt1 | contig 45925 bp, 44 predicted proteins | sample 1672721 | NCBI WGS metagenome assembly OLSM01 (sample SAMEA3136717, study PRJEB25190) | human gut metagenome
GTCACGGCTGAAGCCGAAGGTCATCTGAGTCAGGTCGTTGGTACCGAAGGAGAAGTACTCTGCTTCCTTCGCGATCTCGTCAGCCGTCAGAGCAGCTCTCGGGATCTCGATCATGGTGCCGACCTTGTAGGTCATGGAAGAGCCTGCCTCTGCGATGAGCTTATCAGCCGTTGCAGTGACAACGCCCTTAACGTATGCCAGCTCCTTGACTTCGCCAACGAGCGGGATCATGATTTCCGGAACGATGTTCCAATCCGGGTGCTTAGCGGAGACATTCAGCGCAGCCTTGATAACTGCGGAGGTCTGCATCTCTGCGATTTCCGGATAGGTGACAGCCAGACGGCAGCCACGGTGACCCATCATCGGGTTGAACTCGTGGAGGCCGGAGATGATTGCCTTAACCTGCTCGACAGTCTTGCCGGTGGACTTAGCCAGCAGCTCGATGTCAGCTTCTTCGGTCGGAACGAACTCATGCAGCGGCGGATCGAGGAAACGGATGTTAACCGGCTCGCCTTCCATGGTCTCGTAGAGCTTCTCAAAGTCGCCCTGCTGCATCGGCTCGAGCTTAGCAAGGGCAGCTTTTCTGCCTTCGACGGTGTCAGCGCAGATCATCTCGCGGATAGCTGCGATTCTGTCCGGATCGAAGAACATGTGCTCGGTACGGCAGAGGCCGATGCCCTCTGCGCCGAACTCGCGAGCCTGGTGCGCGTCACGCGGGGTATCCGCATTGGTGCGAACCTTCAGCTTGCGATACTTGTCCGCCCAGCCCATGAACAGGCCGAAATCGCCCGCGATGGAAGCCGGAGCGGTCGGGATGGCTTCGCCGTAGATGTTGCCGGTGGAGCCGTCGATGGAGATATAGTCGCCCTCGTTGTAGGTCTTGCCGCCGAGGGTAAAGTTCTTTGCGTCATAGTCGACGTTGATTTCGCCGCAGCCGGAAACGCAGCAGGTACCCATGCCACGAGCAACAACCGCTGCGTGGGAGGTCATGCCGCCGCGGACGGTCAGGATGCCCTCAGCAACCTGCATGCCTTCGATGTCCTCCGGGGAGGTCTCGCGGCGGACCAGAACGACCTTCTCGCCCTTCTTGGCCCACTCTTTTGCGTCCTCAGCCGTGAAGACGATCTTGCCGCAAGCTGCGCCAGGGGAAGCCGCCAGGCCCTTGCCAACGACGGTCGCCTTCTTCAGGGCGTCCGCGTCGAACTGCGGATGCAGCAGAGCGTCGAGCTGCTGCGGCTCTACGCGCAGGACTGCCTCTTCCTCGTCGATCATGCCCTCGTGTACGAGGTCAACGGCGATCTTCAGGGCAGCGTTTGCGGTGCGCTTGCCGTTACGGGTCTGCAGCATGTAGAGCTTGCCATTCTCGATGGTGAACTCCATGTCCTGCATATCTTTATAGTGCTTCTCAAGACGGTCTGCGATCTCTGCAAACTGCTTGTACACTTCGGGCATATCCTGCTCCAGCTGGCTGATCGGGGACGGCGTACGGACGCCGGCCACAACGTCTTCGCCCTGTGCATTGATCAGGTACTCGCCAAAGAGCTTATGCTCGCCGGTTGCCGGGTTGCGGGTGAACGCAACGCCCGTGCCGGACTTATCGCCAGAGTTGCCGAAGACCATGGCCTGCACGTTGACAGCAGTACCCCAGTCGTACGGGATCTCGTTCATGCGGCGATAGACGTTTGCGCGCGGGTTATCCCAGGAACGGAACACGGCCTTGACCGCTTCCATGAGCTGCACCTTCGGGTCGCTCGGGAAATCCTCGCCCTTGTTTTCCTTATAGAAGGCCTTGAAGCGCTTGACGAGGTCCTTCATGTCCTCGGTGTCCAGCTCGGTGTCCTGCTTGACGCCCTTCTCTTCCTTCTTCTGGTCGATGATCTTTTCGAATTCCGGCTTCGGCAGCTCCATAACAACGTCGCTGAACATCTGGATGAAGCGGCGATAGGAGTCGTATGCGAAACGCGGGTTGTTGGTGAACTTCGCAAGGCCCTCAACCACGACGTCGTTCAAGCCGAGGTTCAGGATGGTGTCCATCATGCCGGGCATGGAAGCGCGGGCGCCGGAACGGACGGAAACCAGCAGCGGGTTCTCCGGATCGGCAAACTTCTTGCCGCAAATCTCTTCCATCTTGCCGAGATACTCATAGATCTGGGCCTGGATCTCATCGTTGATCTTTCTGCCATCCTTATAATACTGGGTGCACGCCTCGGTGCTGATGGTGAAACCCTGCGGAACAGGCATCCCTGCTTTTGTCATTTCAGCAAGGTTTGCGCCCTTGCCGCCGAGCAGTTCACGCATGTCCTTGTTTCCTTCAGAGAAAAGGTAGACATACTTATGGCTCATGAACATATACCTCCTAAATAAAATAAATAACGAGCACAGGTCACACACATTCTCATTCTTGCTCTCCCCGTATTATATCAAAAAAGCCGCTGGATTACCAGTTCTTTTTCAATAAAACCCACCGAGATTTGTAAATTTTCCGGCGCAAAACCGAGGAAGTTCCACAAATCCGGCTGGAAACATGAATTAATGCTTGAAAAATTCCGTACATATGAGATAATAATAACAAGAGCCGGGTGTGCTTATAGCAAGCCAGGCGTTTTCGTGCTTGCGGCCGGATACAGGGAAGGCCCAAGCGCCAATGGAACTTTTAAAAGTTTATGCGGAGGATTTTGCCTATGCCAGAGCAGACCTGTGCCGTTATCCTCGCCGGCGGCGAGGGAAAGCGCATGAAATCAAACCACCCGAAGGTGTTGGCTTCCGTGCTGTTCAAACCCATGTTGCAATGGGTGATGGACGCCGCGGAGGGCGCGGGGGTAAAGGAACTGTGCGTGGTGACGGGACATAAGCACGAGCAGGTGGAAGCTTACCTGCAAGCGGCGCAAAAGCCCGGCGGCGCGAACCTGCACCATGTGTTGCAGGCGGAACAGCGCGGGACGGGGCACGCCGTGATGATGGCGGAGCCGTTTTTGCGCGCGCACAACGGCGGGAACACGCTTGTCCTCAACGGGGACGCGCCGTTTGTCAGCGCGGAGGTGCTCAAAACCGCCTTAGCAGCGCATGTGGGCCAGGGCAATGCCGTCACGGTGATCAGCGCGGAGCTGGACGATCCATCCGGCTACGGCCGCATCGTGCGCGACCCGGCGACGGGGCTCGTGCGCGCCATTGTGGAACAGAAGGACGCCGACGAAGCGACCCTTGCGGTGCGGGAGATCAACTCCGGGGCCTACTGGTTCCGCACGGACGACCTGCTCTCCATCTTAGGCTGCATCCGCAACGACAATGCACAGGGCGAGTATTATCTCACCGACGCAGTGCGCCTCTTGATCGAACAGAATAAGAACGCGGGAGCCTACATCGCATCCGATCCGGCGGCGGTGATGGGCGCGAATGACTGCGTGCAGCTGAACTCCCTGAACGAAATCGCCAGGGAGCGGGTTTTGCATGCCCAAATGCTGGCGGGCGTGGAGATCCCCTGCACGGACGGCGTCCTGATCGGCCCGGATGTCACCATCGGGCGTTCCACCCGCATTTTGCCAAATACCATCCTGCGTGGGAATACGGCGGTCGGGGCGGATTGCTCCATTGGGCCAAGCGTTGTTCTGACGGACTGTACGGTGGGCGATGGCGCGTCGCTGTGTTTCGCCTCCTGCGAACACACCAATATTTCATCCAGCCAGGCCGTTGCGCCTTTTACGGTGATTGGGACGCCTTGATGCCGGGGCATTCCAAGAGGGAAAGAGTCACACAAAATATAGGGGGAAGCAAAAATGAATTTTCATGGCAAGGACATCAAGATTTTTGCCGCAAGCGCAAACCAGCGCATGGCAAAGCAGATTTCGGAGTGCCTGGGATTGTCCATGGGCAAGAGCGAGGTCGGCACGTTCAGCGACGGGGAAATCTCGGTTTCGCTCTTTGAATCCGTGCGCGGCTCCGATTGCTTTATTGTGCAGTCCACCTGCGAACCGGTCAACAACAATCTCATGGAACTACTGATTATGATCGACGCCATGAAGCGCGCGTCCGCCGCCCGCATCACGGCTGTTATGCCCTACTTTGGCTATGCCCGTCAGGACCGCAAAGCCAAGGCCCGCGACCCGATCTCTGCAAAGCTCGTTGCAGACCTGCTCACCACGGCGGGCGCCGACCGCCTGCTGACCATGGACCTACACGCAGCGCAGATTCAGGGCTTCTTCAACATCCCGGTTGACCATCTGCTGGGCGCGCCGCTGCTCTCCTCGTTCATGAAGGAGCGCGTGGGCGAAAACAGCGACGAATACGTTGTCGTTTCTCCCGACCTGGGCTCCGTCACACGTGCGCGCAATTTCGCGGCCCGCATCGGATGCAGCCTGGCGATCGTGGACAAGCGCCGCCAGAAGGCCAACGTCTGCGAGGTTATGAACATCATCGGCAGCGTTGAGGGCAAAAAGGTCATCCTGGTCGACGACATGATCGACACCGCAGGCACCCTGTGCAACGCTGCGGCGGCCATCATGGAAAAGGGCGCGAAGGACGTCACCGCCTGCGCCACGCACGCGGTCCTCTCCGGCCCGGCGATCGACCGCATCCGCGACAGCGCGATCAAGGAGCTGGTGCTCCTGGATACCATCCCGCTGCCGGAAGAAAAGATGCTTCCGAAATTCACAGTCCTGCCCGTGGCCCCGCTCTTCGCGGAAGCCATCGAGCGCATCTATGAGGACAAGCCGGTCAGCCCGATGTTTGTATAACCGGGCGCGGTCTCTCTGACTGTTTTCCTTTGATTTTGTACACACGGGCGGGGTAGCGCAGCTATCCCGCCTGCTTCTTCTGTCCGGCAAAACCGACGGGTTCCGCAGGGATTCGCCGGTTTTCGCGCAGAAATCATATGCCAACCCGGCGGATGGGCCACGCTTTCCGTTCCATCCGCCCGTTTTCGTGCGGCAAAGCGCCCGGCCGGTCCGGGTGCGCCCCCAGGGGCGGCCGCATCGGTTCACGAGGCATTCCAACGCCGGGCGCCCCTTAAAAACGTGCCGCCCGGCAGTAGAAAGGGAGTTTTTATGTTTCAGAAGTTCTTCAGACGGCCCGCGCCGGTCACCGGGCCTGTGGAATATCTGGTCGTCGGCCTGGGCAACCCGGGCAGCAAATACGACGGCACCCGGCACAACACGGGCTTTATGGCCATCGACCGGATTGCAGAAAAGGCCGGCGTCCAGATCGACCGCCTCAAATTCAAGGGGCTCTGCGCGCGCGCGGAGGTCGGCGGGAAAAGCGTCCTGCTGCTCAAGCCCTCCACCTTTATGAACCTCTCCGGGCAAAGCGTGCAGGAGGCCATGCAGTTTTATAAGCTCCCCGCGGAGAAGGTGATCGTCCTGTTCGACGACATCTCCCTGCCGGTGGGCCGGATGCGCATCCGCATGAAGGGCAGCGACGGCGGGCATAACGGCATGAAAAATATCATATATTTGAGCGGAAAAGATACCTTTCCCCGGATAAAGCTCGGGATTGGCGCAAAACCCAACCCCGGGTGGGATCTGGCGGATTGGGTGCTGAGCCGCTTTACGGAGCAGGAACAGAAGCAGCTCTCCGATGTATTCGACCATGCGGCCGAGGCCGTGGCCCTCATGGTCAACGGCAACAGTACGGAGGCGATGAACCGCTTCAACGGGGCTTGAGTTGCGCCGGTTCCCTGCCCCTATCTTCGTATACAATTTGGATTGTTTATGTAAATTGATACATATAGTATATTTTGTAACAGATGCTTCCGCGTGTTGCTGGCCATCTTTGATAGGCTTTCAAGCAACGTCTTCCCACCGTTCATCCGCTTTTTGGCCTTCATCGCGTTATCAAATATTTCCTATTTGTAGTTTTTTGTTTCTAATTAACAGAACGTAATGCATTTGCATTGCGCACAGTATGGAGTCGATATGAAATTTCTTTGCAACACCTTAAACCGCTTAAAAGAATTTCAAACATTGGACAATGCCGTCCAAACCGGGCAGCTTCCCGCCGCGGTCAACGGCTTATCCGGCGTGCACAAGGCGGCCTTTATCTACACGCTCTGCGCCAACCAGCATCGCAAGGCGTTCATCCTTGCCGGGGACGAGAGCGAAGGGCAGCGCCTTTGCGACGACCTCTCCGCCATGGGGATGCACCCGCTGGTTGTCCCCATGCGTGATTTCACCTTCCGCGACGCGGAGGGCGCTTCCCATGAATACGAACATCAGCGCCTACAGGCCCTAGCGCGCATCCTGAACGGCGAGTGCGACGCGGTGATCGCCTGCCTGGACGCGGCCCTGCAATATACGATCCCGCCGGAGGAGCTGCGTAAGCGCACCATCACGATCTCCGCCGGGCAGAGCATCCCCATGGAAGAGGTGGTCTCCGCCCTGGTCGCCTGCGGCTATGAGCGCGCCGCGCAGATCGACGGCACCGGGCAATTCTCCCAGCGCGGCGGCATCCTGGACATCTTCACGCCGGACGCCGCCAATCCCGTGCGCCTGGAATACTGGGGCGACGAGATCGATACACTCTCCCTGTTTGACTTGGAGACGCAGCGCCGCACGGAATCCATCGAGAAGCTGACCCTTGCGCCCGCTGTGGAGGCGTTGGTCGACGACCCGCAGGTGCTCGCCAAAAAGATCGAAAAACTGGCCTCCTCGCTGCGCGGAAAGGCTGCGCCCAAGGCCAAGGAGATTTTGCGCGCACAGGCGGAAAAGCTGGAACAGGGCGTCCATCTCGGCTGTGCGGACAAATTCTTCGCCCTGCTGTATGGGCGCATCGCCACGCTGTTCGACTACCGGACGGACGACATGCTCCTGTTTGTCAGCGAGGGGACCAAAGTCAAGGACCGCGCCCGCAGCACCGCCTTCCAATGGGGCGAGGACCTCAAGGATTATTTGGAGGAGGGCGTCCTCTGCCGTGGGCTGGACACCTACAGCGCCGATTGGACCTACGCGGTGGGGCAATTTTCGCACGATACGGTCTATCTGGATACCTTTGCGCGCGGCAGTTACGACACGCCCATCCGCACGCTCATCGGCGTAACCGCGCGCCAGCTCTCTGTGTGGGGCGGCAGCACGCAGCTCCTGGAAGAGGACCTGCGGAACATGCTCCACAACAAGTGGTCCTGCGTGGTATTGGCCGGAAACGAACGGAGCGCGCGCACCGTTGCGGCGGACCTGCAAGCCGCCGGCCTGCCTGCGGACTACCTGGAAAACCCGCAGACCATCCAGCGCGGCACGGTCGTCGTGACCGCCGGCGCGCTCTCCGCCGGCATGGAATTCCCCGGCGCCTTTTTCGGGCTGATTACCCATGGCCGCCTGCTCACCACCAAACAGCGCAAGCCCAAGCGCGCCAAAAACAGCCAGGAGATCTACAGCATCGCGGAATTGCAGCCGGGCGACTATATTGTACACGCTTCGCACGGCATCGGCGTGTTCGAGGGAATCCATAAAATCGACATGCACGGGGTTGTCAAGGATTACATCAAGCTCAAATACGCCAAGGGCGATACGCTCTATGTCCCGGTCACCCAGCTGGACATGGTCTCCAAATACATCGGGCCGCGCGAAGACGCCAACATCAAGCTGAACCGGCTGGGCGGCACCGAGTGGCAAAAGACCAAAGCCCGTGTGCGCACCGCCGTGAAGGACATGGCGAAGGAGCTCATCAAGCTCTATGCCGACCGGATGCAGGCCAAGGGGCACGCTTTTTCCGAGGACAATGAATGGCAGCGCGACTTTGAATCCCATTTTGAATTCGACGAGACGGAGGACCAGCTCCGCTGCATCGATGAGATCAAAAACGATATGGAACGGGAAGCGCCCATGGACAGGCTGCTCTGCGGCGATGTGGGCTTCGGCAAGACGGAAGTCGCCCTGCGCGCCGCCTTCAAATGCGTGTGCGACTCCAAGCAGTGCGCGTTGCTGGTGCCCACCACGATCCTGGCCTGGCAGCACTACCAGACGGTGACGCGCCGGATGGAGGGCTTCCCGGTCCGCGTGGAACTGCTCTCCCGCTTCCGCACGCCGAAGCAACAGGAAGAAATTATCCGCAAGCTCAAGCGCGGGGAAGTGGATATGATCGTCGGCACTCACCGCCTGGTCAGCAAGGACGTCAAATTCAAGGACCTCGGCCTGGTCATCATCGACGAGGAGCAGCGGTTCGGTGTGGCACAAAAGGAAAAACTGAAGTCCCTTTGCAACAATGTGGACGTATTGACCCTGTCCGCAACGCCCATCCCCCGCACCTTAAATATGGCGTTGTCCGGCATCCGCGATATGAGCGTGATCGAGGAGGCGCCGCACGACCGCCATCCGGTGCAGACCTATGTGCTGGAACACGACAACGCGGTCATCAACGAGGCCATCCGCCGGGAACTGCGGCGCGGCGGCCAGGTCTACTACCTGCACAACGACGTGGCGTCCATCGAGCGCACCGCCGCGCGCATCCAGGCGCAGATTCCGGAGGCGCGCGTCGGGTTCGGCCACGGCAAGATGGCGGAGCACGAGCTCTCCGAGGTCTGGCGGAAGCTCCTGGAGCACGAAATCGATGTGCTGGTATGCACCACCATCATCGAAACCGGTGTGGACGTGCCGAACGCCAACACGCTCATCATCGAGAACGCGGACCGCATGGGCCTCTCGCAGCTGCACCAGCTCCGCGGGCGCGTGGGCCGTTCCGCACGGCGCGCCTATGCCTATTTGACGTTCACGCCGAACAAGGTGCTCTCCGAGATCTCCCAGAAGCGGCTGTCCGCAATCCGGGAATTCACCGAATTCGGGTCCGGGTTTAAGATTGCGATGCGCGACCTCGAGATCCGAGGCGCGGGGAACATCCTGGGCGGCGAACAGCACGGCCATATGGAGACCGTGGGCTACGACATGTACCTGCGCCTGCTCAGCGAGGCGATCCGCCGCGAGAAGGGCGAAGAGGTGCAGGAATACGGCCAGGAATGCCTGGTGGATATGCAGATTCAGGCGCACATCCCGGACAAATACATCGAGAACCTCAGCCAGCGTCTGGAAATTTACCGCCGCATTGCAGACATCCGTACCCGCGAGGACGCGCTGGACGTGACCGACGAACTGATCGACCGCTTCGGCGAGCCGCCGGAGAGCGTCAACGGGCTGATCGAAGTCGCGCTGCTGCGCAACCTGGCCTCCGGCCTGGGCATCAGCGAGGTCAAACAGCGCGACGACTGCCTGCTGCTGTATAAGCCGGGCTTCAGCCTGAAGAACCCAGCGGACATGGCGCAGATGGCGGCGCTGACCTCCACCCTCAAAAAGCGCGTGACGCTCAACGCAAGCGGGAAACCGTACATCAGCGTGAAGATCCTCCCCCCGATGACCCCGCTGGACGTGCTGGGCGAAACGCTGAACTTGATGGAGGACGCACGGAAAAGCGTAAAGAAATAAATCTTTTTAGAAATGGCAGCTCCCGGAGCAAGGCGTCGGATGTGCGCCTGTTCCGGGAGTTTTGTTTGCTAGCCAACCAATTAAAAGCTCATATATGTTTCTTATAAACATTTATGGATTCTATTGACATGCCTTTGCCCGGTATTATATGATGACTATATAAAATCTTTATTGAGATTTTCGAAAGGGAACGATTGGCTCAATGGAAATATATTGAACTATCGTAGGGGGTTATTTATCGAATCGACAAGGAAAAAAGGGGGCGCCGCCTTATGTATAAATCTAAATTTCTATTAAAGCATGGCGCAACCGCATCCATCCAGCAATGGGTTTCTGACCATTTCTTGCTTCTGGCCGTCCTGATTTGCATGCTCATCGCTGTTGTTTACAAACAACCGGGCTCCTTTTCGAATCACGCCGGGATTTGGGGATGCCGCCAGATTCAAAGCATTCGGGGCGGCGTCTACGATGTGGGCGAAGAGGTGGATGACGACCTCGTCCTTCTCGCGCAGAGGCAACTCGATGGGAGAAGCGAAACCTTTCCAGGAAACTGTAAAGACTTTTTTCAGATTGTCAATGCCTATACCTATTCCCGCTCTTTTCAACAGTGGAAGCGGTCAAAGCCCAGACAGCTTCACTATCTGATCATAAGCGTCAGCACACCGGAAAAACTCATCACGCTCATTTTATATGAGGACGGAGACCTGCGATGGGGAAATACGCGCTACAATGTTGGCCTATGCAATTTCCAAGGAAAGGAGCTCTATCAAAAGCTCTCTGCATGGATTGGCGGAGAGGGCAACGGAACCATTTCGCCGTAACGTTCCTTCTCGCCGGTTGTGCCGGAAAGAAATATGGGACGCGCGGAAAAGAGTAAAGAAATAAATCTTTATAGAAATTGCAACTCCCGGAACAGGGCGTCGGATGTGCGCCTGTTCCGGGAGTTTTCTTTGCCGGTGAATCAATCAAAAACTTCTATATATTTACAAAAAACATTTTTAAAAATGTTATAGATTCCCTGTGAAAATATATGACTTTTTATTGACAATTCCTATATAATTCTATATTATTTTTCTTATAAGGATGATGCTCATTAGAAAGGTGTGATTGGTTCAATGGGCTATTCTGTGGATTTTGCTCCTTTTAAAAACCAACGTACAGCATGAATGCAGTCAAAATGGGGGGCGTGCTATGGATCGCATCAAGAAACAGGCTTTCATCCATTCGGCCAAACCGTATATTCCCGGATTCGCTCTGATTTTATTCCTTCTCATAAGGCCCTGGGTGGTCGGATTTTTGGACAAACAGCGCTCCCTTACTTATGAGCCCCAATGGTTTGTTATAAAGTGGGGCTTTGTATTCGTCACGGAAATTGCCTTTGGATTTATCCTGTGCCTCTTGGCGACTCCCTGCGAGGGACGCTTGCACCGGTTTTCCTTCGGTTTTCTCTTGTTATTTGTCGGTTTGGTTGGGCTTACCTCGGCTTTTTACTGGGGAATGTTCTATCCAGTATTGGCTCCCGAAAGCGGGACCATCACATTGCTGCATGTCCTATCCGGTGTAGCCCTTTTCAATGTATTTTTCAGGAAACGGAGGATTCCTCTTGAGGACGGACCCACCTCAAAAGCATGAAAATCTCCATCGTTCCTGGCGGCCGGATATTTCCACATCGGTATTGCTGTTGATTCTCATTGCTATTGAAACGATCCCACATATTTTTTCAATAATCCGTTCTATCTGGGAAGTGGGCCTTTTTAACTCCTTTTTCGGTCGCTGGTAAACGGTATGCACAATCCATGCAATAATCCTGTGCGCAAACAAATTCCCCGTAGAAAGGCGGCAGTTGGGCTGCATCGCTTTGATCTATGTGGCCCGTTTAACGGATTCCCGTTTGTTTACCTCCTATGCCATACTGGAAAGGCAGGGAATTCCCTTGAAGCTTGCAGAACTGCGAAATCCAAAATACAAAAAAATCTTGCTTGTTTCCCTTCTCTGTTTCCTCTTGGCCGTCTATTTTTTCTACACGCGCCCCCTCGCCGTGGACGGCCTATCCGGGGGAAATCCCCTCATATCCGCAAGTATTCTGAAATACGACGTCTCGTTTCAGCCGGGGGACGTGGCCCCAAAAACTACTACAACCAGCGTCTTTACCAAATCCCCCTCTGAATTGGAGGAGCTCGCATCGTTTTTGGATGGGTACCCGGTCAACCGGAAGGTAAATTGGAAAAGTTGGATTGGCATCACCGACAATGGCAATTTTGTTGAAAATGGCGGCATCGTCTTTCTGGACATCTATCTCAGTTACGAGAAACCGGACGGCACCCTGGATTCCGTGTCCTACGGCATCAATTCCCAAGGGAAAATGAATCTGGAAGGGTCCCCCTGCGGAATCGGGCGGTTTGGGCAACGAAATCAAGCGTTTTATGAGGCGCTATTGCGTCTGTTTGCCGAGAAATCCCATTCGCCCCTTTGGGAAGTTTCCTCTTAACGGTCTTCCTTCCGGTATCCACGGCCGTATCCTGTGGGAAATCTGATCCCGTTGTCCTTTTAGGAGAGAGGATAAAAAATGACTCCAAAAGAAATCCGCTTCCCTGTGCAACGCTTGCGAAACCCCATTCCCCGGCCTTTGATCTGGATTGGCACTCCCTTGGCAATTCTCCTCTGTTTCGCCTTGTTCTTTCATCCAGCCTCTCTGGGGAATGTTGTGCGGGACTTCAGCTCTACAGAAAAGGTTCATATTGTAAATTACTATACCGTAGCAACGTCGCATCTGCCGCCCCAAAAGGAGGGGGAGCTCTCTTTTTCCTACACGGATACAGAAAAACAGGAAGCTTTTCTGGAGATTCTGGACCGCTATGTCCTGTTTAAAAGCCCGAATCAGACATACGGCGGTATCGGGGAAGAAGTCTACCGCCTCGCGATCGATCTGACGGACGCGCACGAACCATCGGGCATCCTGGCCATCACCGTCCACAGCACGGGGGACTTCACCATGAACGGCACCCAGTATGACGTCGGGTTTGGGGGCATGCACGGCCAGCAGCTTTATCAGGACTTGGCCGCTTTTCTGGAAGAATTCGCTTAATTTGCATGGGCAAACGCCTTGCAAACCGAGGACGGTATGGAACTGCTTTTTCCAAGCATAAAGAAGGGACTGTTGCAGAATCATCTGCAACAGCCCCTTCGTATTTGTATCTGTTCAAATTTAGCCTGCAATCTCCGCAAGATTGTTGACCGCTGTCTGCCAAAGCTCCAGGAACTCCTCGTACTTCGTCTGGCCTTCGGAGAGCTTATCGCTGACAATCGTCAGATCCCCGCCGTCGCCGAGGTTGTTTGCCATCTCACGGAATGCCGCTGTGCCTTCCAAAGCTTTATCCACGGCTGTGTTGAATTCTTCCTGCACCGCCTGGTACTTCTCCGGCGCTTCCACGGCCTTCAGCGCGTTGAAATCCTCTTCCAGGGTGTCAATCGCATTGAGCATCGCCGTCTGGGAGTCAGCGTCCCCCGGCTGGATGCCCGCCAACGCCGTATTAAAATCGGTCTGGGACAGCGTGATGTCATTCATGATCGCTGTGACGTCCTCTTCCCATTGTTTCTCCTCCTGGTTCCCACCGCAGCCGACCAGCGCGGCAATCATCAGAAGAACGATCGCAAGGACGCCTACCTTTTTGAATGTTTTCGTCATATTCATAAGATTCTTTCCTCCAATGTCATGCAAAAGTATGGAATGTTTTATTATTTTATCATCTTTGGCGTATAAAGTCCACCCTTTTTGAACGATTCATTGGAACAAAAAAGGACCCTCTTCATGGAACATCTCCAAATTCCGTGAAGAGGGACCCACCGATACAATCAAATGGTCTTTGCCTTCCGCCCCTCATAGCGGTCGATCACCGCCATGAGCACCACCGCAAGGACCACCGTCAGGATCGTCTGCGGGATCATATAGAGCGCATTGTAGGTCAGTGAATACTGCCAGACCGCCCAGCCTTCGGGCGTATACTCGGTCCATACGGTTACGCCGGAAAGGAAGCTGCACAGCAGGCGGATCAGGCACACCGCACAGGTTCCCACCGCCACGCTGACGCTGCGGTTCCGGAACGGCTTCCCAAAGACCGATGCCGCTCCAACGACGGTGAAGGCAATCACATAATCCAACAAAATCACCACGGCAAATGCACCGAATGTCTTGGCGGGCGGCGCGTCAAACCGCATGAGCATCTGCAACAGGCTGTGGGTGAACGCCGCGCCAATCCCCCATTTCGGGCCCTGATGGAACGAAAGCAGCACCAGCGGGACCATCCCACAGGTGACGGTGCCGCCAAACGGCATCTGCCAGAGCTTGAAGAAATCGAGCACGACCGAAAGGGCGATCATCAGCGCGCTTTCCACCAAGATCACCGTTGTGTTGTTCTTTTTCATAAACATTCCCTCCTGTGTGCGGGCGATCCCGCCGGCCTGTGTCCGCCCCTGAGCGCAGGTCCGCTGAAATCGAAACGCGCAAAAATACCCCGCGGGCAACCGCGGGGCACAAACCATATCTTCCTTCCTACGCTGGCATTATCCAGATCAGGTACGGTTGAAACGCGTCGATTCGCATTCTCTCAGCCGGGAACACCCAGCACCCCTCATTGATTTGTATGTATCATACCGGTTTCTACACAATCTGTCAAGGAACAGCCCTTTTTGCCATCAGGCCGTTTTCCAAAAAGCGTCGAAAATCCCCGTGCGTGGCCATCCCTTTTTCCTCTCTAAAGATAAACCCGGCCCGAATCTTGTATGGATTTTTCTATCCAAATCCATCTGTCTTTTTCTGTTTTATTCTCCGGTTCGGTATGCTATAATAACAGAAAAGACTTGTAAATATTTCCACGGATGGTTGGAAAACGGCAAAACCCGTCGGAAAACGCGCCACAGGGGGTGTGGGAATGAAGGTCGTGGACCTGCGCAACATCTTTGCCAATTGCAACGATCAGCTCATCGAAATCAGCGACAACCGGATCTACTATGCCGAAGAAAAAAACGAGGAGGGCCACAACAGCCTTTTCCTTTTGGAATACAACCGGATCACCAGGCGGGAGCGCATCCTGGCCAACTATATCCTGGACAGGCCCGCCTTTGTGCCGCATTTTTTCAGTTTTTCCGATGTGATCCTGCTGCTCCTGGAGGACGGCAGCAGCCATGTGGAGCTGCTGTCCATCGATAAGATCACCGGCGAAGAGCGCCACGCGGTGGTGCTGAGCCTGGTGGGGAATTTTTCCGAGTGCGCCGCGCTGGATGAGAGCCGCATCATCCTCTTTACAGAGGAGGACGATACACACGCGGAGCTCTTTTCGGAATACCGCCGCCTGACCGGGTTTGCGCGCGTGGCCCTGCTGTTCGATCTGGAAGAAGAAGCCTATTATTACCTGCGGGACCCGCGCATCTGCAACGCCGCTGCCCGCGACCTCGTTACATACAACCTGGACGGCGACCAACAGCTTCTGGTGCTTCAGCCGCACGGCGATGAGACCGAAAAATGGAACTGCTACCGCAACCGGCGCTGGCTCGGCGACAACATCAACGACAACGTCTGGCTGTGCCCGCTGTTTGATTTTATCGTCTCCGCCAAGGCGGGGGAAAAGCGCGTCCCGCTGGAATTGATCCTGAGCGCAGGCACGGCTGGGCTGGTCCGCTACGCGGGTATGAATGCGGAATCCATCTATTTCCGTGCGAAACATTTCCCCTCCAACGACCAGCGCCTCTGCGCCGTCGATAAGCGCACCGGGAAGCGGCAGATCGTGGCGCAGCTCAACCTCCGCCCGGACGAACAGGAGGGGTATTTCTGCATCGACACGGAGGACGGCCGCGCCTACAAAATCGTGGACCGCGGCGATTATTTGGAGGCCGTGGGCGTGCTGAATTCCAGCCTCCACGCGCGGTACAGCAAGGAGCTGGGCGACTTCATCACCTGCGTGGAGGACCGCTTCATCATCGCCAAATACATCCTCGCCGACGAGAAGGATTCCTTTGAATTCCATTCCATCTTCGACTGCCTCACCGGGGAGCAGCAGAGCTATGAATGCGCCTGCGCGGTGGAAGGCGGCACGGTGGTCCTGTATTGACACTTACGCTTCATTGAAGCGTCCACATAGCCCAACAGATGCGGTTGCCCCTGCTGCGCGCGGGGAAGCGGCGCCAGCTGCCATTCGACAGCAGCGCCATTGAACGAAATCCGAAGAAGCAAAACTGTTTCCGTCCTGCTCCCAGGATTGCCCATCTTATGTACCCGCCGGAAACACACAGATAAAGCCAAACAAATTGCCGCCGTACAGGAGCTTGTCCTGCACGGCGGCTTCTTTTTCTCAATCAGAGCTTCACCTTGTCGGGGTCGCTGAAATAAATGTCGTACCAGATCAGGAACACGTAGATCGTCCAGATCTTGCGGTTGTTGTCGCACTTGCCCTGGAAATGCTCGTCCAGGAGCTTGACCAGCGCATCCGTATGGAAGAACTGCTTTGCCGTCTCGCCGGTAAATGCCGCCTTGACAATGTCGTAATACTTCTGCTCCCGCAGCCACACGCGCGTGGGCACCGGGAAGCCCAGCTTCTTCTTCTGGGCCGTGGCGGGCGGCAGATGGCGCATGGCCGCTTTGCGCATCGCATACTTGGTGTTTTCCGGGTTGACGCGCAGGCGGCGCGGCAGCCGGGAGGCTACTTTGAACACCTCTTTGTCCAAGAACGGCACGCGCAGCTCCAACGAGTTGGCCATGCTCATGCGGTCGGCCTTGAGCAGGATGTCCCCGGCCAGCCAGACGTTGATGTCCAGATACTGCATCTTGGTCACGTCGTCCTTGCCCTGGACGCGGTCGTAGAAGGGGCGCGTCAGTTCCTGCGGGCGGGTGCAGGGCATCCCCTCCCGCAGCAGCTTGCGCTTCTCCTCCATGGTGAACATGCTGCAATTGCCGATGAAGCTTTCCTCGATCGGCTGTGCGCCGCGGATCAGGAAACTCTTGCCGCGGAAGCGGAACGGCAGCGCCTTGGCGATCGCCGCAAACGCCTTGCGCAGGAACAGCGGCAGCTTTTTATAGCCCGCCAGGTCGTCCGGCTCGTGGTAGATATTGTAGCCGCCGAAGAGCTCGTCCGCGCCCTCGCCGGAGAGGACCACCTTGACATACTCGCTCGCAATCTTGGAGACAAAATACAGCGCAATGCAGGAGGCGTCCGCGAGGGGCTGGTCCATATGGTACTGCACCTTGCGGATGCTGTCCCAATATTCCTCCGTGGAGATCACTTTGTAATGGTGCTCCAAGCCGACCTCTTTGCTCAACCCCTTGGCCCAGTCGATCTCGTTGTACTTTTCCCCGTAGTCAAACCCGACGGTAAAGGTCTTTTGCCCCTTAAAATAGGTGGACACATAGCTGGAATCCACGCCGCTGGACAGGAAACAGCCGACCTCCACGTCGCTGATCTTGTGCGCCGCGACGGATTCCTCAAACACCTTCTCGATCGCGTCCACGGCCTGTTCCTCGGTCATGCTTTCGTCCGCGTCAAATTTCGGCTCCCAATAGCGCGTGGTCGTGACCTTGCCGTCCTTATACCAGAGGTAATGGGCAGGCATCAGGCAGAACACGTTTTCAAAGAAGGTCTCCGGGGGCGGGGCGTATTCAAACGAAATGTAGTTGTCCAGCGCATGGCGGTTGAACTTCTTCTGGAAGCCCGGGAATTCCAAAATGCTCTTGATCTCGGACCCATAGACGAACGAATCGCCCACCTGTGTATAGTGGAGCGGTTTAATGCCGAAATAGTCGCGCGCCAGGAAAAGGCTGTTGTCCACCGTGTTCCAGATGGCAAAGCCAAACATCCCGCGCAGGCGGTTCAAAAGGCCCTCTTTCCACTCCTCAAAGCCGTGCACCAACACCTCAGAATCCGTATTGGTATAAAATTTATGGCCCTTTTCCAGCAATTCCTTGCGCAGGTCCTGATAATTGTAGATCTCCCCGTTGAAGGTCAGCACAAGGGTGCGGTCCTCATTATAGATGGGCTGGTCGCCCGTGTTCCCCACGTCGATGATGGACAGGCGGCGGAACCCCATTGTCACGCCGTCCCCGGCAAATACGCCGGAGCTGTCCGGGCCGCGGTGGGTGATGACGTCCGTCATCCGCTTGATTACCTCGTCGCGGTCGAGCACTTCGCCCGTAAAACCACAGATTCCACACATGGTTGGCACCTCACTTATTCAAAAGCGCCGTGCATCCGGCGCCGGAATTTCAATCCTCTTCTTTGTATGCGTCGAGAAGCTTCTGCGCGAGCACCGGGTCCACCGGCGCAAAGCCCTTCTGCTCCGGGTGGACCTCTTCCACAATCTCCAGCGAACGGCGGTAAGCGTCCATCCGGGTGGTTTTCAGCACCGGCTCCGCGCTCCCCTGGAAAAAGAACACAAACCCGATGCGGTTCTTTTCCTCCTCCGCAAAGGAAAAATACCCTTCCCGTGGCTTTTTTCCATCCTTTTTCTCCACCACAGCAGAAAGGGCCCATTTCACCAGCTCGACCGCGCGGTCATCCAGGCCGGCTTCAAAGATCAAAATCTTCTCCTTGAGCTCCGCCAGGGAGGAAACCACGCGCTTTTGCACGTAACCGATCTGCGGGAATGCGCGGTCCACATCGACCGCATCCAGTTCCTCTTTCCCTCCGTTTGGAACCAGATAGACCATCAATTTACGCCCCTTGTCGTGGTACAGGCAGGGATAAGCCATCTGTGCGACATAGCCGCAGGCGGGGCACGTCCAATTAAACAGGGTCTCCTGAAGCACCTGTTCCCGCAGGTTTGGGTTCACCTCGGCGTTGATGCCCGGCCACATCCGTGTTTCCACCGCCTTCCCGCACCGCGGGCAGCTCACCGGCCGGCTGATCTCGGTTGACATGCATCGTTCACTCCCTAGTTTCTCAAATCATCCCGGGCTGTATCCAGCCTTTTGGAAAGAATGTCGTTTAAAAATTAGTATAACACAATCCCTTACAAGGTACAACGTTTCAAGCCCGGAAAGGAAAATTCCGTCCAACCGGATACAAATTTTTCACTGTTCTTTTTGCCTATTTTGCGGTATAATAAGGTTAATTCAAAAAGAGCGCTTGGAGCGCATCAGAAAAGGCGTCATGCCAAATATCGCCGCATCAGCGGGACCGGAGGGAAAACGATGGGTATTTTCAGTGTAATTGGCAATGAAGTAACAAAAGCCGTCGACTATGTCGTAGAGAAAAACCGCAAAGCCGCCATGATCAACCGGCTCCGGATCGTCATCAAAAACGAGCGGGAAAACACCGCGCGCGCCTATGTTGCGCTTGGAAAATATTATATGGAGCACCTGCGCAATCCGGAGGACGCACAGGCGGAGCAGCTCTGCAAGGCTGTAGAGGAAAGCGAAGCGCGTATGCGCAAGGCGTTCAACAAATTGGACGAGATCGCCTCCCCGGTGGAAGAGGAAGACCAGTGCGCGGGCTGCAACGACGATTGCGACGTATGCCCGTATTATGAAGACCTGGATGCGACGCAGCGGGAAGAGCTCGCCCACTGCGCCGGCCATGCGGATGAAGCCGACGACGATATTCCAGCGGCGCCCTTTGTCAATGAGGCGCACGATGCGGCCGCAGCGGAAGAGGAACGCCAGGAGGCCGAAAAGCACGCAGAGTTGGAGGATGCGCCCTCCCCTGCATCCGACGTAACCGCAGGCAAGCCGGACATCTTTGGCGAAGCGGCGGAGGACGACGCGGAATAATGAGCAAGAAGAAAGTTCTTTTGGGCATGAGCGGCGGCGTGGACAGTTCGGTCGCCGCTCTTTTGCTGTTAAAAGCCGGCTACGACGTGACGGGCATGACCATGCGCCTGCGGCCGGACGCCTACATGCAGCAGAGCGCCTCCGGCGGCTGCTGTTCCCTGGACGACATCGACGACGCGCGCCGGGTGTGTTACCAATTGGGCATCGAGCATTTGGTCTTGAATTTCACCGAGCAATTCGAGCGCGACGTCATCCAATATTTTGCCGGGCAGTACGCGGCGGGCCGCACGCCGAATCCCTGCATTGCATGCAACCGGCACTTGAAATTCGACGCGATGCTGCAAAAGGCGCGGCTGCTGGGGTATGATTACATCGCCACCGGGCACTACGCGGTGATCGAGCAAAACAGCGCCGGGCGCTGGCTGCTGAAAAAGGCCCCGGCCAGCAAGGACCAGAGCTATGTGCTCTATTCCCTGACACAGGACCAGCTCGCGCATACGCTGATGCCCCTGGGCGCATACACCAAACCGGAGGCCCGCCGCATGGCGGAGGAAGCCGGGCTCCGCGTGGCGCACAAGCCGGACAGCCAGGAAATCTGCTTTGTTGAGGACAACGACTACGCCGGTTTTTTGGAGCGCTATACGGGGAAAAAAGCCCCGGAGGGCGATTTTGTGGATGCGGAAGGCCATGTTTTGGGCCGCCACCGGGGAATCACGCACTACACCATCGGCCAGCGCAAGGGGCTGGGCGTCTCCTTCGGCAGGCCCATGTATGTGACAAAAATCGACGCTGTCTTGAACCGCGTCACCCTTGGGGAAGAGGGCAGCCAATATGCGTCGTCCCTGCTGGCGGACGACCTGAACTTCATCCCCTTTGATACATTGGACAAGCCCTTACAGGTACACGCAAAGGTCCGCTACCAGGCGCGCCCCGCCGAGGCAGTCTTAACCCCGGTGGAACACGGCCGCGTGCGGGTGGACTTCGCAGAGGCGCAGCGTTCCATTACGCCGGGGCAGGCTGTCGTCTTCTACGACGGGGACCTGGTCGTCGGCGGAGGGACGATTGTCTGAATCCAGGAAGAAAACAGACCTATAAAAGGAACCAAGCCGGCCCGTAGGCATATTGCCTTGGACCGGCTTGGTTCCTTTTACCTTTAGGCGATCTCAAAAAGAAAGTTCTTTTATCATCCTTCTTTTCTTTCCAAGGTGCCCTCCCCTGTTTCCTGCCTCTCCAAAGAAGCGCGGACCGCTTCTACGACAAACATGGAAAAATTGCAATTCCGGCCCCGAATGGCCGTTTCCACCCCTTGGATCAGATCATTGGAAAACCGGATGGATTTTGACGTCGTCGATGGTTTGGAAGGAATCTGAAACGCCTTCATGGCAAATACCTCCTTTTGACAGGGGGAGTCCTTTCCGGTATGCTCCCAGACGGGCAGTCCCGTCTTCCCCATGATTCTATCCTACCGCATCCCAACAAAGATTGCCTTACCAAAAAGATGTTTCTGCCTGACAACGGGCAAAAAAATTCGCCGGGAACCATTTGCATGGCCCCCAGCGCGATTCTTATGATGAAATTATGCGGCTTCCGAAGAGGTTTCCTCGCCGGAGCCATCCGTGCCCTCCTGCGAAGAGGTCTCGTCCGTGGACGCGGCAACCGAGGACGTCTCCTGTACAAACATATCCGGCTGGTAGGAGTCGATCGCACTCTGGTTGACCGTCGCATTATAGCTGTCCGCTGCGTCGTCGATCTTTGCTTGGAATTCTTCCTGCTTCATGGTTTGCAGGATGCTGGTGCGGCTCGTCTCGTCGCTGATGCGCTCGTCCGCTGTCGCATTGATGTCGTCCTTCACCAGCAGGACCTTGTACAGCCCCTGCACATCGATGACGCTCGCCTTGCCGTTTTCCAGCGTGTCCAGCTCCGTGCCAAACTCCAACGGATAAGAAGCCGTCTCGCCGCTGAAATCCGCCGCATCGGTGTAAACCTGCACCGTGTCATCGCCGGAAGAAGCCTTATAGGCGTCGGCCGCATCCTGGATGGTCATAGAACCGTCGTTGATCTGGGAGGCATATCCCTTAAATTCCGTATCCAGCTGGGAAAGCTCGTCGTCGCTCAGGCTTGCACCGGTGGTCATGTCGATGATCGGCGCCATAACATACGAAAACGCCTTATAATTGGTCAGATAATAGTCCTTCACATCCTCGTCAGAGACTTCTTCCGTCCCACCAGGGCCGTAGGTTGCGTCAAACACCTTGGTAAACTTGGTGTAATAGTCGGCATACGCCAAGTTAAACGAAGACTTCGCCACGCCATATTCGGTCATAGCAGTAGAGATCGATCCCCAGAAGCTGTCGGTCTGGTCGGAAACCTGCTGCAGCTCATCCTCGGTGAGGCTGAGGCCCATATCCCGCATCATGTCGTCGATCACAAGGATGGACTTGGTCTGGCGCAGGGCAAAATCCTTCATCCAGGTAGCTGCATCCTGATCCTCCACGGTCTGCTCCAATACAGGCTGGGTGGCGTCCTCTACCATGTAGTACGCCTGCTGATAAGCGCTGTACAGGTTATAGATATAAGCGCCGATCGGAACGGTGAGGTTCTCACTCTTGACCGCCCAGCTTTTGTCCGTCCCAGAACAAGCGGTAGCGCTTACCATCATGACCAGCGACAGGACAGCCGCCAGGCACTTTTTCCATGTTTTCATGATTACACTCTCCTTAATTGCCGGCACGCAAATCTATTTTGCGCAGTTCCGACGAATCATTTTCGGCATTTTTAGCACATTAGACAATATTATACACCAGATGTTTCATTTTGTCCATCAAAAAATCGATTTTTGTTGAAATAAAAGTATTTCATGTGAGAAACATCTTGCAAAGCGCCATCGATTCCTGCCGCCATTTCTTTCATTCGCCGGATGGGACATCTCCGCGCTGTGCATAAAACACCGTTTAGTTGGACTGGCTGCGTGCCTGCGCCTTTGCGAAAAAGCGCTCCTTTTCCACGCTGACGCGCTCGTGGGTGCCGCGCGCAATCACGCCCGCATTGTCCCTGGCTTCCAGCGTAAAGCGGTACATACGCCCGTCCACTTCGGTCAATGTTGCGGTCGCCTCCACCTTCACGCCCGTCACGGTGGGGCAAAGGTGCTCGATGGTGATTTGGCTTCCCACGGTGGTCCAGCCATCCTGGAGTTCCTTCTGCGCCAGCTCTGCGGCCGCGCCCTCTAAAAATGCAGCTACCATCGGCGTGGCCAAAACCTCCACACTGCCACTTCCCACGGCGGTTGCCAGCATCTCCGGCTTCACTACATATTCCTTTGTCAAAGTCTTATCCATTGTATTTGCCTCCTATTCCTGTTATAATTCTGATGAGTTTGCCGTCTTATTATAGCAGACATTCCCTTCGGAAGGAAGTTCTTCCGTTTCCCATTTTCACAAAGGAGCGACGAATATGGAACAAACGGAGCGTGCAACGAAGCGCATTCATCTGATGGACGAGCTGCGCGGCTTTGCCGTGTTCTGCATGGTATTCTATCATGCCTTCTATACGCTCGCCTATCTATTTAATTTGGAGTTTGGCAAAGCCCTGCTCAACTTTTTCATGCCCGCAGAACCCTGGTTTGCCGGCCTCTTTATTTTGATCGCCGGCATCTCCTCCAACCTCTCGCATTCCAACCTGCTGCGCGGCCTCAAACTGGCGGGGATTGCGGCGGTGGTCACATTGGTCACGTGGCTGGTGGTCCCGGCGGAGCGCATTCTATTTGGCATCTTGCATTTCCTCGCAATCTGCATGATTTTATTCGGGCTGATCCAGCCGCATTTGCGCAGGAAACGCCCGTTCACCTGGATTCCCACCATCCTTTGCGCGCTTCTCTACCTATGTACCCGGCAGGTGGGCAGCCGTCTGCTCGGCATCGGCCCCATCAGCATCCCGCTCCCCGATGTGCTCTATGCCACGGATTGGCTCGCGCCCCTGGGCTTCCACAGTCCCAACTTTTTCTCCGCAGACTATTTCCCGCTTTTGCCGTGGATTTTCGTCTTTTTTGCCGGAACAAGCATCGGCCGCCTCGCGGTCGAGGGGCGTTTCCCCGCTTTTGCCTACCGCTCCCGCGTGCCCTTCCTCTCCTGGCTGGGCCGCCACGCGCTGGTGATCTACGTGGTGCATCAGCCGGTGATCTACGGCATTTCCTGGCTGGTCACCATGATCCTGTCCAGCGTCTCTTAAAAACCATTCATACGCTGCCCTGTGCGAACCGCACGGGGCAGTTATTTTTTGTCCGGCCCGTCTTCCTCCTTCTTTCCCTTGGAAAACAGTTCCCGTATGCCCAGGATCAGCACAAATACGGCAAATCCCTTGTTGACCCATACAGGATGCAGGGCATTTGCAAGCCATACGCCCAAGAACGCGCCCACCACGCCAAACGGCGCGCATTTCAGGGCGAATTTGTAGTCGATCAGACGGTGCTTCATGTGGATGTAGATCGAGACCGCGGCAAGGGGCAAGAAAAAGATCAGGTTGATGCCGCCCGCCTGCATCTGCTCCATCCCGAGGAACAAGGTCAGATAGAGCACGAGGATCCCGCCGCCGCCCAGCCCAAGCGCGCTGACAAACCCCGCGACCAGGCTTGCGATCCCCGCGACCAGCCACCCGCTCATCGCAGAAGCAGCCGCACGGCTGCATAAATCATGAAGGCCCCGAACGCCTTGCGCAGGAGCTTATCCGGGATCTTCTCCATTAGCAGCGCGCCCAGGATCGCACCAAGGAGCCCGCCTGGTAAATATGGCCATGCATCGGAAAACCGGATGGTCCCGTTGGCCAGGTACAGGATCGCGCTGACGATGGAAACCGGCAGGATGACCGCCAGGGAGGTCGCGTGCGCCTTCTTGAGCGGGACACCCGACGCCTTGAGCAGCGGCACGGCGGCAATCCCTCCCCCCGCGCCAAACAGTCCGTTCAGCATACCGCAGAGCGTGCCGATTAGCGCCGGGGTAAATTTCTTCAGGCCGCGCAATTTTTCCATCTTCCTGCCTCCCTCTGCCTAAAATCTCCTGTTAGCATTGGAAGGTTGGTATCGTTTTATACCGGCATTTGTTATACAAATCGTATTATTATTTGTTATTTATACAAATCATTCATCCTATCTTGCCCCACCGGGGGCATTATGCTATGATGAAATGGAAAAGAGGGGATGCAATATGTTTCAGCAGGATTGGATTTTACGTCAGATTGAAATGATCGGCGTGATTTTGGCGCGTCTCCTGTTTGGGAAGGACAAGCCGGATTATGAAATCGTGGAAAAGGAAAAGCTTTCGGATTCGGACCAGCTCTACATCGAATTGATCCGCATGTTGGACGAGGGCAAGATCAACGAGGCGGAAAACCGGCTCTATGAGGAGCTGGACCCCGCACGCTTACCGATGCTGGAGCTGGCTCTGGCCTTTTACTCCCGCTTGAACCAGTTTGACGACGCCTATTTGGAAGCACACAACTATTCCCGGCAGGAGATCGAAGAGGGCCTGCACGCCGCGACAAAGCTCTTCGGGATTCAGCTGGAATAAAGCCGTTCCACGCTCGAGGAAGCTTGCAAGCAAAAGAACGTCCCATTCTCAGTGTCCGCGTAGGCATCCCTAGCCAACCGGATACCTCATTTTTTCGGGAGGGAAACCGATGAAAAGCATTTTACTGGCAGGGCGCGACTGCCCTCTGTTCGTACCGGAAGGGAAAATCCCGCCGGGCGGCTTTTCCCTGATGCTCTCCAACGACGGCGACATGCCCGCCGCGGACTTTGAAGCCATCTTCGCCCATATAAAACAGCAAAACTGCGTGTTCCTGGCCGTCCCTCCCATGGACCGCGACCGGGAATATACGCCTTGGCCAGCGCCTGCGCTCTCGCAAAAAGCGCCCGCCTTTTCCGGGCAGGGCGGGGACTACCTGCAATTTTTGACAAAAACACTCCTGCCGGAAGCGCGCAAGGCCCTGCCCGTCACAGCGGACCCTGCCCGCACAACGCTGGTGGGCTACTCGCTCGGCGGCCTTCACGCCCTTTGGAGCGCCACGCAGTGCGGGGCGTTTGGGCAGATCGGCTGTCTCTCCGGTTCCCTCTGGTACGACGGCGCGGCTGAATACTTCCGGTCGCATCCGTTAAACCCGGCCGTCCGGCGGGTCTACCTCTCCCTTGGCACGGCGGAGGAAAAGGCCCGGAACCCGCGCATGGCCCGCGTGGGGGATTGCACCCGCGAAATCCACCAGCTTTTGAAAGGCCATGGCGTTTCCTGCACCCTGGAGTGGAATCCCGGCGGCCATTTCCGGGAGATTCCGGAGCGCTTCCTGCGGGCAATCGACTGGCTTTGCGGTCAAAGCTTTTAAACCGCAGCGGAACGTCTGGTGCAATTCCAGGAAATGCCGTCTGGCGGGCGCATGAGAACCGCCCTATGCAGTAGTCTGGTTTCCCAGACGGTTGTATTTTTTGGGGATTCCATTTCGGGAGCTTTACACAACAAAAGCAGCGGAGAAAGGCCGAAAACCATTCTCCGCTGCTTTTTTCTTTATCCAGGTTCGTCCCTCCGCAGGGCGGCGGGCACTTATTGCACAGTAATCCTACAGGCACACTCCTGTGCGCCGCGCAGGATCGTGCCGCACAGAGTCACTTCAAAGCGCTTTTCCGGCCAGAGCGTCCGCAAAACGTATAGAACGCTTTGCCTGGAGCACTCGCACAGCCGCGGCGACCGCACATATCCCTCTGTAACAAGCGGGCAAGAGCATTGCGCAAAGGCAAGGAGGTAGACCGTATCCGGTTCCATCACCTCGCCCCGCAAGCCAGGGGTGTCGTTGACTGCCTCAAAAAAGCGGTCGAGGTTGCCTTCCGCCGTCCGGTAGAGCGACTGATAAAACTCCAAAGTGCCCTGCTGTACGCAATTTTTCCCACATTCGTGAAACAGCGCTTCCTGTTGGGATGTTCCCAACGCGGCGACGCCTTGTTCGAATCCCTGAAACCAATAGCGGATCTTGTCATCCATACAATTCCCTCCATGTTCCTCTCGCCTTTTGGCGCTGTCTTCCCACCGTATGATAACATAAATCTTGCACGGGCGCTATATCGAAATGGGCGCATTGCAGGCATGTTCCCTTTTAAAAGCAAAGACGCCGGATTCTCCCAAACGGAAAACCGGCGTCTTTGCCTATTAAAAAGAGGATTTCTTATCCGTTGCCTTCTTGGAGCGCCACTGGGACGGACGGCTCCGGCACCTCCTGCCCGGAGGTGCGCAGAGCGCGCGACGCGTTCAGGATAGCCAGCACGGAGACGCCGACGTCTGCGAACACGGCCTCCCACATGTTGGCCATGCCGAAGGCGCCCAAGGCCAAAAACAGCAGCTTAATGCCCAGCGCAAATACGATGTTCTGCCGCACAATGCGCAGCGTTTTGCGGGAAATCCGGACCGCTACTGCCAATTTGGACGGCTTGTCGTCCATCAGTACAATGTCCGCAGCCTCGATCGCCGCATCGGAACCGAGTCCGCCCATGGCGATGCCGATATCCGCGCGGGAAAGCACCGGCGCATCGTTGATGCCATCGCCCACGAAGGCGAGCTTCCCCTTGCCGCTGGTATTCTTCAGGAGGCGTTCCACCTGATCGACCTTATCGCCCGGCAAGAGCTCCGCATGCACCTCATCGATGCCGATCTCCCTTGCCACAGCCTCGCCGACCGCCTTGACGTCGCCGGTGAGCATCACGGTCTTTTTGACCCCCTCGCGCTTGAGCGCTTCAATGGCCGCAGCTGCATCCGGCTTGACCGCGTCCGAGATCACAATATGGCCTGCATATTCGCCGTCAACCGCCACATGCACCACCGTGCCGGTGCGGTGGCAGTTGCGCCAGCTCGCCCCAATCCGGTCCATCCATTTGCCGTTTCCGGCATATACATCATGCCCATCGACCTTCGCGCGCACGCCGTGGCCGGAAATCTCCTCCACGTCGGTCACGCGGGAGGCGTCCACTGGCTTCTGGTACGCCTCGCGCAAGGAACGGGAAATCGGATGCTCGGAATAGCTCTCCGCCATCGCGGCAAGCTCCAAAAGCTCGCCTTCGCTGATGCGGTCCGGGTGTACGGCCGTGACCTGGAAGGTCCCCTTTGTCAGGGTACCGGTCTTGTCAAACACCACCGTCTCGGTCTTGGCCAACGCCTCCAAATAGTTGCTGCCCTTGACCAGAATGCCCTGCTTGGAGGCCCCGCCGATCCCGCCGAAAAAGCTGAGCGGCACCGAGATGACCAGCGCGCACGGGCAAGAAATCACCAGGAAGATCAATGCGCGTTGCAACCAATCGCTCCAATCGCCCCCGAAGAGCAGCGGCGGTAGCACCGCCAACAGCACGGCTCCGATCACGACGACCGGGGTGTAGTACCGCGCAAAGCGCGTGATAAAGTTCTCCGCGCGCGCCTTTTTGCTGCTCGAATTCTCCACCAGGTCGAGGATCTTCGCCACTGTGGATTCGCCGAACACCTTTGTCACGCGCACCTTGAGCAGGCCGCTCTGATTGATGCAGCCGCTGACCACATCGTCCCCGGGGTTCACATCGCGCGGCAGCGATTCGCCGGTGAGCGCCGCCGTATCCACGGCGGAGCTGCCCTCCAACACCACGCCGTCCAGCGGGATCTTTTCGCCCGCCTTGATGACGATCGTATCGCCGACCGCCACATCCTCCGGGTCCACCTGGACCAGCTTCCCATCCTGCTCAATGTTGGCATAGTCCGGGCGGATATCCATCAAAGCAGCGATCGACTGGCGCGAACGCCCCACGGCATAGCTCTGGAACAGCTCGCCCACCTGATAGAAGAGCATTACGGCAACGCCCTCCGGGTATTCCCCAAGGGCAAAGGCGCCCACGGTGGCGATCGCCATCAGGAAGTTTTCATCGAACACCTGGCCATGCGCAATGTTGCGGATGGCCTTCCAAAGCACATCCCAGCCGATGACAGCGTACGGGATGAGGAATAGAACCAATTTCACGATTCCGCCCACCGGAATGAGTGCCGCGGCCACCAAAAGGACCGCGCTGAGGATAATGCGAACCAGGGTCTTTTTCTGTTTCTTGCTCATAGAAATCCCTCCTGCATCAAAAATGAAGTGATTTCGCCGACCGAGTTGCGAAAAAGGGACGCACACTTAGAGGTTGATGACGCAATCCGGCTCCACGCGTTTGCAGACCTTGACGACTTCCTGCATGATGGCGTCAAAACGGGCGTCGTCGGCATCCACCATCATCTTCTGCGTCAAAAAGCTGACGTTCGCATCGTTGACGCCGTCGATCTTTTTGATGGCGTCCTCCATCTTGCGGGCACAGTTTGCACAATCGAGGTCCGTCAATTGAAAGCGCTTTTTCATGGAAAAATCCTCCTTAAAAGTTGTTATTCTGCCACGTGCTCCATGCCCTGGTCGATGATCGTCCGGACATGGCCGTCCGCCAGGGAATAGAAGACCGTCTTCCCCTCCCGGCGGTATTTCACCAGCTTACTCTGCTTGAGCGCGCGCAGCTGATGGGAAATGGCGGACTGCGTCATATTCAGCAGCTGTGCAATGTCGCAGACGCACATCTCCGATTCAAACAAAACGTACAGGATCTTAATGCGGGTGGAGTCGCCGAAGATTTTGAACAGTTCAGCCAGATCATACAGGATCTCGTCGTCCGGCATATCCCGTGTGACCTTCTCCACAATGTCCTCGTGCGCATGGATAAATTCACAGCGCTCCACACCGTTTTGGTCTGTCATGTTATCACACTCTTTCATATGAGTTATTGTTCATATATTATTATATACAAGTACTTTGAAAAGTCAACCCTGTTCTTATGGGCCTGCAAAAAAAAACTTGCCGCCCATTTGCATAGGCAGCAAGTTGTTCAGTAGAATCTTCTTTTTTGGGCTTTTCTACAGCTTCTGTGTTGCCCGGCCTGTAAACCGCTGATAAAGCAAAAAACAACGGCAACCAAAAACAATCCGACGCTGATGTACTGCGAGGTGGATAGGCCAAACCAGATGCCGCGGTAAGTATCCCCCCGGCCAAATTCAAAAACAAACCGGCCAACCGAATAGCCGAGGAGATACAGGACGAGCCGCTTCCCCTGGAATTTTCCTTTCTTTTGTAAGGTCCACAGCAGGAAAAACAGCGCCAAATTGAACGCCGCCTCTACTAGCTGGATGGGGAACCGGCTCACCCCGTTGGCCTGCTCGATTAGGTTGTGTGTATAGGTAAAACCAAAGCTGCAAGGGACGCCATAGCAGCAGCCCCCTAAAAAGCAACCAATCCGTCCAAAAAAATGGAACAGCGGGATGGCCGGGGCCAAGAGGTCAGCCCACTCGGGCAGCGCAAACCCCTTTTTCCGGACATACAGTGCGCCGGCAAAGATCCCCCCCAGCAGCCCGCCATAGAAGACCGAACCGCCAAACAAGATATAAGCGTTCTCAAAAAATGCCTTTGGGGAATCGCTGGCTAGCAAATTTGGGGCGGACCCTGGCGCGCTCAGCACATTGACCAACCCATACAGCAGATGCCCTCCCAGCAATACCCCAACCGCAGACACCAGCAACACCATAATCATATCATTTTCATCCAGGCCCTTTTTCCGCGCCTGGCGGCAGGCATAAATCCCCGCTGTGAAAATGCCCACGAGCGCTAAGACGGGATAAATCCCGAAGGTCTTTCCAAAAAGTTCAAATGTAGGAATCAAGGCAATCTCTCCAAAAAAAGATGCAAGCATCGCAAGAATGCAATGCTTGCATTTTCTGTTTTAAATGTCGGTTATCCCAGTGCGCCCGCTGCGCCTGCTGCGCCAACCACACCCAGCGCGCAAATGACACAGATCACACCCAACGCGCCAAATACGGTTCCGATGATGCCCAGCACCAAGCCAGCCGTAGCAAGGCCCGTCTCTCCCGGCAAGGCCGTCTTACGCGCTTTTACGCCAAAGACAATGCCAAGGATCGCCAGAATAAACGTCACATAGCATACAATCGGGATGAAGGAACCAATGATTCCCAAAATACCGCAAACTAGAGCCGCAATGGATAAACCTTTTGAATTATTATTCATAATTCTCCCTCCTTGAGCTGTATTCTACACGATTTGCTTTTTTCTGTCAAGGAGATTCTATTATTTTCACCTCAACTCAGGAAAATTTTTATGCAATTTCCCAGCCTCTATTGGAAGCCTTCGCCTTCCTCCGGCAGGATTCCCACCAGCCGCAGCAGGTGCTGCGCGTTGGTGGTCCGGCAGCGCCCGGGCCGGATTCGGTAGTCAAACCGGATCTCCCGGCCGGAATAGTGCTCGGTAAAGTGGTAATTCACCGCGGGCGTGCGGGGATCGTTCTCCAAATCGCACAGCTCAAAATCGTGGGTCGTCACCAGGGTCAGGACGTTCGGCCGCGCCAGCCTGCGGATGGTCTCCCTCGCGCCGATGATGCGGTCCCGCGAATTGGTGCCCCGGTAGATTTCGTCGATCAAGGCGATCATGGGCGCGGCCGACTGGCTGCGGTCGATGATCGTTTTGACGCGGAGCAGCTCCGCATAGAAACTGGAAATCCCCTCGCTGACGCTGTCCTCCACGCGGATGGAGGTGCACACCGCCATCGGTGAAGCACAAAAGCGCTTTGCCGCCACCGCTCCCCCGGCAAAGGCCAGGATCAGATTGGTCCCAACAGTGCGCAGGAAGGTCGTCTTTCCGGACATATTCGACCCCGTGATGATGCAGGTCCGCTGCCGCAGGGAGAAATCGTTGCCGGCCGCCCGCTCCTCGGGGATCAACGGATGGCGCAGGTCCTGCGCATCCAGAAAGGGCTGCGCGGCATCCCGCAATTCCGGAAACGTATGGACCGCTTTCACCTGGGACAGCACCCCCAGGCTGAGGAGCGCTTCCACCTCCCCAAGCGCCTCCAACCATCCCTGGATGTAGGGGCCGTAGGCCTTCTTCCAGGCATATAGCCGTTTGGCGCAGTGAAAGTCATAGAGGAACAGCGCATTGTAGAGAAGCAGCGCCAAGCCGTTGTGCCGCGCGGCGATCGAGCCGGAAATCTGCTCCAGCTCTTTGAGCGCCTGCTGCGCCCCGCCGTTTTGCTGTAGGCGGTCCTGCAAATCCCGCAAATAGCCGCTTTTAAAGGTCTCCTGCGCAAAACGGGCGGCCAGTTTCCGGTAGGGCAAAACCATCTTATGGAACCGGTACACCGGCCCGAACTGCTGGTTATGCCCTTTTAAGCACAGGAGGGCCGTCCCCAGCTGCACCAGCGCCAGGCAACTGAAGCCGATTTGCCCAATCTGCGGATAGAATCCCAGCAGGGCGGAAAACAGGCACAGCAATGTCAAAACGGGAAGGACCCAAAGCAAAAGCCCCCGGAAAACAGGCCGCCGCCCTTCCGTATGGAGGAAGCGGTCCCAAACGTCGCTGGTGGTCCCCTTTTTAGCGTCCCGTTCCGGCAGCGCGAACGCTTGATATTCCGCGGAGAAATGTTGCTTCTCCGCCAATTCTTCCACCGCTTCCCGGCGGCTGTTCCATTCCGGCAGGCCGCCGCACCCGCGCTTGAGCCAATCCGCCAAACAGTCCCGGCCAAACGGCGTGCTCGCGGCGCAGATGTATTGATACAGGGAATCCTTGCCAAAGAGGTCGAGGTCCCGCCCCGGCGGGTAATCCTCCGACAAGTAGGCGGCGCCGTCCACCGGGGAATCCTTCCAACCGTCGCCGCTGCGGTCGAGGTACGCTTTTGCGACGTCCCGCAGGGCGGTATGGTGCGTTTGCCGCTCTACAATGTGGCTGTGCCGGCCGATCAACCACACAAACGCGAGCAATGCCAGCGCACCGGCGCCATAAAACAGCGGCTGGTTCTGCACATACCCGGCGACACACGCACCAATCACGCAGAGCATCGCCACACCCCGGAGAAACGAACAGCGGTTATATTGTTTTCGATCCTGTCCCAGTGCCTCGGTGCAGTCCTGGGAAAGCTCCTGATAAAAATCCAATGGTGTCTTTTCCATATGTATGCTTATTCCCGCGGTTGTCCGGGCTTGTCCTCGCCCGCCTTTTCCTCGATGCGGTAGCGGGGCCTCGCCTTGACTTCACTATAAATTTTTCCGACATAGCCGCCCACCACGCCGATGCACAGCAGCTGGATGCCCCCCAGCAGCCAGATGGAGGAGACGGTCGCGGTCCATCCCGCCACGGCATTCCCCGTGAAATAGGAGATCAGGGCGTAGATCAATCCGCCGACGCTCAGCACACTGACCAGGATGCCCAAATTGGAGATGATTTTGAGCGGCTTGACGCTGAACGACGTGATGCCGTCCAGCGCAAAGGAGATCATCTTTTTCAGCGGGTATTTCGATTCGCCGGCAAACCGCTCATGCCGGTCGTAATAGACGTAGTCGCTGCGGTATCCGATCAGCGGGACGATGCCCCGCAGGAAAAGATTGACCTCGCGGTATTCGGAAAGCGCGTCGAGCGCCCGTTGGCTCATCAGGCGGTAGTCCGCATGGTTATAGACCGTCTCCACCCCCAGGATACGCATGACTTTATAAAAGCCCTGGGCGGTTGTGCGCTTGAAGAAGGTATCGGTCTCGCGCTTTTTCCGCACGCCGTAGACCACATCGCATCCCTCCAGGAATTTCTGCACAAACTCGTCCAGCACTTCGATGTCGTCCTGCAGATCCGCGTCCAGGCTGATGGCACAGTCCGCGCGGTCCTTCGCCTCCATCAGCCCGGCCAGCAGCGCATTCTGATGGCCGCGGTTGTGCGCCAGCTTCAGCCCCGTGACCAGCGGGTTCTGGGCGCTGAAGGCGGAGATGAGCTCCCAGGTGCGGTCTTTGCTCCCGTCGTCCACGAACAGCATGCGGCTCTTTTCCCCGGCCAGGCCCGCCTGCTGCATCTGTTGCAGCTTTGCCGTCAGGCGTTTGACGGTCTCCGGGAGCACCTCCTCTTCATTGTAGCAGGGCACCACCAGATAGACCGTCGGGATATGCGTCTTTGGATTCTCATGCATGGCTTATTTCTCCTCCTTTCGCCCAGACGCCCCAGCCAGCGAAAAAATCAAGCCAAGGGTCGCAATAATCACGCCGATGGCGGGGGAGCCGGGGATGGCAAGAATGAGGGCAATCCCAAATAGAATGGTGGAAATGCCCAACAGCAACAAACGGATCTGGTTCATCCGACATCCTCTCCTTTTTCGACCGAAGGTTCTTTCACCCGGAACGTGCGGCGCTTGGGCGGGTGTGCGCGGTCGTACCGGCGCGTGACCAGCCAGTATACGCCCAGCAGCAGGAATGCCCCCACCGTCACGCAGGCCCCCAATTTGAGGCCCGGCGTCTCATAGTCAAACCGGATGGTGCTTTCGCCCGCAGGCACGCGCACCGCCATAAAGCCGACGTTCACCTGCTCGATCTGCGCCGGTTCGCCGTTGACGGTGGCGCTCCATCCGCTCTCATACGGGACGCTGAAAAAGACCAGCCGGTCCTTATCCGCTTGGATCGTTGCGGTAAAGCCGCTGTTGTCCCGTTCAAAGCTGGAGCAGGACATGCTGCGGCGCGCCAGGCAGTCGGCAAAATAGCCGGATTCCGTGTAAGAGACCGAATTGAGGCCCTCAAAATGGTTCAGGATGTCCCCATAGCGCAGGGCCTGCTCGTCGTCCAGTACCATGGTCTTGAGGAGCAGCAAATTGCGGTCGTCCTCGGGCACCTGGTCGTATTCCTCGCGGGTGATGTAACTGTCGTAGCAGAAACCCATGGGGATGAAATACTGGTTTTCCCAGATATCAAAGCCGTTGCGCGTACCGACATACTCCCAACCGGGCATCTGCGGTTCCCCGTCCTGCTCGAATGTACCGCCGCTCGTGGTGGGGTCCAGCAGCCAGCGGCAGGAAGTCAGCCCGCGCAGGCCGTAATATTTGACGTCCGGGCGGGTCGCCACGTCGCGTTGGATGCCGATCGTGGGATAAAATTCCATCACCGAGCCGGGCACAATGCTGTGGAACGCCTGGATGGTGGGCATCTGGAAAAACATCGCCTGGTTGTCCATGCCGTCATACACGTCGATCCGGCAATCGCTCGTGTCAATCCCCAGGTCTTTCCCGCCGTTGAGCGAATAGGGGATCATATGGATGTGGTTGTCGCTGCTCTGCGTCTTGCCGAGCGTGATAAAATACAGGGAATACACCACCGTGATGACCGCCACGCCGCACATGCAGTACCGCACAAAGCGCTTTGTCCGCTCCCCGTTGAACCGCCGCGGGAAGAAGAACCGTCCCTTCCGCTTGGAAAGCTCCTGCCGGAGCCGGCGCAGTGGGTAGTCCTTCATTAAAAAGGTGAGCAGCAGCAGGCTGAGCAGGGCGATCGCCACATACGCCCAAAAGCGCGAGGGATACGCTTCCAGACCGATGGAGACGGTCTCCCCGTCGCCATTGGCGCCTGTCTGGACCATCAGGCCGATTGGAAGCGCGATGCCCAAGGTAAAACCGAGCGTCCATTTGATCGCCCGCTTCCAGTCGGCGCGCGGATTTTCCAGCGCGGTCACGGTCGCCAGTGACATCATCAGGGTGAGCATATAGAACCAGCGGGCATAGTAACCGGAATTAAACATCTGGAAGGCGGAATTCAAAACCGGCACAAACGCCATCAAGAACAGGATGGGCAGCAGGGTTTTGACCCAGCTTTTGCGCCGCGCCTGCATGGTGGCGAACACGCCTGTCATGCTGAACAGCGGCAGCCACGCGCCCAGGGACGCCCATTTTGCCTCGGAATCCGGGGTAAAATTGGGGCGCGCCGGGATGTCCGGCGGGAAGAAAAAGCACTCCAGGATGTGCACATACCGCTGGTTCCAGCTATAGAGCAGCGCGCTCCACCCGTTCGGCGGGTTGTCGATGCGCGGGTTCTGGATCACGCAGAGCACCGTCGGGATCAGCAGCACGCAGGAACACAGCAGGCCAAGCACCGCTTCACAGGCCAGCAGCGCGAAATCCCGCAGGCCAATGCGCCAATCCTTGACGGCCAGCCGCAGGAAAAAGTAAATCACACAGAATACTACCTGTCCCACGAAGAAATAATAGTTCATAAAACAGCTGGCAAAAACCAGCAAAGCGAACACGCCGCGCCGCTTAGTGGCCATGTATTCATCCAGCGACCACAGGAGCAGCGGGAAAACGATGATGGCCTCGTGAAAGTGGTTGAAGAAGATATTGTACACCGAAAAGCCGGAGAACGCATAGAGCAGCCCGCCCAGGACCGCATAGTCCGGCGTACGGACATAGCGCTTTAAGTAGATAAATCCCGTCAAAGACGCGCAGCCAAATTTCAAGATCAACAGCGGCCCCATCAGGTATGGTACCGCCTCGCTGGGAAACGGGAGCGTCAGCCAGAAGAACGGGCTTCCCAGCAGATAGAAGGTATAGGAACCGATAAAATTCGCGCCGAGATCGGTGGTCCAGCTCCAGCCAATGTTGCCGCTGCGGATGGCGTCGTGGCACATCTGGTAGAACGGCACCTGCTGCACATTGAAATCGCCATAGAACAAAAAATAGCCGTTATCCCAAATGATGAAGGGCAAAAAGAACACAAGGGCAATGCCGATCCCATAAAGGAACGCCCTCCAATAATTGCTGGAAGCTTTTTCCGGAAAACGCAGCCGCGTCACAGAATCACCTGACTTTCGTTATCTTTTTCGTTGTTTCGTCATTTACCGTGGCATTTTTTCCCGCAAGATGCTATTATTATAATGCGTATGGGGCAAAGCCACAAGCCTGGAAACCGGCCCATGGACCGGAAAAGTGGATGAAGCGTGGACTCCGGCCGATCTTTGTGGGAAACGCGCCGCCGTGGTTTATCGAACAGGAAGCGTTCTGCCTGCCAATTCCATCCATAAAAAACCAGACCTATTATACTATAGCACAGCCCCATGGAAAACAAGCAAAAAAATGGGCGAGCCCGCCAGAGCCACAAAAAGAGGCCAACGCGCACGGCGGTCTGGCTGGCCGCCTATCATCTGATTCTTATAGAAAAACATTTGACCGGCGCGGCTTTTTTCAATCCTTCCAATTTCTGACTATTTTTTGGAAGGATCTGAAAGATTCTGCGCCCTTCAGTGGTATTGGAGGTATAGAGGAAATGCCATCCGAATTTTTCGCCATGCTTTCGCGCATGAAATATATCGACCGTTGGGGGCTGATGCGAAACACACGACAGGAAAATCTGAGCGAGCATAGCTTTGAGACCGCGGTCTTAGCCCATGCGCTGGCCACCCTGCGCAACGTACGCTTCGGCGGGCACGTCCAGCCTGAGCGGGCCGCTGTACTGGCGCTATTCCACGATGCGCCGGAGACGCTGACGGGGGATCTCCCCACGCCGGTCAAATATTATAACCCCGATATCCGCGGCGCCTACGGCGCGGTGGAGAAGGCGGCGGAACAGACCCTGCTCTCCCTTCTTCCAAGCGATTTGCAGGATTCCTATTCGCCCCTGCTGGGCGGGGACAGCGAATCGGACGCCGAGCTGCACAAGCTGGTCAAGGCGGCGGACAAGCTCTCGGCGCTCATCAAATGCCTGGAGGAGCGGCGCATGGGGAATACAGATTTCCTCAAGGCGGAGGAAAGCCTCTGGAAAGCGGTGCGTGGCCTGCATCTGCCGGAGGCCGATTGTTTCCTCGACGAATTCCTCCCGGCCTATTCCCTGACGCTCGACGAAACCCAGCCCGGCCAATTGCACGCGAAGGGTCCCTTCCCTGACAAGCCGGGAACGGGCGGAGAAGGCCGGGGATAGTGGAATCCCCCATGTTTTCCCTTTCCACACGTTCTCAAGGGAGGGAATTTGCATATACCATTTGATACAGGGATTAACAAATATTTAATTTCTTATTTAAAATTATATCTCCTTGCAAAACCAGTATAATATACGAGTTAATGCGCCTTTTTTCGAAAAATTTTTCGCACAGCCGCTTGGCCGTTGCTTTAAGGAATGATACTGTGAATCAAGATAAGAAAAAAAAGCGGATCCGTCTGATCCGCAACATTGCTGTTTTGCTTTTGAGCCTGGTGTTGGTGGTATTTGGCAGCGGCCTCGTCTATGCGGACATGCTGTTGAGCCAAATCGGTTATACGGAATTGAGTTCGCTGGCGCCCCCTTCCAGCAGTTCCAGCCCTGTCTCCAGCAGCGATGAAGACACGTCTTCCACAGACGAGACATTGGGCGATCCCAACCTGTTGGGTGGGCTGTACCACGACGATGCCATCACCAACATCCTGTTGCTCGGCGTGGATGATTACCAAGCGAACGATGTGGGCCGCAGCGACAGCATGATGATGGTTTCTATCGACACCCGCCACAAAAAATTGAAGCTGACCAGCTTCATGCGCGACCTGTATGTGGCCATCCCCTACCATGGCAGCAATAAGCTGAACGCCGCCTACCCTCTGGGGTATCAACAGAACGGCGCAGCGGGGGGCGGGCAACTGGCCGTCTCCACCATCGAAGCCAATTTCGGCGTGGATATCGACCGCTTTGTGCTGATCGATAACTCGGCGTTCGACCAGATCATCGACAACCTCGGCGGCGTGGAGATCACGCTGACAGCGGCGGAGGCCCGGCTGATCAACCAGTATTCCGGCGATCCAAGCCGCAACCTGACCGAGGGTACCCATAATCTCACTGGCAAGCAGGCGCATTACTACTCCCGTATCCGCGCGATCGGCGACGACTTCGAGCGCACGCAGCGCCAGCGCAATGTATTGACCAGCTTGGTGAACAAGTTTAAAAATTCCAATATTGGGACGATCAACAAAGCGCTGTACGATTGCCTGGGCCTGGTCCAGACCAATATGACAAAGGACGAGGTATTTTTCCTTGCGGCAAATGCGCTCACCTATATGAACTATTCGATGGAAGAACACCGCGTTCCGGGGGATGACGAATACTATGCCACCCGCGTAGATGTGGGGTCTGTATTGGTTCCATACCGTGAGCAGTGCTCGGAAAGCCTGGTTGAGTTTATCTTTGAGGGCGATGTCCCGGGGAAATCCTCCGATTAACCCGCTATGCATAACAAAAAGGATTTGGAAAACGGTTGTCTTCCAAATCCTTTTCTTTTTCCGGAAAGCCCCTCCCGCCGATGCGCACGGTCAACGGCGGTATAGCAAATAGTTGGCCCTTCCTTCGTCCTTCCGCCGTACATAGATATAGTACATGGTCGAATGCTCCGGAGTTTCCATCATAGCGCTTGCCATCATGCGCGCGCCGGTGTCCCCACCCAAAAAGAACACCGGATGGCCTGTTTTTCCCTTGCGGATATAGCGGACGCCGGCTTCGGAAAGCGCATTGCAGACCTGGTCGCAGTCCACCGTGGAAGTGCTGGCGTAAACCTGCTTCCATCGCCAAAAGCACAGCATTGATTATCCCTCCCTCGCCGCTTGTTCCAGAAGAAATTTTGCTATTTCTAGGTCCTGCCTGCGGACATCGACATATTGCATCACCACACCGGCGGGATATTTTCCAAAGGAGCCAAAGCGCATCCAGCCGCTGGCTGCGGCGCCCGCATGCCCGCATTTCGCCCGGTAACGATATGGGATGCCTGCCGCATCCAAAAGCGCACAGATACGGGCGCTTTCCTGATCGGAGCACCCGCAATAGAGTTCTTTCCACCTGCCTAAGAACCGCATGGTCCTCCCTCCTTTAACATCTTGCGACCCATCGGGCCTTTCCGGATTTTCTTTCATTTTAACATATACCCCCATAAAATCCAATAAAGAATCTTTTTTGAGAAAAATTTTCACATAAGGACGCGATCATATGCTTCAAAATCCCCGCAAAACCACTGTGGAAATCAATCTGCACGGCCTCACAACCGCAGACGCCAAGCGGAAGCTGGAACAATTTTTGTCCCGCCTGCCCGCCAGTGTGACCGAGGTCATCGTAATCCACGGGTACCACGGCGGGCAAGCCCTGGGCAATATGGTGCGCCAGCGTCTAAAACACCCACGCATCCGCGCAAAGATCCTCTGCCTGAACCCCGGGGAAACCCGGCTGCTGCTCTCTCCCCCGGCGCGTCCCCATTCCAAATAAGCCGCAGGTCAATCTTCCTCCGGCAACGGCTTATTGGAAGGCTCCAGGCGGCTGAACGAATAGCGCATGACCTTCCCCAGGCGCTCCCGCCCCTTTTTGATATGGACGGATACCGTCCCCGGCGTAAGCCCCAGCAGCCCGGCAATTTCATTTACGCGCATCTGCTCGAAATACCGCAGTTGGATGCATTCCCGCTGCCGCTGGGTCAACTCCCCCTCCATAGCGGCGTGTAAGGCCCGCAGCATCTTTCGATATTCCGCATCCGGTTCGCCGCCGCTTCCCTGCATCGCCGGCAGCCGGTCCCCGAAGAGTTCTAAGCTCAGATTGGATTTTCGCCTCATCGCAACCTCCCACATTTGATCAGGTAGTTCCCCACATGGAGGCAGTCCAGATACATCCCATACAGGAGTTGTATCCGCCCCTCCAGCTTGTCCGCCTCTTTTTCCTCTGTCGCGTCCGCGGCTTGACGCCGCAGCAGACGCACCCGCTCGCGGAGATGTTCCGCCTCCCGCAGGTATTCCTCCCCCCATACAAGGTAATCCATATTGACATTTCTCCTTAACGCATTTGAATCTTAATAAGATTCTTTTTAATTTTATGCTAACACCATAAGTGAAAAAAGTCAACCAAAATAGAACAAATGTTTTCTAAAAAATTTTAAAAATCCCCTTGACAACGATTCCTTTTTATCATATACTAATATCAGTTATACAGGACAGAACAATCGTAAGTTCGCGTGATATATTTGAATTAGCGCCATGCATACCCAATGCATACTGCCGGGATCGGCGGTAAGGTCCGTATATTCCAGCCATTGAAGAGCAATCTTCAATGGCTTTTTATATTTTTTGCACTTGTTGCCTCCCTTCCAGAGCATGATGCAACGCAGCGGACTTTTGGAGCTTCCAACTGGTTATTGGCCAGAGCGCCTCGTAAGTTTCGAGGCGTAGATTCGTGTATTTCCGTGCCGCATATACTATGGCGGCATCTTTGTACGGACGACACAAGCCCCCTTTTCTTGACAAGCTTCGGAAAAATATGCTAGCATAAAACAGACTTTGGACCGGTCATCCCTTGCAGGCGGCCGGGCTGGTCCTTGCACATTTCCCTAGCTTTCTGTCTGGATAGCTTATCAAAGGCCGCAGGAAAACCGGCCTTTTAGGGATTTTTGCCAGGTAATCTTTTCAAAGGGACATGCCGCCAGCGTGTCCTATTTTTCTGTATCAAAAAGGATGGCATACTATGAAAGCCAAAACGAATGTGAAAAAAATGGCCATTCTCGCCATGATGGTTGCGCTGGGCGTCGTCTTATCCCCGATTTTGCGCGTCCCCGGCATGGCCCCCATGCAGCATTTTATCAACGTCATTGTTGCCGTTTTGCTGGGACCGTGGTACGCCCTCGCCTGCGCGATTTTAATCGCCCTTTTGCGCATGTGGCTCATGGGCGTCAACCTGTTGGCGGTCACAGGCGCGGTGTTTGGGGCGGTGCTCTCCGGGCTGCTCTATCGGGCGACCGGCAAAATGCTCGCCGCCGTGGCGGGTGAAATCGTCGGGACCGGCATCATCGGCGCGATGGCCTCGTATCCGGTGATGGCGTTCCTCTATCATATGGACGGCGTTGTTTTGTTCACCTATGTGCCGTCGTTCTTGGCAGGCACGATCATCGGTGGCTTTGCCGGGTATCTCTTTTTAATCGCACTTTCCAAAAACGGGCTGTTGACCCGGCTGCAAAGGATGGCGAACCAATGAACCAAATGGAATCCATGGCCCTGCTTCTCAAAAATTTGCGGCAAACGGCGCCGTTGATCCATTGTATCACAAACCACATCTCCATCAACGACTGCGCCAACGCGGTTTTGGCGCTCGGCGCACGCCCAATCATGGCCGAACATCCGGATGAGGCTGCGGAAATCACCGGCCACGCCCAAGCCCTGGTCTTAAACCTAGGGAACATCAGCGCCTCCCGCATGGAAGCTATGCGGCGCTCGGCGTGCGCCGCCGGGAAAACCGGTATCCCCATTGTGCTCGACCCCGCCGGGGTTGGGTGCAGCCCATTGCGCCGGGCATTTTTTGCAGAATTAGCGGGGATCGCCCCATTTTCCATCATCCGGGCCAACAGTTCAGAGCTCCGCGCCCTATGCAGCGGTGCTTCCACCACGGACGGCGTAGACGTTGCCGCGGATGACAAGATCACCCGCAGCACGGCGAAGCAGCAGGCGCGATGGGTCGTTGAAGCCGCGCGCCGCTTTCACTGCGTGGCGTCCGCCTCGGGCGAGGTGGACATCGTATCGGATGGGCAGTCCTGTTGGTTCCTCTCCAACGGCGACCCGATGCTGGGGCAAATCACCGGGACGGGCTGCATGTCCAGCGCTTTGGCGGGGGCCTGCTGTGCCGGTGGACAGCCGCTGGAGGCCGCTGTCACAGCGGCTGCCCTCATGGGGATCTGCGGCGAACAAGCTGCCGCAGAGACAAGGGCGCGCGGCCGGGGGTCCGGAACATTCCACGCCGCTTTGCTGGACGCCTTATCGACGATTTCCTCGGAAGCGCTCGCGCAGAATCTACATATGGAAGGAGCATCCCTATGAACCAATCGGACTGCCTGCTCTATCTCGTCACCAACAGCGACCACCTCGCACGGGAACCGTTTCTCCGCGTGATCGAAGAAGCTTTGCAAAACGGGGTCACCCTGTTGCAGCTCCGCGAAAAAGACAAGGATGGCCGGGAATTTTATGAAGAGGCCCTGGCTGTCAAGGAATTGGCCAAGCGGTACCATGTGCCGCTCCTGATCGACGACCGCATTGACGTCGCCCTGGCGGTGGACGCGGACGGCGTACATGTGGGGCAAAGCGACCTTCCTGTCTCCGTGGCAAGGAAGCTGTTAGGGCCCGGCAAAATCGTCGGGGCAACGGCCAAAACCGTGGCACAGGCGCTGGAAGCACAGTCCCAGGGAGCCGACTACCTGGGGACAGGGGCTATTTTCCCAACGCAGACAAAGGCCGCCGCAATCCCCACCAGTGTGGGGACCCTCTCCGAGGTCTGCCGGGCAGTGAACATCCCGGTTGTGGCCATTGGAGGGCTCAAACAGGACAACTTGTCCGTGCTGGAGGGATGCCCGATCAGCGGGATTGCCGTGGTGTCCGCCATTATGTCGAGCGCAACCCCGGGCATAGCCGCGCGGGAATTGGCGGCTATGGCAAAGAAGCTTGTAGAACTTGGACGCGCCAAAAACGCCTAATGCAGAGAAAAGGGCTACAAATACGGATTTATAAAATAGGAAGCTCCCGCCCTGGAACATCCAGGACGGGAGCTTCCCTGTTTTATGAAGATTTTTCGATCATGATTCAACGCATAGCCATTGGGGATTGCCTCGCTTTTGAAACGCTTATCGGACAGCGCTGGCCTTTGCGGCAATCCCGCCGCCGAAGCAGCAGGGACCTTTTTTATCCTCTGTTCCTACTGCTTTAGAAACGGTTGAAAGGGAGTAAATCAGCATTCTTCTTTTTTGCGGAATTTGCGGGGGACGATCATCACGGCGCCTGCTGCTGCAAGGATACCCATACCGCCAACGGTGAACAGCATGGTACCCGTGCCGCCGGTGTGCGGAACCGGGCTGTTGGCAAACTTGACAGTAACAACATTGCTCGCATCTGCCTGGTCGGGAATGGTAATGGTCAGTTCCTCGTTGCTGCAAACATAACCCTCGGGCGCTTCTGTTTCCTTCAGGTAGTAGACGCCGGCATCGAGGCCATCCAGAATAATATGGCCATTCGCGTCCGAAGTCAGCTCAACGACGACATTGATGGGATTTCCTTCGCCATCTTTCTGGTAGAACTCGAACTTCGCACCTTCCAGGCCTTTCTCCTCATTGGTCTGGTCGTACTTAAAGACATCGATCTTATATGTATTGACCTTGACGATGGATTTCTCTGTCTCGCCGTCCGGATAGGTAACCCACGCGGTGTTCTGATAGCTGCCAGCCGTTGCTTCCTCGGACAATGTGGCCGTATAGGTCACGGTGATCGGCGTAGCGTTTGCGATGTCTTCGTCGTCGATGGCCCCCATCTCGTAGAGATTGACCAGGTCCACGGTGATCTCAAAATCGCAGGTTGTGCCATCTTCATGTTGCGCCGGTTCGTAGTTGATCGTATACTGGTCAGGCTGAATCAGTTCGTCATCCCCAACCTTGACCACGAAATTAGTGGGATCAATGAACATGTCATTCATGTCGTCATGGAAGGTGAGCTTATACTCGCCGCGATCTTCCACGGGCACATTTGCCAAAGTGTTGACCACCTCAGGATCGTCCGCTTCTTCGGGTTTTATGTAGTTGAGCAGATCGTCCGGCACGTTGGACGTCAGTTTGAAATCCACGGTATCGCCTGCTGCTGCCGTATCCTCTTTCTTGTCGCCTTCTTCTGTCACAATGACCTTATCCAGGCCCGGGAAGCTGGTCTTATCGATGGGGTCTTTGCCGTGGGCTGCTTTGAGAGAGGTCAGGCCGCTAACAGTAGACAAGCCGGTTTCTTCGGAGAAATCCGTGAATTCTTCGATGTGGTTTCCATCTTCGGTTTCCGCATGGGCTTCCCAGCGGGCATCCGCAGCGTCGTCGTACCAGCCGTCGATGAGGTGGTCGCAATCGTCCAGTACCCACATATCGCCCACATCCGTCAAAGTGGCGGTTGCTCCGTCGCGGTTGTAGAGATCATCGCCTGCAGTACCGGCGTGGTTATTGTACAGCTTTACGCCAACAGGGATCGTAACGGTTCCGGCATTGCAGATGCCGCCGCCCGTTTGATGAGCGGAATTGTTCATAATAACAGCCGTGCTGGGCAAAACCAGCCTGCCGCCGTTATAGATACCGCCGCCGTTGGTAGAAGGCTCGTCGTTGCCTGTAACCGTAAACTTCGCGCCTTCTGCAATGTTGAAGGTTCCGTAGTTCTCCATGCCGTTGCGGACGTTATTCAAGATATTGATTTCCGCTTTTGCTTCCACGGTGGAAACGCCGTAGGCACGCAGGCCGCCGCCCGTATACCCATAGCCATTTTCGTTCGCGTTGATGACCGATGTTTCGTCCATCGTCATATCGCCGGAATAGGTAATTCCATAATAGGCATTGTTATTGCAGTTCAGCACGGAGTTCTCAATGGTCACATTGCTGGCAGACAGCCCATGGCCGTTGTTGTTCTCAAAGGTAATCTGCGAATTGATGGCGGTAAATTTACCGCCATTTGAAGCGTTGCTTGTACAATTCTGGATAGCGAACGTCGAATCCTCGACATAAATCGTCGGGCTGTTTACATAACCGCGGTTTGTGCCGTCAATCAGGAATTTACTGCCGCCGGTGACATTTACATTGGCGGTGCCCGCTGCATCCAGCTGGATTCCTTGGCCCGCATTGCCCTCCGTACCAACGCCAAGAATCTGGAACGTCGATCCATCCGTCACATTAATCTTCGATCCAGCATTCATATAAATAGCGTTGCGGGTGCCGGTTGTCCGGCTATCAAACATAAAGGCCAACTTTGCTCCATTTGTGACATTCAATGTGCCGCTCAAGGACAGCATCAACCAAGGAGACGTACCATCCGACGTCCACTCTACAGAAACGCCGGCACCGTCAAAGGTCAAAACGCGGCTGGGGTCATTGAGGCCAAAGCACATCCAACCTTCGCCGTTGCTGGTAAGCTGGCGGTCAATGGTAATTTTACCATTTCCGGTAAAGGTCAACGTCTTATTAAAACCTTTGGTCAATTCGCAGTCCTGAAGCAGGGTGATCGTTGAACCCTCCGGCGCCTCTTCCACCGCCTGATCCAGCGTTGCATACGTCTTGTCGCCAACCTGCGCCACGTCGCCGTCTGCTGCAAACGCTGTCGTCGGGAGGAATGTCAGCAGCATGCACAATGCGATAAGGCCGCTGAACAGACGTGTTTTCATGTTCCTTTTCATAAAATTTTGTTCTCCTTTCTAGCATATCTGGGAAGCCCCCTTCCTGGGGTCCTAATTCCTGGTTCGTTCTCCGCCACCAGACAGCATGCATACCGCTGTGTCCGTGGCCCTACCGCCTCCTCCCATTTGCTGCACCCGATCGCATCCACAGCCTTCAAAATGCTGGTTGCCAATGTAAGCACCGCGCTGTTTCTTGCAGAGGCAAACAAGCATTGGAATTCTAATAAGATTCTTATAATCTTATTAAGATACGACTTTAGGAATGTTTCTTATATTATCATATTTGTTCACAAAAAGCAAGATTTTCCGGCGGGATTATACCCAAAATTGTTGATATTAACATCGTCCATTCATCGGATAAACCTGCTTTAAACTATCTTTTCTCTAAGAGTCCATCCATACGAGTTTCCTTTGTATTTTCTTACAGACGAATCACACCTCCGAATTGAAAAGAAAAATGCAAAAGGCCCCTTCCCCGGAAAATTCCGGGGAAGGGGCCTTGCTATTTCATTTATTTAAGAAAGAACCTTTTTCTATTTCGTAACCCTTTCTACAAAAGCACTTAGCCAATCGTCACTGCACAGTGCTTCACTGGACGTGCAGCGTCTTTCACGCCTACGGCGGGCACGCAGTGCCTTTCGCGCCTACGGCGGGCACGCAGTGCCTTTCGCGCCTACGGCGGGCACACAGTGCCTTTCGCGCCTACGGCGGGCACACAGTGCCTTTCGCGCCTACGGCGTCCCCTAAGG
>OLSM01000369.1_pt1 | contig 45541 bp, 39 predicted proteins | sample 1672721 | NCBI WGS metagenome assembly OLSM01 (sample SAMEA3136717, study PRJEB25190) | human gut metagenome
CCAACAAAAGTTTTTGCTTCATCACTCAGAATTCAAACATCTAAATACAAATTTAAACTTCTGCTCTCGCCATTGCTTCCTTATAATCCTTCTTATCTGTAAAGATCTCATTCTTGTATGGATTCTTCTTCTGCTGTTTTGCTCTCTTAATAATTGCAGCCAGACAGATCACATTCGCTGCAAGTGCAATTACCGCGATCACACCCTGCATGGTTGGATTAGCACTTGTCGGTCTTACTGCTGCATCCATGAATCCGTCAGAATACAGAGCCGGAATTACTGAGAAACGGCTTGCATCCTGGAATAATGGGAATACCTGAGCAAACATACACCACAGTGCCAGTGTATTCGCGCGGTTCTGGATCCAGCCACCCTTGTTCCAGAACATATTTGCAAATGTCGGAGCAAGAAGTAATGCAACACCACAGTAGAATGCATGTGTTGTCAGGTTGTTATATGTGTACTCGAAGTTCCACAGATCATATGCAATGATAAAGCACCATGTCATATCCGGCCAAAGCATATCGTCATGCTTCTTGGATGTGTAGATTCCCCACCATCCTGTCATACAGAAGATGTTCAGGATTCCGGCAATTCCGTTCACCCAGTTCCACCATCCTCCGTAGAGCCATACATTTTCTGAAGACAGCCACCAGCGGTCACCGAATTCTTTCATTGCCATGAATCCACGGATACCTGATTCAAAATCACTTACTACTGCAATCAGAATATTGATTGCAACGATTGCAAACGGGAATACTTTGAACCATTCTGTCTTACCAATTCCCCATTTGTATTTCAGCATCATAAAACCAATACACCCTGCTGTTGCAGCATACAATTTTGCATAATGGAACCAACTTGTCATATGTACATAAGTATCGTTATTCAGTGCCCATTCTGCACCATTTGCTGCACAGATATAGATTGCGATGAAATACACTGTAAGTATAGCCGGAATAGCTCCAAAACAGATCAGTCCACCGATTTTTGTACGTCTTGCGAATTCATTTGCAAGAACAAGTCCGGCAAACACCAGTACCCACCCTAACAGCTGCCAGCCGGCACCATCGCCATAAATTTGGAATAACATAATTATCCCCCTCCTTCTTTTAATTGGTTATACCAACCTATTGTTATCTTTTTAACATTATACTCTTCTTATTATTATGCGTCAATAAATGCACCTGTTTCTCCTATTTTTCAGCACTTTATAATAAAATATCTCTCCATATTTTTGTATTTTTACAATAGATTTGCACTTTGGCATCTGGTATGACCACAGCCACATCATTTTCTTTCTGACGATTCAGAAAATTCATTTAAGCATTCTTATTTTTGAGTTATCTAACAATTCAATATTCATTTTATTCTGTTTTATGCGTACTTTTCTTGATTTTTTTCATGTTTTTGCAAGAATACATATATATTTCTTGCAAATTTCATCTCGACTGTTTATAATTACATTAAAATGCATTATCAAGACACTAGAAAACATATATGTATTGTGAGGATGAAAACTATGAATTCAAATGATATATTAATTGCAAACACTGACGATCTGCGCAGTGATATGGACTATTTAGAGAAAACACTTTTGAAAGGACACCGCATTGATCCGAATCTTTATGAAGAATATGATGTAAAGCGCGGACTTCGTGATTCAACCGGCCGAGGAGTTCTTACCGGACTGACTGAAGTATCCGATGTCTGTGGATTTGATGTTATAAACGGACGTAAAATTCCTGCTGAAGGTGGACTTTACTATCAGGGAATCAATGTCAATGACCTTATCAACGGTCTGAAAGGCAAACGTTTTGGATTTGAGGAGACAACTTTCCTGCTCCTTTTCGGACGTCTTCCAAAAAAAGATGAATTAGAGCATTTTCTGAAAGTTTTATTTGAATTAGAAGATCTAAGCGGACGTTTTGTTCGTGACGTTGTCATGAAGGCCTCAAGCTCTAACATCATGAACGCACTCCAGCGCTGTGTTCTTACTTTATATACATATGATGAGAACCCTGAAGATATTTCTGTTGAAAATGCACTGCGTCAGGCTCTTGAACTTATTGCAAAGCTTCCACTGATCGCAGTATATTCTTATCATGCATACAGACATTTCCGTAAAGATGAGACACTTTTGATCCGTAATCCGGAGAAAGGCCGTTCTCTTGCCGAAAATATTTTGTACATGCTTCGTCCGGATGGACAGTATACAGAACTAGAAGCCAAGGTTCTTGATGTTGCACTGATTCTTCATGCAGAACACGGCGGTGGTAACAACTCCACTTTCACTACACATGTTGTTACTTCTTCAGGAACAGATACATATTCAGCAATTGCTGCTTCCATCGGTTCTCTGAAAGGACCTCGTCATGGTGGTGCAAACCTGAAAGCGCAGGGGATGTTTGATGATATTAAGAAGTCTGTCAAAGACTGGACTAACGAAGATGAGATTCGTGAGTATCTCCGCCTGATTCTTGATAAAAAAGCCTTTGATAAGACGGGACTGATCTATGGAATGGGACACGCAGTCTACACAATCTCCGACCCAAGAGAAAAGATTTTGAAGAGCTATGCACAGAAGCTTGCTTCTGAAAAGGGACTTGACGATGAATTCGCACTTTATGACCGCGTAGAAAGAATCGCCGGTGAAGAGATCATGACACACAGAAAGATGCTGAAACCTGTCTGTGCTAACGTTGACTTCTACAGCGGATTTGTTTATACAATGCTGAATATTCCAGAAGAGCTTTTCACACCACTCTTCGCGATTGCGCGTATCACCGGGTGGAGTGCACATCGTCTGGAAGAACTGTTAAATGCCGGTAAGATCATCCGTCCGGCATACAAATATGTTGGGCAGCATACAGAATTCCATGAACGTGATGACAGAAATTAATTATTTGATACCTGATTATTATTCTAAGTTCACCTGCATCGCCGACCGCTGTCCGATCACCTGCTGCCAGGAATGGAAGATTGGCGTCGATGCAGATACGAACCGTAAATGGAAGAAACTTCAAGCTCCGGAAACCGTACCTGAACAAAAGAAAAATTTAAGCGCTTATACGATTAAAAAAGATGGACAGCGTGTGATAGGCCTGGACAGTGATCATCGCTGTCCATTCCTTAACTCTGAGAAGCTCTGCTGCCTTGTTGTTGCTTACGGCGACAAAGTCCTATCAGAAACGTGCACTACATTTCCACGAGAGGAGCATCGCTTTCCGACACATAACGAGAAAATGCTGATGCCTTGCTGCCCTGCAGTGATTGACCTGTGGAACAAACAGAAGTCCCTGCATTTCCCAAATGTATCAGACACTTTGTCCGATACTGGCGATACAGATACTTCTGTCCTTTTCCTCTTGCGTGAAAAACTACTCAATCTTTTAGATGATTCTTCCAGAACAATCGAAGAAGAACTTTTGGAAAGCTTCTATATTCTTCAGGAATTATACCAGCATCAGCCATTAACAAAAGAACTGTTAGAAGATTATTTTTCTGATAGCACAGTGAGAGAACTTGGAAATGCGATTTCAGATATAGACCTTCCACCTTTGGATCTGATCAGTGAATGTAACGAACTGTTACAAGATCTTTCCGTAAACTATCAAAAAGAAGGGCTCTATCAGGATACTCTGAATCCAATTCTTGCTTTGGCGGAAGAAATATCAGAAGCCCTTTCAAAAAACTCTGAAAATCCTGAGAATGATGAAACATACGAATCCTCTTTGTTGGAACAATGGGAACGCTTTTCTCAACACTTGAAGCCTTATGAACCACTGCTTCGCAATTTTCTGCGCAACGAGATTTTCTCCGATCTCCTGCTTCCTGGAAATGACCTCGAAAATATGCTCGTGCAGATGCAATGGATCGCGCTTGAATACGCGGCATTCCGCCACAGCGTTTTCTTAAGATGGATGCTGGATGGCACAGACGCAAACGTTTCTGAAATTTCTTACGGAACGTTGAGACAATATCTTGTGATCATTACACGAATGACCGGATATGAAACAGCTGATATTTATGAATATCTAGAAAACAGTTTCGAATCCCTCTTATGGGACTGGGGCTACTTTGCATTAATTATAGGAAAATAAAAAAGGATTATGTGATTGGCACAAGTACTTTTTGCCTTTTACATAATCCTTTTTTCAGAGTTATCACAAACTATCTCATACAAATGTACACAACATACACTGCATAAAGAAGTAACATGATAATACCTTCTTTTCTATTAAGTTCTCTTTTCGTCCATGCCATGATCCATCCAATAACACTGAACACGATCAGCACTGCAATATCAATGATATTTTCTGTCAAAAATGCGACCGGTGAAATTGCTGCCGCAATACCAAGCACCATGAGAATATTAAAGATATTGGAACCGATTACATTTCCAAGTGCCATATCCACCTCACCTTTTTTTGCTGCTACAATCGATGTAACCAGCTCCGGAAGGCTTGTTCCAAATGCAACTACAGTAAGACCAATCAGAGTCTGACTGATTCCAATTGCCGCCGCAACTGTACAGGCACCGTCTACTACCCAGTCACTTCCGACCGCAATCGCTACTGCGCCGAGAATAATGTAAATCACACTCTTTCCCATAGACATTTCCTGAATCTCCTCCGCTTCCAGAAGATACTCTTCCTCTTCCACTCCCGGCTCCACATTTTTCTCACGAGATGTCTGTGCTGAGCGAATCATGTAGAGGATAAACGTCAGGAATAAGATAATAAATACAACTCCATCTATATGTCCCAGTGACATTCCGGCTGCACCAAGAATCAGAAGCAATACCGCACACAGAATAGAGATCGGAAAATCAATCTTTAACGTATTAATCTGAACTGCCACGGAAGTAAAAAGCGTGCAGGCTCCGACTACAACCATGAGATTGAAAATATTAGATCCTACCGCATTACTGACTGCAAGTGCATTGTTTCCCGTAACTGCTGCTGTCACACTGACCGCAGTCTCCGGAAGGCTCGTCCCCATCGCCACAATCGTCATTCCGATGATCAGTGACGGAACATGATACCGTCTTGCGATACTGCTACACCCCTCAACAAATGCATCTGCACCTTTTACAAGAAACACAAATCCAATAATTAAAAGTACCACTGCAAATGGCACACTTTGAAACAAATCACTCATCTTTTATTTCCTTTCTGCTATACTATATTCAACCTCATTTTATGCTAATCCAGACAGATGCTGGATCAAAATCCTAACACCTAAAAGCACCAGGATGATTCCACCAACCAGTTCTGCCTTATGTTTATATTTCCCACCAAAATAATTTCCAATCACTACACCAACAATAGAAATAATCATTGTCGTAATTCCGATGATCGTAATTGCCTCAAGAATCGGTGTGTCCAGAAATGCAAATGTGATTCCGACTGCCAGCGCATCGATACTCGTCGCAACGGCAAGTACAAACATATTTCTATGATCCAACGGCTGATCTTTTACTTCAACAATATCTTCTTCGTTCCATTCTTTTACTGCCTCCAGAATCATTTTCCCACCGATAAAGCCAAGCAGAATAAATGCGATCCAGTGATCAATACTTGTAATATACTTTTGGAACTGAATTCCAAGAATCCATCCCACAAGCGGCATTAATGCCTGGAACCCTCCAAAATACAATCCGATCACTACCGCCTGTTTCTTATTCAGCTTCTTCATTCCAAGGCCCTTACAGACAGACACTGCGAATGCATCCATCGCAAGCCCGACCCCCATCAACAAAAGCTCGATAAATAGTGCCATGTTTCTCCTCTTTTCTTTTTTCTTCTGTATCTGTTCCGCTACAATTGCAGTGCGCATCCTAAGCGGAGCGTTTTTTATATATTAGGAAAGGACTTTCCTAATATATAAAAACAAAGAGACCCACGTATGTTCTATGATAAGAGAACTGCTTGCTTGACATAACAAACTCGTCCTCTTATTTAAAACATACATGAGTCTCATTCTTTAAGATTTGCCAGGTGATCTTTTAAAACTCATTCTCACCGGTATGTTGACAAATCACATTTTCATGCGAACTACTCCCTCACGGAATATATTTAATTTATCTTTCGGCTCGGTTCGTCTCATGAACAACTGCCTCACTGACACATCGTTTCTTACTATAACGAATGAATTCTGTTTTGTCAATAAATTTTATCATTTATTTCCAGACGATTTATTCCGAGACATTTCGTTACTGTCACAGTAACAGCTTTCCCCATTAGAAAAGCAGCATTCCGATTCCTCTCGTGATGATTGCCACAACCCATGCGATCAGACACTGCCAGAACACCATTCCGACAGCCCATTTTGCACCAAGCTCGCGCTTTACTGATGCGACCGCTGCAACACACGGTGTATAAAGCAGACTGAATACAAGCAAAACACCTGCTGACAATGGAGTCAGTACAGAAGCAATTCCACCTCCGAACAATACCTCAAGTGTAGATACTACACTTTCTTTCGCCATAAATCCACTGATCAGTGCTGTACAGATTCTCCAGTCTCCCAGTCCAAGCGGACGAAGGATTGGAACAAGTGCACCTGCAATCATAGCAAGAATACTATCTGCTGAATTCTCCACAAGGTTCAGATGCAAGTCAAAACTCTGCAAGAACCATACAACAATCGTTGCCATCAGAATAACTGTAAATGCTTTCTGTAAGAAATCTTTCGCTTTCTCCCAAAGAAGCTGTGCCACATTCTTCGCACCCGGCAGACGATAATTCGGAAGTTCCATAACAAATGGTACCGGTTCTCCTTTAAACAGAGTTCCTCGATAAAGGAATGCGATTAAAATTCCAACTACAATTCCAAGCGCGTACAGACCCGACATGATCAGTCCGCCCTTACCCGGGAAAAATGTACTTACAAAGAATGCATAAATCGGAAGTTTTGCTGTACAACTCATAAACGGTGTCAGAAGGATCGTCATCTTACGGTCTCTTTCACTGGTCAATGTTCTTGTTGCCATAACTGCCGGAACTGTACATCCGAATCCGATCAACATCGGCACAATGCTTCGACCGGAAAGACCGATCTTACGAAGCAGTTTATCCATTACAAATGCCACTCGCGCGATATATCCACTGTCTTCCATCATAGAGAGGAAGAAGAACAAAGTAACGATAATCGGAAGAAAACTAAGCACGCTTCCTACTCCTGTAAAGATTCCGTCGATCACAAGACTTCGGATTGCATCATTTACATTGAGTGCGATCAGTCCCGCCTCAGCCATTCTTGACAACTGATCAATTCCCATTTCCAGAATTCCTTGCAGAAATGCACCGATTACATTAAATGTCAGATAAAATACAAGCACCATGATTCCGATAAAGCATGGGATCGCTGTATATTTTCCTGTCAAGATTTTGTCTATCTTCTCACTTCTGACACGTTCTTTACTCTCTTTCGGTTTCACAACCGTCTGCTCACAGAGACGTTCAATAAAATCGAATCGCATATCTGCGATTGCCGCACTTCGGTCAACCTCACGTTCCGTCTCCATCTGCTGTACAATATGCTCAAGCATATCCAACTCATTCTGATCAAGCTTTAACTGTTCTAAGATCAGCGGATCCCCCTCAATTGCCTTCGTTGCGGCAAAACGTACCGGCAGCTTTGCTTCTTCTGCATGGTCTTCAATCAGATGAATCACTGCATGGATACATCTGTGGACCGCACCGTCATGATCACTTTTATCACAGAAATCCTGACGCAGCGGACGCTCCTGGTATTTTGCCACATGAAGTGCATGACGTATTACTTCATCCACACCTTCGTTCTTCGCTGCCGAAATCGGAATAACCGGAACTCCAAGCAGTGCTTCCATTGTATTCACATCAATAGATCCATGATTTCCAATCACCTCGTCCATCATATTCAAAGCTACTACCATCGGAATATCCATTTCGAGAAGTTGCATTGTCAGATAGAGATTTCGCTCAATATTCGTTGCATCCACAATATTGATGATTGCTTTCGGATGTTCATCCAACACAAAATTTCTTGAAACAATCTCCTCACTGCTGTATGGAGACATTGAATAAATTCCCGGAAGGTCTGTCACATTCGTATTCGGATAACCTTTGATTGCTCCATCCTTACGGTCTACTGTTACTCCTGGGAAGTTTCCTACATGCTGATTTGCTCCTGTGAGCTGATTAAACAACGTTGTCTTTCCACAGTTCTGATTTCCTACCAGGGCATAAGTAAGCACTGTTCCATCCGGTAACGGATTAGCATCTTCTTCAGAATGATACTTTCCTTCTTCTCCAAGTCCCGGATGATCTACCGGTTTCAAACGTTCTCCACGGAAATGGCTGTTTGTTCTCTCGCTGATTTCCTCAACTTCAATCTGTTCTGCCTCTGCAAGACGAAGTGTCAGTTCATATCCATGTACCTGCAATTCCATCGGGTCTCCCATCGGTGCAAACTTTACCACCGTAACTTCCGCACCCGGAATCATACCCATATCCAAAAAATGCTGTCGTAACGCACCGGAAGCCCCAACTGTCCTGATCACAGCACTCTTTCCAATCGCTAATTCTTTTAATGTCATTTTTTTATCATCCTCTTTAGCTTATTGCGATTTTTTATCAATTAGTTATACAAAACTAGCTTATTCCAGGATGTTGGATTTGTCAATAATTATCATTTACAAAATGCTGTAATAAAAAAAGAAATGTTTTATTCCCTCTTATATTTTGGGAAATAAAGCATTTCTTTTTTCATTATATAGCAGCCTCTCGTTTTTTCAGTGGCGCATAAACGATTCTTCTGACAAAAATAAAGCAAATCACCTGCAGGATGATCGTAATGATCCAGGATACCGGATAGGAAATAAACAAAATCTTCAATGATCTGAATCTTGGAAATATTCCAAAGATCCAGACGATTCTCGTTCCGACTGTTCCGATTACGGAAAGTATCATCGGCACAATTGATTTTCCCATTCCACGAAGAGATCCCGGGAACAGATCCATCCATCCGCACAGAAAATAAGTAACTGTTGTATATAGAAGAATCTCCATACCACAGCTGATAACCTGAGGATCATCAGTATAAATCTTCAAAAGCTCCGGTCCAAAGAGATACGCACCTCCACCAAGAATTAATGCAATCGTTGTGGAAAGAATCAGGCAGTCAACTAAGACTCTGTCCATTCGTTTCCATTTTCCGACTCCGTAATTCTGGCTTGTAAAACTCATACATGCCTGTGTCACTGCATTGATCGATGCATATAAAAATCCAAAAATGTTATTCGCTGCCGTATATCCTGCCATCGCCACGGATCCGAAAGAATTGACCGATGACTGCAGAAGTACATTTGAGAAATTGATCACAGTACTCTGAATTCCTGCCGGAATTCCAACCTGAAAGATCTGTCCTAAATATACTTTTTTTATCATTAGCTTCGAGAAGCGAAGCTGATAACTGCTGTCTGATTTATACAGGCAACGCAATACCAATACACACGATACAAACTGTGCTGTTACCGTTGCAATTGCAACGCCCGCTACTCCTAAATGAAAAGCAATTACAAGTAAAAGATTTAAACATGCGTTAATCACACCTGCTACGATCAAAAACAAAAGTGGTCGTTTCGTATCTCCAACCGCTCTTAAGATTGCCGCTCCGTAATTATATAACATAAAAAACGGCATTCCCAGGAAATAAATCTTCATATATAGTGTCGAAAGATTGATCACATTATCCGGTGTTCCCATCAACTCAAGTGCTCCTCTGGAAAAGAACAATCCAACTAATGCCATCACAACTCCGCTTATAATCGCAAATGTAATCGCTGTGTGCACCGTCTCCGACATCTCTTTCTCGCGCCCTGCCGCATAGAACCTGGCTGCAAGCACATTTGCTCCAAGAGATATTCCTATAAATAGGTTCGTAAATACATTGATCAGTGCTGTGGTTGATCCGACTGCTGCCAGTGACTCACTTCCACTGAATCTTCCTACCACAACAATATCCACTGCGTTAAATGCAAGCTGCAGAATTCCAGATATCATCAGCGGAATTGAAAAAGAAATCAGCTTATTCATGATCGAGCCATTGCACATATCAATTTCAAATCTGTTTTTCTTCTTTTCTGAATGCATAACTTTTCCTCATTCTATAAATTATTGTAACTGTTCAAACACTCTCTTAATGCTGTCATAATGAAGGAAGATTCCCTCCTTGGCAAAGTTTTCAATCTCCTCCTTAGTTGCGAACATATATCCATCTGTTTCTTCTGTCTGAAGTTTCAGATCATTCTCATCAATATCAAGCACAAAGCGATATACATCAACAAAATAATTATCACCCTCGCCCGGATTTTCTCGCTTATAAGTAAATACATATCCGCCTTCTGCATTAGAAATATCTAATCCTGTCTCTTCTCTCACTTCACGGCATACCGCTTCCTCAGAAGACTCTCCTGCCTGCGCTGCACCGCCGGATACTTCCCACCAACCCGGTGCCCACGCTTTTGTCATTACACGTTTCGTGATCAGATATGTTCCATCCGGTCTTGCCACAACTCCAAGCACTGTCAGATGGTATTCCCCATCCTTTAAGCACCAGTCATTTCGCTTCATTGTTCTTCCGGTCGGCCGTTTCTCTGCATCATAAATATCCCAATATTCCATGATATTTTCTCCTCGTCTTATCTATCTCACATTTTTCATTTCCCTTTCTTATCATACATTTTTAGAAAAAAGCTGTAAAGTCTTTGGCAAATATTTTCCATTAGACTTTACAGCTTTCACTATCATTCGTTATTTGCTTCTATCTCAGATAATATGTCATTTCATGCCATTCTTCTCCACCCCAGACAGAATCTGACATTCCCAGATCTACAAACCCAAATCTTTTATACATCTCTACTTTTTCATCCAGGCAGGTAAGAACAATTTCTTTTCTTCCCTTTTCTTCTTCTCTTTGCAGATAACATCTTACAATCTCTCGTGCCAGACCTTGTCCTCGATACTCCGGTAATACATCTAAGCCAAGGATCATAACTTTCTTTCCTTTTGGATTATTCAAAGATGCATCTGTAAAAAATTCATCTCGGAATTTTTCCTCGTCCGTTGCAATTCCATTCAAAAATCCTGCTAACTTCCCAGTTGTTTTATCTACCGCAACTAAAAACAATTCCGGAGTCACACCGATTCGCTCCTTCATGTGTTTCTCAGAACATGCTTCATTTGGCGGGAAACAAATTTTCTCAATTAATACTGCCTGATCTGCCTCTTCCTGTCTAATATCCCTGAATTCAAATCTTTTTAAAATACTACTGTTCCCTTTCATCTGTTCTTGCATTTTCTAATCTCCTTCTTCATCAACTTTTGTAATAACATATTTGTAATTTCACACTGTCACCGTAAGCACTGCTCCTACAGATGCTACCAACGAAGCTGCTACTGCTAATATCTGGAACGGCAAACTACCAAGTCTTCCGCAAATCAGGCTAGTTCCCGCACGTCTTCTGGAACGATTGTATGCAACAATCACTCCTACTCCTGTCAGAACCTGAACCACACTTGCCATTCTTGTGAAACCAACAAAGCTCTGCACCCCCACAAGTGCGATCACAAGACAAGGTAATGTAGCTGCAAGCCAGCTGATCTTTTCGCCCCATTTCGTCTGTTCATTCACAATATCTCGAAGATTCAGTGTATTCGCCCAGAAAGATGTTGCAAGAGCCAGCAAGGAAAATACATATCCGATAATGCTGACCCATCCGCCAAGATGGCCGGAAAGATCCACCAGTGCTCCATTCTCTGTCACATTAGAACATCCCAGAAGCGTCATAAATGTGATCAAAAGGATCAATCCCATATTCAATCCCGTGCCGGCTGCAATCGCTTTACGAATACCTTTTTCGTCTCCTTCTAAACCTTTCACAACCTGTGGCACAGACATAACAGCAGATAATGAAAATGCAATCATGCTATACAGTGCCAGCATATTGTTATTCGAATAGAACTTTGTCGAAAGCTCTGTTGTCTCTGAAAGCATCGTTGCTACAAAAAGGATCCCTATGACTCCAAACATGGAAATCACTGCAATTTTCTCACAAATTCCAACCAGTTTCATTCCGATATAGACTACACTTGCCGCCAATACATAAAAGAGCAGCATTCCGACCACTGACGGAAGGTGAAACCATGCAGAAAATACAGCTGCCGCACCGGTAATAAATCCACTCACATTCACTACAACCGAAAAGCCAAGCAGCCCAAACGCCAGCCATGTACATGCCATCTTCAGCTTTCCCACAAACAGCTCATTTTCAAAGCATTTGATAAACTGCGCGCCATTGTTATTCAAAGACAGTTCCGCAATCATAAAATGCAGCAGAAGATTCATGCAATAAGCTACTGCCGCAATCCAGATGATATCATGCCAGTTATTTCTGGATGCAAGGAATGGGACCGAAAGAATTCCCGATCCCACGCCGTGTCCTATGATAATACTCATCGACTCCAAAAAAGTCAGCTTCGATTCCCCATGTACTTTCGCCATACCTACGCCTCTCCAGTAATACCAATTTGTTGTTTACCACTTATGATGACGGAAAACAATCTCAAATCTGATAGGATAACTCTCTCTATTGTACCTCATTATAGCTTATAATTAAACCCATTTTTTAAGAGCTTTTTCCCAGGCATTTTATATTCTCCAGAAACTATGCAGTTAATCATATTTTATGTTATACTCTTAATAGAAATAGCTATTAAATCTAAACGAAAAACAGAGGTAACTATCATGGAATTCAAGAGCATTTTAATAAAGGACACAACTGTGGAAGAAAGAAAACAGATTGTAAAAGAATCTTTAGGCAACATTTCTGCAAGCTGCGATGGTTGCATGGCAAGACTTTCAGAAATGTACGATGAGTATATCGAAGGTAAAAAAGAGATCCGTGACATTAATATGGAATTTAATGGACACTATTTACGTGGAGACATGGACAAAGGAGAAAAAAGAAGATGTCCAATGTAAAATAAATCTACTCCCCTTTTAACCTTCACTCAAGACCTACTGATAGAATGGAGGTGTTTGTATGAAATTTAAGAAAAGAATCGCATTTTTCACAGCAATTATGATGGCACTATTGACTGTCGGATGTGGCAGCAAATCAATGTCAGCATCCGAGGACAGTGCAACCATGGAATCAGTCTACGGTACAGATTATTCAAAAAACGAATACTGCGAAGAACCTGCAGAAACAGCCGATGCAGGAGTCACTTCCGGAAATGGACTGGAAGCTCAGGTAGAAAACGGACGAAAACTGATCCGAACGGTTTCTCTTTCTTTGCAGACAAAAGAATTTGATTCTGTACTCAATAGCCTAAAAACAAAAACTACTGAACTAGGTGGCTATGTCGAGAATTCTTCTATTAGCGGCAATAGTTATTCTTATACAACAACCCGATATGCAAGCTACACCATACGAATTCCGGCAGACAAGTTAAATGAGTTTGTGGATATCGTTGGTGAACTTGGAAATGTAACACAGGAAAATGAATCAGTGGAAGATGTGACACTTCAGTATGTAGATGTCGAAAGTCATAAAAAAGCTTTAGAAACGGAACAGGCACGTTTGATGGAGCTGCTTTCTACAGCAGAAAATATGGAAGACCTCTTAGCCATTGAAAGTAAATTATCCGATATCCGATATGAAATAGAAAGCTACGAAAGTCAACTTAGACTTCTGGACAATCAGATTGATTACAGCACAGTGCATGTGGAGATATTTGAAGTCGAACGTATGACAGACGCGGGTGAGAAAGGCTTCTTTGAAGAAATCAAAGAACGATTCGGAGACAACCTGTATAAAGTAGGTCACGGTTTCAGGAATCTCATCATTGGAATTCTTGGTGCTTTACCGATTCTTATTGTATGTGCAGCAGTTATAGCTGTTATCGTAGTTATAGTTAAGAAAAGTATCAAAAAAATAACACTCAAAAAACAGAAAAAAGAAAAAGAAAACGATCATGAAGAAAACTTCAAATAGCGGCTCTCCTTCGTTTCTCTTGTAAAGCAATGCACTCAAAAGCGGAAAACCTCTGAATCTAATGAGATTTTCCGCTTTTTGTTTTTCTCTTATTCTCTATTCTTTTTTATATTTTTTTCCATAGCAGCAATTTCCTCTGCTGTATATTCTTCCACTACTGTCTTTGTCACTTGTTTTATATTTTTTTCCTTCAGACGAAGATATACAAATTCCCTGAAAATAGTGTACAGAACCGAAACTAATGGAATGAAAATAAGCATTCCTACGATTCCCATAAGATTGCCACCGATCGTAACAGCAACAAGCACCCAGATTGATGGAAGTCCAACTGATCCACCAACCACATGCGGATAAATCAGATTGCCTTCAATCTGTTGAAGAATCAAAAATACAATAATAAATAAAATTGCTTGCTTAGGACTTATCATAAAAATCAAAAAGCAACCCACTGCACATCCGATAAAAGCTCCAAAGATCGGAATCAATGCAGTAAATGCAATTAAAGTTCCGATCAAAAGTGCATATGGCATTTTTAAAATACTGAGTGTAACAACAAACATACTTCCGAGAATCACAGCTTCTACACACTGCCCCGTAAGAAAATTTGCAAATGTCTGATAGGTCAGAGAACAAATTTTCAGGAATGCCTCTGCTTTTTGTTTCGGAATAAATGCAAAAAATACTTTTCTTATCTGTACATGCAATTTTTCTTTCTGAAAAAGAATGTAGCATGCAAAAGAAAATGCAATGAAAAATGTAGCAAATCCACTGACGATAGAGCCCACTGCCGACATTGTCGTATTCATCATATTTCCTGCTCCGCTGCCAAGAATACTGATTCCCCATTTAATGGCCTGATCTTGATTAAACTGAACCTGATTTACAAGCTTCATAATTTCTTGATTATTGTGTGAAAAATCTCGAATCCAGTTTTGCATCTGTGGAACAAAATTCGCAATACTTATCATCAAACTTCCCATTGTCCGAGTAAGCTGTGGAATCACACCAAACATTACTAGTGCGATCACACCAACCGCCAATATAATTGTGAGAAGAAGACTGATCGGTCTTGCTAACTTTTTTCCCACCTTATTTTCATCTTTTGTCTTACCGAAAATTTTCTTTTCTAAAAAGCTCATTGGCACATTGATTACAAAAGCAATTGCGCCACCAAGTACAAATGGAAACAGAATTCCCCATATTGTTTTCAGTACATCGATCACTACTTCAAATTTCCACAATGCAACTACAAGCAGCACTGTAAAAATAATCAGTTCTCGAATTTTCTTCATAGATAACTTACTCAAATCCATTATCGTTCTCCTAATTTCTTAAAATCAGCCAACTATACTTTTATGCAACAAGATATTTTTCATCATATACTTAAAATAATATTGATGTCAAGACGCTTTATCAATTCAGCTTGGCATTGTATCCATCTTATGATAATGTTATTGATGAACGTTATGCAACGAATAAATATCAGATATTGAAAAATAAAACCTGAAAAAATCGAAATAACGAAATTTATACGAAAAGAGAAACAAGAAAATGGCACAAAAACAAAACAAATTAACTCAAACTGGTATTGTAGCACTTCTTGCTTGTGTATGCTGTATCCTGTGGGGAAGTGCAATCCCGGTAATTAAGACAGGGTATCACCTTCTGCAGGTAGATTCTTCAGACACTGCAAGCCAGATTGTATTTGCCGGAATCCGCTTTACTTTAGCTGGGATTCTGGTATTAATTTTTGCATCAATCAGGGAAAAGAAAGTGATGCTTCCTGATAGGACACTCCTCAAATATGCCATTCCTGTGTGTCTTGCCCAGACAGTGGGGCAATACTTCTTTTTTTACATAGGAGTTGCACACACTTCCGGAGTAAAAGGTGGAATCATCACCGGGCTTGGAAATTTTATTGCAATCTTGTTGTCTTGTCTGGTATTTCGAAATGAACGGATGACGAGCCAAAAAATCGCAGGATGTGTATTGGGATTTGCAGGAGTTGTAGTAATCAATCTGATGGGAAATTCCCTGGATATGGGATTTAAACTGATCGGAGAAGGATTTATTCTGATTGCACAATTATCTTATGGAATGTCTACTGTGTTGATCAATCTTTTTTCCAAAAAAGTATCACCGGTAGTGTTAAGCGGAACCCAGTTCACGATGGGCGGAATTGTTCTGACTTTAATTGGAATTGGAATGGACGGACACCTGGGAAATATAACTGCCGGAGGTCTGGCAATTATATTTTACCTTGCACTGGTTTCAGCAGTGGCATATACACTCTGGTCTATACTGCTTGCATGGAATGATGTTTCCAAAGTTGCGATTTTCGGATTTGTAAATCCACTTTGCAGCGTGATCTTATCGGCACTGATACTCGGAGAGGTAAAACAGGCATTTAATGTTGGCAGCCTGGTTGCATTAGTTTTGGTATGCGCCGGTATTTATATCGTTAATCGCAGAAAAAATTAAGCATTGTTATTTTGAATAATCCCTTCATAACCTGCTTTAAGGAAAAGATCAAAACAAGTATGGAATCTGCACCATTCTTCATCAGATTTTCCTAAATGTTTTCTGCACATTTCCAGACATCCCATTATTTGAACGGTTAGTAAATCAGTTAATGTGGATTCATCTAAACCTGTCTTATCCAGCATAACATCAAGAAAATCCTGTTTAAGTGCAACAACTGTATGTTTTACTGCCGGCAGGAACAATGCTTCTGAAAAAAAGAGGGGCTGATATTTCGGATTTTCCCGTAAAAGCCAACAGAGCCCCTTCCTGACAATTGTATTTGAACTTGATTCATTCTCAGATAACAAAGCCATATTTTTAATATCATATAGAGCATCTGAAAAAACTTCTTCAACAACTTGTCCAATGTTACCAAAATGAGTATAAAATGTCCCTCGGCTGACACCTGCATATTTACAAAGATCTGTTATGGTTATTTGCATATAGTCCTTTTTCAGAAGAAGCTGCAGAAATGCATCTTTAATCGAATTATGTATAAAATTGTCTTTAGATAAAATTGCTTTTTCTTCATTCATGTATTTCCAAAAACCTCGCTATGTACAAATAATTATAGTATATTTTCACATAAAAATAAAGTTGTTTTTCATAAAAATGAGGCGTTTTGAACAATTGTCTCTTCTTTGTTCAAACGTATCCGGAGGGAATTGGTTTCCGGATTTATTTATGTTATGTTGGGTATATAAGAAGCGTGTATATAAAAATAGAAGGAGGTAGGTATTCTATGGGAGAAACATTATACACAATAGGAACGGATCAGCAACAGGCATGGATGAAAAAAAACTGTTTTCCACCTAGAGGATACGGTTACTCTGAACCGGGAACATATTCTCTCGATGCTACAGAAGTTGCAGCATACAATGTTGCGAAGTCATTTTATCAAGTCTATCCGGAAGTCTGGAATATCGATTATATCGAGAAGGAAACCGGAATCAAACCCGATGATATCAAGGATCGATTAAAACGAATGTATGATGAACATCTTATCATGTTCGTTATGAATCCAAATGTTGGTGTTTACGGTTGGGGACTTTATTATTGGGTTGTCAAATTAAAAGACGGTACAGATCCAAAGGTAAAAGCTGAATTTGCCAAGTGGTATCAGAATAAAGATGATATTTGTACAGGATATCTCGCAGAGGGCGATTTCGATTTCTTTAACGGAAATCACATGAGAGTTCTGGACAATCTTCTTGCAGATGTTATCCAGCCATGGAAAGACAGACCGGAGGTTGAATATGTACATCTTTGTCCAATCAGGGCAGATGTCAGAGAATCACTTGTAAATCAATGGGATGTTCCGGAAGACAGATACAGAAAATTTATTTTTGGGGAAGAACAGAAGAAGAAATTCCTTAAAGTTCAGAACAAAATAGATAAAAAAGATTTTGCTATTATCGAAGCTCTTAACAGTACAAAATCAATCGCAGATATGTTTGATTTTGATATGTTGGAGAAGTTATCCGGCCTGGATGGCAAACAAATGAAAAAAGACATTGTAATGTGTGTTGATGAACGAAAATTTATGCTGCCAATGATTTATATTAATTACAGAGCACTCGGAATGTCAATGCATATGTACTTGGTTCGTATGTTCCAGAATGTTCCAAGTTACAGGAAAGCAGAAATCGTAGATGAATTCTCACTTATGCCGGAATTTGTAGACATTCTTCAGTTCGGTGACTCTTTCTATGATTGTATGTTAACCGCTTATACTGAAATAAATGATGTAGAAGCAATCAGAACAATGTTGGAAGGATACGCTGAGATTGAAGAGGTAAAGGTAGCAAATTCAAAGAGACAGTTCAGACGTTGGGTAGCCCGTCTTGATGATGATAACGGATATTGGGAAGAATGCGTTATGACGGATGACTTTTTACAGAACAGACTGGAATCCGGTTCCGTAAAATGTCGTTTCTCAACTGACTCAGAGGAGGTGCAGTAATATGATCGTAAAACATCCTAGAGAATATGTTGTTGATAAACTTCAATATGCATTAAATCCAAAAACGATTGCCGTAGTCGGAGCCAGCCGTTATTCCACAAAGGTCGGCTATAAAGTTGTTGACGGCCTTCTAACATGGGGATATAAAGGAAAGATTTATCCTGTAAATCCAAGAGCAGATAAAGTTGCCGGATTTACAGCTTATAAGACTGTAAAGGATATTCCTGATGAAATCGATCTTGCTTTTCTTGCTGTACCTGCACACATTGTTAAATCTGTTTTGGAAGATTGTGTTGAAAAGAAAGTTAAGATTGTTGTTATTGCCACAAGTGCATTTAAAGAAATCGGACGTGGAACACTGCAGGATGAACTCACTCAATATTGTCGTGATCATGAGCTGCCTCTGATCGGACCAAACCTTGTAGGAATGGGAAGTCCATACCTTAATTTCAACTGCGGATTTATCCCTTATCTTCCAATCAAAGGTCCTGTAGCAATGATTTCTCAGTCAGGTGCCAACTTGCTTGCGGCACTTGGAACCTCACAGAAAGATCATTTTGGAATGAGCTTCTTCGTAGGACTTGGAAATAAAGCTGACGTTGATTTCTGTGAGTTTATATCCTACGCCGGAAGAGATGAAAACAGTAAATGTCTTGCAATTTATATTGAAGGACTGGATAGTCCTGATGCATTTATTGAAGCTTGCCGCAGTGTTGATAAACCGATCGTAACCATAAAAGTCGGTGGTTCAAAGATTGGTGAAAAAGCTGCATTTGCACATACTGCTTCTGAAAACAAAGGAACAAATGATGCATTTTATGATGATATTTTTGAAAAGGCTGGAGCTATCCGTGCGACCACATGGCAGGAATTCCTTGATATTTCCATGGCATTAGGAATGCAACCGGCACCAAAGGGTGACAATATCGTTATGATTACCAACGGTGGTGGTTCAGGTCTTCTCAGCTGTGATCACTTTGAACGTCGGGGAATGCCAATGCATGAACTGGCAGAGATTTCTCCTAATCTAGCTGGAAGAATCCGTGCATATATGCCAATGTTTGGTTCTCCGCTTAATCCTGTTGATATTTCCGGAACAGCTTCACCTGTTCAGTATAAAGGTGCATTCACACAGGTAATGCGTGACCCGAATGTACATGGAATACTTGGATCCATCTGTCCGACAGCAGTAACAGATGTTCCGGCTGTAACAAATCTGGTTATCGATATTTACGAGACATATAAGCATCTTGGAAAACCGTTCATTATGGAATGCCAGGGTGGTGAAGAATGTCAGGAAGCTATCATGAAGTTGAGAGATCATGGAATCCCAGCTTATCCGACTGCTGAACAAGCCGTAAATGCTATGGTCGCTCTCTACAAATATGGCCAGATCAAAAATAAGAAATAAATTATGAGCAGACATTTAGATTATGACAGCAGTTGTACAGACAACTACTTTTCTTCTATAAAAAGCTCTTATACGAAAATGACACCTCATTTTAGGGGTGTCATTTTCAATGGCTTTATTTTCTTTGTATTAAAATCTTACCCGCTCCCGATCCGGATGTTCTCCCGACCATCCGATCTGCGGTAAAGTCATCAACTGATACATATCATTTTCCTCTATATCAAATCCGAAAACATCCAGATTCTGATGCATTCGTTCACCGGAAGAAGATTTTGGCAACGGCAGCACACCGCACTGCAGAGCAAATCTGATACAGATCTGTGCGACAGATACCTGATATTTTTCTGCAAGTTCCATAAGAAATGGTTCCTTGAGAACTCTGGCTCGACCTATCGGACTCCATGCCTCGATCTGAATACCCATCTGTTTACAGAAATCAACTGCAGCCTTCTGCATATATCCTGGATGGAATTCTAACTGATTCACCATAGGAGTAATGCTTGTCCGCTCTAACAGATTGTTCAAATGATGTGGCAGAAAATTGCTGACACCGATTGCCCGTACCTTTTTCGACTTATAGAGATCCTCCAATGCCTTCCATGTCTCCACATCCAAATCTCTCCACTCTGCATTCAGATCAGAAGGTCTTGGCCAATGAATCAGATAGAGATCCAAGTAATCTGTACCTAATCTTTTACAGCTGTTTTCGAATTCCTGCAAAGTTAAATCATATCCAAGATGATCTTTCCATACCTTTGATGTCAGGAAAAAATCTTCTCGTGGAATTCCACTCTCGCGTACAGCTTTTCCTACTGCTTCTTCATTGAAATAAAAAGCTGCCGTATCAAGATGGCGATAGCCCTGTCTGATTGCTTCACTTATAATTGCTTCATCGGTATTGTCTGCGGCTTTATAGGTCCCAAACCCCACTGCTGGGATTTCCACTCCATTAGCTAATGTAAATGTATGTCTCATATGATGCTTCTCTTTCTTGTTATATAGATGCTGCGAATATTATTCGAATTCCACTGTTCCTGTCGGCTTTGGTGTGAAATCATAAAGTACACGGTTGATTCCCGGAACTTCGTGTGTGATACGTTCTGTAATATGAACCATTAATTCATGCGGAATCTCAGCAACAGTTGCCGTCATAACGTCAATAGAGCATACTGCACGAACGATACAAGACCACTCAAAAGCACGTTTTCCATCCTTGATTCCTGTAGATCTGAAATCCGGAACAACAGTAAAATACTGCCAGATCTTTCCTTCTAATCCATTCTTTTCAAATTCCTCACGAAGAATTGCATCAGATTCACGTACTGCTTCCAAACGATCGCGTGTGATAGCTCCCGGACAACGAACTCCAAGTCCCGGTCCCGGGAATGGCTGACGGTAAACCATACCATGTGGAAGACCGAGTTCATCTCCAACAACACGAACCTCATCCTTAAACAGAATTCTAACTGGTTCTACAAGTTCAAAATTCATATCTTCTGGAAGTCCGCCTGCATTATGATGCGCTTTGATTCCTTCTTCTGACTCAAGAATATCTGGCCAGATTGTACCCTGTGCTAAGAATTCAATACCATCAAGCTTTCTTGCTTCTTCAGCAAATACTTCGATAAATTCTCCACCGATAATCTTTCTCTTCTCTTCCGGATCCTCAACTCCAGCTAATTTATCAAGGAAACGATCTGTAGCATCCACATAAACCAGATTTGCATTCATCTGATTACGGAATACTTCGATCACCTGCTCTGGCTCACCCTTACGAAGCAGACCATGATTAACATGAACACATACTAACTGCTGACCAATAGCTTTGATCAAAAGTGCAGCAACAACAGATGAATCTACTCCACCGGAAAGTGCAAGAAGAACTTTTTTATCCCCTACCTGTTCTTTGATCAATGCAACCTGCTCGTCAATAAAAGCCTTTGCAAGCTCTGGTGTTGTAATTCTTTCCATGTCAGCCGGACGTCTGATTTCAGTAACATTCATTTGATTTTCCTCCTTAGTGTCCTCTCAATATCTACAATGATTGTACCGTCATTATGATTACACGTCAACACATTCTGACATAATTTGATTTATTTATCTTTCAAAAATATTACTCTACTCTTTTCCTTCTGCAGCGATTTTCTATCTATCGCAAAAGCGACATGGCCATCCTGCGGTAGGTGTGACGTTTCCCCCTTATCGCCACGCTATAAGCTGTGATATTCTCCGGAAACGCCATCCCCATATATCCACTATCCCCAATATGATGGATATCTGCACCAGCCATCTTACACATGAGAGCAATCTGACGAACTGTAGCTTCATCTGCACCTTCCTGAGATGTTCCAATCGTTGTCATTGCCAACGCACCTTTTTCATGCGCTTTTCTTATAAGATTTCCCGCATATTCCATTGTGATTCCCGGAACTGTTCCCGGAGCCGGTAGCAGGATCACATCCGCGCCTGCATCGACAAACGCCTCCACATCCTTTTCTGTGAGGATCTTTTCTCCTGCTTCAGAAATAATTCCTGATGCATGCATTTTCCCGGCTGTCAAAATCACTCTGTCTCCAACTGCTTCTTTTAATCTGGAAAGGGCCTGTATAATTGCTTCATTATCTACGCCAACTCCCGGATTTCCTGTCAGAACAATCATATCTACGCCCATGTCTGCAGCTTTTCTTGCATTCTCTACCGTAGCCTGACGGCCGGTTGTTAGATTCCATACGGATTCTTCCTGCCCATCTTTTATCGCAGCCGGCTCCAGATTAATCGCAACCATTCTTCCGGTAAGACGCTTCACCTCACGAATCGTATCTTCTGGTGATGTCTGCGGCAGTCCCTGAATTATCGGATCGTTTACATCAAAAATATTCAGCATGATCAGATCTGCTCCCAGAGATGCTACAAACTCTGCGTTAGTGATATTTACTAACATCGGAGTTACTGTTCCTATTGTCTCTGCTGCGAGCGTTCTTCCTTCACTGTCTGAAATAGCAGTCAGAAGTTCTGCCTTATTATAGGAAGTTAATTCTTGGGCCGTCGTGTCTATCAGTCGTTTTAACATCGTTTTTTCTCCTTTTTGCAGTATTTTGTTTTCATCAAAAAGTGTATGATTTAAGCTTTTTTCTTTGCATCATAACATTTTGTCAAATATCTGTAAAGGAAAGTATTTGATATCCTAAAAACTTTAGCGATTTAAAGCAGAAAATTGCTAAATTGTATTGTCGTATACAAAAACTACTGTTATAATATTAAAAATGATAATCAGATAGGAATGGTGATAAAATGAGTCAGTTAGAAATATTAAGAGAGAGTCTTGGCCAGTGTGATGAAATCATCCTGGACGCACTGCTTATGCGTAATCGTATTGTAGAAGATATCATGGCTTATAAGGAGGCCAATGATCTTCCGATCTTACAGCCGGAACAAGAGGCCAAACAGAAAGAATGGCTGGAAAAAAGAATGGAAAAAAAACGTCATAAAGCTGAAGTAGAAGACGTATTTGGAAGCATCACAATGAACAGTAAAAGAATCCAGTCCAGAAAATTGTTTAACTATAATATTGTGCTTATTGGATTCATGGGAGCTGGTAAAAGTACCATCTCAGAGTTTTTGAAAAACTCCTTTGCAATGGAAGTAATCGAGATGGATCAGATCATAGCTGAAAGAGAAGGTATGACGATTTCCGATATTTTTGAAGTATATGGCGAACAGTATTTCCGTAACCTGGAAACCAACCTTCTTATCGAAATGCAGTCCAAAACGAATGTCGTGATTTCCTGCGGCGGTGGAACTCCAATGAGAGAATGTAATGTCGTTGAGATGAAGAAAAACGGACGTGTAGTTCTTCTGACTGCCAAACCAGAAACTATTCTGGATCGTGTCAAAGACAGCCATGACCGCCCGCTGATTGAAAATAACAAAACAGTTCCGTTTATTGCCGATCTTATGGAGAAACGCAGAGAAAAATATGAAGCAGCAGCGGATATTATTATTGAAACAGACGGAAAAGATGAATTGCAGATCTGCGAAGAACTAATTCTTAGACTACGTCAGATGGATAATAAATAAAAAACTTACGAAGTCGCATCTAAGATTCAGACCCAGAACAGGAGGAAAAAATGGAACAGCGAATTAAAGGAACAACAGGTTTATTAGCATTGATTGGAAGTCCAGTAGGACATTCAGGATCTCCTGATATGTATAACTTCTGCTTCCGTTATCATAATTTGGACTACAGCTACATGGCTTTTGACATCAAGGAAGATCAGGTACCGGCAGCATTGGATGCGATGCGTCTGTTCAAAATGAGAGGGTGCAATGTAACTATGCCATGTAAAACGGCAGCAGCTCAGAACATGGATGAGTTATCACCTGCTGCAAGAATTATCGGTGCAGTGAATACAATTGTTAATGAGAACGGAAAACTGATCGGACACATGACAGATGGTATCGGTTTTGTGGAAAATCTAAGAGACCATGGCGTAGATGTAAAAGGAAAGAAACTGGTGATTTTAGGTGCAGGAGGAGCTGCAACAGCCATCCAGGTACAGTGCGCACTTGATGGAGCAACATCCATTTCCATCTTCAATCCAGACGATCCATTTCTTGATCGCGCAAAAGGCACAGCTGCTAAACTGAAAAACGAAGTACCAGATTGTAATGTTCAGGTATTCTGTCTGGATGATCCGGGAAAACTGAAAGAAGAAATTGAAAAAGCAGATATTCTGGTAAATGGAACACTGGTAGGTATGAAACCTCATGAAGATCGTTCTCCAATCACAGACAAATCTGTATTTCGTTCCGATCTGATTGTATGTGATGTTGTATATAATCCAGAAGAAACAAAACTTCTTCGGGAAGCAAAAGAAGCCGGTTGTGCAAAAACGATCGGTGGAAAAGGTATGCTTCTCTGGCAGGGCGTTGCGGCTTATAAATTATATACCGGCCTGGATATGCCTGTAGAAGAATACAAGAAATATCAGGCAGAAAACCAAAAATAAAACTGCTCCCAGTTAAGCAAACAATAAAAATATCATAGAAACATTTATAAACAAAAGCAGCGGAAGTCCTTGATTTTTTTTAAGGGCTTCCGCACTTTTTGACCAGTTCTTAAAAGCAGATGTAATGTATTTCCTGCTTTTCTGGTGTCTTCATCTTAAATTATCTTTTATTTCCCTGAACCAGGCAGATACTTCCTGCTCCGCCACTGAGCAACAGTAGTACCATCCAGCAGAACAGTTCATTACTATCCGCTGTTTTCGGACTTTTTACTGAAGTTTTTGTTCCACTTGCCTGTTCTTTTTTCACCTCTGTTTTCACAGCTTCCGGCTGTTCTTTCGATGGCTGCTCCGGTACAGACGGTGTAACAGGCACAGATGGCTGTTCCGGTTCTTCTGTCTCTTTGGTTGTCTGGATCATATTCTGCTTTGCTGCACTTGCAGTAACTGCATCGGAACCCTGTTCAAAAAATTGAATCAACAGCTCTTCGCAACAGGAATATTCTCCAATCTCCGCTGCATTGGCAAGCTGTGGATAGCTGTCAGAACCGGCAAGATAATTATTAACTGCTACAGTATACTCTTTTGTATCATCCAGCTCCTGCCCATCTTTTTGCACAGAAAGCACACGGGCACCCGCCGGCTGCGCCGGATCAAAACGGACGATAATTCCACCAACCTGCAGATAACTTCCGCTGTCATTTGGCCACGCATCCCATTCACCACTGTCGTTTGCAACAATACAGTTTTTCTGAATAGTAAGACTAGTCTCCAACATTTCCTTTATCTGTGTACCGGTCAATTTCTTTGTCACCACATAGTTTCCATAAGGACTGACATTGATAACATCTCCATACGTTACCGTTCCGGCAGCGATAGAAGCACGGATTCCGCCAGCATTTTCAAAGGCTATATCAGCCCCTGTGGCAAGCAGGTACGCATCAGTTATGACATTTCCAAGATTTGTCTGTCCGATACGTATATGTTCCCAGACACCGTCCAATTCCACCGGCGAAGTACCGATGACACGATTCAGTACTGTCTCGTTTTCTGCTTTGATCGTATCCAATACAGCTGTCACGGAAGCATCCTTCGGATAGTTCTGTGCTGCTTCATAATCGACAGATGTTTTCTCATAATCCACATGCACACTCCCATCCTCATCCATAGTACAGTTCAGATCGATCAGCCCCACACTATTTAAATAATGTCCACTTTCCGATACATAGGTTTTTGAACCGTCCGGTGTCGTCACAGATTCACTGAGTTCAATATGCTCATGTCCACACAGCCACAAATCGACACCGTCCACCTGTGCAGCCACATTCTTTGGATCAAGCGTATGAGACAATGCGATCACCACATCACACCCTTCTGCCTTTAAAGTAGCAGCTTCCCTTTTTGCATAAGCTACTGCATCCTGAAAGTCCAATCCCTCCACATTAGATGGTGTTGTCTTATTTTTCATCTCCGGATCACTTACACCAAACACACCGATCTTCAGTGTTTTTCCATTTTTTGTAATCTCTTTTACAAGTTCATCCGTATCAAAAAAGGATGTCCCATCTGCATTTTTGATGTTACCGGATAAAATTTTGACATTAGCAATTCCACCAAGCTCTTTTAAACGCTCTTTTCCATAACTCCAGTCATGGTTTCCTGTGGTCATCGCATCACATCCGCAAGCTTTCATCAGTTTTGCCACCGATTCTCCCTTTACTATTGTCGCAATCGGTTGTCCATGAAAGGTATCTCCGGAATCCAGCATCAGCGAACCGTCCGCTCCTTCCGTAAATGTCTGTGCAATTCCACTCAGTCGATCCATTCCGATCACCTGATTGTAATCATCTTCCTCTACCCGTGCATGAATATCATTGGTATGTACGATTTTCACATCAAAAATTGTACTTCCAGATGCAGTTCCATCCTGCGCCTGTACCGGCATTGCCCCAAATAATCCGAAAACTATCCCAAATGTCAGCAAAAGTACCGTTACCTTATTCCATTGTTTTCTTAATTTCTTCATCTTACTCCTTCCTTTAATGAAACGGACATTCGTAATCACATTCACTACTTGTTTATGAAAACAGCCCATTATATGGTATGTTTTCATATTGTTTCCTTCCTTTTATTATATGTAAAAAGCTGTAAAATTCAATACTTGACATACAACATCCACGAACTTCAACTATTGTCCTAAAAGTACAAATTATCTTTCTGGAAAATAACACAGAAAGGATGGGGCTGCCGCTTCACGATTTAGAAATCGTTAAAGCGACAGCCCCTTGCAAATTTTTATATACACTTTTATTGTCGCTCTATATTTTCCGCTAATGTCATCAACAGCTTATCACCATTCCGATTAATCATCTTCATTTATTTCGTGGTTACTGAGCAATGACCTGCGTTTCACCCCACCAGATTTTATATTTCTAAAAATAGTCAGGTGAAATAGTTCAATTAACCTTTTCACCTGACTATTTACATAGCAAAGAGTCTCTGTACAATTACTTAGTGTGACAGCACTCATTCTACCAATATCTTTTAAAAATCTAATTCTTAATAATCAAACTGACGATAATATCTACGAATAGAAAGTGGATGTCTTAAAAACAGCTCCATATATGCATCTACACGATTATTAACACCATGCATTACCAAATGAGAAATTGTTCCTCTAAATTCTGGACTAATTCCTTTTAATTCATGTTCTTTTGTATCAATAATAGTATAGTTTGCATTTACACGTGGAAGAAATTTTGCAATACGCTCAGCTAATGGTCGTTGTTCATCCTCTCCCATAAACAAAGTAACTGGTGTATCTTCAACGATAATCTCCTGCATTCCGTGGAAAAATTCTTGACAGCTAATAGATTTTGTACGGATCCACATCTGCTCCTCCCAATAGCACATAGCATAGGAATAGGTGCCCCATACTGATTTCCTGATCCAATAAAGTAATGAGGAAGATCTTTATGTTCTTTCCAAAATGCCACCTTATTTTTTGCATACTCATATGCCCACTCATCGGAATCTTTCTCAACCTGAACTAATACATCCGCAAGATTAGCTTCCATCTCTTTATTATAACGGTCATAATCATCAAATTCACCATTTTTATACATCAAGTAATTTGCAACCATATAAAATTTCAACTGCTCATTCATTGGATAAACAATCAGATAATCTTGCTTGTCAGGCTGTGTGAAAGTAGTACCTGGATTATCGATGAATGAAAATACTTTTGCACCTTTTTCATGTACTCTGTCCACTAATTCAACCATTTCTTTTGTATTTCCAGATACTGAAGATATAATTACTACAGATTTATTTGTAAATTTTTTGTTTCCTGTAGTCAAAAACTCAGCTGTATTTTCAACAAATACTGGAAGCTTTGAACGGCCACGCATATATACTTCCACCTGCATACTGGAAGCATAAGTACCTCCAATACCAATAAAATAGATTCCATCAAATCCTTCTTCCCAGATTTAATCAATAATTTTTTCAATCTGCGGACGAAGAGCAAGTGCTCCATTCACACTATCAATCTGTGCTTGCTCTTTAAAATTACGCAAACAAGCACCTTCTGTTTCTTTCCACGCTTTTGCTTCATATTTCATAGTTGATATCCCCTTTCACTACTTTCTATTTAATACAATTTCGTTGTCTGCAAATCTAGATTTAAGAAAAATTGTATAGCTCGTTGAATCATTTTATCCCAATAAGGCCACTCATGGTCCCCTGGTCCTTCCATATAAACATGACCATAACCATTACTTTCAGCGACTTTTCTGAATTTCTGATTATTTTCATATAAGAAGTCTTCTGTACCACAAACTTGAATTAACCTTGGACGATTTTCGTCTTTGATCCAAATGAAACCATTTCCCACAAATAGCTGGAAGTTCATCTGCAACATAATGGAAATAATCAATTCCAACTTTTCCTGTTGTATAAAAACTACATTGAACTTCAGGCATAATTATTATGAAATTATATTTTTTTGCATAATATTCAATTTTAGAAAATCGCGTCCAGTCATCACTATTTCCTGACAGTCCATGAAGTAAATAAAGAACCTTCGGTGTTCCCTCATAAAGAGGTGTTACATCATTAGAAACATCCGGGAAAATAACATTAATCTGTGTTGTCATTCTTAAATTTTTTGAATAAAAATTCCCTGTAGATAATCCCATTATTTTAATTTTACCTTTTATCTGAAAATTGTACATTAAAGTTACATTTATCACCACGCACATAATTGCGATTGAATTCGATTGCCCTTCCATCCGTATCACACGTAAGACTTTGAAACAACATCACGGGTGTTCCTGCATCTATTCCCAACAGTTTTGCATCATTCAAACTAAGACGAACCAAATCCAATGTCTGCTCTGCTTCCGCTAGATGAATACCATACATTTCATATACTTCATACACAGAAAACACCGATAAATCAATCCCATCCATTTTGGGAATTAAATAATGCGGTATATATAATTCCTCCAAAGAAATCGAATCTCCGTCAGCATAACACATGCGCTTAATATAAAAAATAGGCTCTTCTGGCTTAATGCCGAACATATTTCCATACAAATTTCCTGCCATTCTTAGATACTTGGACACAATTCTAAAAGATGGTTTCATATTCCTATCTAACATTGTCTGCGTGAAACCTTCTAACTTTTCCATGTTTCGTTCGATTTTATGTCCTAAAACATATACTTCTTTATCAGAAATATATTTCAACAATCCTTCTTTGACTAAAACTTCTATGGCTGTTCTCACAATTTGCTTCTGAACACCAAACATTTCAGCCAATTCTGTATCAGTAGGTATTTTTGTACCAGGATATAAATCACCATCTTCTATTTCTATTCTTAAAATCTCACTCACTTGCTGAGTGATCATTTTTTTACAGGCAGTTTTCATATTTCGGCTCCTTATTTTTTAGTTACCATGCTCCAAAATACTTTAATGTTTCTGTTGCATTTGCTGCACCTTTTTCCATTGCCCCTTCTATAGAAAGTCCATCTACAATTCCTGTTAAAAATCCAGCAATATAACTATCTCCAGCTCCCATACTATCTACAAGATGATCACAAGGAACGATTCCAAAACGATGATATCTTTCACCATCATAACACAAACTGCCTTCTTCTCCCATCATACAAATGACAAGCTTAGGTCCCTGTTTTTGAATTCTTTCCATTTGTTCTCTTACCTCTTTAGTATCTCCTATTTCCACAGAATAAAAGAGATAATCTGTATATGGTATCGCTTTTACACTTTCCTCTGAATCTGGGCTTGTCGCACAATCAAAGGCAGTAACAATTCCTTTTTCTTTCAACTCTTTAAACTGTCCTTCTACTTTGCCCCAAACATCACAAATTACAACATCAAAATTTTTGATATAATCAATATCTTCATCTGTTAATTTATATTTTTCCAATACGCCTTCGTCGTAATCTCCAAATACTCTTTCGCCATCTATCAATTCAACCTGGGTAACGGCTGTCTTTCCTTTTTCTACACGCAAATGCGAAGTGTCAACGCCTTTCGCTTTGATAGTTTCTATCATAATCTGTCCGTAGACGTCATCACCTACTGGTCCAATATATGCAGCCTCTCCTCCTAAACGTAGTGTATAAACTGCCATATTTACCGGGCCTCCCCCCGGAAATGCTTTTCCACCATCTATATTGTTATAATAATCAATACAGTTACTTCCAACTGCCGCTAATCTCATACGATATCACTCCTTTTTTATCTGGTGTCTCGCCTTGTTAGAACATTCGTATATTGTACCTGATCTGGTCTCGCCATAATCCTAAAAAACTCAATACCTACTCCTCTATCGTCGTTTACAACACCTGACTGATAGTACAAGTATTGTCCTTCTTCTACCTTCAACAATTTAGCTTCTTCTTCTGTGGCAAATGTAATTCCTACTTTCTCCGTCCCTTTAGTCAACAATATGCCTAAATCCCCTAGAACCTTATATAAAGATTCTTCTGCAAAATTGTGAGCTTCCAAACCTTCACACTGTTCGTAATTAATGTAACTATTCTCAATCATCAAAGGAACATTGTTTCTAATCCGCAAGCGATATAAATGAAATACTTTATCTCCCTCTTTTATCTGAAGTTTTCTCGCAACATATCCATCACACGTCTCAATTCTAGAGATTAATATTTCTGTCCAAAGAAAGTACCCTGTTTTTCTCATTGCTTCCGAAGTAGACTGAATTCCCTTTATATCCCTAACTAATCTCGGAGGTGCCACAAAGGTTCCAGAGCCTTTTACACTATATAGTTTTCTTTCTTCAATTAGTTGTTGAATAGCTGTATGGAGAGTGGAACGATTCATTTGCCACATTGTACACAACTCCCGTTCGCTCGGAAGCTGTGTATGTGGTTTTAGCTGGTTTTCTTGTATATACCATTGAATCTGCTCCATCGCCATATCTTGCGGACGAATTTTTTTTATTTTCTCCATACAGTTCTCACCTTCTCAACATATTAAGTCTAATGCTTATGCACTTTCTCTATTATTTTTTCTATCCCAATAATAGAATACTGGAAGTCCTGTAACTACTGCCACAAGCGCACAAATTAAGCTCTGCATTGGCGCATATGTAAGCTCGCCCCAAATAAGTGTACTTGTCATAATAATTGCAATAAGAGGCATAATTGGACCACCTGGACACTTATAAGATGGATTGTATCCATGTTCTTTGCCTTTTTTTCGAAGCACAAAGATTGTAACGAATGTAAGCACATTCTTTAATAATGCTACCATTGTAAAGTATCCTAACAATGCTGACAAGTCTGAAGCAAAAATTAATACGATTACAACCGCACACTGTACGATAATCGAAAAATAAGGAGTTTCGTATTTTGGATGAACTTTTGCAAAAGATTTAAAGAATAAATTATCTTTCGCCATAGCATACTCGATACGTGGCTGGAACATAATATAAGATGATAATGAACCAATTACAACAATAATTTCCATAATTGCAACAATTGTACCTGCATAAAGAGCAAGTACAACAACTGCTGTAAGAATAAGCCCCAAAGGCATATTCTTTTTCGGATTTTTAATTTCGCCTGACATATAACAAGCAGCTCCCATACCATCATATGACCATGTTGTTGCAGCTATACCTGCGATTAGCGCAGCAATTCCACTTGTTGCATATCCTTCCAAAGATGCAGAAGATAATAAAATATCCCCCTGAAGATTGAATAAACCAATACCAATAACCAATGCAAATGGTAAAATTTTAAGAGCTGTAATAATTGTCTGGAATTTTCCACCACCTTCTACCGAACGTATGTGTACTCCCATGAAAATTAATACAAATACTACAGCAACCAGCCTTAATACCAAACCATGAATCGGAATAAAAAATGCAAGATAATTCACAATTGCTAAAGCCATGATTGAAATTGACGGTGGGTCAGTTGCCCAAAAGCTGATCCATCCACACAAGAATGCGAGTGGTCGTGATCCTGCTTCACGGAAGTAAACATATTGTCCACCATCCTCTGGATAAGCAGATGCTAATTCCGAATATACAAAGTTTGCTGGAATCTGAAGCAATCCCCCTATAATGAATGCTAATACCAGAAACAAGCTACTACCGGCAGCATTTGCTACCTCAGATAAAGATGAAAAAATACCAGAGCCTACTGTAGTACCAACGCCAAGTGCAATAACAGCGCCAAGTCCAAGTTTACGACCAAGTTCGTTTTTGTTCTCAGACATAAAAACTCTCCTTTCCTTTTAAACAGAGTATAATTGAAAAATCTTGTGCACGACTTTTCTTTTTTTAATTTCCTATTATCTTCGATGCTTTTATATTGTAAACAGCTATCTATCTTCGCTATCACAATTTCTTAAATAGTAAACGGTAAATAGGTTCTTTCCATTGTTAGTTGAATTCAAAGTATTAAATTGATATGATATGTATATAGGTGGAGGTAGCAAACAAATGAAAGATTTTATTACTGCATTAGATCCGAATTATCAACTTGACAAATATCATATCAAAAATAATGTTGCTGTATTTTATATTAGCTCCAAGATGAGTGAAGTAAAATGTCCTTATTGTGGTACTCTTTCATCAAAGGTACATTCATCTTATGAAAGAGAAATTCAAGATCTTCCTATGCAAAATAGAAAGGTAATACTTCTTGTGAAAACTAGAAAAATGTTTTGTTCTAATTGCAAATGTGAAAAGAAAACATTTTCTGAGTGTCATCCATTTGTAGAAAATAATGGAAAGAAAACCAGAAGACTTGTTCAGAATATATTATTTACATCAGCACAGCTTAGTTCTGTGAATGCAGCAAAGATTCTAAAATCAAACAGTATAGAAGTTAGAAAAAGCAGTATCTGTTCTTTGCTTAAAAAAAATGCCATCAATTGTGGATAAGTCTTCTGTAAAAAAAGTTTGTGTTGATGACTTCGCGTTGCGCAAACGGTTTTCGTATGGAACAGTGATGGTTGATTTGGAAAGTCATAAGATAATCGATTTGATTCCAACTCGAAATACTAATGAAGTAAAAGAGTGGTTGTCAAAATATCCTAATATTGAAGTTATTTCTAGAGATGGTGCACAGTTGTATGCAAATGCAGAAGAAAGATCGCATCCTGGTATAACCCAAGTAAGTGACAGATTCCACATAATAAAGGGACTGACTGAGGCTATAACAAAGTATATGATAAGAACATTTCCTGCACGTATAGAAATTCCAGCAGTAAGCGCTGAAGCTGATGAAATTTTAAAATTACATAACATAAATAATCGCAAAGAACGTGTTAGTTTTGCTCACCAAAAACGTTCGGAAAATATGACAGTCAATGAAATCGCATTATTATTGCACTCCTCCGTAAAAACAGTTCAAAAATATTTGATGCTCGATCCTGATGAAATTGAAAATAGGACAATTGTAAAGGAAAAGAAACATCTATTAGCTATGAAACAGAAACAAAATGAAGTTAATGAGGCAAGAGCATTAGCAAAAAAAGGTGTGCCTATAGAAGAAATAGCCAAGACTATGCATCATACCTGTAAAACGATACAAAGATATTTATCTCCAGATTATTCTGTTGAAGATGGACATTATAATGCTCGTATTCCAGGAAAGCTTGCACCATATGAAGCTGAAGTAATTAAGTTAAGAAGCGAAGGAATGACTTATCCCAATATTCATAAAATTATTACCGAAAAAGGTTATAAAGGTTCAGTTGCATCCTTAAGGATGTTCATTCAAAAAGAACATATTCGAAATGAAGCACATTTAAGTCAACAAGAGACTTGCTCGGATTATCAATCGAAAGAATACATTCAGAGAAGATCTTTGATACAATTAATCTATAAGGGATTAAGTGATGTCAAGACAATTACCAAAACACAATATGAGCAAGTTCTTAAAACGTACCCAGTGATTACTGAATTATATGCTGCAATAAAAGAATTCTATGAAATACTATATTCAAGGCGCGACGAAAGATTAGAAACATGGCTTGAAAAAATAGAAAATTTTAACATACCTGAGCTACAGACCTATGTTAACGGCATAAGAATTGATATTAATGCGGTAAAAAACGGGATAAAATTAAAGTATAATAATGGACTTGCCGAAGGAAGTGTCAACAAAATTAAAGTAATTAAGAGAATTATGTACGGACGAAATAGTTTTGATTTATTAAAAGCAAAAGTGCTTTTACACGAGCACTTTCGCTGTGAATTCAACTAACAATGGAAAGAACCTATTGAGCGTTTACCTTAAATAATCTATTACTTTTTATTTATTCACTTTCACATTTAAACGATTCCTGCCTCGGCCATTAGCTCACGCATGTTATCAATGGCACGTTTCGCATAAAAACGTGGTTCGTTAATATAATTTGTAACCAATTCAAGTGTTGCAGTTTTATCATAACCTATTCGTTTCATTTCATATAGCATTTCTTTAATTGGAATATTTCCCTCTCCTGGTATCATATGAGTGTCTGATCCATTTTCTCCATCAATAATATGCATATGATCCATCTTATTTCCGAGTTTATCAAAATATGCCATAATACTTTCATGCTGTACAAATGGTGGAACAATATCACACATGCCGACTACATATGGATTATCCACTCTTCTAAATAGCTCCACCAAATCATTTGCTCTTGTAAAGAAATTAGATTCATACGGTGTTAAAGCTTCAACTACTAGCTTGATTTCTAGTTTTGCTGCATAATCTCCCAACTCTTGAATATTTTTTTCTAATCTGCTCCACAACTGATCATATGTAGCAAGATATCCGCCGTTTGCAGGACTTGTAAGTACAAATTCCGCACCCATCTCTTTTGCCATTTCAAGAGACAGTTTCAGATAATCAACAGCATCTCTTCTCTGAGCCTCTGAACCAATCATATAATTGTAAGGATAGGCATTATGCTCCGGTGTGTAACCAAGCACCGGCATTTCATACTTTTCAATTAATCGGCGAACTTCATTAATATCTCCCGCTTTCAGATCCGGTGCATATGCATGTGGACGCCCACCCCAAAGCTCGATATAATCATAACCGTACTCTTTAGCATCCATAAAACAATGCTCCAACGGATTCCGCTGATATCCCGATGTAAACATTCCAACTTTTAACATTATTTTATTCCTCCTTGTTGTGTTTTGTTGGTAAAATTATATAATAATTAAGCACCATTTTTCTATTCGCAAGAGGTCTAAAATTCAATTATAAAAAATGTATAAAATTCCATAACCATGTTGTTTGTTATTCCAATTCTATACCAATTATGTTATTCTGCATGTTTTATCCTCTTTATTTTCTCTTCTTTTTATGCATTATGCACATAGTGGTATGTTTTTGATTTATATTTATACCAGTTTCATCAGATACACTTATTTTGCTACTTATTTTTTAGTTATCCATCCAATTGCCAATGCTTTGTGCACCATGATAACTTATAAGTGTTCTAATAAATAGTGTGCAATATCTGTTAGAACACTTCGATGACTTTTATTCATTAAGGAACGAGCATTCAGCTTTGATTTTTTTGTTGCTGGATATCTGACCTTTCTAAGGTTCATCTGTTATTTGATGTCGCCTCACTTTTACTCTTAATATCTTTATTTTCCTATACATAAGTTATGTCTTTACAAATATCATTAATCATTAGGAGTTTTAAATAATATGTCTGAATACGCAGATCTTATTTTATTATCAAACTGTATTTTTACAGCCACAGAGGAAATACCTTTCTCTTGATATATTGCTATCAAAAACGACCGGATACTTTCTATCGGAAAAGGATTGGCTCCTACTGAACTAATAGGAACAAACACAAAATATCTTGATTATGGGAACAAAACAATTACGCCTGGATTCTCCGATGTACATTGCTTTTTCACAGGTTATTCTGTAGGATTTGTTGGAATTGACTTATCCGCAGCTACTTCTCAAGAAGATATACTGAATTCAATTAAAGAGTATGCGAAAGGAATTCCTGCAGACAAACCTATTTTGGAACATGGTTGGAACTCCGATACAATCCAACCTGATGGAACAGATTTGTTAGATGAGGCTTTTTCCACTCGCCCTGTTCTTCTGTTTGCAAAAGGCTGCGAAACTTGTTGGATGAATCAAGTTGCTATAAATCGTTATCAGTTTACCCCGGAAACCTGTTATCCGGAGAGTTATGTTCGCTTTTTACCAGACTTACTTGGAGATAAAGACTTTATAATTCCGGAATTTAAGCGCTATATTAAAATGATGAACAGTAAAGGAATCACTTCCATCAAAGAAATGGGATTCGATGATTTCTACGGATTTACTGACATTCTCGCAGAACTAGAATCCGAAAACGCTTTAACTATCCGCGTAAACTTTATGAGCCAACCTGTTGCTGAACCTTTTAATCTCTCATATGGCAAGGAAATGCGTGAAAAATTTAAAGGAGAGTTTGTTCGTTTTTCTGGATATAACCAAATGACCGACGGTTCTATAAGCGAACTTTGCGGTGATTTGAAAAAAACTTATTCCTGCGCAGATACGACCTGTGCACAAGACATTGATTGAGATCTTTTAGCAAACGATACCTTTAAAGCTGATACCGAAGGATTTCGTTTCTCATTACATGCTCAAGGAGATGCTGCTATTTCAAAAGTATTAGATATTTATGACTCTTGCCAAAAAGATGAAAATGGAAAACTTATAAATCGTCACAGTATTACCGATCTTGAATTCAGTGATCCAACAGACTTGGAGCGTATGGGAAAATTAGGCGTAATTTCTGAAATATACCCTCAAATTCAATCTATCGCAAATCGAAAAGACAAACTTGCCATGATTGAAGAAAAGATTGGTATGGATCGCGGACAGTATTATTGGAACAGACGTAAAATGGCTGACAGCAATGTGTTATTAAGTTGCGGAACTGATCTTCCACTTCTTATTGATGATATCCCAGAATCTATTTATCATGCAGTCGGAGGATACTTCCCTGAAGGTGGAGAGCCATTTAACAAACAAAATATGCTGACTATTCCTGAGTTGCTAACTGCATGGAGTGCTGGCGGTGCTTATAATCTATATCAAGAGAAAGAGCTCGGCACACTGGAAAAAGGAAAAAAAGCTGATATTGTCGTATTCGACGGAAATCTATTTGAAACAGCTATTGAAGAAATTCGTTCTCGCAAAGTAGAAGTAACTTTTCTCAACGGACGAATCGTATATAGCTATGAATAAATAAAAAAATATCTCTCTTATCTAAACAGTTTATATTCTCTTTAAGAAAGGAATGGAAATATTTATGAAAGAGTCTTATTTTATGGGGATTGATACTGGAACAAACTCTAGTAAAGGTGTATTAATCAATTCTCACGGAGAAATTATAGCAGAACATACAACTGAACATGCAACTGAACATGCAATGACAAATCCTGCCTCAGGTCACTATGAACATGATGCCGACAAAGATTGGTGGGGGGATTTATGTATTATAAGCAATGCACTGATTGAAAAATCCAAAGTTTCACCATCTGACATTAAAGCAATCGGAACAAGTGCACTTGATGCCGACTGCCTACCTGTCGACGATCAGTGTCGACCTCTACGCAAAGCTATCCTATATGGTATTGATGCACGTGCAACCGATGAGATAGAACAACTCACAGAAATGTATGGGGAAGAACAGATCCGACAGTGGTACGGACGTCCATTATGCTCCAGTGATGTAATGCCTAAGATTCTTTGGATAAAAAATAAAGAGCCAGATATATATGCAAAAACCCACAAGTTTCTAACAGGCTCTAGTTTTATAGCAGCAAAACTTACTGGTAATTATGTAGTCGATCGTTTTTTAGGACTTGCAAGTTTTAATCCACTTTATTTTAATGATGGAACACCAAATCCTGAAACTTGCCTACCAATTTGCCGCCCTGATCAGCTAGCAGAAGTGAATGAAGCAAATGATATCGCAGGTTATGTAACTGAAACCGCTTCAAAGGAAACGGGTCTTGCAGTTGGTACTCCAGTCATTGTAGGAACAGATGACTCCGGCGCAGAAGCAATCAACACTGGCGTTGTTGCCCCTGGTAAAATGATGATTCAATTCGGTTCTTCCATTTATATGATTCTCGGGACAAAAGAATTGGTTGATGATGAACGCTTATGGCGTGAAGAATTTATTGTACCAGGACTTTGTGACATATCTGCCGGCACTAATGCTGCAGGCTCTCTTACTAAATGGTATAGAAATACAATTTTCCCAGATGCACTCGAGCTAGAGCAAAATGGTGGTCCTGATGCTTACATCACCATGATGCAAGATTTGGATAAAATTCCTGTTGGAAGCGATGACCTTATTACACTCCCTTATTTTGCTGGTGAAAGAACTCCAATAAATGATCCTCTTGCAAGGGGAATTCTATTTGGATTAACGCTTGCTCACACGCGTCAGCATATGTACCGAAGTGCTTTGGAATCTGTTGCATACTCAGTAAATCAGCAATTAAAGATCATGCTTGAGCACGATGTTCCTATAGACCAGATTTTTGCCGTAGGTGGTGGTGTTAAAAATGACTTATGGATGCAAATTGTTGCAGATGTTACTGGTAAAGAAATCAGTACCCCTGCCATTACTGTAGGTGCGAGTTTTGGCGATGCTCTAATGGCTGCATCGGGAATCAAATATTCAGGCTTTGAATCTTTCAACAAACTTACAGATTTCATTAAACCTGGAAAAACCTATCATCCTAATAAAGAAAACCATGAAGCATATAAAAAATATCAGAATATTTATGATTCTCTTTATCCTGCTACTGTAAACTTAATGCATTGTTTATCAGACTAATCTTTGTAGATTAGACTTTATAAAGACTATGTGATAATTCTTTCATCAAACAAAAAGTACAGCTGTATGAGTTTTTAATAACTCTTCTGCTGTACTTTTTAAATCTATTATTTTATTCATGAAGCTGAATTGTAAATGAAGTCCTGTCACTTCTGATAAAAGAGCGGCTATACGCAATCGCTCTACCATTATTGTCCCAGTAATCACAACTCAACATAATTAATGCTACTCCATTTGGAATATCTAATAATTTCTTTATCTTACTCGTTCCATCTATAATCTCCATTGTTTGCTGCATACTGGAAATTTCTATTCCATAAAATGCAAAAATATCTTTTATTGTAAAAACTGATGAGTTCACTACTTCTAACTTCGGCAAAACATCTTTTGGTACATATATATCTTCAATTGCCAATGGCTCACTATCCAAAGTTATTTGATGTCGTACACAAAAGATTAAATCATCTGGCTCAATATTAAAATAATTTGCATACTTATTTCCTGCTGGTCTATATATTTTTGCCTGCTCCTTTATCGAAACTCTTTTTGTTCCTGAAGACATTACATTAACAAACCCACCATGTTCATCCAGGTTTTCTTCGTATTTATCACCAACAACAAAAACACCTTTTCCCTGAACACGTCTCAAAATTCCTTCATTAACTAATGTATCTACTGCGTTGCGAACAGTCAACCTATTAATACCATAAGTTTCTGCTAATTTATTTTCAGACGGAATTGCTGTTCCTGGAAGGTACTCTCCCTCTTCTATTCGATTTCTAATAATTTCTCTCAATTGAAGATAAATTGGTGTACGATAACTTAATTTTCCGTCTTCACGCTCTTTATTTTCTTCGGTATAGTTCAATTTATTATCCATAAATCTGCCCTGCTTTTCTCATTATTCACTCTCTATTCTGCTAACAAGCTTGAATTTATCTCCTCTAATTAATTGTTTATAATACATAATTATCACTCCTTCTTCATCTTTCACAACTCCAGATGTAAAAAACAAAGGAGAATCCGGTATTATCTCCAACAACGCTGCTTCTTGTTCACTGGCATATGTAACACTAATATGCTCCTCGCCCGAAATCTGCTTTCTATGATATACATTTTTCAAAATTCGACCCATGCTAGTTTTATCAGTATAATACTTTTCAAAATCTGGATATCGTTCACAATCAAGATATGTTGTTTCCAAAAAACATGGAACACCATCTATTTTTCTAAGAAGAATATACTCATAAACCTCTTGTCCGAGCAGAACATGAAGTTTCTTAGAAATCTGTTTAGTTGCTTCAACTTTTCTTACAGAAATAATCTTTTTTGTCAAAATAGATCCCTGCTGTCGAAGTTCTCCTACCATTGAATCTACTCCAACCATGTTTCGATTCTTCTTTCCTACAGACACATAAACTCCCGCTCCGTTAATTCTATATAACACCCCACGACCAACAAGTGTATCTACCGCCTGTCTCAGTGTCGTTCTGCTTACTCCCCACATTTCACACAAATCTCTCTCTGATGGAATTCTTGTATTCGGAGCCAATCGATTTACTACAATAAAATCTTCCAATTTTTCCACAGCCTCAGTTCCCGGTGGTATACGATATTCCATATTCTTATTCTCCTTACCATTGTTTACAGACCACTTTCAAATGTAAGCTAATTCTATCATCTTTTTCTTCGTTTTCCAACCAAAACATATACCAAACTCAAACGATTATGTGTTTTTAATATTCATCCGATAATAGCAAGCTTCTTTTTCTTCTCCGGTACAAGCCCCAAAGCAATATACAGCGACTAATATTATCCATAATCATGAAAAACCACACCATTTTTAAATCACGTCCAAACATACCAATATAAATCCATGTCAGGCCTATCCTTATCCCCCGCATTGTTAATATTGCAAATATAAATGGCATTTTTGTATCTCCAATACCATGAAATATACCCTCATATATAATTAACGCTGCATACATAGGCTCACTAATCGCTACAATTCTCAGTAATGACACTCCAAGCACAATAACCTGCTCATCCTTCGTAAAGAAACGTATAATCACTTCTGCTCCGCAAAAAAGACCTATGGCCATTGCTGTCATAATAGAAACAGCCACAATAAGTCCTGAACGTACAACCGATTCTAATTCTAATTCGTCTTTTTTTCCCACAGCATTTCCAGCAAGTGTACTGACTGCAGTTTGAATACCATATCCTGGCACATAAAAAGCCTGTTCAATTGTAAGTGCAATCGAATGAGCTGCTACACTTAGTGTTCCAAGTCCCGCTACTAATGCTGAAAATACAACATAACCACATCCCATAACAATTCTCTCTCCAATTAAAGGCAAGGAAACATTAAAACAATTTTTTAACAATTTTCCTTCCGGTTTCACCTTCATTCCTTTTAGTGTCACCAATGGATTTTGCATTGCAACCCAAAAAATAGTAACTCCACCTATCCCTTGACTAATTGCAGTCGCTATAGCGGCACCTCTTACTCCCAATCCAGCTCCCGGAATACTGAGCAACATTCCAAATACTGAAATCGTAGTATGAGAGCTAATTAAAAGCTGATTTAATATAATATTCAAAAAATTCACACCAATATTTATATAAAGAGGTGTTTTCGAATCCTTGTTTGCCCTTAATACATTTCCAAATATAATCAGGCTTCCTCTCAATATCAACGGACAGCTTACTATAAAAAAATACTCACTTGCATCTCTCCATATTTCCTGACTAGCGCCCATCCACATTGGCAACACCGGACTAATTGCTAAAGCAATCACTGTTTCAATCACGCCAAGAACAAAAATAATCCAAATTGCCTGTGCTGAAGTATGATGAGCAGCTTCCAAATCTCCCTGTCCAGTATATTGGGCAATAAACAAAAGCATTCCCATACTAACAGCAAACAAAATTCCATTTAACAACCAATTTACAGTGGTTGTCAGACCGACAGCAGCACTTGCAATCGCACCAATCTGACCAACCATTGCAGTGTCTACATAAGCTACAATGGTTTGTAGAGCCTGTTCCAGTATTGTCGGTGCTCCTAAATCCCACAATTCATGCATCGTCGTTCCAAAACAATATTAAACAAAAAAGATATTTGTTCAACACAACAAAACCCAATGTTATCACTCTAACATAAAGAGAAGTATACATTATCGTTACGTACATCCTTTGTTTTTAGTTTTATATTCTCTAAACAAATTTTTATTTTAATATGTACTAAATAATGAAATATAACCATTGACATTTATACAAGTTGTGATATTCTATCGTTATAGTGTATCTTATTTTAACTACTTATATATCAAAAAAATTATGGAGGTGTTATTATGTCAAATATCACAATGGATCAAGTAGCTGTTATGAGTGTACAATATTTTCATTATACACTCGATTATTATCTTAATTCCATGCATCGTTGTGGAGTTAAAAATCTCGACTTATGGGGAGCATCGCCACATTATTGCAGATTAGATTATCTCACTTCATCTGCCGCCGAACGAAAACTTCGTGAGATCAGAAAAAGAGCTGAAGATTTAGGACTTAAATTTGTAATGTATACGCCAGAAACTTTAGCATATCCCTACAGCTTGAGTGCTCCTGAACAACCTATTCGCGATCGAACAATTGATTACTTTGATATGGCTATTGATGATGCACTTACTTTAGGAACAACTAGGTTATTTATGAATTCTGGTTGTGGTCCTCTCGATATTCCTCGAGAAGATAGTTGGAAGCGTGCAGTTGAAACAATTAGTAAAATATGTGAAATGGCGCATAAACGTGGAGTTACAATCTTACTTGAACAACTTCAACCATATGAGAGTAATTTGTTGGTCAACTTGCCACAAATGAAAGCTATGTTGGAAGAAGTCAATAGTCCAGCATTAAAGACTTGTGTTGATTTGGTCGCTATGGAAGTAGCGCATGAGAATCTTGAAGATTATTACAAGGTTCTTGGTGAAGATACTATACAGTTTATCCATTTTGCAGATGGCGATCCTTCCGGACATTATATTCTAGGGGATGGTAATTATCCACTAAAAGAATACATCAAAATTCTTGAAAAGCATAACTATACAGGTATTATCGATTTAGAAATAAACGATTCAATATATTGGGATGATCCTCATAGCTCAGTAGAAAGATCTGTTGATTATCTAAAGAAAAATATATTTAAATAACTATTTACTTAATTTAAATATAAGCAAAATGGGCTGTAAAAAAGAATAAGTCCCGAAAAAAGAAAGACCAAGAGTTCATAATGTGGAACTCTTGGTCTTTCTTTCTGCCGCCATACCAACGCACCTTTTCCGGTTTGCCTGCAATGTGTCCTGCAGGTCCTTTCCATCACATTTCTTTGCTTAAGAAGATTCAGAAATCACTTATGTATCCAGGTAAAAGAGAACTCGCTTGAAGGATTTATTATATCCTATATCGGCGGTATTAATTGTAATTATCTTATTATTCTTTTAGCTTTTGTTAAACCTATCTCCAGAAATCTGTTTTTTGACTAAGCCCGATGTCTGCGCTTTTAAAAACAGGGTTAATTCTTTTCTTTAACTATGCTTCATAATCTTGGACCGCTTTAAATGCAATCTCTGATAAAATCAGAATAACCGGAATGTTAATGAGCGCCATAACCCCATCAGTACATCGAAAAGATCCCACAAAAGAGACATCTCCATTCCTGCGCCCAGAAAGATTACAAGTGCCGATACCAGTCTGAAGCCTTTCATAAAAGCTTTTTCCGGCTGTTTTTTGTGAATGTAGATTAAAAGATTGTCACAATAGAAACAGTTTCCGAGCAGAGTTGTAAATGCAAAAAATACCATTGCAACTGTAATAAAGATCGGTCCGAAAGAACCAAGTGATTCCTGAAGAGATGCCTGCACCCACGGTGCTCCCTGCAATTCTTTTGCCGGATCGATCCCGGATGACATACACATCATTGCTGTTGCTGTACAAAGCAACAAAGTATCAATAAATACGGATAACATCTGTACCAGCCCCTGTTTTACCGGATGGCTGACATTTGCCGAAGCCGATGCATTCGGAGCGGAACCGATACCTGCCTCATTGGAATAGAGTCCCCGGCGGATTCCCTGCATCATGGCTGAACCGGAAAATGCTCCGAAAATTGCTTTGAAATCAAATGCTTCTTCAAAAATGCGCACGAACATTGCCGGCACGTTCTGAATATTGATAATTACTACCAAAAGTGAAATTCCGATATGCGCAATCCCCATTACCGGCACAACCATTGAAGTTACTTTTACGATACGTGATCCGCCGCCAAGCAGACACCATCCTGTCAGCACTGCCAAAATCCCACCGATGATCCAGGGACTCATCTTTGCCTCATAAAAAGAAAATACTGAAAATGTAGACTGCAGATTATAAGATGCCAGCATATTAAATCCAAATGCGTAGGTTAAAATCATTGCAACGCAGAAAACAATTGCCAGCGAGCGACAATGAAGTGCCGCTTCAATATAGTAAGCCGGTCCTCCATAACAGCTTCCGTCTTTTCCTTTTTTCTTATAAATCTGTGCCAATGTACTCTCGATCAGTGCAGATGCACTTCCGATGATCGCAATCACCCACATCCAGAATACAGAACCAAATCCACCTATACAAATCGCCGATGAAACCCCGACAATATTTCCCGTTCCCACACGGGATGCTGTTGAAACCATAAGTGCCTGAAAAGAGGAAATTGCCCCTTTATCCTCCGGCTTTTCCATCACGGATCCACAAGCATTCTTAAATAATCTTACCTGCGGAAATCTTGTGCGGATTGTAAAATAGACTCCCGCACCAATCAGTAGAATGACCAGCAGCTTGCTGTACATAAAAGAACTGATTGTACTAATAATCGTTTGAAACATACCTTCTTTCCTTTCCCTGTTTTTGTCAATATCTTAACGGAAAGACGGGGGATTTTCAAGTTTTTACACCAAATAAGTGTGATTTCATTCCGTCCCTTTCTTAAGAATCCGGATGTGATTGTTGTAAACGATGAACCAAAGTCGAATAAAAGCGGCGGATCTGCGACAGAAGACATTTTAAATAATCCAGATTATGCTTCACTAAAAGCAACAATTATCTTAACATTCCCCAAATACACTCCAGTAATGTTAGTGCAAGGATAATGTTAATAACACGGAAATGCCGCAGAT
>OLSM01000372.1_pt1 | contig 45488 bp, 36 predicted proteins | sample 1672721 | NCBI WGS metagenome assembly OLSM01 (sample SAMEA3136717, study PRJEB25190) | human gut metagenome
AGTGCCTTCGCATAATCCCGATGCCTTGGCCGCCTCTTTGGTCACTTTTCCTATTATGTCTGTGGAGTTGTGCAGTTCCGGGAGCAGACTGCGCCGGATACCAGAGGCTTCCAGAATCTCATCCGACCAGCAGAGATGTTCCAGGTCCAGCGCATTGGTGCCTGAGGCATCCGAATAATCCGTGGCAAATTCGCCAGTCAGGCGGAATAGAATATAATCTTTCGCCTGAAGTGATCTGCTTGCCTTCTGATATATCTCGGGTTCATGTTCCTTCAACCACATAATCTTTTCCAGCGTATAACTGGGATTCAGGCGATGGCCTGTCAGTTCGTACATTCTGTCAAATCCAATCTCGCGGTTCAGATATTCCGTTTCTTTTACTGCGCGCTGGTCGGCCCATATAATAGACGGACGCAGTGGCTTTCCCTTGCCGTCTACCAACAGACAGCCCTGCATCTGCGCGGAAAAGGAAATTGCGATTACATCCGTTTTTTCGATACCCTCCATTACATTTTGGGTCGCCCGGCAGACCGCGGCCCACCAGTCCTCAGGATCCTGCTCTGCACAGTTCTTACCAAAAAAATGCACTTTATAGGGAATGGTACAGCTTTTTACGAAGCGGCCGTCGATATGGAATAAAGTCGCTTTATTCCCCGATGTTCCCAGGTCATGGGCAATGATATATTGAGCCATGTAGATGCCTCCTTTGTCTTCTTATAATTCGTAAATCCTTTTATCCCCATAGGTTGCTTCCCAATCGGCTGCAAAACCTGCAATTGCAGAATCAATCATCGGATTTTCCACCATCTGTGTGTAAAGTTCCGGAGATACCGTCACCGCCTGGGCTCCTGCCATAAGCGCATCCATAACCTGTTGTGTGTTTTTGAAGCTGGCGGCTACGATCTTCGTCTGAATCTGGTTGTGTTCAAACAGCCATGCCATATCACCGATTGCTTTTTTACTGTCCACATTTATATTGTTCATACGGTTAAAATATGGCGCCACATAGTCTGCGCCTACGGATGCTGCCAGCATGGCCTGCTGAGGCATATAGATTGCAGTCGCTGTCACACGGTTTCCGCGGGATTTCAGCACCTTCATCGTCTTGATTCCTTCCTCATTGGCGGGCACCTTAATGTAAGTGTCTTTTCCAAGCCTGCCTGTCAATGCTTCGGCCTCTTTCAGCATCTCCTCACATGTACTTCCTGTCACCTGCACATGGAGCTGCTTCTCCCCGATGATGCTGCGGATTTCCAGAAGGAGCGGGAAAAATTCCGCTTTCTCCTTTGCCAGTATAGTAGGATTGGATGTAATCCCTGTGATGTCATAAATGTCGTTGTACCTGCGAATGTCTTCCAGATTTGCTGTGTCCAATATGATTTCCATAATATTTATCTCCTTTTTAATAGATTCGTAACAGTTCAGACAGGTCTGAACTGGTGCACAAGATGCCCTTATGGTATATAAAGTTGGTTTATATAGTTGCCTTTATGATATGAATGCCATGATCGACAAGATCATCCAGTACATCATCCGGAAGCCCGGAATCTGTGATCAGATACTGCACCTCATCGAGAGAGCACAGCGATACAATGCCCTGTCTGGCAAACTTGGCGGATTCTGTAATAATTACAATCTCTTCTGCATTATCAGCCATATTTTTTAATGTCTCCACACGCAGATGGTTATCCCCGGTAAAACCGCTTCCCGGCCGGTATCCGTCCGTGCCTGCAAAGAACCTCTTCACATGGAAAGCCTGGGCCGTCAGCTTTGTGACAGGTCCTACTACAGACTGGGAATCCGCCTGATAATCGCCTCCGAGCAGCACAAGATGCACGTTTGGGCGTTTTCCTATGTACTCTGCCATAAAGGTGGAGTTCGTAATAATGGTGACATTCTGCTTTGTCCGGCTGAGTTCATCTGCCAGAAGAATGCAGCAGGAGCCGGATTCGATCATCACCGTGTCTCCGTCTGCCACGAGCGATGCAGCTGCTTTTGCAAGCTGAAGCTTGGTAGAATGGTTTACTGCAAGCCGCCGCCTCATATCGCTGTCATCATTCAGAATGGCATGGCCCTGTTCTCTTCGAAGCAGTCCCCGCTCTTCCAGCTCTGTCAAGTCTTTTCGAACCGTCACAAGAGAAACCTGGCAATGCTCAGCTATTGCCGTAACCTCGCATCTTCCTTTTTCACTTAATATTTCGAGTATCTTTGCCTGTCTTTCCTCAACTTTCCCCATATGGATTCCCCTTTTTTCTTTCGAACGAAATATTTTTATATTGCGTTTGTAAACATATTATATTACGTTTTTGATTATCAGTCAACCTCATTTTATAAATTCGATTTATATAATATTTATTTGACAATATTAGAATTCTATTGTATTCTATATTCATGAAATATATTGCAATATTGTCAAATTTACATATTATAAAGGAGTCTGTTTATGAGTTTATTTAAAAAAAAAGACCGCGTCCTTTTAGCAGGTGCTGTCTTAATCGGCGGAATCAATGCCGCACTCGCGGCTTTCATTTCTATCTTGCTGCAGCAAATTATAGATGTGGCTACACAGAAAGATCTGAGCGGCTTTTCCAATTTGTTCATCATCATGCTGATTTATCTGGCAGCCCTTGGTATTATGGGATTTCTGGAAGCATTTCTTGGAAAACTGCTGCTTCGCAATGTGTCCCGTCATCTGCGGGATGACATTTTCCGCGGAGTTATCACAAAGGAGCCCGTTGCATATACCTCCCGCAACACGGCAGATTATCTTTCGGCACTGGTGAATGATGTAAAGCTGGTGGAGGAAAATTATCTAACTCCCCTCATGCTTTGTTCCCAGATGGTCGTCCTGTTCCTGACTACGCTTGGAATCTTGTTCTATCTAAGTCCGGTTATCACAGGAATACTGCTGGTTTTCCTGGTTCTTATGTTTTTGATTCCTGCGCTGCTCGGAAAGCAGATGCAGAAACGACAGGATGCCTACTCGGAAAAATTGGCTGAATTCACGGCAAAAGCCAAAGATTACCTAAACGGATATGAGGTCATCCGTGGATACAGCATGCATTCTTTTATATTTAAAAAATATCGCACCGTCAATAAGGAAACCGCGAAAAAGAAGTTTGCTGCGGATACTCTTCTGGCAGTCAACGAATGTATTTCCGACATTCTATCTTCTCTAAGCGTGATTGTTATCGTATTCGCCGCTGCATATCTGCTGCTGAAAGGACAGATTACCATGGGTACTCTGCTGGCCCTCATCCAGTTGAGCAGCATGTTTGTAACCCCGGTCGTCATGCTGATGCAGAATATTCCCAAGGTCTCCAGTATGAAACCCGTTCTGAAGCACCTTGCCCAATATGCAGAAGCGGGCAGGCAGCTGCCGGACTCTGCGCCCCCAAGCACGCCCGCCTCCAGACCCGGGTCTTCTCAAAATGCAGAGAGGACAGCAGTCCAAAGTCCTGCTGTTTTCCAGGACGCCCTCGTCTGCCATGATGTTACTTTTCACTATCAGGACGGCCCGGACGTCTTAAAGAACTTAAATCTTTGCATTGAAGCCGGAAAGAAGTATGCCCTTCTGGGTGAGAGCGGCTGCGGCAAGTCAACATTAATCAAGCTTTTGACGGGATATTCCGGATGTTTCCAGGGAGAAATCTGCTATGACGGGCGGTCCGTGACGGATTTTACGCAGTCTGAGCTGAATCGTCTGGTCTCTGTAATCCATCAAAATGTGTTCCTGTTTGATGCGGATATCTACACCAATATCTGCCTGGGAGAAAGTTTTTTGGAGGAGGAACTGGAAGCTGCACTGGAGAACAGCGGGGTCAGCCAGTTTCTGCCGGGACTCAGCCAGGGCATCTACTCTCCTGTTGGGGAAAACGGCAGCCTCCTGTCCGGCGGCCAGCGTCAGCGTGTGGCTGTGGCCAGGGCACTCATCCGCCATACCCCGATCCTTATCATTGATGAGGGGACTTCCGCGGTGGATCAGCAGACCGCTTACGAGATTGAGAGCCGGCTGCTTGAGCAGAAGGAACTTACGGTCATCACCATCACTCACCATATGAACCACGATTTGGAAAACAGATACGATGATATCTTCCACCTTAAAGCTGCAGATATCAACTTTATTTAGAATACTTTTCTTTGTCTGCGCCTTTACCGCTGCCGGACACACTGATAAAGGGCTGTACACTAATCAAGTGCACAGCCCCGTATTTTACAATCTTCCTGCTTTCAAGTTACTGCCTTTTATATTTTTTTCTTACTACAATCACTATTCCGGCTCCTGCACATGCAAGTAAAATTCCCCACAATGCGATCATATTACCGCTCTCATCTCCAGTCTTTACTGTCTTCGCGGGTGTACCGCCGGAAGGCTTATTCGGATTAGAGCCACCCTGGTCCGGCTTATCTCCAGGCTCTTTTCCCGGATCTGTACCCGCCTTCACTAATCTATCGACCGCTTTCTGCAGCTCTGCAACAGCTTGGTTCAGCTCATCGTCTGTCTTCACTGTTCCAAGCGCCTCCTCTGCCGCTTTAATCGCATCCTGCAGTGCATTGTAACTTTCCTCCGTATAACCGTCACTCTTAATTGCCCTTGCTTTCTCAATCAGGTCTGATAATATGGATGTATCAAATTCGGGCTGGTCCGGATCTGGTTTGTCCGGGTCTGGCTTGTCTGGATCTGGTTCGTCCGGATCTGGTTCGTCCGGATCTGGATCTATGGGCTGCGCGTGCAGATTATACAATTCTTTTACCTGATCCCCATTTAATACTGTGTTATATACAGTGACCTCATCCAGTATGCCTTTCAGATTCATAACAGGTTCTCCTCCAGCATTATTCCGCATTGCACCAAACCATGTGGTATAAGGTGTCAGTGCATCTGAAATGCCTTCCTGGGTCTGTTCGGCAACGGCTTCACCGTTTAAATAAAGTATAACAGTATCGCCATTTTGTGACAGAGCAAACTGCTGCCATTTTCCGGCTTCTACTGCACTCTGCCCGCTCTCCAGCAGCATCGCGGTTTCTCCGTCTGCTTCGTGTCCCGGGTAGGCGCCTCTTCCGTTATTCATGCTGAATTTCAACTGTCCGTCTTCGATATACAGTTTCCACTTCCAACTGTCATAGGAATCCCGCTCTCTGCCCACTATGACCTGTATACCATCTGTATTTTCAACATTTATCCAGCCGTTGAGCGTATATTCACCGTTCCCTTTCAGAATATCTCCCAGATCCAGATAAGAAGTCACTCCATCCAGTGAAAGTCCCTGGCCCTCGATACCTTCTGTCCGTGCAAATGTCCCCTGTATTGCTCCTTCTATGCTTCCTTTACTGTTTTGTGCCGTATTGCCTTCTTCCTCTTCGAATTTATATTCTCCAAGATATCCGAATACAACCTTCAGAACATTCTCTTCGGTCATTTCATTTCCAACCAAATCTTTCACATGGTTTACGGATACATTGATCTCTTTCAACGCTTCCAGCGTTCCTTCTATCGTCAGAACGACGGATTTGCCGTCTTTTCCCTGCTCCGCCTTTATAACGGATCCGTTTTCTACTGTGTAGTTCTGAATATTTTCTGTGGTTTCTTTTTCTGTAAATTCGTTAAATGTAACTTGAATCTGGTTCTTAGAAACTGCTTCCGCTGAAACAGCCTGAGGTGCGGTATCATCGGCCATTGTGCTTACCCGGACTGCCGCGCCCTTACCTGCCACAGAATTATGGACTGCCATGATACTGTATTCATACTCCTGTTCTGCTGCAAGCGTGGTATCCATATACTCATTCGTAAAGGTTTTATCCAGATATTCCCCGTTTCGGTAGATATGATATTCCTTGACATTACGTCCTTCCATCTGCACCGGATCCCAGGCCAGTGATGCATGGTCTGATGCTGCTTCCTTTACCGATGCATTTTCCGGCGCCGGAATTTCAACGGTCTTAGCCGCGTCCTCCGGGATATTTTCAGGATCATATACTGTCAGCCATGTATAGGTATTCGGCTCTAATGTCAGTTCGACTTCGATATTTCCGTTGCTGTCGATGGTATAGTTCTTTCCATTCATATCCCCTATGCATACATAAGCCTCGTTTTCTGTAGGAACGGCATTCACTTCCGGAATCTCTGGTACCCCTGGCATCTTGACCAGCTCTGCGTAAACACCGCTTGCACGGTAATGGGAACCTTCCACCGGCGCCGGAGGGGATGCAAGGCCTGTCAGGCCGGTATAATACAGCGGGATTTTTACCGTCTGGGTCACGGTCTCCGTTGTCTGGTTGAAGAAGGCCGCCAGCCCTTTCTGCACACCATCACTGTCCACATGGATGATACCGTCTATCGCATCTGTTGTCAGGCTTGTATCGCTTGTGGCAAGCGGAGGTGCGATGTGAACAACGCTTTCCCCAAGAATATCCTTATACTTATTATAGAATTCTCCCCAGGTCTCGATTACATTCTGTGAAACTTCTCCCTGATACAGTCCGTTCCCTCCACGGTAGGAACCTGTAATTCCATACATCATATTCATGCCGATCATAAAATCATAAGCCATGATTTTCTCATCATACGGCCAGAAGGAAGAATCCGAACCGCCCTGATATGGTGACAGAGGCACCAGGGTCCATCCCATTGCCGGAACTTTCTCGAATGTACCGTAATATGCCATTTCCCTGCCGTAAATCAGCTGCCTCCATGGCGTTACATTAAACCCTGGCTCCTGATAGCCCATAACCGCCATGCTCGCTCCGACCGTAAAGTTCCAGTCCGGTGAATTGATATATACATTTCTAGCCCTTAATTCTCTGTAAAAATCATGTACTGCGTATTCCCACTGCTTTGTCTGGGAATCTTCCACGCCCTCATGTCCGCTGTGGTTTGCAGCCGTACAGATTGCACCCGGATAGATTCCGTCAACCTCCAGGCAGTCCAGGCCTGTCTGGTCAATGAATTCCAGCGTGTTCTCCAGGGTTTCATGTGCATCCGTTCCGCACATGCAGCGCATGGTTCCCCAGCATCCGCTGAAACTTTCATTACCGCCGCGCGCCGCCTGCATCACATACGCGCCAAGCAGCATTCCTTTCTTGTGGGCATAATCGCAGAGCGATTTATATTTTGCAATATTGGATGCGGAAGTATCTTCTACATTGACCCCGGAGCCAAAGGAAAGCAATACCATATTGAATCCTGCATTGTGCGCCTGGTCAATTCCCTTCTTGACCGTTGCATCGTCAGAGCTGATAATATGGTAAATTAATGGTGCATCCGCCGTCTGCGGAAACAGCACACGGTACATTTTCTTTACTTCCATCATCTGCCACTCATAATAACTATTCGAGTAGAACATCTGATACACCTTATAGGAATTAAAAGTCTCATCTTTTGCAAGGCGGTAATTTGGCCCGATATTCCCGGTATCATATCCCATACCTGAGGCAATCGTATTATCGCCCGCGGGAGCCGCATAACGGCTGATGATTTTCCCATTCGTGCCATCTACATCTTCCCATTGCTTGTAACGCTCTTTCCCATTATTCCGGTCATGGTTTTCATTGCCGGAGTTCATGGTTCCCTCTACATACAGGGCATCTTTCAGACTGACGGGCACGGGAAGTATTTCCACTTCCATTTTATCAACGATTACATCGTTATTTCCTTCGTTGGTCACATGTACGGACTTGGAGATGGATGGAATGCCGTCGTAGATCTCATATCTCACCTGGACTTTCACATCTGCAAAATCCTTGTCCGTTCCTTTTGGCGCTTTGTAGTTTACAACCAGCGCTTTGCCTGCCGCTGGCCACTGTGTATCCTTCATGGATTCCGGAGAGATTCTTTCGTCCCATTCCCAGTGGAATGGCTCTTCTGTTTTCTCTTCAATCTCATAATCAACAAACTGGAAGGAAGAAACATCCTGATTCTCAGCGCCAATGTAGAATAGCTGGTCGCCCTCCGTCGAATTATCCGCATATTCTTTATTTAATGTAATGCTCGCATCTGCCTGCAGATCCTCCGTATTCAGCAGTTCCAGTCCAGTGTACAGATTCTTATAGCTAATTGTCTGGAAGTTTTTCCCGATGTCAAATACCCTTTCCACCAGCCCGTTAGAAAGAATCAATTTCCCTTCTTTTTTCTCTACGGAAGACGTAACATCGACATCACCGGAAGCCCAGTAGTTTAAATCACTATTTTCAGAATCACCAGCCAGGTCAGTTGAGACAGAAAAGGTCCATTCTTTTTCCTGATTCACAGTTCCCTGTGCATTCACCGCAGCCCCTGCCGGTATATGATAGGTATAATTCATACCGCTCTTTAGCTTTTCAGTCGGATAGACTGCCAGCGTCTCTGTGCCTTCCACGGATTCATTGTGGTCTTCCGTCAATGCTTCCGTGGGAACCGGCTTTTTATCCTTGTCCAGAATCTGCGGCTTTTCACTGCCCAGCGCAATACTCATATTATATTCGATGCTGAGTTTTCCTTCTACGCTCAGCAGACTGCCTTCTGCAGGAGAGATACTGACTACTTCCGGCGGAATACTGTCTTTGATTCCTTCCGTACTTTTTTTAATCTGCTCTGCGGTCAGCGCTTTGTCATAAATGCGTACATCATCCATTCTTCCTTTGAATGCATGTCCATTAAACAGACCTGTGCCGTCTTTGTTGTATCCGCAGCCAATCAGCATAGAAAGCGGGTTGGTGTCCAGGTCCATTTCCGCAAATGTCTCCTGTGCAATCAGATCGCCGTTATAATACATGCTGTAAACTGTTCCGTCACAGGTCAGGGCAAGATGATTCCAGTTGTTAAACTCATAGGCTCCTGCCCCTGCTTCCATCCATCCGTTGTTTACATCATCCCTGATTTCTGCCTCAATATTTCCGTTATTCCTCACACAAAAATAAAATGCATCTCTCGGCACCGTTGTTTTATCCCTGCCGAATATTTTATTCAGGGAATTGGCGGATGAATTATCAATATTCGTCCACGCCTCGAACGTGTACTGCGTATGTATCTGCGGCCTTCCGATATCAACATAGGTCGTGGCCCCGTCAAACTCAATGGATTTATCATAGATACCAAAATTATCTACCCGGTAATTTCCATAGATGGGATATTCTTTCTGATCGGCATGATTGACGATTACCTTCTGCCCTTCCAGCTCTCCGGTTCCGTCTTTGACCTCATCCATCGTAAATTCATAAAGCGCGTCCGGTAGTACAATGTCCTCTCCGCCGCCACCGCCATTATCGATATCGGCCAGCGTTTGAATCTCCTCCTCGGATAAAGCACGGGAATAGAGTTTTACATCATCCATTCCCCCCTGGAACAAATGGTCAGGAAATACTGCCGATGCATCCGTATTCCAGCAGGAACCTAATAAGAGGTCCAAATCCCATTCCTCCGTGGGACCCGCACATGTTTCCTCTTTTACAACGGCTCCATTCAGATAGAGTCTCTGCACTGCGCCGTCATTCGTGACCGCTACGTGCTGCCACTCATCCATAGTTACCGTTCCGGGATCTGATGCGGACCATTCCGGACACTGTGCTTCCAAAGCCCCGTTCTGCCGCATGTAGAGCGAAAGTTCATTCTCCCCGGTAACTGCCGTTCTCCCCCTTCCGAAGATCCGCATCATACCGCTATGTGCAGAGTCCGGTTTTACCCAGGCGGCTATAGTAAGCGCATTTTCTGTAACCTGGTAGTCTTTCCCCAGGTTTACATAATTTGTTTTGCCGTCCATCAGCAGCGCTTTGCCATGTCCGTCTTTTCCGTCTGTCAGTGCAGGATTATCCCCCAAAACGGCATAAGCCTTGTTATCTGCTTTATTCAGTATTGAATTTCCTTCCAGTGAATCCATATCAAAATCAATCAGTAATCCATCATTTACCAGCGCCGCCGGTTCTACCGCCTCTTCTGTCCCCAGCGGGGCGGCCGCCGAGTTAAACGACGAGAACAACAGTGCAGCCGAAAGCAGCGCGGGCAGCGTGCGTTTTATTTTCTTTGATTTCACCTTAATCTCCTTTTCCTTTCTCATAATTCTTATTGGTGCAAGTGTTTAACAGCAGCCATTTTCCTTAACCTCTTTCCAAATAGACCGCGCCGGCCTCCCAGGAGTCCTGCGGCCAGATCTTTAGTTCCCCCTTTCCAAGTTCTAATCTGCATTTTCTGCCAAAAGCATCTGTTATTTTCCACTTTCCTTCCGGCAGAGTTCCCCCGATACTGGTCGGTGGATTCGAAAAAGCATGATATATTACTAATACTTTTCCATCCATTTCCCGGAATAGAATCTGAGCGCCCTCCAAATGGTGCTGATTGTTCCTGCCGGTCCGCACGAGCCTGCTTCTTCCCTTCTTGATGATTTTTCTTACCTTCCCGTAGAAACGCATGGCGTCCTCCACTTCCCGCCATTGTTCTGCGTTTAAATCCTGAACGGGACCCGACAGGCAGCAACGCCCCAGCATTCCGGAAATCAGGCGGTACTGGATTTCCTGCAGAACAAGTTCGGGAGAGATCACCGCCCAGACCTGGCACTGCCTGGGCAGCATCAGCTGATGAAGGTTTGCCGCTATATACGGGATCTCCCGGCACTCATGCGCATCGGAAAAAGAACTCATGGCGGTAAGTTTTACTAAGGAGGGTTCCAGCCGGTGTCCTCCCGATGCACAGTTTTCAATAACCAGTTCCGGATATTCCCTGCGGAGCATACCGAAGAATCGGTGAACCGCCTGCATCTGCTGCCGCAGCCCTTCTCCCAGGCTTTCCGCACCGTCGCACCCGTATCCGATGGAGCCGTTATAATCCACTTTTAAATATTGGATTTCGTTCTCTCTTAGAAAATCCAGCACCCTTTCTTTCAGATACTGCGTAACTTCCGTCTGCCTGAAATCCCAGAAGCGCCTGATTCCTCCTGTCTGTATCACCTCCCCATTCCGGTATAAATGCATAGAATCATATGTGCCGCTGTGCACATTTGCCCCTTTTGTCGTCACCTCGAACTCCATCCAGATCCCGGTTCGAAGTCCTGCGTCCTTAAGACGCTGTGAAAGATACTTAAGGCCATGCGGAAATTTATCCTGATCAGGTTCCCATTCCCCGTTTCCGCTCTGAGGATCCCCGTCTTCACGCTCTTTTTTGCTCCACCCGGCATCAATCACCAGATACTTTGCCGGCGTTTCTTTTAATTTTTCTGCCAAAGTAAGTATTTCTTTTTCGGTCGGTTTCCCCCAGGTTGTACACCATTCATTAAAAAGAATCGGAAGTTCCTTTTCACACTCCGGCTGCAGATCCGCATATTTATGGAACATGTCCGTGATATTTTGGCACACATCCCACAGCCCGCAGGCGCTTACGCTTATATATGCCTTTGGAGGCAGAAAACTTGCGCCCGCGGGTATTTCTTTCCACCAGCCGCCGAACTCGCAGTCCGCCACGCCTCCGGATAAGGAATAGCAGTCCCCGTCCCTTGAAAATTCCATCTGCCAGGATGAGGCCGCTTCCATCTGGACCGCCCAGAATACCCCCGCATCCCGGTCTTCCACGCATCCGAACGGGAACCAGCGCTTTACCGTATGGGACCCCAGGCAGCCATAGCGCTCACTCTCCGGAAAGGCCCTAAACCAAGTGCCTTCCAGGTTCAGCTCTTCCACTGTATCCGCCTGGTGCTTTCCCTCCAGGCTCCAGCCGCCTCTGAATCGGTGCAGCCTCAGCTTATAGGGTGCATCATCTGGTTGAAAAGGACTCAGATTATCCAAAGAAAAGCTGGTCATCATATCTAATGTAAAGGGTCTCTCCGAACGATTTTGAAACTCATTTTCCACTTCAATGCCGCTTTCCCCCTCGGTATATGTCACCGTATGCCTGACGCAGTACCCCTCTTCGGCCTCCAATAAGGTAATAATACGGATCACATTTCCTTCTTTCGTTTTTTCCTGGCTTTTATACCGCAGCTTTTTCGTACTCTCTCCATATTTCAGTGTGCAGCCCGCACCGTTGCCCTGGGCATGGTGGCGCAGGGACAAGTGGCAGAGCGCCCCTATATCCCATGCATTACAGATGTTATCCCGCATTCTCATATAGGTCCTTCTCTTTTCAAAGCAGGAATCCATCCCCTTTGGCAGCAGCACCATGGAAATATGGTCTGTCAAATCATCCCGGATATAACGCAAGGTTATACCGCCTAAAATATAATCCCACTGTGTCATAATCTTTTACTCCGCGTTTTTATTTTTTGCCGCGCTACCCCTTAACCGCGCCGGCCGTTCCGCTGACAATGTACTTCTGTCCGCAGATATAGATGATTAAAATCGGCGCGATTGTCAGGATAATGTCTGCAAATACCATATTCCAGTCATTGAAATGCTCGCCGAAGAAATTATAGATTGAGTTTGTCATTCCCAGTTTTTTATTATCACTGAGCAGATACAGCGGAGTGACAAAGTCATTCCATGCCCCCAGGAAATTCAGAACTATCCCCGTTATGGTTGCGGGCTTCAGCAGCGGAAAGATCACCTTGAAAAATAATTGAAATGGGGTACACCCGTCTATAACGGCCGCTTCATCCAGTTCCCGGGGGATATTATCGAAAAATCCATAGTACAGGAACACCAGGAATGGAATTCCCAGGGTCGCAAATTCCAGGATAATCCCCAGATATGTATTCTGCAGATGCAGAAACTTTAATGTAAACAATGTGGTAACATAATTCACGGGTGCAATCAGCCCCATGAAGAAGTACAGATACACCCTGTTATGCGCCTTTGAACGGCGCCGGCTCAAGGCATAGGCCGCCATGGAAGAAACCAGGACAGCGATCACCGTAGACACACCCGCCATCAGCATGCTGTTGCCAAAGGCCCGCACCAGGGAGCCTGCTTTGATTACCTCCAGGTAGTTCCCCCACTGGAAAACTTCTGGCAGACTGAAACTCAGCATCCTGGACTCTTCCACTGTTTTCAGGGAATTCACCACGATAAAATAGATCGGCACAAGTATGATGCAGCTGCTGGCGGCAATAAACAGAAACTTCAGTAATTTTCTTAGGTTTTTATATGTTTTGTTTTTATTCATTTTTCCCCTTTCCGCTCAGCACTCTCTGGAGCCCTACCGCTATGATGACTGTCATCAGGAATATGACGACATTCAGCGCATTCGCCATTCCATAACGGCCCATGCCGAATTCTTTGAATACCTGTGTGTTAATAACCTCCGTCAGGCCGCCCGGTCCTCCGCCTGTCAGTGAATAGATGATATCAAATACCCGCAGGCCGTGGATTGTGTTCAATACGGTCACTGTCATCAGTGACGGACGCAGAAACGGCAGCGTGATCTTTGTAAACTTTTTCCATGCCCCGGCTCCGTCTATGGATGCGGCTTCGTAATACTCTTCCGGTATCATCTGCAGCCCGGCCAGGAGAATCATCATATTCCAGCCTGCCATCCGCCACACCTCTACCATCATCGTGGAGCCCATGGCAGTGGCGCTCTCTGTCAGCCAGGAATGGGTCAGCCCAGACATCCCCAGGGCTTCCAGAATGATGTTCAGCGGTCCGTTGGGCTTGAGAACTGATACAAATGTAATACCTATAATCAGCGGAGCCAGTGCATAGGGCAGAAAGAATATCGTCCGAAACAGATTCCTGCTCTTCAGGCCCTTGTTCAGCAAAAGAGCCAGGCCTAAGCCCAAAAGCGTTTTCAAAATAACGGTAACTACCGTAAACTCAAACGTGTGTCCTATACTTGCCAGATAATTCCCGCCCTTTGATGTGAAGATGTCCACAAAATTCTGCAGACCGATAAACTGTATATCCGGACGTGTTACATTCCAGTCTGTCATTGAGATTACCATTCCTGCTATGGTGGGAATAATATACAAAACCGTATATAAAATAAATGCAGGCAGTATAAACCTCATCCCATATAATTTTTTCTTATACATATTTCGCCTCTAACTTTTTTAGTATTTTTTGTACCAAAAAGGAGAATGACCGACAAAAGCCATTCTCCCAGCCATACATTGTTCTGCAGCTTTGCTGCAGACCCGCCCGAAGGGCATGAGTTACGGGGTGCCCTTTGGTATAACTTATTCCCTATTTGCCAAAACTCGGCTGTCTGAGGTCATCAATCCCTTTGAGTACATCCTCTGCACTGGAGTTGCCCAGGAACATGCCCTGCATTAAGTTTCCAACCTGTGCGTTGTCCCAGTATAAAACACCGTCTTCCGCCGTAAACCCTGTGCCTGATGCATTGTTTATAACGTCTTCGTATGCCGCCGGAACATTTCCCGGGATATCGGTGAAGGAACATGGTCCCAAGTCTTTTCGTGCTTCATAATATGCGGTCAGGTTCTCCGGCTGTGATAAGAATTCAAAGTAGTCCATAACAGCGTCCGCCACTTCCGTATCCTTATTTACACAGCGTCCAATTCCGCCTGCGGATACGCCGAATTCTTTGTTGTCATTCAGCGGAATCGGGAACATGCCCCATGTATCCTGTGTCATTTCCGGGTTCACTGCCTCGACCTCTGCCGGGAATGTGGTGTATACAACGCCCATTGCATAGTCGCCGGATGCCATCTTAGCTACCATGTCTTCCCAAGTGTTTGCCATAAAGTCTTTGCCGAAGTAGCCGGCTTTTTCGAGTTCAGCCATCTGATCCAGTGATTTTGCCAGTCCTTCTTTTCCTGCAAAGACCTCACTGTTCTCATTCAGGCCTGCATAAAACCCTTCGTTCTCTGCCTCTTCCTGTGTTGTCATTCCACCCAGCCAGGTTCCCAGATGCCACTGTGCTGCGCCCGGCTCATAAATCGGAGTTTTTCCTGCTGCCAGGACTTTGTCGCATGCTGCTTTAAAGCTCTCATAGTCTTTCGGCACTTCTGTAATGCCGGCTTCTTTAAAAATGTCCTTGTTATACAGGATTCCCCAGCCATCTACGCTCCATGTCTGGAACTGTACTATTTTACCGTCGTTCGATACGCCTTCCTTTGCCCAGTCAGTATAACGGGACACCCATTCCTGATCCGACATATCCAGCATGTATTTCTCCGGCTGGTATTTGTTAATCGTTACTCCGGAACGTATGTAGAAGATATCCGCGCCTTCCCCTACCGATAATTTGGAGTTCAGTACATTCTCATACTGATCGTCCGGGCTGACCTGCCACTCAATCGTATTGCCTGATTCCTCCTCATACTTTGCCGCCAGTTCCTTATCAATGTCCTTTACCCATCCTGCGGACGCCGCGATTGTGATTGTTGATCCGCCTTTTGATGTCGTGGTGTCTTCTTTCTTGTCCGATGTATCAGAACCCGAATTCCCACATCCTGCAGCAAGCGTCATCATCATTGCCGCGGTGGCCGCCATAGCTGTCATTTTTACTAACTTTTTGTTTCTCATATCCTTCCTCCTTTTTCCTGTAAACCTTATAATGCTATTATATCGTCTATCTGAAATAAATCTTTAGAAAAAATCTACCTGATGTTGTGCACATTTTGTACCAGCTTTCCGGCTCTATTGATTTTTCTCATTCTTTCCTCTATAATTTTTATAAGTAATAGTTGAGTACTCTAATTGTGAAACGAGGTGCAATAAATGAAATCGCTACACTCTAAACTGTTTTTTAGATACGCTGCACTGATTTTCCCAATTATTGTTATTTTTATGGTTATTCTTTATATTATTTTAGGCAACACGCTCCAAAAGAATGCAACCAGCGAGCTCCAGGCCGACTGTGATAATATCTCCACACTCCTGGATACACAGATGGAGCAGATTGATGAGCTTTCCAAACGTATTGTCAGCTCTGACCCGCTCCACTCTTATCTTGTCCGGGATCTATATTCCCATGATATCGATTCCTATAATAATAAGCTGGCATTTTCCACCACGCTTTTTGATATTATTAAGCTTTCTTTCAACCATATGAGCCTCAACATTGCAGACATCGAAGGACATTATATCTATGTAGGCAATAACAGTATCTTTTCGATCCGGGATCCGAAAAGTTATCGCGAGATCTCCTGGTTTAACCCAACGCTTTTAGCTTATGGCAAGAAAAAGATTCTTCCGCCTCATCTCCCCGAGCTTAACAGCTCCGAGACCCCGGTCGTATCTCTCTGCCGTGCTTTTTCCCCGGATGATACCATGAATCAGACTGCGGTTTTGGAATTGCAGCTGGAGTATTCTTATTTAGATAAAAAGATAAAGAACGCGCTTCACAACCAAAGGGAAATCAAACATATTTACGTTTATGACAGCGGTGGGACACGGGTATATCCTTATGAGGCCAGACCCCCTCAGAACCTGGAAAAACGTATGCTGGAGCTCGCCCGGTCATCGGAGTCCGACTCCCAGACCACGATTTACCAAACACGGGATAACGCTTCCACGCTGTTCGCCTGTCATGCTTCCGACTTCACAAACTGGACCGTATTTGTCACTGCAGAAGAATCGAAGATTTTCGCTCCATTCTATCAATTCAGGACGCTTTTGATTACTGCCTCCTTCCTATTATTAATCCTGCTCCTGTTTATCACCTGGCAGATTGCCAATAAGATGACCATCCCGCTGAAGAAGCTGGAGCAGACGGCGCATGCCCTTACCTTTGACAACTTAAGCTCTTACGAACTGCCGGATTATAAAAGTACGTTCAGGGAACTGGATTCTCTGTACCACTCCTTTGAACAGATGCAGCAGAATCTGCAGGACTCGCTGCAGGATGCCATTTCCGCCCATACCATGGCTGCCGATGCCAAGATGCTGGCACTGCAGTCACAGATGAATCCCCATTTTCTATACAATACGCTGGCCTCTATCAGTATTCTGGCCGAAGATGGGGAAAATGAGCAGGCGGTTAAAATGTGTGATTCACTGTCTGTCCTTCTGCGCTATATGTCATCCAACTCTTCAATGGACGTGGCGCTCTGGCAGGAGCTGGAACATCTTCGTTCTTATATATATTTGATCAAGGTAAAATATGGTGAAAGAATCCAGTTTCATATCAATATGGATGATTCCCTTTCACCAATCAAGGTTCCACGGCTGCTCATTCAGCCGCTGGTTGAAAACTGTATCAAATACGCGCTGAATGTGGATCCTCCCTGGGTTATACATATAACCGGATATATTAAGGACTCCTGCTGGATCATACAGGTTAAAGACAACGGTTCCGGTTTTCCGCCCGATTTTCTGGATTCTTTTCATAAGAAGGTTTTGGAAATCGACTGGAAAAAGCCGCTTCCCGAGCTTTCTATAAATGGCATGGGAATCTTGAATCTTTATATGAGGCTCTTTTTGAAATACAAGCAGGATCTCATTTTCAGTTTAGACAACCTTCCCGAAAATGGGGCGTGTGTTACCATCGGCGGTCCGCTGACACAAAACATAGGAGATAAGCACGATGAAAAATTATCCGATTAAAGTTTTAGTCGTAGAGGATGAGAACCTTCTGCTAAAAAATATTCAGAAGAAAATATCCGCAGTATCCCCCGATTTTCAGATTATTGGGGAGGCTTATAATGGAAAAGAGGCGCTGGAGATCATACGTGATAACCCGCCCGATATCGTTTTTACAGACATCAGAATGCCCATTATGGACGGGCTGGAACTGGCCCGGATTCTGTACGAAGAGTATCCCGATATTTCAACGGTCATCGTCAGTGGTTACGATGATTTCGAATACGCCCGCACAGTGCTGACCTACCGCGTAAAAGATTATCTCTTAAAGCCGCTGCAGCCGGAGCAGCTGAAGAGTATTTTATTTTCACTTAAGGATGCTATTGTGGAAAAAAAGAAGGCAGATATTTGCCGCACATTGCGGCACCAGCTGAACGCCGAAGAATTCCCCCCCCGAATTGCTTAAGCTAAGCAGGACACTCAGTCAGACCTCTTTTTCCTTATTTTTAGTCTGCCTGGATAATCTGTATCTGCGCAGCCAGAAACACAAACACTTTTCTGAATCCGGCATCTGTTCCGGTATGCCGGATTCACTGACCCGCTTTTCCTGGGATCCGCTGGTCAGCAATACGGAATTTGTATGCTCCGGATACTGGATATTTCCCTTTGAAAGCAGGAATATATTCTTACTGGTAACGGCGGAGTTATCCCGGCCTCCAGAATGTACTGCACCGCTGATTTTCCAAAATATACAGAATTCCCAGTATACCTCCACCGTAAATCTTGTCTATGACAAGAATGACGTAACATTCCCGCAGCTGCATCAATCCCTCCAGTCATTAAAAAACCGGATGCTCTCTTCCCTTGTAATTGGAAAGTCTTCCTTAATTGCTTTGCCGGCAGAGGATCCTGTCCTTCCCCCCGCCATTCTTTCAAAGGTTTCTGTCAGCTACATACATACTATGATTTCATCCAATAACACTGCGGGTTTTAAAACAGCCCTGCTGAAGTTGTTTGAAGAATGGAAGGAGAATCCATATCCCCAGGCCTGGGTGGAAAAAGTACTGCTGCAGTTATTAAACATGTTGCAGCAAGACTTATATATCTCGGATGAAGACTATGAAAAGATGTACCTGTATGTCTTTGATATTCTGGAAACACAAAATGATCTGCTTGCTTCCGGTGAAATGATTGCTTCAGAACTTGCACACTGGATCGCCTTAACCTCAGCCATCCCTACTGATATAGAGGTTACGATAGAGGAACTGGATGCATATATCCGCCTCCATTACCGGGAAAATCTGAATCTAACCGATCTGGCCGATAAATATCATTTTAACCACTCCTATCTGACCAGAATATTTAAAAAGCAAAAGGGGCAGTCCCCTTTGAAGTTAATCAATTCGCTGAGGATCGAGGATGCAAAAGAGCTTTTATTGAATCCCGAGCTCTCCGTTCGGGAAATTAGCGAAATGCTCGGGTTCTCTGATCAGCATTATTTCAGCAGGAGCTTTAAGAACTCTACTGGTCTGTCCCCGAACGAATACAGGAACATAAAATAAGCACCGGAATAACCTGTATTCCAGTGCTTATTTTTAGGATACTTCTTCGATCTAGTAAGTCCACCCGTTTTTATTCATTTCTTCAATGGCATCGGCCACAAGCCCAACAAGGATATCCAGCATCTGATTCCCTTTTTCGATGCTTGCCTTGGTTGGATCTCCCGTAGCCCCGGTCTCTGTAATCTCTTTAATATCCCAGATGACACCCGTTGTCTCGTTGATCTCGATCACCTTCTCCGGTACCTGGCTCTTCGCATGCTCCAGGTTCACCAGTTCTGGACGTACAGCCATCATGATGGATGTCTCACCCTCTCCGCCGTGTCCCAGGCCGTTCCATACTTCGAAGCGGTCGCCCATGATCGGGCCTACCTTGGTCCACCAGTCAGGCAGATAGAGGAATTTGGCGTCTTTGTGGCGGTTCTTTACGTTATGCGCCGCAATCTCAAGCGCCGGAATATTTCCGTCATGCCCGTTCAGGATATAGATATGTTTGATTCCATTGTTGATCAAACTCTCGAATATGTCCTCTGCGATTGCGATTTCTGTATCATAACGAAGGGTGACTGACATTGGATACTGGTTGTAATGGATGGATGTTCCAAAGGGAACGCATGGAACTACAATGACATTATCCAGCTTTTCCGCCACTCTTTTTGCCACCTCTGTGGGGACAAAATAATCTGGTCCCAGACAGCAGTGCCAGCCGTGGCTCTCACAGGAACCAAAACAGGTGATTGCTGTTACCTGGTCTGCATTTTTCAATAATTCCTGCACCTCCAGAGCACTGAATTCATTTAAAAATACCTTTTTCATTGTAAAACCCCTTTCTTTTTTGATCTGCTAATTCCATGATACCTTATTTTTTTCAGCTTGCTGAAAAAACCTTCCGCAGGGCATGCATTACGGGATGCCCTTTGTGTATACCTTATTTTGCAGCGATACTACAAAGTCTCCATCAATTTCTCGTCTTCCTTCTTATCCGGTGTAAAACGATAGATGATATAGTATACAAACAGCGATACGATCATTGCAAACAGACCTGCCGGCAGGTTGTACGGCAATGTTGTAACGTACTGGAAGATATATCCCAGTGCAGCGCCCACGATAAAGGAGACGATACCTGCCCAGCGCCATCTCGGCTGTTTATGAAGCAGTTTATGGTCATACTTCTTGTGTCCGATCAGATAGTAGTCTGCCAGAATCGGCGCGCAAAGCGGCGGCGCCATTGCCCCAAGTGTATTGATGAAATTTGCAAAGAATATCTGGTAAAATCCGATGGCGCCTAAGATAGTTCCCAGGATACCGCAGATCGCAACCAGTATTTTTCTGTTCGCCTTGATGCCGACAGCGTCCAGAATCGGCCCCGTATAAAGGGAGTTACAGTACAGCTCGCTGTTATCAGTTGTCCACAGGGACGTAGTCCACGCGAATACGCCGATAAATGCAAATACCACGTTCAGCCCCATCATCCATGCTACATAGTTATACTGTCCTACGCTAACACTTCCGATATAGCCTACAATGTTAAGCAGCGGATTGGTGAAAATGAAACAGGATGCGGCACACAGCCACACAGCCTTAACGCTCTTGTTAAAACGGAACATATCCACGCCCATAACCGCGCCGGCAATCCAGCTTCCTACAACCGCCGTAATACCAGTTCCAAGCCCCAGGCCGCCGAGCTGGTTTGCTTTATCCATAAAACTTCCAAAACCGCCGCCCTCTCTCATCATTCCTACGCCTACTACAATGGCAACTACCAGAATAATCGGGCATGCAAATTTGGCTACTTTTTCGATTGCGCTGATTCCTTTTACCGCACTGTATGTAAATACAATTCCCCATACAACTACCGCAATCAGGACTTCCAATGTTATATCCGGAACTGCTTCATATCCCCATGCTGCCGGACTGAATACAATAATGCCGGATGGATTGCCAATCAGGCCGCCCCAGATATCAGCCACCATACCTACAATACTGGAGAACCAGCCGAATGTCATAAGAGCCATCATCGCCATTGGAATGATAAATCCTTTGCTTCCATATGAGTACCTGGAAATCAAAGCCAGATTGAGTCCCGTCCTCTGTGCCGCTACCCCGAGCAGGGAGGTCATAACAAACAGGGCTCCCATCCCCAGTATAATCGCCAGGATTGCTTCTCCTGGATTCAGTCCCGGCGCACCGCCATATCCCGCCAGCGTACCACCGACGAACAGGCCTGTTGCCACATAGCCGAAGCCTACCCATACCATGACCTGGCTGTAGGTAGAACGGCGCTTTTTCATAGGAACGGCTTCCAGCATAAATTCTTCGTCAACTGTTTCCTCCGGTACTATGTTTTTTTCTTGTTCCTGCATATAAACCTCCTTAGTCTAACCCTCATTCCCGGGCTAATTTCCATATCCCAGCGTAACCTCGCCGGCATAATCCGTATTAAATATTTCCCTCACTTTGCTGCTGTCTTCTGTCTGGCCCAAGGCCCACATCAGTTTTGTAACAATTGCCTCTGTCGTCATATCTCTTCCCTGTATCACCCCACAATCCAAAAGCTTCCTGCCCACTTCATAAAGAGAAAAATCACTCTTTTCATATAAACACTGGCTCCTTGCAACTACAGAAATCCCGCTGTGGATAAGTTTCTCCAGTTTAGGGACCAGGTTTCTTCTCTCAAAGTGAGTACCTCCGGCACCGAATGCCTCTATAATAATCCCCCGGTATTTCATTTCCAGCAGCCTGTCAAATATATCCGGGTTCGTTCCCGGTATCAGCTTCAGCAAAAACACATCGGGGCAGAGATTTTCTTTCAGGCAGAAATCCCTTTCCTCTCTGCCGCTGATATCCAGTTTGTCGTACAGATGTACGCCGTCTGCATACACCTCGCCCAGGTAGGGCGCCGAGATGCTTTCGAATGCATTAAATCCCAGGGTGCGGACCTTCACGCCCCTGCATCCATTGATGATCTTGTCGTCAAATGCTATCATAACCCTTGGGATCCCCGCGTCCACCGCGGCAAATGCCGTCTGCAGGTTCCGCTTAGCATCTGTAAACATCTGCTCAATCGGAATCTGTGCACCGGTGAATACCACCGGTTTATTCAGGTTCTGGAGCATATAGCTCAATGCGGAAGCCGTATAAGCCATTGTATCGGTTCCATGTGTAATAATGACTCCGTCAAAATCCGGAAGCCTTTCCGCCACAATTCTTGCAATGTACTGCCATTCTTCCGGCTGAATATTGGAACTGTCCAGATTCAGTATATCTTTGCTTTCTATCAGAAAATGCTGTTTTAATTCGGGAAGCATATCCAGAATATCCCCGCATTTAATATCCGGGGTAAGCCCCTGCTTTCCCTGTCTGGCCGCGATCGTGCCTCCCGTGGTCAATAACAATACCTTCTTCATAACCTAATTACACCTTTCCTGATATTCACGGGCACCTGTTCTACGCAATCGCCAGTGCCTGCTGCAGCATAGAAGCATCTATATTGCCGCCAGTAATGATAAAACATATTTTTCTGCCCGGCCTGGTATCAATTCTGCCAGTCATTGCCGCCGCTATCCCAACACATGCCGAAGGCTCCGCAGTAATCTTGCCCAAAAGAGCTGCTTCTTTCATCGCGCGTGAGATATGATCCTCATCTATGGTTAGAAGGTGGTCCACATGATCCCGGATCAGCTGGTAATTAATCTCTTCCGCCTTGCTTACCCGCAGGCCGTCTGCAATGGTCGCTCCCATCTCTACCGTAACCGGATGTCCCGCACGGAGGCTTTCTGTAAATCTGGGAACCTGCTCCGGTTCCACCGCTGTCACACAGACTCCCGAGTCCATCTGCTTCATTGCAAATGCTGCGCCGGCCGTCAGGCTTCCTGCTCCGCACGGCACTACAATCTCATCAAAACCGCCGCACTGTTCCCATGCCTCAACAGCCGCTGTCCCATGTCCGGCAATGACATAGGGATCCATGTGGGAATGCACCAGGCAGTATCCGTAATCCCGGATCAGCTCCTCACACTTCCGGTCCCGGTCTTCTCCGGTAAATCCGCAGAGCACCACCTCAGCCCCATACCCTTTTGCCCCCGCGACCTTTGTCCTTGGAGCATTTTCCGGCATCACAATCACCGCTTTGGTTCCCAGCATTCTGGCCATATAGCTTACAGCCTGCGCGTGGTTCCCGCTGGAAGCTGCTGTGACCCCTCGTTTTCTCTCGTCTTCCGTCATGCTGAGCATCTTGTTGGCAACGCCCCGCACTTTAAAAGATCCCGTATGCTGCAGGTTTTCCAGCTTCAGCCAAACTTCTGCACCTCCAAAAAGTTTCTCAAGTCCTTCCGCCCGGATCAGCGGCGTTACTCTTGCATAATCCTGTATCCGTCTTTTAGCCATCATGACATCTGCAATCTGCAGATTTCCTGCGGAATCCATAATAATACCTCCTCTCGTCTTCCTCTATACTACAGCCGGCTTTAAAGTCCAGCATTGCAGTTTCGTCTGCTCAACAATATGCGGAGCATCAAAGTCTTCCGCCCATACGATCCAGTTGCCCCCAAACTGATATGACTCATCCACATGGTCGGCTGCCGCCAATCGTCCCGTCTGCACCTCCACGGTATCCGTGCCTTCCCGAAGCGCTTTCGCCAATGTGCAGAAGAGATCTGCCGGATTCAGAAAATGATCGCCCACCCGGTACAATGATTTCAACTGGGGATATCCCATCACGTAGTCCCGTTCAGTTAAGACTGCCTCCGCAAGTTCCTGCGCGCTGACGGTTGCTGCGTGAACAATAGACCGTTCTTCCTTCTCCGGTCCGTACAGAAGTTCCGGAACAAGCATTCTGCCTGTCACTGCCTTTGCAAGCAAAGTCAGCAGTTCTGACGGTGCAAGCATGCCGCCCTTTAGGGACTGATACGTAATTCCGCCGTCAAATCCCTCTGCATATTCCTTCAGATCTGATACCTGCAAGGGAACCAGCCTCTGCTTTTCATAGCGCATGGCCTCTGTGGCCGTTATGTATTCTACGTTCTCCTTCGCCCCCGTATATTTCAGAAATCCCCGGAGCGCCTCCAGATTATCTTCATATGCCTTCCGGCTGCGGAGCGGTGACGGCCGGCAGGTTACGGGGTTTACCCCTCCGGCAAAATTCACTTCATCCCAGAACTCTTCCGCTACTAACTCTGTCGGGTGATCATAAATACTTAGAAATACAACGTCCTCCCCACGCATATCCATTTCATCAAAAGCCTGGATCATGTGATCCAGCTGATTTGGCTCATGCCTGGAATGGATCAGATTCACAAGCCCGGTCATACAGTACAGGCCCGCATACCAGAATATCCCGCCATTCACGTCCATGATCGGATGTGCGTCCATATAAGTAGGTACTCCCATCCTCCTGGCTGCCGCAAATGCCTGCGGCGCCCATGCCACGCCCGGATGTCCGTAGCTCATCAAATGCTGTCCGGTAAGCTCCGCCAGCTTCAAAAAGCCCGGATATTCCCGCCGGAAGAATTCTTCCGTCCCCTCCCGGAACCCGTAATGTTCCAGGTATTCCGTGGGCAGCGGGTGTATACTGTGCTCCGTTGTATGGAAGCAAAGCTCATGCCGCTTTAACTTCTCAAGAATATCGGTGCGCCCCTTTTTCTGTAAAAGTTCCACCTTTTTTGTACAGAACTTCAGTGTCGCACGCACTCCATACTCATCCAGGATCCGGAGGATATCATAAAATGCATCGTCCGATTCCGCCGTCAGATAGTCTTCAACATCAAACCACAGCAATACTTTGATCTGTTTCATCTTCATCACCTCTTTTGCCTATTCTTAGTAACCTCTTGTGTCCCGAAAGTAAATACGGTATTCCGCACCTTCCAGCTCTCTTGCCACATACTGCTTTGCCTGCTCCACATCCCGCTTGATCAGCACCTCCACCAGCTCCATGTGTGCCTCCAGAAGCGCCTTGGCGCCAGAGCTCTTCCATTCTCGGACAAAGACCCTTCGGAGGTTGTTGAGCACATTCTCCAATGCAGACACCAGATACCTGTTGCGGGACAAATATGCCACGGACATGTGAAAATCCATATTCATCTCGCTGTATTCCTGATATGTACTGCCCTCTGCCTTCTTCACATGCTCCTCGGTCAGTTCCTGTAAAAACCTGAGTTCATCGGCTGTTGCATACTGGATCGCCATTTCCGCACAGGCCTTTTCCAAGATGCCTCTGTACTGAAACAGGCTCTGCAGCTCCATGACGGAAATCCCTTTAACCAGGTATCCCTTGTTCGGGATCTTCTCCAGAAATCCTTCCATACACAGGTAATTCAACGCTTCCCTGGACGGTGTCTTGCTCACTCCAAATTTCTGGGAGATCTCGGCCTCGGTAATCATATCGTTCTCATTGTAGTTCCAGTTGATAATATCATTCCGAAGTTCATTCAGCACCCTTTCTGTCATAGACTGTTTCTTTGCCATCTTAAACCTCCCTCCCCTGTCATATTCTAACGATGTATCAGTGATATATCACTGATGTATTTTAGTTAATATTAACAAGCCGCCTCTTTTTTGTCAATACTTATTGTGAACTTTGTATAGGGCACAAGATATTTTCCACAATATGGATATTAAAAGTAATCAATGACATCTCTTCTGTTAGCGTGTATAATAGATAAAAGTATATATCTTCCATTTAGACTATTGGTACAGCTGATAGCGGATAAGGAGTAATCATGAACCCTCATACTCTATCTACGCATTTTCATAATTCATTTCTGGCCAGGGCTATCAGGAACGGGTTGACACTTGCCATCCCGTTTCTGATTATGGGCTCCTTTTCGCTGCTGTTCAGAAATTTTCCGAACGACAGCTATCAGTATTTTCTGGAGACCTGGCAGGACGGGGGCGCGGCAACGCTTCTGGATACAGTTTACACCGTTACTCTGGGATCCCTTGCCATGGTGCTGTGCATCACGATCAGCCTGTCTTACGGACTTTTGGCGGAACCGGACCGCTTTATCCTTTATCCCATCATATCCATCTGCTCTTATCTGGCTTTCTGTGGAGGAATTCAAAACCACGACGATTACATATTCAGCGCAGAATGGGTGTTTACGGCTATGTGTATTACCCTGCTATCCTGTGTGCTGTTCCGAAAGATCCTGGAACTGGGCAGCCGGCTGGAGCGGCTTCACACAACAGGCGCCGAATATCTGTTCAACCTGTCGATCCAGAGCCTTGTCCCTGCTATATTAATTGTTTTAGTCTTTACCGTGGTTGGATATCTGCTGCGTTCTGCCTGGGGCAGCAGTAATATTACAAACTTTGGCTCCTATATATTCCTGCAGATCTTTCAGGGGATCAGTGGTAATATATTTGGCATCCTTCTATATGTTATTATCACTCATACACTTTGGTTTTTCGGTATCCACGGCACAAACACACTGGAAGCGGTGTCCCAGACATTATTTGAAGATAAAATAGCAATCAATCAAACTCTGCTGACCGCGGGAATGGCGCCGACAGAGATCTTTTCCAAGACGTTTCTGGACACCTTTGTATTCCTGGGCGGCTGCGGCTGTGCCCTGAGCTTTGTTCTGGCGCTGTGCATTGCATCGCGTAAAAGCCATCACAGGAAGATTGCACATGTGGCGCTGCCCTCCGTTTTGTTTAACATCAGCGAAATCGCAGTATTTGGGTTTCCTATCATCTTTAACTTTACGATGGCAGTTCCTTTCCTCCTGACACCGGTCGTACTGACGCTTACCAGCACCCTGGCTACCTGGTTTGGCCTGGTCCCCGTTGTAACACAGTCCGTAGAATGGACCATCCCCCTTTTCCTAAGTGGCTATGAGGCCACCGGTTCCATCGCGGGAAGTATACTGCAGCTTTTTAATGTAGCCCTCGGCATCCTGATCTATATCCCTTTTATCCGGCGTAGTGAAAAAAGGGAGACCCAGGATTTTCAACAGGCGGTCCGCCGCATGAGTGAAGATATGACAGCCGGCGAAAAGAGCGGCAGCATCCCGCTGTTCCTGAGCCACGACTATTCCGACAACTATTACGCTAAGACGCTTGCCATGGATTTGAGCAATGCTCTGCGCCGTAGCCAGATCGATCTGTTCTACCAGCCTCAGCTGACCGCAGAGGAAAAGGTCCATGGAGTCGAAGCCCTGCTCCGCTGGAAACATCCGGTAGCAGGATATATCGCCCCGCCGGTCATCATCGGCCTGGCATACGAGAGCGGCATTCTAAATGAACTGAGCTATTATCTCCTGAACCGGGCATGCAAAGACGCCCTGGAGATCCAGAAATATACAGAAGAAGAGATTTTCCTATCCTACAATATTTCGTCAAAGCAGATGGAAGAAGAGAATTTTTTTGAAAAGGTAAACGAAATCATACAGAGCTATCATTTAAAAACCGTCCACCTGGTACTGGAAGTAACTGAACGTGCAGCGATGCGCGTATCCGAAACGCTCAGCCAGGATGTCAAAATCCTCCAAAATTACGGAATCCAGTTCAGTCTGGACGATTTCGGCATGGGCCACAACTCCATCCTCTACCTGCAGGAAGGAATATTCAGCGAAGTAAAACTGGACGGCCAGCTCGTGTCCCAAATCCAGAACAACGAGCGCTCCAAAGAAATCATCTCCGGCATCATCCAAATGGCCGGAGGACTCGGCCTCCGGATCGTAGCCGAATTCGTAGAAACCAAAGAACAAAGGGACCTCCTCCTAACCCTGGGCTGCGAACTCTACCAGGGCTACTACTACAGCAGACCACTAGAACTTTCAGGGCTGAAAGAATATATAGAGGAGGGAACACGCCATTAACCAGCTAAAAGAAAAAGAAGACCACCCGTGCCCATGGGCATTCTTCCGCTTTTCAGCTCCCAGCTTTTTTGAAGTAGTGCCCCGGATGTGCATGACGCAATCTGGTAAAAGAGGTATAGGGGTGTCTTACGCCGCATCCAGGCACCCCTATACCCCTTTTATCAGATTGCGTCAAACACCCCCCGGGCACGATTTCAAGAAAGCGGACACAATCACCATCATGGGCCTCCGCATCTCCTCTTTCATCCCTGGCATCCCCATCATTTCCTCCGGCGGTTGTGGTTCGATAATATTTCTCAGTTCAAATCCATTTACCAGAAGTGTATTCAAATACGTAGTCAGCGTCCTGTGGTATTTTATCACCCGCTCCCCCAGGAATACCGCTTCTCTTTCCCCCTCGTAATAATAATTATCAACAGGGAAATGCAGGATATTCCCCTCGGCATCGTAATACCAGTCCTGTGAACCAGAGGCTGTAAAAACCGGATGCTCCGCGGAAAATACAAAGTTCCCTCCCGGTACCATCCAGCGGCTGATCTTACGCACGATCCCCTGGAAATCCTTCACATAGTGAAATGCCAGGGAGCTTAATACAATATCAAATGTATTGTCCGGAAATTCCAGGTCTTCCATTGCACACACACGGTATTCTATGCTCTCATGGCCGTTTTTTTCCTCCGCTGCCGCCAGCATTCTTTCTGAGATGTCGATGCCCAGTACGGACTCTGCCCCATTTTGAGCGGCATAGATGCAGTGCCAGCCATATCCGCAGCCCAGATCCAGTACCCTCTTTCCGTGGAAATCCGGCAGTACTTTTTGCAGCTCAGACCATTCGCCTGCGCCCGTCAGTCCATTCTTTGAACGGCTCATTTCGCTGTATTTCTCAAAAAATATCTTATCATCATATTTATTTTCTTTCATTTTATATTCCTCCCATGCAAAATGTTATTATTTTCCTGCTTCTGCATGGGCTGCTGCAATCTTCTGTGCAATAATTCCTCCGCACATATGCTTTCTCCTCCTGTGCATTTTCTTCTTTAATGATTCCTGGGAATCTTATCTGATTCCGCCCTGCCATTTTTCTGCTGCCAGGCCAGACAATTGGCGAGTGCATTCTTTAGATGTTCTATGGAAATAGGCTTCGCGATATGACCGCTCATCCCTGCCATCTGTGCCTGCTTTACATCTTCGGCATATGCATTGGCCGTCATTGCAATGATCGGCAGTTCATCAATGCATTCTTTTCCGGAACTCCGTATTCTGCGTACCGCATCGTAGCCATTCATTACCGGCATCTGAATATCCATAAAAACCAAGTCAAAGTAGAAGGGGGGCTTTGTAAGCACGGCGTCTACAGCCTGCTGTCCATCCCCGGCCGTCTCCACCTGCACGCCCAGAACTGCCAGCATCTCCGCCGCAATCTGCATATTAAGCTCATTATCTTCCACCAGCAAAACCCGCAGACCTGCAAATAATTCTTCGGATTGGGGCTGCTCTTCCTGTAAGGCGGTTACCGGAACAACGCATTTACTCAGACATAGGGAAATGACAAAGCGGGAGCCCTTCCCATACTCGCTCTCCACCTGGATATCACCGTTCATCATATCGACCAGGCTCTTCACAATAGTCATACCAAGTCCGGTTCCGGGAACCTTACTGGTCCGGCTGTCATCGGCCCTGCTGAATGGTTCAAAAATATGCTGAAGATACTCGGGTGTCATTCCTACACCAGCATCTTCTATTGTAAAACGATAGGTACCTGCCTGCTGCTCTTGTTTTTTTAGCTCTTCCAGGGAAAAAGTTATCTTCTTCCCTCTATTGGTATATTTAGAGGCATTCTCAAGAATGTTGACCAACACCTGCTTTATTCTTCTTGCATCACCGATCACCTGTGAATGCAGCTCTGGATCGATCCAAAGTTCAAACTCCTGCTGTCTGCGCTCCAGTGGAAGGCGGATCATCTCCGCCGCCTCCTCCATCAGAGACCGCAGATCAAACGGATGTTCTTCCAACTGAGCCGCACCGCTTTCAATCTTGCTTACGTCCAGAACCTCATTAATCAGACTAAGCAGATGCTGCCCCGAGGTGTCTATCTTTTCCAGATAATCCTGCAGTTTTTCTTCCTCCCCGGGATGAAGCCGTGCTAGTTCAGTTATACCAAGAATCGCATTCATCGGAGTGCGTATATCATGGCTCATCCTGGAGAGGAAATCGCTCTTGGCCTGACTGGCCTTTTCCACCTTCTCAAGTGCATCTTCCAGCAGCTGTTTGGCCCTCCGTTCCTTTTCCAGCATCTCTCTCTGCACACGGCGTTCCTCGTCAATATTTCTGGAGAGAGTGATTTCGATCAAATCATCTGTATAAGGGCTCTCCACTCTCACTACCTGAGTAAAGAACCAGTGGTACTCACCATCCTCCCCAAGATGGGGCACCTCCATCGTCACAATCCGTTCCCCATGTGAATAAACTTCGATCAGAGACTGCCTTGAAAATTTCCCGAAAAACTCCTCCCGATAGTCCGGATGAACCGTGGAGAGCTCCCGCTCAATCAGATCGTTAAAACAGCCGGCCTCTCCCGGTTTTTGAACCATATTTCTATCATACTCCAGCATGTGGTAAGTATTCTGCGTCAGGTTGACCGATATCAGCATCTGATAGGCGATCTGGGCAGCGGTCGCCAGCTGGCTGTTTTCCAGCTCTCTTTGCTGCTCCAGCAGGTATTCGTCTTGCACGTCACGGAAGACCAGGACGCACCAGCACTCTTCTTCTCCAATTTTATGGATCTTAGCAGCGGTAAATTCCACCATATGATAGATCCCCCCACTAACCTTCCTGCGAAGCCGCTTTGATATCTGCTTTTTTCCCTGCCCGAAACGCCTTAGCATAGCATCTCTGGAAAAATGATCATTGAAAGTCTGCAAATCATCCGGATGCATCACGGCTTTGGCGTATCTGTAGTTTTCCTTACCAAAGCTTCCCTGTTCCGGGATACTGGTCCACATCATATCTTTCTGGCAGTTGACATAATAGTCAGCCGTCAGGTTGGCAATGATACATTCGTCGAAGACTGTTACAAGGCTCTGAGCATACATCCGTTCAATTTTCTCCAGCCCCTGCTCCTCCTCGAAGTTCAAACGGTGCGGCGCAGCCGTTACTACTACTGCGTTGATACCTCCATCCCAAAGGATCCGGCTTGCAGTTGCATCCACTGTAGTTTTAAGCAGAGGATCATAACAGACAATATGGTTCGTCCCACTGTCTCCCAGACCATCGAGCGGACAATTCGCACACACTTCAGGCCATACGTCATGACATCTTGCCCCCAATGCAGCTTTGCCCCGCCCAGTATCCCGGCACCGCTGATTAAAATATAACAATTTATGTGTCTCTTCTTCTATTACATAGATACTTGTCTCAGTCAGTGAATCCAATAGATTAACGAGATTATCCGCAAGCATGGTTCCCCTCCTTATCTTTGCTATTACAATCTCAGCCCCTGACAGCAAATCAATTTTGCTCCCGTCCGGCATACCTTTGCAGTACCCCGAGAAGCCTGCTGAAATCAATCGGCTTCGGGATATGATCGTCCATCCCGGCTGTCTGTGCCTTTGCGATATCCTCTGCAAATGCATTGGCTGTCAGTGCTATGATCGGGATCCCCGCCGCCTGAGGATGGCGGCTCTTCCTGATCTCTCTGGCCGCCGTATATCCATCCATAACCGGCATCTGCAGATCCATGAGGATCGCCTGGTAGGTACCCGGCTCCGAACGCACGAACATTTGGAGGGCCTTCTCTCCATTTTCTGCGCAGTCTACTGCCATACCGGATTCTTCCAGTATTGTTTTGGCAATCTCCATGTTCAGTTCATTATCCTCCACCAGCATGATCCGTTGTCCCCACAGCGTACCGGGCGGAACCTGATCCTCTGTCTTAGAGCCCCAGGCGGCTTCCTCCCGGTCAGCTTTCCGTGCGTTCTTTTCCGATCCCGCTGTCTTCAGCGTAAGTGTAACAACAAAGCGGCTTCCCTTTCCTTTTTGGCTCTCTACCTGGATATTTCCCCGCATCGCATTTATAATTTCCTTCGCAATCGGCATCCCGAGCCCGGTTCCCTGTATGTTACGTGCCCTCACATCGTCTTCACGGTTAAAGGGAATAAAGATGCGTTCCACGAAATCCGGGGACATTCCAATGCCATTATCTTCCACCGTAAAGACAAAGCTACCGGCTCCCGGAGTTCCTGAAGATACCTCCCGCAGCGTGATATGTATTTTCCCGTGCTCTGGGGTATATTTCACCGAATTGCTGATTAGGTTCATCAGAACCTGGCTGAGCCTCCCCGCATCCCCGATCAGATTATCGTGAACCAAATCCGATATCTCAAGCCGCACCTCCTGGTTCTTTGCCTGCGCTTCCCCACGCATAATAGATACAAGCTCACTCAGCATACTGCTGAGAATAAAAGGGGCCTCCTCCAGCTCCAGACTCCCCTTCTCGATCTTTGCCATATCCAGAATCTTATTGATCAGCTCCAGCAGATGTCTGCTTGCGGAACCTATCTTGTCCAGGCAGTCTTTTACCTTATCCGGATGCTCCAGCTGTCCATACGCTATAGATGTCATTCCCATGATCGCATTCATCGGGGTCCTGATGTCATGTGACATCTGTGCCAGAAAGCTGCTCTTTGCCTCATTCGCATTCTTTGCCTTTTCATATGCCGCCATAAGTGCCTGCCGGTTCAGCTCCTCTTCCCTGATCTCCTGAAGCTTCTGCTCATGAATGCCCATATTTGCAAACACGACCTTCGTTACTTCTCCGTCCCGGATCTCCGCAATACTAAAACGGGAGCGCACCCATTTTGTTCCATCCGGATAGATTCTGCGGAAATCTATGTCATAGACCGGATGTTCTTCCGACAGAGTCTTCTGAAGAAACGCTTTGTCTCCGGCCCTCTTCATCTTCTCCCGGTCTTCCGGACAGACATAGTTCTGCACAAATTTATCATAGTAGAAATCCATTCTGCCTTTTGGGAACTCTTTCTTCCGGATGATATCCTCCTGCCAGATTGCTTCCTCTGTGTTCTGTTCCAGATCAAAGAGATAAATAGAATAGTAGCAGCTGCAGAGATTAGCCAGCACAGCCTCCCTTCGCTGCTGTTCCTGTCTGTCATCCACATTTCTCACCGTCATCAAAATACGCTCCTCAAAGTCTCTGCGTATACAGGCCGAATAATAAGCATAATAATGCAGGACTCCCTGGGGATCAAACATACGAAACGTCCCTTCCAGAGTTCCATATTTGCGATAGTTTTCTATACGGAAAATATGGTTCAGCTCCCGCCGGTCCTCGGATGGCATTCTCTGCGCGATCTGACCGTATAATTCTGTAAACTGCCCCTGCTTCGAAAGCTGCAGCATCTCTCCCGAATAGTGCACACAATTATACTCTGTCTTCTTTAAGTCCACACTGACAACCAAGCGGTACATCCGGGACACTGCCTCCTGGGATACCGCCTCATTCAGCCGTTTTTCCACTTCTCCGGCCTGATCCTCCAGAGTCACAAGTACCCAGGGATATTCCGCAGTATATCCTTTGAGCAGCAGTACCCGGACCCTGCACCATTTCCCTTCTTTGTTCTGGTAAAATGCCTCGGGTCCTGCTCCGTCCTCCGACAATTTTCCATGAATGGAATCGGCGGCAACGGCATTCATAAAGAGCTCCCGGCTCTGCTGCGCCACCTCCTCCTCGGCATAGCGGCGGAAAAAACCTTCATAATCTGGGAGGACATCGGAATGGATATCCAGCTGATTCATGTGTACGGATTTATAAGTTTTATCTATGATGTTACACAGATAGATTCCCCTGTAGTTTTCATTGAGCGTGCGGATCACTGTATCATACTCCTGCTTCAGCATCACCGTATTCGTAATGTTCTGATGGTATCCTATGAGGCAGACGCCGTCCTTATAACTCCAGTCCCTGACCCCTCCGCAGCGCACATAGACCTGCCCCCACACGGGATGAAGCCACGGGTACTGTACCTCCGCCCTCTCGTTGGCGCTAATCCGCTCCACTGCGTCGTAAACCATGGGGTAATATCCGGAGTCAATCCGACCGAACCATACATCATAACACTCCTCTGGTGACGGTTCCCGTTCAAACCCCAAAAGCTCCAGCATGGCTCTGTCGGCATACATCCTGGGCGGCTTTCCCTCGTCCAGCTCAATTGCCCACAAACCGGTCTGGGCCCCTTGCAGAAGCTCCTGAACTTTTTCTATATTTTTAAAATGATCCGACATCGTATAACTCCTCTCTCCTCGTTGTCAGGGGCCTTGTCTTCCTTTGTTTTCTGAAATAAATACAGCGTTTTCTATCATTATAACACGGATTTAAAGATTTCCAAATCCTCATGTATAAAATTTGACTGGCGAAATAGATTATTTTTTAATTATTTGTCCTTTTGCTCTACCAGTTCACCATTTTCAAAAACTACGATTTTGTCTTCAAATTCAATTGTCCATTTACAGGGATCTTCTTTCGTGCCAATTTCATCTTCCCAACCGCTTATGTCTTTTTCTGTACCACCGATTTTCCGAATTGATAAGACTTTTAAATATGACTCATTTTCTTTCGTTGTCCCCGTAAAATATATTTCGTAACCTGGTTTCGTTTCCAGCTCTATATATGCTATGTTCCCCCTGGTTCCATAGTTTAATTTTACCTCATCAAATTTTACGTGGCTGTAAAATCTCGGCAGCAGCAGAGCTGTAAGCATTGCTAAAACCAAAACCGCACCACATACCACCCCCAGTATCCTTTTTCGTCTCTGCCTTTTTATTTTTTTTATCAGTTCTACATCTTGGATCTCTTCCTCGCTTATAGGCACGGCTTCGCTGATTTCCCCTGTCATTTCCCGATAGTATTCTCTGCACTCTCTGCAGGTTTTCAGATGTTTATCAATCTCCTTATTACTCTCTTCGCTTGTCAGACCGTCAATATATAACGGTAATAAATCCCGAATCATTTCACATTTCATAATAAAGCTCCTTTCTTATCCTCTGCTTGCCACGGTAAAATGTAACTCTGGCCCAGTTTTCATCCCTGCCCAGGATCTCTCCGATCTCTTTAAAAGAAAAGTTTCCGTTTAACCGCAGATACATCACTTCCCTCAATGGCTCTTCCAATGTATGCAGTCTTTTATACAGTTCCAAAACTTCTGCTTTTTGAATGGCCGCGGTTTCCGGTCCGTGATCTAAAGACGCAGTTTCTTCCGTTATTTCTGCCGGCTTCTCCCGTTCTTTCTTTTTCAGCTCCTTATACCAGAGATGTTTGGCGATCTGGCACAGCCACACATACAGCTTACAGTCTCCCCGGAAATCATCAATGGTTTTCATGGCCTGATAGAAGGTTTCCTGTGTCAGTTCTTCGGTCAAATGCGCATTATGACAGAGACTGAACAGAAATTTATATACCTGCGGCATATACTTCTTATAAATCTGCTCCATATCATTCATGTTCCACCTCCTTGCCTATAAGTGCCTGTGAAATGATTTTCGTTACAGCTTTTTTCAGTATTTTTGTAAAAAGGCTGTTGCGGCAAAAAGCGGCAACAGCCTTGCGGATATAACTTAATTATTTATACATAAACAATCCTGACATCTGCTATATCAGACTCTTTTTTTATATCTGACACAAATCCAGCCGGAAATTGCCGTGGCAATCAGGAAAACAATTAACGGTAATGTAATCCCCGGAAGAATATTCCATAAATAATCATTCACCTGGGATATATTATGAAGTAATATCACCGCCGCGATTGCTGTCAGATAGACACCGGCACAGCTAAATATGCAGATCTGTGAATCCCTTCTCTTCTTACTTTCCAGCTCCAGCTCCTGCTGCTTCTTCTCCAGTATCTCAGTCTTTATCGATAGCTCATCCAATTCAGAGGGTTTCAGCAGATAGTCTGTTGTAACTTGAAAAACCTCACTGAGAGCTATCAGTTTTTCCAACTCCGGAATCGTCTGTCCTGATTCCCATTTAGAGACAGATTGTCTCGATACATTTAGTTTTTCTGCGAGCTCCTCCTGCGTCAGATTATTTGCTTTTCTTAACTGTAAAACTTTTTCTGATATTTCCATGTTTGTTTCCTTCCTTTCTTTTTTCTGCCTCAACTATACCCGATCCGTCAGTTGCATTCCAGCGACTGCGCTGTATATCTGCGCAACCGATACGGGCATCGGACTGGCAATTGAAAGAAAGCCTCTAATATTCAGGAAATCTTTCTTTTCCCTTTTTTCCGCGTACTTTAGGTGCGGTCAAATCATAACTCTCGCAAATCATCCTCTGTATCTCTTCTTCCGGTACTGTTCCGTCCAATATGATTGAATTCCAATGTTCTTTGTTTAGATGATAGGCCGGCTCTACCGAAACAAATGCCTGTCGCCAGAAGTCCCTCCACTCAGGACTACATTTTACATTTATCCACACATATCCGTTTCTGTTAAATATCCATGCAAATACCTTCTTATTACTGCGATGCCTGATCACACACCAGTTCTGGTCATGAAAAGGATAGTCTTCAAAAACATTGGGCAGGGTCAGGCAGAAGGCGATGGCTTCTTTTTTCTCTGTCATATAATTTCCTCTAAGCATCCTTTCTGCACCAACATCCGATCCACTGGTGCAAGTTTATACCTTTGTAGTTGCTCTTTTTCTACCCAAATAATTTCACTGTGTACAGTAAGCCTGAAGCTTTCATCTATTGGAATGGCACTATATAATGCCATCACATATTCATTATCTTTCAGAGAAAACCGCTCTTCTCCCAAATATGCTTCAACCCTTATGCTTACCGCAAATTCTTCTGCAATTTCTCTTGTTAGGCATTCTTTATCTGATTCATTATCTTCTACTTTTCCTCCTGGGAATTCCCAATATCCTGCCAGGGATCCGTATTTACGCTTCGCTATTAAAATCTTATTTTCTTTTACGATGGCTGCTGCTATAATTCTACGCATATTCATCCCCTCATGCTTATTACAAACGAATAACTTTATTTTACTCTTCTTTAACACTTAGTCGTTTACTTTTACCACGGACGTTTTTTCCCCGTCCATCCTTTTTCATGCCAATAATTTGAATCTGTTTCATTCCAACCATTTTTTTGTACCAATCGCATGACACTAAAAAATGCCTTTGTTTTTATAGATGGTTTTACACTACCATAATTTTTTCTAATTCTTTTTGCCAAAGATGTGGTTTTTTTCTCTATTTTGTTTTTTATTTTATCATTCACTCTATTCCATGAAACTTCCCTCACGCCTACCCCATATTTATAGGTTTTTGCAACACCCCAACAGAAGGTACTGTCTGCCATATCCTTATTGGTGCTCTTCATACCTTCGCCTGCGGCTGTTGAAATGCAGACGGCCTGCTTGCTGAACATGCTTTCTTCCGGACGGTGCACCAGCCATCTATAACCATAATGATCTAAAAATACTTTCATTGCACCTGTTACATGATATACATATACCGGGCTTGCCAGAATGATTACATCTGCGTTATCTATGGCTTCCGTAATAGGTTTCAGTTTTTCGTAATGTGGGCATAATGTTTCAGATTTCGCAAAACAGTTTGTGCAACCTATACATAAGGAGCTAAACTCTCTCGGCAGGAAGAATTCTGCAATCTCTCCCTTCAGCTTTTCCGCAAGCATTTTAGCAATATGATAAGTCGAACCTCTATGGCTCTGTCCGTGTATAATCGTTATTTTCACCTTTTAATCCTCCATTCTAGTATGGCAATGCCACAGCCGCATAAACTCGTTTTCCCTGGGGATTAGTATTCTAAAGGCCTTGAAATAAGAATCCGGCAGATCAGGAGTTCAAAACTTTAGTTGCAGTTCAGATACATATCTCGCGGCAACAACGACTCTCTTGTATGTTATTATAACTCTATAATGCGAAAAAGGAAAGAAATCCAATCATAGTATGATATGGTTATGGCAATACTGTTACTGTTCACACCCTATGGGCGTGCACAGTAACAGCATCTGCCCATTTAAAGTCGCCTACGGCGAGGGGCAGATGCCCCGAGACCATCACTTCATCGGCTCCGATACCGTGCAGCGAAGTGCACGGCACGGTCTGAACAGTAACGCAATACTCAGTAACAGGTCAGACAGGTCTGCGCATTTACTGCGCAGACCATACGAAAACATGGTGGGGGCAGACATCCTGTCTCCGCTCTGCTTCGGTCCGTGCTAAACGTGCGCCGCTGGCGCACAGCCCTCCTCGCCGCAGACGAATTTCTATGGGCTGGATGCGTAACAGTTCATGGCTGTCTGAACTGTTACAATACTCATGAATAATTGGAGGTTCTGATTCATGAATATGGAAGAATTGAGAGAAGGCGTATTGGGATGCAGGGAGTGCCGTGAATTGTTTGGTTACGAACCGCATCCAATCTTTAACGGCTGTGTGGATTCGAAGATTATGCAGATTAGCCAGGCTCCATCGCTGCTTGTGCATGAAACCGGCAAGCCCTTTAATGATCTGAGTGGAAGACGTTTGCGGGAGAAATGGTACCAAATAGAAGATGACGTGTTTTATGATCCAAAGAATTTTTATATTACTTCAACAGCCCATTGCTATCCGGGTAAGAATCCGGGAGGAGGTGATCGAAGACCACCGCAGGGCTGTGCCAGGAAGTGGCTGCAGCAGGAATTGACATTAGTTGATAATCAGATCTATATATTAATTGGAAAATATGCAGCAGATTATTTTTTCCCGAAGGGTAATTTTACGGAAAATATATTTCGGGATCATCAGATTAATGGAAAACCAGCATATATTCTGCCACATCCTTCACCGCTGAATGTTAAATGGTTTAAAGATCATCCGGAATTTGAACGTGAAAGAATGCCGGAGATTAGAGCGGTTGTTCATCGGGTGTTGGAGATAGAATGATTTAAACAGGGAGGGCTTTATGGAAACTTACGGGTTCGTCTGTTTTCCCTAAGTCCTCCCTTTGAATATAAATCTAAGACGTTTGCTCGAATCTTCTTGACCGTTTACTATCTAGGATGGGAATGCTATCTCTTTTTGTTGTATTCATCAAATATAATCAGAAATATACGGTGTTTCATGCAGTAAGACATCATCAAGTAAATGTATGGTCTGTTCATCTGCTTTCATTCTGCCCATTCGGTGCAGCTTCGCTGCCGTTTTATATCCTAACAGCATTGTAGTCAATGTAGCGATGGTGAGTTTTACTCGATGGTGCGTCTGTGCCTTTGTCAGTGAGCATTCTCCCTTGTGAAAGCGAACGGAAATCGTTTTGTTGTTCCATGACAGGAATTTATCCTCAACTTCAAAAGAAATACAAATATTATCCGCAGAGGAATCACAATGATATTTCTGGAAGAACTGTTCAATATCCACGATACGTCCCATGATGTAAGGACGAATGGTTTCCCGGATATCACCGTCCTCTAACTCAAACGCGATTGGATCATTGTAATAGGAACTCCCCCGCACTTCATCAATCATTGAATCGTGTGCCCGTATGTATTCCCATAATCCCTCATGCGCTTCTCTGGTTAAATAAATCATCTCTTTGATGTGCATCATATCATCTTTGATAAGATACACCATGTAACCGCAGGATTTCCCGTTTACATCGTAATAGACTGCAACCACAGTATCATCTTCATCCCAACGCCAGTATTCCTCCCACGCAAGTGCATTTCGGAATAGGCATCCATGTGTTGCGGCTGCAAACTGCGCATGCAGATTGCGAAAGTCCTCATTCTCCCAGTCAACTCGGCGTACATATCCCGGTGCAGACGCTTTGGTAGGAATTTGACGGTCTTTCACGGAGTAAGTAATTTTATTGGAAATAATCTCCCATCCCATTTTTCGGTACAGTGGAATCGAATACGGGAACAGCAAAGCCAGGGGCTGTTTCTTCTGACGCATATGTTCGAGACTCTGCAGCATCAGACGCTTCATAATGCCCTTTCCGGTATATTCCGGATAGGTACATACACTGGTAACAAATCCAACCGGATAAACAGCGCTGTAAATATTCATTTTCAGCGGGTATACGGCAATCTGCGAAACCAGCGTATCGTGATCAAAACACCCCAATACATCGGCGCGCTCCAAAATTGGAAACTTAGACTGCTTGATTTCATCGCCGCACCATCCATAAATCGAAAGGTCTTGTTCCGTGATTTGAAAGGCATAGCGCAAAAGTGAGTTATACTGTTCTAGATCATTTGTTTTTAGGTAACGTATATCATATTCTGTGTTAGGTAACATATTTTTCTCCATTTTCTTGATTAGATATTCATATTGTAAGTTGTATTAGGAAATATAGTCACTTATGTTTTGTCATGCAGCAAAAGCCGTTCTAATTCATCGGTAAAGTATGTAAGCGCCTGGACAAATTCATCTCCACTGAGCTGCTTATGGGACAAGAGCATAATACTTTCCACGATTCTAAACTCTGGGATCATATCTACATAAAATACCATATTTTTTCCAGCAGCTAATCAAATTCACTTCTATAATCTTTGTCTTGAATTGTCCTATCTGACCCATACAACTCAAGGTCTATATGCGGTTTATTTAACTCAATAAGTGATAACATATACTCTCACCTCCAGCTCATTACTGAAGCATTCCAACTACTTTGCCATTCTTCTTCATTCACTATCGCCTCAAATACAGGTTCAAGGAAAGTCTGGATTTCTGCAATTACAACAAAAAACTCAAGCATATCATCTTTTATTGTTTTCAAAAAAAATTTCCAACGCTTTTTCATATCCTCATCGCCGGCAAGTGCAACAATCCGTTTAAAACTATCTTTATCGTATGAAGTACCACGCCGCTGCAAAGTTTCAAAAAGAGCAGCTTGCAATTTTGCCCCATCAAAATCGTATGTTCTTGAAAGATAATAGATATCGTAAAAATCTTTCATTCTGCCTGTCAGTTCAAAGCGTTGCAAAGTTGCGTCAAACTTTTCCGCTATGGTGCTCTCAATAGAGTAAGTTTTTATCACAGGTTCTTCAAAGTCTGAAAGCTGCGTATTGATTTTACGCTGTTCTGCTTTTGGCACGATAACATCTCCTACACCTATATCAACATTGAACGGTACTCGTACATTCTTTATCTGTCCGATAATCTGTGTGCTGATACCATGATACTTTCTCTGCGGAGAAATCTCCTCAAAGCCCTTTGCAGTCATATCAATATAATCGTTGCCTGTCGGTGTATCAATTATTTTGCAAATCAAATCCTTAACATTGTTTATTGAATTTGAATATCCACGGAGCAGAAAATCAACATCAATGGTGGCTCGTCCTTCAAAGTTTGTAAGAGTATAGATGAATAACCCGCCTTTTAGCACCAGAAAGTCATCGTAACCAGATTTTGAGAGTTTTCTCAAAAATTCTTCCTGCATAAAAAGCTGTAAACACTGCTGATAACTGATACCAGAAGCCTTTGCTTTATTTTTAAGCTTTGCCAGAACAGAAGCCGCTATATCTGCCATTACAACCACACTCCTATCAATTCCTTAACTCTTTTTTGCACACGCAAAACTTTCGCATATTCCAAAAGATTCGGTATATTCTTTTTTGAGTCTTTTACATAGCCCTGTACCGCCTTATTAAAAATCTCCTTATCAATCTTATTCATATTCCGTAGCACATCGCAAATAGTACGGTCACGGTCATAAATGCGGACTTTATGGGAATCAATTTCACCTTCAGTTTCGCCCAGCGTAACCAACTCTGACTCTACACGATATGCCTTTATAAACGGATAATCGATTTTTGTTCGCCTCTTAGAGACATTTTTATCTATTGCAAAGCTCCATTCAGCAGGATTTCTGTCACTATATCTATAATAGAATAGAGCGGTCTCCATACAAATCACTGCATCGGGAAACAATCGATTGATAATGACAACTTCGCTTTCTCCATAATCTTGAGTCCAGTGATAGTAACCTCGCCTGACTCTTTCAATCAATCCTTCGTCTAAAAGTTGTTTTATATCTGCATAATATAACTTTGAGGCTGCAAGTTCAGCGGTAGTCATAACATAATTATAACTGCTAAACAACATTCTCAAAGTCTCAATATCTTTTTTCCGAAACATATCTTCACCTCTATTGAATTGCCCTTAATTAAATCAACGATTGGGTAATTTACTATATTGTATTCGATTTTTCTATTTAAGTCAATATATAGTAAAGTGACACTTTTAATTCTTTCAATGAGGCAGTTTGATAGTAAGCGTAAAACCCTACGCTTACAGATAAATTAACGCCGCTAGATTTTAGCGGCGTGCTTTTCTACATTCCGCTGGAAGTTCTGTTGACCAAGGCAACAGATGATCCAGTTTTGTAGAATCTATGTTTCCTTTCTCATCACGGAGTTTTGGAAGTTCTGTGAGCAGCTGTTTAAAATAATAATACGGTCTCAGATTGTTGAGCTTTGCTGTTTCGGATAAGCTGTAAATAACCGCACTTGCCTGTGCGCCCTTGACCGAATCATGGAACATCCAATTTTTCTTTCCAACACAAAATGTACGGATGGATCTTTCAGAGGCTGAATTATCAATCGGGACATTGCCATCAGTGAGAAATACTTTTAAATATTCTTCCTGATTCACACTGTATTTCAGACCCTCAGCAGTTTTCCCTTTGGGTGGTACTGTTATATCAGCAAGTTGTTTTTTTACCCACGTAAAATATTCCTCAACCAGTGGCTTTATGTTTTCCTGCCGCTCCTGAAGACGTTGTTCTGGGGAAAGTTTTTTTAAAGCACCTTTCAGTTCATATATTAACGCAATCCGGCTTAATGCCTGATACGAAACGGAGCGTTTTACCGCAGCTGCATCTGCTTTGTTTGCAACTTTTATTGCATCCGCATAATCGCGACGCGCATGTGCCCAGCAATTCGCGTTCGTTAATCCGGGAATCTTATCTTGAAGGAGATGATATTGTTTTAATCCATCAGTCACAAGCACTCCGTTATAATCCCGATAAAACGCAAGAGGCAGTTCATGATTTCTGCCTTTTTGGTATTCGTAGACAACAATCGGACGTTCTTTGAAATGTTCACCGGACCGGTGTACCCACATATAACTTTTGCTCCCGGGACTGCGATCATCATGAATTACCTGTGTAGGCGTCTCATCTGATTGTGTAACTGGAAGTTTAAGCAGCTCCTGCTTCATCCGTTCCACAAGTGCAGCGAAATAACGATTAGAGCTGTTAATAATCCAGTTTGCCATTGTCTGTCTGGAAATGTTTACCCCATTACGCTGGAATTCCTGTTCAATCCGGTAAAGCGGTGAAGAATTCACATACTTCACATTCAAAATAGAAGCAAGCAGAGATGGCGTGACAATACTATTAGGGAATATATCTTTTGGTCTGTCCCCGCGAAGAAATTCATCCTGATGGTAACCATCGGTACCAACATAAACTTCGACTGTATGAATTTCTACAGTCCAGGATTCCGGTTCATGGCGCAGACGTTTGTATGTTTCATCCGGCATACGTTTCCAGTTTCCCTTTCCGTAAAAAGCATCTAACGCTTCCTCTGAAACAGCATGAGGAGGGAGCAACTCTTCCGGGAAATTTTTAAGATCAATGTCTCGCTGGCCTTTTGTTTTCTTTTTGCGTGGCTTTACTGGAAGTAGTTCATCTGCTTCTGGTTCAGCTGCATTTTCATCATAGATAGCATCTGCTTCATCAAAAAAAGACAGCTGTCCATCAATAGACTTCATAGTTTCTGTACTGCGTCCAAAACGATTCTGATTGGCAATCCGCACCTGTTCAATGAGCTTTTCAATGTTTTCATTTAATGCATCAAGCTGTCCCTGCATCGTCAAGATGATCGTAATCAGTTCTTCACGATTCATACTATTCAGTTTATCAAGTGTATGTTTCTGACTCATCTGGACGCTCCTTCACTTTACTGTACTCTATTATACAATAAAGTATTAGAACTGGCGAATCTGTTATAAAGCAGGTTCCGTCAAAATGCCTATGGACAGAACAGTGTAAAACCTTCATATGCAGTAAGGAAATATAGAGTTTTCAAGGTTCATTTTCCCCTTCTGTAAAGTGGATATGACACTCCAGAGGGTTTCTGCCGGTGCTATAAACACATCACACAGACCATATATATCATTGAAAACAGAAGCATAAAATTTCTCTGTTTTGCACAATGATCATTTTTTTAGGATCGACATCTTTGATCTTCGGATCCAGGGGATTTAAACCTAACATCAGATAGTTGAATTGTTCTTCCGTCAGTTCAGCCGCTTCCTGTGTTGTCCGTGGCCAGGACATTCTTCCATCTTCAAATCTTTTATAAAGAAGTAAGAAGCCCGTTCCCATCCATAGCAGTCCTTTTAGGCGATCGGAACGTTTTCCGCAGAAGAGAAATAAAGTTCCCTTTTCGAATGGATTCTGTTAGTATTTATCACCTATGATCATAGCCAGTCCGTCAATCCCTTTTCGTAAATCAACGGTACCACAGGCCAGGACTACGCGGCGGATACCAGCAGTATCCTCAAGCATGACAAATCTCCTGTAGGATTTTTGACAAGAGCGTATCCGATATATCATTTGAAACTGCTATTGTCAAAGCTCCCGTTTTAATAACTGCAGATGCACGTATTATTTCGCTATGCTGATCATCAACAGCCATTCTTTCTGTCGGCATTGTCATTTCAGCAAAAGATATGTCTGTACAATTCGAGGATGATTGCAACGCTGGTAAAGCGATGCCTTGTTTTTCGAAGAGTTCATTTCGGAATTTCCGTTGCCAGTAATAATAAGATTTTTCGCTAACCTGATTTTCTTTCAGCCATTGTTTTGCTGACATTCCATCCGGTCTGTTCTGACATTGAAGCAGAATGTCTTTCCACATAGAGTACCGGACGGTGTGTGTTATTTGATCCATGGTAAGTGACCTCCTAAAAAAAACTAATAGTTTTTTGCATTTTTTTAATTTTGCCACAAAAACTCTAATTAATCTAGGCGAGCGATTTGACGCTTACTTCATTACCTCCTGAATTTTATTTTTATATGCAAAAAGTGCCGTTGATTTCTCAACGACACTCAATGTCCAAATCGATATAAACTTGTACTTTTAAATCTTGCCAAAAACCTTTACGAACAGTATGCCCTGTCAATTTCAGATACGCCAAGACTTGTTCTTATGTAAGCGTAAACTCAAATGAAAGAGCTATTTTAGATTGCACCCCTAGCAGCAACCTGTGCTGCTTCTAGGAGTGCAATCGTTAAAAAGAACTACAACTGCTCTCTATAAAAATGGTTCATCTAAGTCAGTTACATCTTCCTTTTTATCTAATAACCCCTTTGAAATTAAATACTCCTCATGCTCATAATATATCATATTGGAAAAATCATCTGCTTCTTCTAATTCGACAAAATCTGTTGCTCGTTTCTCCTTCATATCTGGTAATTCTTTATATATTTTATTGCCATTGTAGGCTTTTACGATATCTGGAAATAAACAAAGCGTGGATTCAGATAACTTCTGCAAATAACTAATACATTTATTTTTATAATTCTTTTCTATAGAATCTACATAAGCTATATATCCGCGTATTTTATCATTCATGGTATAATCACCAGTAGCTACTTCATAATGAATCATTGCTCGTATACTTCTTT